>Ga0123354_10000401_pt1 | contig 42022 bp, 36 predicted proteins | sample TergutLab28metaG_2_FD_97872 | JGI IMG/M metagenome (GOLD analysis project Ga0123354, IMG submission 97872) | Labiotermes labralis P4 segment gut microbial communities from Petit-Saut dam, French Guiana - Lab288 P4 | ecosystem: Host-associated > Arthropoda: Insects > Digestive system > Gut ... | reverse complement strand
GCTGTATAAGCAAATGACGGAGGCGGATATGATTGACCAAATGTTTGAACGGCATTGCCGAAGGCAAAGAGATATAAATGACGCTTTTGATAAGCAAATTTTAATGTGTTAAAGTAGAAATAATAACTAATTTTAATTACATTGTATGGCAAAGTTACAACATTTTTTTGAGATAACAAGTAAAACTTTTGCACTACTTGTAGAAATGCAATGCCGCCATTTCGCAAAACTGCCCATTTGAGCAGGCAAGTCTCTTTTGCTTATTTCTCTTTGCAAAGACGCTATTTCCATATTTGCTTAATATATTTACCAATATTTCCCCAAAATTGACTATCTTTGCGCTCTGAACAGCGATCCGTCGATTGACAATCGCGCGTCGAAAATCGGCAAAAATCAGATGAAGAATATCCGAAATTTTTGTATTATAGCACATATCGACCACGGCAAAAGCACCTTGGCCGATCGTTTGTTGGAATATACCCAAACCGTTGAAGGCAAAGAAATGCAAGCTCAAATTCTGGATAATATGGACTTGGAGCGTGAGCGGGGAATCACCATCAAGAGCCATGCCATTCAAATGCAATACAGCTATCACGATGAAGCGTTCATTTTGAATTTAATCGATACTCCGGGACATGTCGATTTCTCTTACGAAGTATCGCGTTCCATTGCCGCTTGCGAAGGCGCGCTACTGATTGTCGATGCCGCCCAGGGAATACAGGCGCAGACCATTTCCAACTTGTATATGGCTCTGGAACACGATTTGGAGGTTATTCCGGTAGTCAATAAAATCGATCTGCCGGCGGCGATGACCGAAGAAGTGGAAGACCAAATTATCGAACTTTTGGGTTGCGACCGAAAAGATATTCTTCGCGCCAGCGGAAAAACCGGCGAAGGTGTTTATGAACTCTTAGACGCTATTATCGAAAGAATACCCGCACCGAAAGGCGATCCCGACGCTCCCTTGCAGGCACTGATTTTCGATTCGGTCTTCAATGCTTTTCGAGGCATCATTGCTTATTATAAAATTATTAACGGATCGATTCGAAAGGGCGACGCCGTGAAATTTGTCGCCACCGGAAAAGAATACGAAGCCGATGAAGTGGGAATACTGAAATTGGAGATGTCGCCCCGCGAGGAAGTTCGTTGCGGCGATGTCGGTTATATCATTTCGGGCATCAAAGCTTCAAAAGAAGTGAAGGTCGGCGACACAATCACCCATATCAAACGCCCGTGCGACAAGGCGATCGAAGGTTTTGAAGAAGTGAAACCCATGGTGTTTGCCGGATTGTATCCGATCGAAAGCGAAGATTTCGAAAACCTGCGTTCATCTCTCGAAAAGCTGCAATTGAACGATGCCTCGCTGACTTTTCAACCCGAATCGTCGGTAGCGCTCGGATTCGGTTTCCGTTGCGGTTTTTTGGGCTTGCTCCACATGGAAATCATACAGGAACGCCTCGATCGCGAATTTAATATGGATGTCATAACCACCGTCCCGAACGTTTCGTATAAAGTATATGACAAACAGGGAGATTGTAAGGAAGTACATAATCCGGCGGGTTTGCCCGATCCGACCTTCATTGAACGCATCGAAGAACCTTTTATCCGGGCCTCGGTCATCACCAACACAACCTACATCGGTTCAATTATGACGCTTTGTTTGGGAAAACGCGGTACTTTGGTCCGACAGGATTATATCTCCGGCGACAGAATCGAAATCATCTACGATTTGCCTTTGGGTGAAATCGTAATTGATTTTTACGACAAATTAAAAAGCATATCCAAAGGATATGCTTCTTTCGATTATCACATGCACGACTACCGTCCCTCCAAATTGGTCAAATTAGACATCCTCCTGAACGGAGAACCGGTTGACGCATTGTCTTCTTTAACGCATTTCGACAATGCCCCCGCTTTCGGAAGACGAATGTGCGAAAAATTGAGAGAGTTGATTCCCCGCCAACAGTTCGACATTGCCATCCAGGCGGCTATCGGCGCTAAAATAATTGCCCGCGAAACCGTTAAAGCCGTTCGCAAGGATGTGACCGCCAAATGTTACGGAGGAGATATTACCCGCAAAAGAAAACTGCTTGAAAAACAAAAAGAAGGCAAAAAACGCATGAAGCAGATCGGCAGTGTCGAAGTGCCTCAAAAAGCGTTTTTGGCAGTTCTGAAGCTCGATTGATTCTCCGGTCAAGCCACCGTGTCTTCAACCGCGTTTCTTCGCGCTTCCGCTTTCCGGGCTATGTCGAGCATCACTCGCGAACTCCTATTATAAGCGGGATTATTGATTACCGCTTCAATTGTTTCATTGTCATCAATATTATCGAATGTAAAAATAAATGAAGGCGAACGAGTGATTTGTCCGATTCGCCGCAAAGCATCGTCTCCGTAATATTTTTTAATTAATTGCGCTTCATAAATCAACCGCTCTTCTTCTTCGATTTTTTTCCGGTCTTCTTCCGCTTTCCGCTTTCTTTTTTCTTCTTCGTTGAGCGTTTTCTGTTCTTCTTTGACACTTTCCGGTATCATAATAATGTTTTCCGTACCAAATCCCGATGCTAAAATGGCTATCTTTATCACATCTTCCAAACTTTCGTCCAACGCGGTTCCCCAAATTACTTCGATATTGGAGTTGAATTTGGACATAAAATTGTGAATCTCGGTTAGTTCTTTCGCCATCATCGGTTGAAGCGAGCCGAACGAGATATTCAACAATATCTTCTTTGCCTTAAACACGTCGTTATTATTAAGCAGCGGCGATATTAAAGCATTGTCAATTGCTTGGGAAACCCGGTTTTCGCCTCTTCCCAATCCGGTGCTCATTATGGCAACCCCGCCGTCTTTCAAGATGGTTTTCACATCGGCAAAGTCAAGATTGATATATCCCGGAATCGTGATTATTTCCGAGATGCTCCGCACGGCAACCGTCAATGTGTCGTCGGCTTTTTTAAATGCCTCCGGCAACGAAAGTTCGGCAAAGATATCGCGAAGCCGTTCATTGTTGATAACCAATAAAGCGTCTACATTATTCTTGATGGTTTCCACCCCTTTCAAGGCTTGAAGAATCTTATAGGTTCCCTCAAACATAAAAGGAATGGTGACGATACCAACCGTCAATATACCTAATTCTTTGGCTATTCGAGCCACAACCGGAGAAGCGCCGGTTCCGGTACCTCCACCCATTCCAGCAGTGATAAACACCATTTCGGTTTCGTCTGAAAGCATTTTTTTCAAAGCATCAAGACTTTCTTCGGCTGCAAGCCGCGCTACTTCGGGGTTTCCCCCGGCACCCAAACCGGCTCCCAGCTGTACTTTAATCGGAATCGGACTCCGCATCATCGCTTGCTTATCGGTGTTGCACAGGACAAAACTAACGTCTCTGATTCCTTCTCTGTACATCTGGGTTACCGCATTCCCGCCGCCGCCCCCGACTCCCACTACCTTCAGGATAGAGGGCAATTTGGCCGGAAAATCAAAATTGATTAATTCGAATTTTATTAAGTCTTCCATATCTATTGTTCATTTTCATTATTCTCATAATCTGTTTTCGTAAATATTTCATCCATCCCTTTATTGAGGATTTTTATTACTTTGTCTTTAAATTTCTCTCCCTTTGGTTTTTTGTCTTGCCGGTCGCCGGTGGGACTAACCGGATTCTTGGGCTTAAGCGGGGATTTGTCTTTCTTATCGATTCCTTTCCCTGCATCGGAAACATTGGTTTTCGTGATGCCGTTATCAAAGGGGATATAGGGTTGCTTTTCAACAATTTCTTTCACACAATTTTCATTTCCCATGATCGCTAATCCAACAACACAAGAATTGCCCGCCGGTAATTGAATCTCGGCTTGATCTTCCCACATTTTCACGTTAGCCAAACGAACTTCTTTTTCGGTTTGACTTCGAATAAATTGCGGTAAATCCCGAAGCAAAGCGCCTCCGCCGGTAATAATAATTCCTGCCTCAAGCGTTTGTGAGTAGCCCGATTCTTGAATCTGATTCCACACATTCTTGATAATTTCTTCCGTACGGGCTTCAATAATCAAATTCAAGTCGCTTTGTTTGACTTTCCGCGCCGCATTTTGTTCATCATTCACCGAAACCTCTTCGTCGCCGACCGATTCGGTGAGAACGCTCCCGTACTTTATTTTCAATGCTTCAGCTTCTTCTTCCGAAACATTCAAACTGCGGATATCCTTCGTAATCGTCAATCCGCCCAGTGGAAGCGTTGCCAAATATTTCAATGTCTTCTTTTTATAGATCGACACATAAGTAACTCCCTCGCCCCATTCGACCAAAGCACAGCCTTTTTCCTTTTCATCCGGAGTCAATACGGCTTCGGCTGTTGCCAATGGAGAGATAAAATAACCGGCAACGGCAATATTTCCCCTTCTGAAAATGATTTCCAAGTTTCGTTTCAAACAAGGATTTCCCACAATTAATTGATACCGTGCTTCTACAACCGAAGCCGCTTTTCCTTGCGGATTCGACGTCAAATGTCCGTCCGTATAAAATTCACAGGAAAAAACACCTAAATTCTCTTCAAATTCGGGTTTATAACAGAGTGCCTCTTCTCTCATTGAATTTAACATTTGCTGACCGATAATTCCGCCGTTAATCACCCTTTTCACGATGAATAATTTTGAATGAAGCGATTGTCCTCCTATCCCCACATATATCTTTTCCAGCGGAGAAGGAAGACAGGCATTCAATTTCACGATAAGTCTGGAAATGATCTCGGAAGTCTCATCCAACTTATACACACGACCTCTCCGAATCGTATTTTTCGAAGGAAGAGTTTCGGTACTCAAAACCGAAAGTTCGCCCGAATAATCCTTTTGTACTGCAAGAGCAATCGTTTTGGAAGTGCCTAAATCTAACGCTGCAATAATTTGTCTCATATTCTCTTCTCTTTTCTCTTTATTTTATTTTATTCTTTTAACGTACAAACCACTTGATTCTTAAATTTCAGGTTTATGACAGAATACTTGTTCCACCCCACTTTGCTCAATCCTTTTTCGTAAAAGAGGCGCAACTTATCCAAATTTTCTTTATAATCTTCCATTTTTCCTAAAATAATCTGATGATCACCCACGGCGGGCGTCAATTCGACATTCCCATCCGGGGCTACATAAATTTGCTTTATTTGCGAATTCCAAAATTTATCTTGCTCCAAAAACAGAGCAAATTCATACAACTGCTTTTGAGCGTATTCAAAGGCGAAGGATCCGCTTGCCACGGGAACGTAAGCGGCAAAATGAACAGGTATCGGCATTTTCTCTCCGTTATTATCTACATAATAGTCTCCACTTGTCGAAAATACACGCAATATCGGCACTCGTTGGTAAACTTTTATCCGCACGGTTCCGTCCACTGTTTTATAGCATTCCACTCGTTTTATCAATTCGTTTTCTTTTAACTTTTCTTCTATTGCCGCTATTCTTATTGTGGATATTTCTTTTCCCACGGGCGACAATCCGGCTTTGGCTATAGCGGTTATGATGTCATTTTCCGTCAAGCAATCTCTTGCCGGGGGATATACTAAATCTACCCGCAATTTATTACATATCTTGCTTTTATTTGAATCGGAATCCACATAAAATACAGAACAAAAAAGATATGCCGATAATATTACCGCAATCGAAATAAACAGGTTTTTCTTAAACATCTAAAATCTTTTTTATGGGTTCGACCAACAGTTCGATGTCGCCTGCACCGACAATCAACACGAACTTTCTTTTTTCTTTTCTCATAGCTTCCAATAATTCTTCTTTCAAATACAAATGCTTTTTCCGGGCAGTAACATATTTCAGAATCAATTGAGAAGATACTCCTTCAATCGGTTTTTCGCGAGCCGGATAAATCGGAAGCATAATAACTTCATCGGCTGCGGATAAAGCTTGGGCAAACTCTCGATAGAAATCGTGAGTGCGGGAATACAAATGCGGCTGAAAAATCACCGTCAATTTTTTATCGGGATACAGTTCTTTAACAGACGATATGCTTGCCGCCAATTCTTCGGGATGATGCGCATAATCGTCGATCAACACACAATCATCTTGTTTAATCTGAAAATCGAAACGTCGTTTAGCTCCCTGAAACGACGCCATTCCTTTTCGCAGTTCGTCGTCGGTAACTCCGTTCAGATGAGCAATTGCTAAAGCAGCCACTCCATTCTCGATATTGATTCTTATGGGAGTGCCCAATTGAATATCCGGAATCATCCGTTGAGGTGTTACAAAATCAAAGCGGATTTCACCGTTTCCCGTTCGGATATTCGTTGCATGATAGTCGCCGGTGTCAAGCCCGTATCGATACAACTGCACGCCTTTTTTTAATTCGGGTTCGATATCGAGACCGGATTTCAACAGTAAAACGCCGTTTTCACGAATCAATGAGGCAAAATGACAGAAACTTTCCCTGTATCCGGCTGCCGTTTTATAAATATCCAAATGATCGGGACTTATCGAAGTGATTACTGCCATGTAAGGCATAAGCCAATAGAACGAATGATCGTATTCGTCGGCTTCGACAACGGTCAGATCACTCTTGGCGGACACCATCAAATTGCTGTTGTAATTTTTCAGTATCCCGCCCAAAAAAGCATTGCAATCTATCGACGATTGTTTCAGAAGATGAGCAATCATACCCGAAGTGGTCGTTTTTCCATGCGTTCCCGCAACACACAGTCCGCGAACATTACGGGTGATTTCGCCTAATACTTGCGAACGTTTGAGAATGGTAAAGCCATTTTCACTGAAATAAAGCAACTCTGAATGGTCTTCGGGAATAGCCGGCGTGAGAATTACCAAGGTATTATTCTTGTCTTTATATATTTCGGGAATTAATTCGACTCGATCTTCGTAATGAATATTCGCGCCTTCGGTATTCAGCAACCAGGATAAGTCGGATTCAACGCGATCGTAGCCTCCCACTTTTTTGCCGTGAAACAGAAAATAACGTACCAGGGCGCTCATGCCAATTCCACCCGCTCCTATAAAATAAACAGCCGAATAATCGACGATCGATTTCCGAAAATCGGTTTCGGACAAAGAATTACTCAGAAGAGCGTCTATTTCATTCATAATTTTATTGGTCGCATCGGGTAATGCCAATTTCAAAATATTTTCACTCAATTGTTTCAATAGCCGGTCGTCATGAACAATTTTCAACGATCGACTAACCAATTCCTTCCTCACATCCCGGTCGGGAATGAGCACCGCCGCATCCTTTTTCAATAAAGTCTCGGCATTTTTGGTCTGATGATCTTCCGCCACATTCGGCGAAGGCACTAAAATAACCGGCTTTCCCAATACGCAAAATTCGGAAATCGATCCGGCTCCCGCTCTCGAAATAATCAAATCGGCGATGGAATAAGCCAAATTCATTTGCGAGATAAAAGGCGTTAAGTAAACCGGAGCATTCGGAAAACGCCGCAATTTTTCTTTCGAATTAAAATAATAATATTTTCCCGATTGCCAGATAACCTGAACATCACTCTCGCAGATTGTCTGTAAACCGGCAATAAGACTTTTGTTGATTTCTCCCGCTCCCAAACTTCCGCCCAGTACCAGAATGGTTTTCTTGCCGGGAACAAACTTAAAATAGTCGTAAGCTTCTTTTCGTTTTGCTTCCGTACATTCTAATTCGCTTCGGATGGGATTGCCTGTCAAAACAATCTTCTTTTTCGGGAAAAACCGTTCCATGCCTTCATAAGCGACGCAAATCTTAGCTGCCTTTTTCGCCAACAATTTATTGGTAATGCCGGCATACGAATTTTGTTCCTGAAGCAGCGTTGGGATTCTCAAACTGTTTGCAGCCCGCAAAGTGGGACCGCTTGCATATCCGCCGACTCCGATTACAAGTTGCGGTTGGAAATTTTTCACTATTTTTCGCGCTTGACGCATACATTTGCATAGGCGATATAAAACATTGATGTTTTTAAAAATATTATTGCGGTCCAATCCTGCAACAGGCAGTCCTACGATAGTATAACCGGCTGCAGGAACCTTTTCCATTTCCATCCGATTTTCCGCCCCGACGAAAAGTATTTCCGCCAAGGGATAACGTGTTTTGATCGCATCAGCGATAGAGAGCGCCGGGAAAATATGCCCGCCGGTACCTCCGCCGCTGATAAGTATTTTTAACTGTTGCATAATCTCTCTTATTAATAAGCACTTTGAAGGTCAAAATCTTCATCTTCAAGCGCTAATTGTTTCTCTCTTTCATATTCTCCTACAATTTTTGCTTCTTTCCTAATTCCTTTTTGATTCTCAAAACGACTGACGCTTAATATTATCCCGACATATACGCAAGTGACTAAGACAGAACTTCCTCCTTTGCTGATTAAGGGCAAGGGCTGTCCCGTGACCGGCAACAGACCGACTGAAACCGCCATATTGACCATTGCCTGCATGACTATCATCAATGCGCTACCCATAACCAAATACTTTGGAAACAATTTCTTGCATTGGCCTGCTATCGTACCCGCCCGTATAAACAAGAACACATACAGGAAAAGAACAGCTATTCCTCCCACTATACCTGTTTCTTCAATAATAATTGCATAAATAAAATCGGAATAGGCTTGCGGCAGGAAATCCCTTTGCTGACTGTTTCCGGGCATTGTTCCGATGATTCTACCCCGTGCCACTGCAATATTGGCTTGAGTTGTTTGATAATTATCGTCGTTTATCACGTAGCTCCCTTTTCGAACATCCTGTTGACCTTTGAAGTCGGTGAACCGTTCGACCCACAGTACTCCTCGCCGCAGCCCCGCTTTTTTCGCCTTAGCCGGAAAAAACCAAATAAACGCAAATACGGAGGCAATGATAATTAAGGTGACCAAAATAAATATTCCCAATTTCTTATACGGAACTCGACCTATAAACATCATAATGCCGACAATGCCATACAATATCGCAGCCGTAGAGAAGTTATCTCTGAAAATAAGGAGGCAGGTTATACCGGTTAGAATCCATATCCACAAAAATTTCGCATTGTTTGATATTTTTTTCTTCGGTTGACTTAAAATAAAAGCGATACAGGTAATCAAGGACAATTTGGCTATTTCGGAAGGTTGAAATCCCAAAATATAGCGATTGGCTCCGTTCACCGAGCTGCCAATGAACTGTGTTGCCACCAATAGAACCCAAATAAGGGGAAGCGACAGAACGAAAAATCGGAAGCTTTTGGGTTCCAAACTATGAACAATCAAAACAATAACTGCACCCATCAACAGAAACATCGTATGTTTCATGATGGGTTGCCAATAATTCGTTTTGAAAGTGAGCATACTGGAAGCGCTATACACTTCAATGATAGAAATCAAACAAAGAAACAGGAATACCACCCATATCACCGAGTCGCCTCTGAATATTTTACCTGCAAAATCCTTCATAATCAATAGTATTTATACTTTATACAATTAAAGATTCCGTACACACATTTTGAATTGTGTCCCTCGGTCTTCGTAGTCCTTAAACAAATCGAAGCTTGCGCAACAAGGCGAGAGTAGTACAGTATCTCCTTTTACGGCAATGTTATATGCTTGCGAAACGGCTTCTTGCATTGATCGGGCATCAAACGTTTGTCCGATTTTTTCGTCAAAGAAATCGTGCAATTTCGTATTATCCGCACCCAAAAAAATCAAAGCGCGGCATTTATCTTTTACCAACGATTCAATTAACCGATAATCGTTCCCTTTATCGGTTCCACCCAATATCAACACAACGACAGATCGCATGCTTTGCAAAGCATACCAGGTCGAATTAACGTTAGTTGCTTTCGAATCGTTGATGTATTCGACCCCTCTAACGCGTGCTACTTTTTCTAAACGATGCTCGACACCCTTGAAATTAGTCAAGGATTGGCGAATATCGTCGTTTTTTATATCCATAAGTTTAGCTGCTATTCCGGCTGCCAATGAATTGTATATATTATGTTCGCCGGTCAAAGCAATAAGTTCTTCTTCCATAGCAAAAATCTCTTTTGTAGTTTCAATAATAATTCGATTTTTTTCAGTATAAGCAATTACATCTTTTCCTTTATGCAAAGCGAAGGGAAACAAGGAGACTTCGGGATGTATTTTCAGAATTTCTTTCCGGATCAGCGGATCATCATTCCAAAAAATAAAAGCGTCTTCCTTCTTCTGATTCCGAATAATGCGCATCTTGGAATCGACATAGTTTTGAAGTTCATAATTGTAGCGATCCAGATGATCGGGTGTGATATTCAAGAGAACAGCAATATCTGCTTTAAAATCATACATGCCGTCCAATTGGAAACTGCTTAACTCGATAACATAGTAATCGTAGTACTCTTCCGCCGCTTGCATAGCAAAACTGTTTCCCACATTTCCCGCCAACCCGACATTCAAACCGGCATTTTTCAGAATATGATAGGTAAGCATCGTGGTGGTGGTTTTTCCGTTGGTTCCCGTGATACAAATGGTTTTTGCTTTTGTGTATCGCCATGCAAATTCGATTTCAGAGATGATTGAATTTCCTTGTTCGCGCAATTTACGAACAATGGGTGCTTTATCGGGAATACCCGGACTTTTGATTATTTCTTCGGCATTCAGTATTAACGCTTCCGAATGTCGGTTTTCTTCGTAAGTTATCCGGTATTTATCCAATATTTCTTTGTATTTAGGTTTTATCGTTGACATATCCGAAACAAAAACATCGAATCCCTGTTTTTTTGCAAGTACCGCTGCTCCTGCACCGCTCTCTCCTCCGCCGAGAATGACAATTCTTTTCATAATTATCTCATCTTCAATGTTGCTATTGCCAATGCCGCCAAAATAAGCCCAATCAACCAAAAACGAACCACAATCTTCGATTCGGGAACCGCCTGCAAGGGTTTTTGAATCAAGGCATCAATCCCTGTATTTCCTTGTTTTTGAAAATGATGATGCAGTGGCGTCATTTTGAAAATTCGTTTCCCGGTACCGTATTTTTTCTTTGTGTATTTGAAATAACTGACCTGTAGCATTACCGAAACGCTTTCCGTGAAAAAAATACCGCACAAAATCGGTAGTAATAATTCCTTGTGGATGATTATAGCAAAAACGGCAATAATTCCTCCCAGAGTAAGCGAACCGGTATCTCCCATAAACACTTGCGCGGGAAATGCATTATACCAAAGAAAACCGATGGTTGCCCCGATAAATGCAGCCGCAAATACGGATAATTCTTCGCATCCGGGAATATACATGATATTGAGATATGCCGCATATTTTATGTTACTCGATACGTAGGCTAAAATTCCCAAGGCGACGCCGATAATCGCCGAACTCCCGGCGGCAAGCCCGTCTAATCCATCGGTGAGGTTCGAACCGTTTGAAACTCCGGTTACAATGAAAATCGCAATAATCACGAAAATTACCCATGTGGCAGCCGTGCGACGACCGGGCATAAATGACACCAGACTGCGATAATCCAAATTGTTGTTTTTAAAAAAAGGAATCGTAGTTTGGGTCGATTTCACTGCCGGACTGTAATTTACTTCCGTAATAACTCCGTCTTTCCGAATTTCCACGTTTTCGTGCATCACCATACGCGGACTCAAATAAAGCGTTAATCCCACAATCAAACCCAAGCCTACTTGTCCAACGATTTTAAATCGCCCGTTCAGTCCGTTTTTGTTTTTTCGGAATACCTTAATATAATCGTCTAAAAATCCGATGCAGCCCAACCATACAATCGTGATCAGCATCAGGATAATGTAAACATCCAATATTCGACAGAATAACACTACCGGAAGAATTATCGAAATAATAATGATTATTCCTCCCATGGTAGGCGTTCCCGTTTTTTTCATTTGACCTTCCAGCCCCAAATCACGTACAACTTCGCCAATCTGCATCTTTTGAAGTTTTTCGATGATGCGCCGCCCGATAATCGTCGAAATGACTAATGAAAAAATTAAAGCCATCGCCGAGCGGAATGAAATGTAACGAAACATTCCGGCTCCGGGAAAATCCAATTTGTCAAGGTATTCAAATAAATAGTACAACATTATGTTTTATTTTTTTCATTAAATAAGGCAGTTACAATTTCCCGGTCATCGAAATGATGTTTGACTCCTTTCACTTCCTGATAATCTTCATGTCCTTTACCCGCAATCAGAACTACATCGCCCGGTTCAGCCAGGAGGCATGCCGCTCGAATCGCTTCTTTTCGGTCGGTAATTTTCAAGATTTTTTTCGGAGAAACATCCGCCAAACCTTCTTCCATATCGCGGATAATGTCTTCCGGCTCCTCAAAACGGGGATTATCGGATGTGAGAATAACATAATCGCTCAAGAGCGCGGCTTCTTTCGCCATGAGGGGACGTTTTCCCTTATCGCGATTTCCTCCGCAGCCAACCACGGTGACTATGCTTCCTTTGTTCGATAAAACTTCCCTTATCGCGTTCAGCACATTAGTCAAGGCATCAGGTGTATGGGCGTAATCCACAATTGCCGTGCAGCCCTCGGGCGAACGGAAAGTTTGGAATCGCCCGGAAACGGAACGAAGCGAACTCAGCGCCAACAATACTTCATCGGGAGCTTGTCCCAACAGTACAGCCGCGCCGTAAACCGCCAAAAGATTGTAGGCATTGAATTTCCCTACAAATTGCGTAACTATTTCTTTTCCGTTGATCGTCATTTCCGTTCCGTCGAAATGCGATTCCCGAATTTTCCCTTTGAAATCAGCCAACGATAATAGGGAATAAGTCTGTTTATTTGCTTGCGTATTCTGAAGCATGAATGCTCCGTTTTTGTCATCTTTATTAGTTAAAGCAAAAGCCTCACCGGGCAAACGGTCGAAAAACGCCTTTTTGGCATCGCGATAGGCTTCGAAAGTCAGATGATAATCCAAATGATCGCGAGTTAGGTTAGTGAATATGCCGCCTTTGAAATGCAATCCGGCAATCCGTTTTTGATCGATCGCGTGTGAACTGACTTCCATAAACACGTAGTCGCAACCGGCTTTCAGCATTTGCGCCAACAAAGCGTTCAATTCAATCGCATCGGGCGTGGTATGGTCCGCAGGCAGCTCCTTGTCGTGAATATAATTGCAAACGGTTGACATTAAACCGGATTTATATCCCAATTGTTGAAACGTCCGATACAATAAAGTAGCCGTTGTCGTTTTACCGTTCGTGCCGGTTACACCGACCAATGTCAAGTGTTTTGAAGGCTCTCCGTTCCATACGGAGACGATTCTACCCAAGGTTTCGGCGCTGTCAAGAACTTCGATATATGTGACACCGTTTACCCGATTCTCCGGAACAGTTTGACAAACAATTGCTTTCGCTCCTCTTTCAATTGCTTGTCCGATGAACGAATGACCATCCGTTTGCGTTCCCCGAACTGCGACGAAGAGGAATCCCGCTTCTATTTTTCGCGAATCAAACCCGATTCCTTCAACCGCTATGCTAAGACTGCCCGTAATTTTCCGAACATCCGACGTATGGAGAAGTTCTCTTAATTCCATATTTATCTGAGTTGAATGGTTATTGTTTGTCCTTGTAATGCCGTTGACCCGGCATTCAACGATTGACTATATACTTCGCCTTTTCCAAGCAAATTCACACGTAAGCCGATATTTTCCAAAACATAAACGGCGTCTTTCGCACCCATTCCGATAACGTTCGGTACAGCTGTGCTCGAAATCGACTGATCTTTAAGCACCAATCGATCAGCGATGCGGTAAGAGCGGAGTATCCATTTTCCTTTTAAACTATCCGTATAATTAATGTTCAATTTGTCCAAAATGTATTTTGAATTGTCGGCAAGTCCGCCTTTTACTTTCGGAACATCCTTGATCGAATTTTCTTTATCAAGGTCAATCGGTTCAGCTGTAACCCCTCTGGCGTAGATTCCTTCGGCAATCTGTTTAAAGACTGCTCCGCTCATGGTTCCGCCGGAAGCAGTTCCGTTAAGCGGATTGCGAATCACCACAATGCAGGAATATTTCGGATTATCGGCGGGGAAATAACCGCAGAACGACACTTGATAGGTTGTTCCGCCATCTGTATAACCAACTGCGCCTTTGGATAATTGTGCTGTTCCGGTTTTCCCTGCTATTTTCACCAAATCCGAATGAGCAGGTTTTCCGGTTCCTTGAGGATTGTTGACCACATCATACATCATATTTCGAATAATTTTCAGGGTCTTGTCCGAACAAATGCGCTTATTGATTACTTCCGTTCTCTTTTTCTCGGTTCTTTCGCCGTCACGGATTGCCTTCACAAAAATCGGTTTAATCATAGTTCCTTTATTTGCGATGGCATTAAAGAAAGCGAGCGTATATATGGGCGGGATTTGTGTTTCGTAACCGAACGACATCCAAGGCAATGTTGTCTTTGACCATCGTTGTAAACTATCGTTCGGATAACGAATTTTCGCTCTCCCGTAGCCGGGAATTTCAAGATTCAAATCTTTATTAAATCCTATTTTGTAAAGTCCGTCAACATATTTTCGCGGATTTTTTTCGTATCCTTTCAAGATAATTTTAGCCATACCGACATTGGAAGAAAACCGGATAACTTCTGCTGCGGTAATTTTTCCGAATCCGCCCTTGTCGGCATTGTAATCGAGCAAAGTTTTTCCGGCATACTCGAATTTACCTTTACCCACATTCACTGTATCACCGGGTTGAACAAGTCCGTCTTCCAAAGCGACCATCATGGATGCTATTTTGAAAGTCGATCCGGGTTCGCTCATATCTGCCAAAGCAAAATTCAAACCTTCGTCCCACACACCCTCTTTGTATTTCTTGAGATTAGCAATAGCCTTGATTTCTCCTGTTCTTACTTCCATAACCACAGCCGTTCCCGATTCGGCGTTCAATTCTTTCAGTTTATCCAATAGGGCATTTTCTGTAATACTTTGACAGCCCATGTCGATAGTCGAAACAATGTCTTTCCCCTGAACGGGATCAACACCCGGAATCGGCTTGTATCCTCCTTCCACCCATTTTTGGTTAACTATTCCCGGTTTTCCTTGTAATAAAGAATCATAAGCTAATTCCAAACCTGTTTTTCCGCCGATTCCTTTACCCACGTCCCAAAGATCTCCTACCGTTCGAGAAGCTAAAATACCAAAGGGTTTGACTCGTTTCACAATTTCCTGATCGTATAATCCCGAGGTATAGCGGCCCAGTTTAAAATAAGGCATTTTCCTGATTGAATCCAGTTCTAACTTATCAACCTGCCGAATAGATAACAAGTAACTCTTGTTTACTTTGAGATTTTTATCGCCTTTGGCTATTCTTTCGGCTTCTTTTTTCCGCAAATCCAAACCTCTTAAAAAATCTTTTTCATACTGGCTTGCCGATTTATCGGGAATCAGTTTATTCAATTCGGCGGAAAGCGACTTGACATTTGCTCTCAACCGACTGTCGATACTGTCATTCGACCAAAAATCCATATACAACCGGTAATAAGTTTCGGACACAGCCATCGGTTCACCGTCGGAGGAAAGAATATTCCCTCGCATCGCCGGAATAGTATCGCTTTTGTTATTTATTACATATTTGAGCCAATATTTTCCTTCTACGAATGAGGTAACAAACGCCTTTCCGAGAATCGACACGACGATTACTCCCAAAAATAATGTAACGAGGAAATAATTCCGTTGTATTTTCTTATTTATGTTATCCTTGCCGGTCGCCATCTTATTCTTTTATTAATTGATAAATCTTTTGGGTTCTCTTTATTTAGTGATTTGATAAACGGCAGTATTGCACAAGGTCAAATCAATTCCTTTTTTTCGAAGCATCTCTTCAATATTCGATTGCTTTTCGGCCTCCACTATATGGGTCCTCAAACGCAACTGTTCGGCATTTAAGGATCTCAGTTCTTTTTTCAATCGATCCATTTCCGACAATTGTTTTGAACAATAATAGCGGTTGGTGATGAAACAGAAAACAATAATGAACAGTATTCCAAAAAACGGGAGCTGCTTGATTACAAAATCGGTCATCACTTTACCCCCTAAAATATAGGAAAGCCGGGAATCCTTTTTATTCTCTCCGGTTTTATTTTTCGATTTTGCGGTTTTATTTTTCGATTCCATTTTTTTCTGCAATTCTTAATTTTGCGCTTTCTGCGCGTGAATTTCGTTCTATTTCTTCCCTCCGGGGAACAATCACTTTCGTATGAACCATTCGAAACGGCTTGTTTACATTCCCGTAAAAATCCTTCTCAACGATTCCCTCAAAATTACCGGTCTTGAAGAAGTTTTTTACTATACGGTCTTCCAAAGACTGATAGCTGATAAAGACCAATCGTCCGCCGGGTTTCAAGCGTTCAGCCGCTTGCTTCAGCAGTTCTTTCAACGCATCCGGTTCTTCATTTACTGCAATTCTTACTGCCTGAAAGGCTTGGGCGAGTTGTTTTTTCTCTTTTTCTCGACTGAAATAAGGTTTCAGCAGCTCCGAAAAATCTTGTACGCTTCGGATTCTTTTCTGTTCCCGGGATCTTACAATCGTTTTTGCAATCGCCCTCGAATTTCTTAATTCTCCATAATAATAAAAGATGTCTGCCAAATCTCCTTCGGAAAACGTATTCAGCACCTCGTCGGCATTGATTCCGGCACGTCGATTCATTCGCATATCGATGGACCCTTCATAACGAAAAGAAAATCCTCTTTCGGGATTATCGAAATGGTGCGACGAAACACCCAAATCTGCCAATAAGCCGTCGATTTCCTTGATGCCGTACCAATCCATAAAATTGGACAGGTAGCGGAAATTGCTTCTCACAAAAGTGAAGTGCGGATCGGAAAAGCTGTTTTTCTCTGCGTCTTCATCCTGATCGAAAGCATAGAGATGTCCTTCTCCTTTCAATTCTTCAACTATTCTTTTCGAATGACCGCCGCCGCCGAAAGTTGCATCCACATATATCCCGCCTCGGCGAATTTGTAATCCTTCGATGCTTTCCTTCAACAAGACAGGAACATGATATGGAGGGCATTCTTTCATATTATATTATCTTATCTCTTTTCTTTTTCTATTCGGCAGATTTTTCGTTCGCCGCCGGCTTCGACCCCAACAATTTCTTTACCTTATTCTTAAAATCTTCGGGGCTTAACATGGATTTATTCAGTTGTTCGGGATTCCACATTTCAATGGTCTTGGTCATTCCGAAAAAACAGACGGTATTGGAAATATGCGCCACATTCAAATATTTTTTCGGAATAAGAATGCGTCCGGTAGAATCAATTTCTAAAATTTCGACTCGGGAAAACTGACGATAAAAATCTTCGTCATCTTCGTCATACTCGTTCAACCGCTCCTGCACTTTAGCCAATTCTTCTTTCCAGACGCTTTCCGGAGATAAAACCAAACAATCTTTGAAGACGTTTTTCCGCAATATAAGACGCCCTTCCCCTGCTGTTTGCAGAATCTTGCGAAAAGAAGCAGGAACAAATGCCCTGCCTTTCTCATCTATTTTTGCATCAATATTACCGATAAATGCGTCCATCTTTTGCCGATATTGTACTTTTCAGACCGTAAAGATACACAATTCACCACAATCCACCATAATATTTAGCGAAAAATATACAAAAGAATTATAAACTTTTTATTAACCAATTATGAAACGAGTAAGATATTAATATCTAACAATTTCTTTTTTGTGGCTAAAAGTGGGGGAAGAAAGGTGAATTTTCGATTGTCTTGCGGGCGTTTCGGGAAAAATGCGTAATTTTGTATTTTCATTCATGATGTATAAAAATAAATAATCGATGATTCTTACAGTTCATGCGGAAAGTTGAAATTCACAAAGAATCGGGCTTTTGCTTCGGCGTCGTGAATGCAATTCAGAGCGCCGAAAAAGAATTAGCATACGACGAAGAACTTTACTGTTTAGGCGACATCGTCCATAACAGTCAAGAAGTGTCACGGTTACAAAAAAAAGGATTACAAACGATTAATCGTCAAGACTTAAATGAGATGCGGAATAAAAAAGTGTTGTTGCGAGCTCACGGCGAACCCCCCTCAACATACCTCACCGCTCAACTAAATTCAATCCGAATTATTGATGCGACTTGCCCGGTGGTGCTGCAATTGCAAAAAAAAATACGGAAACATTTTCGCGATTCGAACGGAAAAGCAACGCAAACAGTCATTTTCGGGAAAAACGGACATGCTGAAGTGAACGGATTAGTCGGTCAAACCGATGGAACAGCTATTGTAATCGAAAATAAATCCGATCTGGAGCAGTTGAATTTCAATCTACCGATTTGCCTGTTTTCTCAAACAACGATGTCTGTCAATGATTTTCAGGAGATTGTTAAAGAAATTAAATCCCGCATTAACCCGGGTACCGACTTTAAATTTTATGATACAATTTGCCGACAAGTAGCTAACCGCATACCGGATATCCGTGAGTTTGCATCCCGGCACGACTTAATTCTATTTGTCGCCGGAGAAAAAAGTTCCAATGGAAAAGTTTTATTTGCCGAATGTAAAAAAGCCAATCCCAATTCGCTGTTAATTACCGGTCCGGATAACATTCGATCGGAATGGTTGATCGATTCCGAATCCGTGGGAATATGCGGAGCAACTTCCACTCCCAAATGGTTAATGGAAGAGGTAGCGCAAACGGTTAAATTACTTCAATTTCCGAACTCTTAATCCAACCGACGTTTCCGTCTGCCGTTTCAATTTCGTTCCAACCGCCTAATTTGGTTTTTACTTTGACTTTTGTGCCTTCGTGCAAAATAAACAAATCGGTACCGCTGATGTCCGGCGAACTTTTGATTGTTGTGGTCGGAGCAAAGATTATCGCCTCGCTCCGCAGGCTTAATTTTCTCTTTTGATTATATGCAAAACAATTCCCGAAAATAACACACGCCAATAATCCCACGCCGATAAAAAATCCCAACTTTTTGATAAATATAAGACGGGAAAAGAAAAAGAGAAACAAACAGATTATCAATAAGATAAAGCAAACAATACTGAAACTGCTCCAAGCATCGGTGCTCATCAAATTCTGAACTGATCGAAACCAGTCGGTCAAAAAGAAATCGTTTATCGGTTCAATTTTATCGACGCTTTTTAATCTGGCTATTTCCAAATTGAAACGGATATCGTTATTTCCGGGCTCAAGCAAAAGCGCTCGTTCATAATTCAATATACTCTGAGCAACCTTATTCGATTTATAATAACTGTTTCCTAAATTATAATAAACGATTGCCGATTGTCCGTTTGCTTTCAGCAAATTTTCATACAATTCGGAAGCTGTAACGAAATCGTTTTTAGCGTATGCTTCGTTCGCTTGCAGGAGCAGATCGGTCTGCGCCGAAAGCGTATGGGTTGCGAAAAAAATCGCTATCAAGATAAAATACCGGTTCATCATCTTCTTTTCCTTTATTTCTTGATTGTACTTTCCATTTCATTGATCGCCAAGACGGTTTCCTCATACAAATCGTCCATTTTTCCGCTTGCCTGCGCGGGTGCAAATCGTGCAAATTCGGCTGTATCCAAAATATTCCGAAAATCCCGGATTAAATTTTCATTTGCACCATATTGTATAAGATTCGTATCTACATTATCCTTGGTCAGCGCTGAAACGGAAATGTTCAATTTGTCGCTTAAATATCCCCACACAGCTCTGAGAATTTCATCGTAAAACAATTCCGTCTTACTTTCTTTCAAGTATTTGGCAGCCGTTTTCAATCGTTTGGAAGCTACCTTATTTGCTTTTTTCGTCCGCACCAAGGCAATGTTTGCATTTTGAGCCGCCTGATTACGATATATCAGGAAAATGACTACGAATAACAAAGCAGGAACAATGTAAAACAACAGATAACGAAGCGAACCAAATAAGAAATCGTCTTTGTGGAAATTCGCCGGACCCGTTTTGATATACCGGATATCTTTCCCCAGAAAACGAATATCTTCTTTATTGGAAGCATTGATAACCGTCGAACCGGTTCCGCTGCTTGCTGGTCCCTGTTCGACATGCAAGGCAAATTCATCGGTCGTTAATGTTTTGTAAGTCCCTGTTTTTAAGTCAAAATAGGAAAGTTCCGTTTTAGGTATGGTAAAATTGCCGGCAAATCGCGGGATCGCGTTATATTCAATGGTTTTTGTTCCGGTCACTCCGGTTGTCGATACTTTCGTATTAGTGGTAATTACGGGATCCATTTTATCAAAATCATTGGGAAATGTGATCTCCGGATTTTTAACCAACTTGATATTCCCACTGCCCGAGATTGTTATTTTGACTGTAACTGCATCGTTTGATTTTACTTGATCCTTACTGATGGATGACGTCAGTTTGTAGTCGCCGACCGCTCCGCTGAACGAAGCCGGTTTCCCCGGTGGAAGCGGTTTTACATCAATTGAGGTGGGAGAGGACGTTAAACTACGCTTCACATCTTCGGTTTGATCGAAAAAATCATCAAAAAAGCTTCGCTGCCTTCTCTGCTGACGTATCCGGATAACCAGATCGAATTTGCCGGGAGCTATTGAAATCTTGCCGGCTCGTTGCGGAAATAAAACGGTTTGTTTCAAAACTATTGTGCGGTAATTACGCCCGTTGTAATTTTCCAAACTCCATTGCGCGTTAGCGGGCATATCTATTTCTTGTGCTATAAATCCTTCGTATTCGGGAAATTTCATACTCTCAACCTGAACAATATCAACCAAGGTATATAGTTTAAACGTAACCAAAAACCCTTCGTTTTCATAGACCGAATTTTTCGATACATTCATTCGCACAAAAACATCATTGGCAGAAGTGCCGGTGGAAGCCGATGGCTGCGCCTGCCCCTGTTGTGCGGAATTGTCGGCATTGGCATCGGCTGCCGCCGCATCGGCCGCTTTATCGGGAGGCAGAACTTTAACCGATAATTCATTGGACTTATACTCACTATTTCCCACTTTGATCGTGGCCGGAGGTATAGTGAACGTTCCTTCTTTTTTTGCCGATAGGATATAGGTATAAACTAATGTTAATTGAGTTGATGATTTACCATTAACTATATAGGTCGATTGAGATTTTGAAGATTGAGTCGGTCCAAAGATATTATTAAAATCGTTTGTATCGGGCAAGCGAATATCTTTCCCTTCATCTCCTTCGGTTGTCAATACATAATTTACTCGAAATTGCTGACCGACTACAACTACTTTATCTGTCGTCGCCCGGAATGAGACGTCCTGCCCGAAAATATTCGGACCGATCAAGCAAAATCCTGCAAATAAGAAAAATAACTTCCTCTTTATTTTCATTATTGTTATATTACCAATTTTTATCCGTTCTTCGTTGTTTCTGTTGTTGCATTTGTTGCATTTTTACTTTTTCCTGCGTCTCGCGTTCATTCTGCATCATTGCATCCAATATTTGCTCGGCATTTTGTTGTTGCACCTGATTGGGATTTTGCTGCTGCTGATCCTGTTTTTGTTGTTGATCTTTATTTTGATCTTGCTGCTGCTGATCCTGCTTTTGTTGCTGATCTTTATTTTGATCTTGTTTCTGATCTTGTTTCTGTTGATCTTTATTTTGTTGATCTTGTAATAGTTTCTGAGCTAAAGCCAGATTATAGCGGGTTTCGTCGTCTGCCGGAGATTTTCGGAGCGCTTGTTTATATGCTTCAATACTCTTTTGATAGTCTTTGTTTTGCATAAAAACATTTCCGCTATTGTGAAATGCCATCGCAGCTTTCGCATTGTCTTTTTCGTTGGAAACGGCGGCTTGGTATTGTTCCAGCGCTTCCGGAAACTTTTTTTGTTTGTACAACGAATTACCCAGATTATATGCTGCATCTGCCGATCGAGCATTCGTTTCCAATGCTTTTCGGTAAGCAATCTCTGCTTCTGTATATTTTTCCTTTTGATATTCTTTGTTTCCTTGCAGCAATTCTTTTCTGACCTGTTTTTGAGGAAACGCAGTAAGAGAGAAGGCAAAAATAAGCGATACTACTATAACTATTTGTTTCATAATGCACAATTTATGTTTAACCCCTAAAACCTTGAAGGGGACTTTAACTCCCCCTTTAGGGGGCGGGGGGTGTCAATTCGTCCAAAAACCTTTTAAGACCCGGTTCAACACCCGGTTTTTTCTATCAAGAACAAAAAATTCAACCACCAGAATGAACACTAAAATCCACGCGGGAATCTGAAATTTTTCGTCGTAAGAAGTATAAATCTTGCTTTCGACATCCGATTTACCCATTTTATCCAATTCTTTCTGCAAAGCTTTCAAAGCATTATTGGTATTGTCGGTTCTCGCATACATTCCATTCCCGGCGATGGCAATATCTTTGCACATTTGTTCATCCAAGCGCGTTATTATCATATTTCCATCTTTATCTTTTTGATAACCGTTCGGACCGGGAATCGGACCGCCTTCTATGGAACCTACTCCTAATACATTCACCCGGATATTCTTGGCAACGGCAGCTTTTGCTGCGCCAATTGCGTCGTCTTCGTGATTTTCCCCGTCGGTGATCAGTATGATGGCTTTTTCTGTTTTCTCGTTGGGCGTAAACGATCGAATCGCTAAATTAATGGCAGTCCCTACTGCTGTTCCCTGAACCGGCACCATCGACGGATTAATTGACGATAAAAACATTTTTGCCGATATATAATCCGATGTAATCGGTAATTGAATATACGCGTCTCCGGCAAACACAATCAGTCCGATTTTATCGTTACTCATATTATCGATTAATTTAGACAATATCAGTTTGGACATATCCAACCGGCTCGGAGAAACATCGTTGGATAACATGGAATTGGAAACATCCAAACAAATGACTACTTCAATTCCTTGTTTTTTAACTGTTTCTAACTTAGACCCGAATTGTGGTCCGGCAACAACAAGAATAAATAGAGCAAGAGCAGCAAGCAATAACCCGAATTTCAAGTATTGTTTTTTGAGTGAAGCATCCGGCATCAGGACCTGAGTGATTTTTCGGTCACCAAAACGTTTCATATTCCGCTTCTTGATATAAACCGTGTATAAAAAGAGAGCAAAAAACACCGGCAACAAAAAATATAAATACAAAAAATTCGGATGTTCGAATCTAAACATAAATAAGATGTATTACGGTATATTTTTTAATACTGTGTATCGTAATAACAGTTCCAACAAAAACAATGACAATGCAATCATTGCATAGAATGCATATTCTTCGTATTTGTGACTGTATTCCTGAAAACTCATTTTTGATTTTTCCATTTGGTCAATTTCTCCGTAGATTTCTTTCAAGGCTTGATTATTGGTTGCCCGGAAATACCGTCCATCAGTGATTTGAGCAATTTGAGTCAACACCTTTTCATCGATTTCGACTTTCATCGGAACGATTCTGACACCCATTGCGGTTTGGAGCGGATAAGGCGCTTCTCCCATAGTTCCAACGGCAATAGTATAAACCCTGATTCCGAATGTTTTGGCAATTTCGGCTGCGGTGAGCGGAGCGATTTCTCCCCTGTTGTTTGAACCATCGGTCAGCAGGATAATCACTTTAGACTTTGCTTTACTGTCTTTCAACCGGCTGACGGCAGTTGCAATTCCGTGACCGATAGCCGTTCCGTCTTCAATCATACCGCAACGCACATCTTTCAAAAGATTCAGCAGAACTGCATGATCGGTAGTCAAGGGACATTGCGTGAAGCTTTCTGCCGAAAAAACAACCAAACCGATATTGTCGGTCGGACGCCCGTTAATGAACGAAGCGGCAACTTCTTTGGCTGCTTCCAAACGATCGGGTTTCAAGTCTTGAGCCAACATCGAAGATGAAATATCCAAGCTCATGATAATGTCAATTCCTTCGGTGGTGGAAGTGCTCCATTTGTCGGTTGTTTGAGGACGCGCCAAAGCAATGACCAAAAAAGTAAAGGCAGCCATACGCAAGATAAACGGTACATGACGCAAATAAATCCGAAACGTATTCGGCGCTTTACTAAATCCTTCGATACTTGATAATTGGATAGAAGCCTGCGATTTCCGCAGTTTCCATATATACCATCCGATCATCGGAATTAATAAAAGCAGCAATAAAAAATAATATGGATTCGCAAAAACCATACACAATTTCACTTTTAAATAATATAGCTACACATTCTCGTTATACGTTTTTTTCATTCGTTTCATCTTTCCGGTTTATTTCCGGCACCGGTTCTTCCTTCTTTGTATTATTAACAAACAAGTAGGCATTCATCATACTCAATTCGTTTTCGTCGGGAAGCGATTTGTATTTAGCAAATTTTACGAAATCGGCTAAGATGAGGATTTGTTTCAGATTATCGTAAGCGATATCTGCGTCGCTGTATTTCTTAATTTCAGCTAATATTTCTCCGGAAGTCATCTCCATAGCGGTAATCGGGAAACGCTCCTCGATGTATTTCCGCAAAGTATCGGTTATTTCGGAGTGATATTCCTTTATTCTTCCCGCTTGCCACAGTTTTTCCGCTTTTATAGCATCCAATCTCCGAATAGCTCGAATATGCGGAGGTAGGCATATTTCTTCTTTTTTGAACGGCACCAATGATTTCTTGTTGATCAATCGGTAAATGATGAAACCCGCCACCGCTGCCAAAGCAAGAATCATTACTATCAGCAGGATACCCGGAAGATAATCCATTAAAACAAACGGCGGGGTTCTAACATCTTTGATGTCAAAAAATTTACCCGACTCCGTATTTACCTGAAGAGTAGAAACCTTTAAGGCTAAAGCGGCGGAGGAAGCTGTATCTTCACCCGATATGACTTTAAATGGAGGAAGCAGATAGAGGGCGGAATCAAACGAAGTTATCAAGTAATTATACTTCATTTGAATCCGATTATTTCCTATATCAAAAGTATCAATCTTCGAAATATCCAAAACTTCTACCCCTGTCATCAGGGTATCGGAAATCATCGGAAGTTGAAGTGCTTTGCCTTTATCCGCAGCAATTTCCAAATGAATTTTTGTCTGTTGCCCGATCAGTATATGCATTGAATCGATCGTTGCATTAACAATTGTTTGCGCAGAAAGAGAAAAAGCACTTATCCAAAAGCAAATAAGCACACTCGCAATCGCCTTTATCCGATAACTATTCTTCATTGCAGCCATCAACTTCGTTTGTTAAACAATCCGATCAATGCTCTTACATAATCTTCATCCGTGCGAATCGAAACAGAATCGACCCGGCTTCGTTTGAAAGCGTCTGCCATTTCCGTTTGACGTTTCTCCCACCAATATTTATAGGCATCCCGTACTCTCTTCGAATCGGTATCCACGTATTTCTCATTGCCGCTTTCGGCATCTTTAATCTTCAGCAAACCTACTTTCGGCATTTCCGTTTCTCTTTCATCGAACACCTGAATCGCTACCATATCGTGCATCTTATTGGCAATAGTCAAAGCGTAGCGGTAATCTCCCTTGTCGATGTAATCGGAAAAAACAAAAGCCGTACACCTCTTCTTTATGGCATTGGTGAGATATCGTAATACTTGCGCTATATCTGTTTTTGATTCTTTGGGTTCGAAATCAATCAATTCCCGGATGACATAGAGAATGTGTTTTCTTCCCTTTTTGGGAGGAATAAATTTCTCGATTTGGTTTGAAAAAAAGATAACTCCTATTTTATCATTGTTTTGAATAGCCGAAAAAGCAAGTGTCGCTGCTATTTCGGTAATCATTTCTTTTTTCAAAGTTGCACGCGTGCCAAAAAAACGGCTCCCCGAAACATCGACCAAAAGCATTACCGTCAATTCGCGCTCTTCTTCGTATATTTTAACAAATGGCTTTGAATAACGAGCGGTAACATTCCAATCGATGTCTCTGATATCGTCGCCGAATTCGTATTCCCGCACTTCCGAAAAAGCCATACCACGCCCTTTAAATGCCGAATGGTATTGACCGGCGAAAATATTATTCGACAATCCTCGAGTCTTTATCTCTATTTGCCGTACTTTTTTTAAAAGTTCGCTTGTCTCCACGATTCTCTTAGGGTACTTCCACTTTGTTTAAAATCTCGCTGACAATTTCTTCTGAAGTAAGATTTTGTGCTTCCGCTTCATAAGAAAGTCCGATACGATGACGAAGCACGTCAAAGCAAACAGCGCGAATGTCTTCGGGAATCACATAGCCTCTGCGCTTAATAAATGCATACGAGCGTGCGGCTAATGCCAAATTGATCGAAGCGCGGGGAGAGGCTCCGAAAGAAATCATATCTTTCAGATCGGGAAGTCCGTGTTCTTGCGGATAACGGGTAGCAAAGACGATATCAACAATATATTTTTCAATCTTTTCGTCGAGATACACTTCATTCACAATTTTACGAGCTTCCAATATTTCCTGTTTTTTCAAAACCGGTTTAATGTCGGCTTTTGCAGCACCGATATTTTGTCGGATAATCAATTTTTCTTCGTCTTTTTTCGGATAGCTGATAACTACTTTCAACATAAAGCGGTCCACTTGCGCTTCGGGTAAGGGATAAGTTCCTTCCTGTTCGATTGGATTTTGTGTAGCCATAACCAAAAACGGTTCCGGAAGTTTATACGTTTTTTCTCCAATGGTTACCTGACGTTCTTGCATGGCTTCCAACAAGGCACTTTGCACCTTTGCAGGCGCTCGGTTGATTTCGTCTGCCAAAATAAAATTGGCAAAAACAGGTCCATGTTTCACTAAAAACTCTTCGTTCTTCTGACTGTAGATCATTGTTCCTATCAAATCGGCAGGGAGCAGGTCGGGAGTAAACTGGATGCGGCTGTATTGTGCTTCTATTAATGAAGCCAAAGTTTTAATTGCCAGAGTTTTTGCCAAACCGGGTACGCCTTCCAACAAAATATGTCCATCGGATAACAGCCCGATCAATAATGATTCTACCAGGTGCTTTTGTCCGACAATCATTTGGTCCATGCCCATAAAAATCATGTTGACAAAACCGCTCTTCCGCTCAATTCGTTCATTAAGTTCTCTAATATCAACTGTTTGACTCATATAAAAAGTTGTTATCGTTTATAAAACAGGTATTTCGCATAACGGATGCAAAAATATAAATGTAAAGTCATGAATGAAATAGTTTTCAAGTTAAAAATGATTAATTATTCAGGTCAATCGGCATAAAAATTCTTAAGGATCTTTGCTGCCAATTCCCTTGCTCTTTGTACGGAAGCCTGATTGTTGCTGTCGATACTGTATTTCGAGGCTGGCGGAACAGAAAGTTTTATTCCGACGGGCAAGACTTCGGGGTTGGATATTATCGATTTGTTTTCCAAATAGATATATACCCAAAATACTTTACTTCCATATTCCGCGAGGGAAATCGTAGTTAATCGTTGACCGGATGCGATCGTTACTTGTTTGAATTTTTCGGATGATTTTGCAGTGGGCTTTTGTGCCGTGGTTTCACTTTTCTCGGGTTGCTTCTCCGCGACAACCTTGGCGGTTGAAGGTTCGGCGGCAATCCTGTCAACAGTATCTTTCTTCTGTTCAGAAACGGCAGCTTTTACGGTATCTGCCTTTATTGTAGGATCGACATCTGTATTCGACACAGGTGCAACTGTTACCTCCGGTGCCGGCGTAATTTCCTTCTTTAATAAAGGAGCGCTCGCTTCTTTCGTTCCGGCGCTGTCGATAACAACAGCAACCGAAGATACTTTAGGTGGAACCTGATTTTTAAATTGAGTCAGATATAATATGTAACCCAATGCGCCTGCCAAAAGTACCGATAAAATACCGATAATTATTTGCAGTTGAATCAACGATTGCCTTATTTTAAAGAATTTCTTTCTATAAGTAATATGCGCCTTATAGTCGTGGCAATTAAGACAAAAACTTTTTGTTTTCCAATTTGGCGGTAAATCCCCCTCATCACCCGGTTCTTCCGACAACAATTCATCATCAATTGCTCGATCGTCTTCAGAATCCGCCATATTTTCCTTGCTTTCTTCTTTACTAATCAATTCTTTCCCGAGAAAGATTTTCCCTGCATCCACAATTGGTTCACCTCCGAGAAAAATTTCTTCTTCAACAACAGGTTTTTTTTCGGTATATGCTTCTTCCTCTTTTTCTATGGGATATTCATCATTTGAATAAGATTTTTCTTCTTTTTCGACGACGGGTTCTTCACCGGAATAAGTTTCTGTCTCTTCTTCCGAGTATGCCGGCTCTTCATCGAAATAGCCTTCTTCCACAGTAGGTTCCTCTTCAAAATAAACTTCTTCCTTTTCTTCAACGACCGGTTTCGGTTCAAAAAAAGCATCATTTTTTTCTTCGAAAAGCAGACTATTTTCGAATATCGCTTCTTTTCTTTCATCCATAGCCGGTTCCTTTTTGAAAAAAATGACTTCCTCTTCTTCGGCGATGAGTTCGGGTTCCTGTTCCGATTCCTTCGAATCGTCATCTTCTGTAAGCAACTCTAATTCATCCGATTCAAATCCTTCTTCCAACTCGATGGTTTCAAAAAACGCAAAGGGTTCATTGACAGCTTCCGCCAATTTCTTATCGGGAGTAAAAGCAACTTTATAGTGCGCGGGTATCAAAACTTTTTCTCCCGTTGTCACATCTATACTTTCCCGATCTTCCACCGGCATAAGTTTAAAAGTGCCTAAATCCTTTATTTTCAATATTCCGCTTTGGAGCAGTTCTTCGACCATGATTTCAAAATAGTCGCGAAGAAAAGTTTCGGCATCTTTTTTTGTTATAGCCGCCTTTTCTGATAAAAGAGCGGATAAATCCTGGAAATTGATTTTTTCGTTCATTGTTTCAATTCCTTGAGTTTTTTATTTAACGATACGAATGCTCTGTATTTAACAATTAATTTGGGAGGTATAAGTAATTTTTTTCCCGTATTCGGATGAATACAAAGACGTTCTTGCCTTTTCTTTACCTCCAGGGTTCCAAAATTCATGATTGAAACGATATTACTTTTAAGCAATTCCGCCGTAATTATCGCGGTCGTTTCATCCAATCGTTTTCCAACTTCCGCCTTTGACAGATGAAGTTGTTGTGCTAATGCTGTGATCAATTCAGAATAATTCATAAATCCTTATTGTTTTTGCTAATTATATTCTATTTTTCCGAACAAGTCAAACAATTGAGTACCCATGATTTTCACCGGATAGAATTTTCCCGGAATCATCGGTTGTTTTTTCTCTACCAAGACTTCCGGATCAACTTCCGGTGAATCATATTCGGTCCTTCCGATAAAAAAACCCGATTCTTCACGATCGATTATCACTTTCATTGTTTGCCCGATTTTGCTTTCTCCTATTTCCTGTGCAATTTGTTCTTGCACAGTCATGAGTTCTTCCATTCGTTGTGTTTTGATTTCCGGTTCAACATCATCTTTGTAATGTTGATTGGAATAGGTTCCTTCTTCGTCGGAATACATAAATGCTCCCAATCGTTCAAATCGCATTTTTTTTATAAAGTCCAACAGATCGAAAAAATCGGTTTCCGTTTCACCGGGGTGCCCTACCATTACGGTTGTTCGGAGATGAATGCCCGGCACTTCTCTTCGAATGGTTTTCAACAGTTCTACGGTTTCCTTTTGCGAAATATTTCGCTTCATTCGTTTCAACATTGCGTCGCTACTGTGTTGCAAGGCAATATCTAAATATTTACAGATATTATCCCGCTCGCGCATCACGGTCAGCACTTCCAACGGAAATAACGCCGGGTAAGCATAGTGCAAACGAATCCATTCCACCCCTTTCACATCCGAAATCCTTTCGAGCAATTCCGATAAATTGAATTTCTTATAAATATCCTTTCCGTAATATGTCAAGTCTTGAGCAATCAACTGAAATTCTTTGACTCCCTGCTTAACCAGCTGTCGTGTTTCCTCCACAATCGCTTCCATCGGCTTCGATTTGTATTTTCCTGTAATCAGCGGTATTGAACAAAATGAACACATTCGATTACACCCTTCCGCTATTTTAAGATAGCTGTAATGACCGGGCGTAGTCAGGATACGTTCCGAAGACAATTCCTCGTGATATGATTTTCCTAAATCCGATAAAAGTTCTTTCCAATTGTACTTTCCGTAAAATTTATCTACTTCCGGCATCATTTCTTGCATTTCCTTTTGGTATCTTTCCGATAAACATCCCATGACAAATAGTTTCCGGATTTGTTTATTTTTCTTTGCTTCTCCGTATCCGAGAATCATACGGATGGATTCTTCCTTTGCACTTTCAATAAATCCGCAAGTATTAATGACTACGATATCGCCTTGGGGCTTTTCGGGATCGTGTGCGACCGAATAACCGTTAGCGGTAAACTGTCGCAACAATAATTCCGAATCTACTAAGTTTTTTGAACATCCCAAAGTTACAATATCGACTTTATTTTTTTTCATCCGCTCCAAATAAGGAATTGACAAATTCTCTTTTCCGAAACACCTGCAAATCTTCTAAACCTTCTCCCAAACCGATATATTTAACCGGTACATGCATTTGATCGGAAATTCCGATTACTACTCCTCCTTTTGCCGTTCCGTCTAATTTAGTGATTGCTAATGCTGTTACTTCAGTTGCCGCCGTAAATTGCCGAGCTTGCTCGAACGCATTTTGTCCGGTGGATCCATCCAAAATCAGCAGCACTTCATGAGGAGCATTGGGAACCACTTTTTTCATAACGTTTTTTATTTTAGTTAATTCATTCATCAGGTTAATTTTATTGTGAAGCCGTCCGGCAGTATCGATAATTACGACATCGGCATGATTAGCTACCGCCGAATTTAGGGTATCGTATGCCACAGAAGCAGGGTCTGACCCCATTTTTTGTTTCACGATTGGTACCCCAACTCTTTCGCTCCAAATCATTAACTGTTCGACGGCAGCCGCACGAAACGTATCGCCGGCGCCCAGATAAACTTTTTTACCGTTCTTTTTATAATGATAAGCCAACTTGCCGATTGTCGTAGTTTTTCCTACCCCGTTAACACCAACTACCATAATCACGTAAGGTTTTTTACCCTCAGGTAATTCAAAATCCTCCTGTTCATCCGGCTCGTCTCCGGCAAGCAAGGCAGCTGTTTCATCGCGAAGAATAAAGGAAAGTTCTTTACTGTCAAGGTATTTGTCACGTGCAATTCGTTTTTCTATTCGTGAAATAATCTTCAAAGTGGTTTCCACACCAACGTCCGACGTAATCAAAATTTCTTCCAAATCATCCAGAACTGCTTCATCTACTTTTGATTTCCCGGCAATAACCCTCGTCAGTTTCGAAAAAACATTTTCTTTTGTTTTGGACAACCCTTTGTCCAAATTTTCTTTTTTATTCTTTGAAAATATATCTAAAAGTCCCATTGAGACGTAGTAATAAATATAAATTATGAATCATAAATCATGTACTTAGGATTTTGCAAAGGTAAATAAAATTCTTCTTAAAAAAAAACTCCCTTTCAATTACCTCTTGAAAGGAAGTTTTTTCAAAAATGTAAATTATGCGGATGAGAAATTTCGCTTTAAATTCCGCTCGGGAATTTCTGCTTTCGGGTCATTTGAACCACTCTTTAACCGCCTCATTGGGGACCATCTCTTGTTTAAAGATATAGGCTCCCGTTTTCGGTGATTTTACCATTTTAATTACTTTCGAATACGAACGTCCTTCGGACTTCTCGCGGTATCCCGCAACGGTCTTTTTTGCCATGACTTATCGAATTATTTAATTTCTTTATGAACGGTTACTCGTTTCAGAATCGGATTGTATTTTTTTAATTCCAATCGCGCCGTAGTATTCTTCCGGTTTTTAGTGGTAATATACCGGGAAGTTCCCGGAACACCGCTTGCTTTATGTTCTGTACATTCCAATATTACTTGTATTCTGTTTCCTTTTGCTTTCTTTGCCATTTGTAACGTCCTCCTGCTACTTTAAGATTAAATACCCTTTTTCGACTGCTCTTTTTATTGCAGCATCTAATCCGATTTTATTAATGGTACGCAGACCATTAGCTGAAACATTCAAGTCAATCCGGCAATCTTCTTCTACCCAATAGAATTTTTTCGTGAACAAATTAACATGAAATCTTCGCTTTGTTTTGAGATTTGAATGCGAAACATTATTGCCCACCCTTGCTTTTTTTCCGGTTATCTGACAGATTCTCGACATCTTATTATTTCGTTTTAATTTATTTTATTGCTAATTTTGTTTGTTTGTCCGGTCGTTTCGTAACGAGCGTGCAAAGGTAAGTAATATTTTTGTTTTGTACAACTATTTATTTTGATTTTTTCGTCTAATCAATATTTATAATTCATAATTATTTACTACCTTTACGGGAATTTTTCATTAATTAAACTAACTTATTAGTTATGAGACACAATATCTTCGAATTAACAACAGAGGAGCTGAAAAACATTGCAGCCAAACTTCAGGAAAAAATTGAAGAAGGACTTGAAAACGATGGTATGGAAATTTCATGTATTCCCACACACATTACTCCGAAAAAAGAGATTACCGATGAAAAAGTTTTGGTATTGGATTGGGGAGGAACCAATTTCAGAGCTGCCATCGTGGAATTTAAAAACGGAAAAGCAACAATCATTGAAACCCTGTCGAAAAATAAGAAATATCCTTTGTCGGCGAAGGAGACCGCCGGCTTCGACCGGAACAAATTGCAGGGAAAAATGGCAGAATGGATCGGAGAACTGACTCAATTAGACCAAAGCGTAACTAAAATCGGATACTGTTTTTCTTATCCGGCAGCTTCCCGACTGAACGGAGATGCCATTACACTTCGCTGGACCAAAGGGATCGATATCCCGGATATGATCTTAAAACCCGTCGGAGAGCCGTTGATGGCTTATTTAAACAACCATAAAGAAGTCAACACCACTTTCACGGACATTAAAGTGCTTAACGATACGGTCGCTTGTCTTTTTGCCGGATTAAACGAATCCGGTTACGATTCCTACCTGGGGTTGATTGTAGGAACCGGCACCAACATGGCAAGCTTAATGCGTTTAGACAAGATTGCAAAACTAAAGCAAGATGAGAGCGGATCCATACCCGTCAATCTGGAATCCGGCAATTTTTGTCCTCCTTACTTGACCATTGTTGACGGTTTGGTAGATGCTTTGTCGAATAACAAAGGACAACAACGTTTCGAAAAAGCAATTTCGGGAGGCTATGTGGGTGAAATATTCAAAACGGTTTTCATGAACGAAAAAATCGAATATACCTGCGACGGCGGCAGCTTAGCCAAAATGATCAGAAATCCGGAAGCTAATTCAGCCGAACAGGTTGCTGTCGCTTATTGGATTTATGAACGTTCGGCAAAATTAGTTGCAGCTTCGCTGGCAGGCTTGGTTCAGGTGTTGGTCGCTCAGGATTCGTCTATCAAAAAGATCGCTCTGGCAGCCGACGGTACGGTATTTTGGGATAAGGACAAAGATAACAAATTATATTATAAAGAACTGGTTGATAAAGAACTAAAACTTTTGTTGCCCGAAGGAGTCAGCGTTACCATCCTTGATAAAATGGAAGATCCTAATTTGATCGGATCGGCTATTGCCGCTTTGTCTTGAGACACGCAACGGCGGCATTGCGGGGATATGGCACAATCTTATTTAGGCAACGACCGCTATCTACATCATTTAGGTAGCGGTCGCTACTTATATATTCAACATAACAGGGCATCAAGAGCTCATACTTATCACAACATATTCTGAGCGGCTTCCAATTCGAAATTTTCCACCCCATATACCTATACCCGAAGAAACATAGAAATTGGTATTTCCTTTTTTCAGATAGCCATACGCAATTTCATACATTGACTTTACTATCCAAGTGGCTGGCCACACTTGTCCTTTGTGTGTATGCCCCGCAAGATACAAGTCGATAGCATTTTCTTCCACTTCATCGAAATGATAGGGTTGGTGGTCGAGAAGGATAATCGGCTTGGATTTATCAAGCGAAGCGGTCAGTTCAGCTATGGTTTTTCTTTTGGAATTTCTCTTATCATCCCTTCCTGCAATATAATACGCATTATTCACAAGCATAACCGAATCTCTCAATACAGTTACACCTGCCTTAGTCAAAAAATCAATGCTTTCTGTGATGTTCGAAATATATTCATGATTTCCGGGCGCCATATAAATACCGCACTTTGTATTTATTTCATGAAAAACCCTTGCATAATTCCTGTTATACAGTGGTTTTCCTCTGTTATCGAGAGCATCGCCCGCTATCAGTACAACATCCGGTTCTTCCCGGTTGATAAGTGTAACCCATTTGCGAAATTCTCTTGTTCCGATTCCGTATCCGAGATGCAAATCGCTGATTGCTACAATTTTCAGAGGTTTGTCCAATTCACCGATTTTATCTGTTTTCAGGATGAGTTCCACTCTCTTTTTATTGTGATAAATAACATTTCCCGTTGTCATCAATGCAATCATAAATACAGACAATACGCCAAAGCCTATCCAACTGTCGAACATAAACCGACCAAGCGGTATAAGTCCGGTAATTCGTATCATATCCGATACAAAAAACAGAATTACAAGATAGAGCATGATAATCAACCATGACGTGCCGACTCTATACATCAATGATGATACCGAAAAAGGGAAGCGGTTGCCAAGACCAAAGGAAATAAACGGTGAAAAAACAAGAAAAACGGCGAGACATACAAATAGGATCCTGCCTGCGGAAATAGCCGGTATGAGATACCACAAACGGTAAAAAACATAAAAGTTAGCACCAAGCATGACTGCTAACATTATGAAAATCCTTTTGACAAAATTCATGAACAGATTTTTTTCTCAAATAAGACAATGAGGCTTATGGTACAGGAGCCTCATTGTCTAAAAAGTGCTGTATTATTTCCCGGCACGTTTTTTATCTAATTCGACAGCGTTTTCCTTCACCTTCTTATCGCTTAGCGGATAGAATATCATGCCTAAGGCGGCAAGCAAACAGGCTATTGCAGGTAAAATACTGAATAACAATCTCATGCCGAATATGGCAGAATCAGGTTGAACAACAGTTGTTAATCCCTCCGGTTTTACATAGCCGAAAGCAGCCATTATCCAGAGTACCATAGCGGGACCAATCGCCCAACCTATTTTCTGAGACATCGACGAGGACGAAAATATCAACCCCGAAGTCCGGCGTCCAGTCGTTAGTTCTTGATGTTCGCAGATATCAGAGAACATGCTCCAAAGTAACGGCAACACATATCCTGCACAAATGGATATGGCAATTTGCAAAATCATAATGCCCGTTACATTGTCCACGATAAAGAATCCGCAACTTAAAAATGCCGCTATTACCATCGCCGTGATATATGTATTTTTCTTTCCGTATTTGCTCGATAATGAAGGGGCTATTACCACTCCCAGAATGTTTGCCGCCTGGCCGATAAGAAAATAGATAGTTGTCAACGTCCATCCGGTAGCTTGCATTCTGAAATTATCGATAATGTGATATTTGAAATAAAAGACCGCAACCGTATCTCTCAACGCATTAAATAACAGTGCAGCTAAACCTGTGGCAATCAATATCCACCATGGTTTATTCCGCATCAAAAGTCTCAAGTCCTTCTTGATGGAAGCTTTTTCCGATTGATCAATTTCAACTACCCGTTCCTTTGTATTTCGGAAACAAAGATAGAAAAACACTACGCAAATAGCGCTAATGATTGCAACCGCCTTAGTCCAAGCCATTGGTTCGGTACTGATGTCCTCTGCAACCGATCTTGCTCCTCCTCTTCCGAAATAATCAACCAAGGGTTGAAGCAGCATGAAAGTGATAAAACTGCCGATGAATGCAAATGTCATGCGATAGGACGAGAGTACATTCCGTTCATTCGGATCGGACGACATGACACTCAAAAGCGATGCGTAGGGAACGTTAATCGTGGAATATACAATCATCATCAACGAATAAGTGATATAAGCATATACCAATTTACCGCCGCTTCCGAAATTCGGCACAAAAAACATGAAAACACCCATTACGGCAAAGGGAACAGCAAACCAAAGCAGATAAGGACGATAACGTCCCCACTGAGTTTTGGTACGATCGGCTGCAATGCCGACAAAAATGTCGTAAAACGAATCCCAAAGCCGAGTTATCAAAAACATAGTTCCGGCAGCTACTGCCGATATGCCGAAAACTTCTGTGTAGAAAAATGCCAGATACATGCCGAAAATCTTCCAAAACATGGAAGAGGCCATATCACCAAAACCATAACCCACTTTATCCTTTAAAGTTATCATAATAGTAAATTATTAAATTTGTTGTATATGTTTAATTAAAAAAAACTTCCATACACATTCTGCCGTTGTGATAGGGACATTTCCAGAAACCCGCTTTGTCGTCTTTGCGATTTTGCGTTCCGTCGGCGTGAGCGCTCCAGAACCATTCGCCCTTCGTTTTATCCGACAGATGCCGTTTCACATATTCCCAACATTTTTCGGCTGTTGTAAGATATTTCTCATCTCCGGAACGCAACCAGGCATGGTACGAACCGACAATGGTTTCTGCCTGAACCCACCAATGTCGATCGGTATCGGCAGGTTTGTCATGCATCTTTTCGTAAATCATGCTTCCATCCGATTGAAGCCCTTCGCGGGAAGCTTCCATGATTTCGTCAGACAATTTTCTTACTTTCTCAATCAATTCGAGATTTCCCGACGCTTCGGCTGCTTCATATAGCAACCAAGACGCTTCAATATCATGCCCGTAAGACACATCATCACTTGTGGAATTCCAATCCCAATCGAAAAAAAGCCGGAGGTGTTTCGTTCGTGAATCAACAATATGATCGCAAAAAACATGAATCAACCGGGTATGCGCTTCAATCAATTCCGGGTCTTTCCACACGCGAAGCAAATTGGTATATGGTTCTAAAATGTGCAAATGCGTATTCATGGATTTTGGAGCATTGTCGTCGCGTTCGCTTAATCGGCGGTCGTCGATGGCTTGCCAATTTTCATCCAATGCCTCGACATATCCTCCATAACGGGGATCATACGCATGTTTCTCGATCAGATAAAAAATATTTTTTGCAGCTTCGAGCGCTTCCGTACGACCCGTTGCACGGTAAAATTCGGAAAGTCCATATATTGCAAACCCTTGCTCATAGATTTGTTTTCTTCGATTCAACGGTTTTCCCCGGTAATCAACTTCCCGGAAAACGCCGCCGGATTTTTTGTCGAGAAAATATTCCATCATATAATTGAAAGCGCGCTCCGCCGTTTGCAAGTATTCCAAATTTTTTTCTAAGCGGTAAGCAGCAGAAAATGTCCAAAGAATCCGCGCATTCAGGATGATTCCTTTACTTGCGAAAGGATGCACCCGTTCTTCACCGTCGATACGTCCGTAAAAACCGCCGTTTTCATTATCGGGCATTTTTTGCATCCAATAGGGAAGAATGTTATTCAACAGTTCTTGGTGTAATTCGGATTTTAGAGTTAACATAAACCGGAAATAATAAGAAAAGACGGTTACTTTTTCAGAAATTCTTTATTCTTTTCCGCCAACTGAATGATTGCGTCAACGGACGTTTTGGAACGACCGCCGTCGGCAGGCGTATGAAGACAATAATCAAGCAATTTTTCGACAGTGGAAGTTGCCACATGCATGCGGGTATCGGATGAAGCATAATAAATAAACACTTTTCCGTCGTCGTTGGCAATCCAACCGTTGGAGAACAATACATTGGACACATCACCAACCCTTTCTTCTCCCTGTGGCGCCATGAAATATCCCGCCGGTTCTGCTATGACTTTGGAAGGATTTTTTATATCGGTGAGGTATAAGTAAAGCACATACCGAAGTCCTGCAGCACACCCGCGAACGCCGTGCGCCAAATGCAACCATCCCTCTTCTGTTTTTATCGGGGGAGGTCCTTCGCCGTTTTTCACTTCTTTAATGGTATGGTATTGTCGAATATTAATGATCTTTTCCTTTTTCACTTCCGCGTGGGTAATATCGTTAATTAAAGCCCAGCCGATTCCGCCGCCCGAGCCTGCCTCGATGAATCCGTCCTGCGGTCGGGTGTATAGAGCATATTTTCCCCGTATAAACTCGGGATGGAGAACGACATTGCGTTGCTGAGCTTTTGATTTCAAATCGGGCAAACGCTCCCATACGGTGAAATTCTTCGTACGAACAATTCCACAGGATGCTGTTGCCGCAGACAAATCACCCGGCGCGGCATTCGGGTCTCTTCGTTCGGCGCAAAACAAACCGTAAATCCAACCGTCTTCATGGGCTGTTAATCGCATATCATACACATTGGTTTCCGGATCTTCCACATCGGGTAAAGAAACAGGATACTCCCAAAAACGGAAATTATCGATTCCGTTCGGACTTTCCGCTATCGCAAAGAACGACTTCCGGTCGTTTCCTTCCACCCGAACCATTAAAAGATATTTTTCATTCCATCGAATGGCGCCGGCATTGAAAGTTCCGTTAATCCCGATCCGCTCCAATAAATTGGGATTGTCTGCCGGATCAAAATCGTAGCGCCAGGCAAGCGGAGTATGGTCGGCGGTTAAAACAGGATTTTCATATCGACGGTATATCCCGTTGTTCTTTTTCGCTTTTTTATTGCTTCGTGTTAATAATTCTTCATGTTTATCGCACATTTTTTTCACTCTTTCTTTGTACCTTTCCATGATAAAATATTGTTTAAAAAACCTTCAAAGGTAATCTTTTTTTAATACAAATCAAACCACTCATAACAATTTTGTATATAATTCATAAAACGAAAAAAATCGTCTTTGGAAATGATCAGGGAAGCAGTGTTGACACAGGGATGAAAACTCAGTCGTTCGGCATGTTGCAGGTTTTTGTCCAAGAAAACGTGAACATGATGATCACTATCGTTTATCAAACCGAAGGGGGTGACCGACCCGGGAGAAACACCCGGATATTTCATCAGGCGTTGTTCGGAAGCAAAACTCAGTTTCCCTTGATGCAACTGTTTTTCAATACCGTGAATATCCATGTCGCAATCACAATCTAAAATTACTAAATAATGTCGATTCCCTTTGTGATTTCGAAAAAACAAATTCTTACAATGTTTCGCATCATGTCCCTTCCAATATTGTTTGGCAATTTCAATTGTCGGCGCTTTCGGATGTTCCGGATATTCGAAGGGTATGTTCAAATACTCGAGCAGTCGATATAATTTTTCGGAACCGTTCATCAGTAAGTTATATACGTATTGTTTAAAGAGATGACAAAGGTAATAAAAAGAAAAGAATTTACGAATCTTTCGTCTGAACCGAGATTTTTTGGATTTTCAGGATTAGCTTGATTGGAGACTGTCGGGATCGCAGGGGAAATACGTAAGAATATTTAGGAAGTGCTAATCTTAAAAATCACTACTGACCGATTAAAAAATTAAAACGGGCTACTCCTTGTCAGTTTCGCCCGATATTGTATTTTTGTTGTTCCGCAATAAAAAAACAACATGGACAAAGTTAGCAATAAAAATTTAATCGGACAGCCGGAAAGAAGAGGTCAGTTTCAAGCAATTTTTCGCCTTCGATTCCACCACCATACGGCTGTTTTCTGAGATTTTGAAAGGGGTCGGACGTAAGCTCAAGGGTCTTGGAAGGCAAAAGGGCGGCATGAAAGACAAAGCCTACAACTTCTATTTGCAGTTTGCTAAATGGACACAAGAAGGTATATTTTTCGTCTGCCGCCTGAAAGATAACGCCAAATATGAGGTCATAGAAACGCTTTTCGAGCAGGAACTGTCCGAAAAACAGTCAGGTGTAATGAAAGTGGAACACATTCATTTACAATACAAAGAGGATAAAAAACAACAAACGCTTTGCTTGCGCAAGGTAACCTACAGAGATGAAAAAGGCAGAGTTTATCGGTTTATCACTAACCATTGGGAAATAACGCCGGAAGAAGTTGCTCTGATTTACAAATATCGTTGGACAATAAAATTGGTTTTTAAGAAATTGAAGCAGAATTTTCAACTGCATTTTTTCTATTCCGAAAGCGAAAACGGTATAAAAACGCAGGTTTGGGCAACCCTCACAGCGCATTTACTGCTGACTGTTTTGATGCGCAAATCCGAAACAGACAAGGCTTTTTCAACCGTAGCGGCATTGATACGAATCCATTTTACTAATCATTTGGATTTATATTGGGTAATCAAAAACGGAAGAAGGAGTTACCAAAAGCGCACAAAGAGTAATAATAAAGTGCCAAAAGCAATACAAATTTCCCTGTTTGATGGCTAAAAACGGGGAGGTAACTTTTTGAAAATACCAATGTTGAATCGTAAACAACTGATTTACAATGATGAAAAATCAAAACAAATTTTTAATCGTTTTGTAGTGATTTATTTTCTTAATTTACTCAAATTTTATAACTTTGTAGAAAATGTGCGACAAGAAGTCGTATAAACAATAGTTCAGCAAGCGTGTCTGAACCTATTATTCCGTTAATAGTAGCCTAAAAGAGCGTGCGACGGGAGTAATTCTGTGGTGCGAAGCCTCTTTGACAAAGTCTCTGTTTTACAAGAAGTCAGAACCGTGAGGGGAGACAACTACTGCCAGCATTAGGCGGTTAAGGGGCAAGGCTTTCCGGGATGAACAACAGAGGTGAATCGCTGCACTGTCGTAACAAAGAAAAGGCTAAAGATGCTGATAAGCCTTGACCAAAAGGTAAGCAACCGGTTAATCTTCTATTTTTTGAGATTACACGGACAAAGCGTTGCCGGCAAATGGGCGAGTTCTAATCCGGAAGTCAGTTGTTTATACGGAACTTGGTAAACCTTTATCTCTCCTCTACAAGGAGGTAAGCCGACCGCAAGGAAAGCAGAAAGGGGTGAGGGTAGAAGATTGTGGAAAAAGCGAATGCTTTCCTGTAATGGGAGAGACAGGGATTGAAACATTATCCTGCTGTGAAAACAGGCAGACTTCCACGTGGTGATTCGTTACAAGAAGGCAAAAGAAACTTTTGGATGAAGAAACAGCAAGGGAGCGGAGTGAAAACAAAGTGTGCATCTTCACAATCTGAGCAAAGCAGTTGGTTTACAATAAACTGGAACAAGTGCGAGCGCAGGGTGAAAAAGCTTCAAGCAAGGATTGTAAAGGCTCAACAGGAAAAGAGATACGGAAAGGTGAAATCACTGCAACGTATCCTCGTTACTTCTTTTGATGCTAAAGCTTTAGCGATAAAAAGAGTAACATCTAATAAAGGTAAAAGAACCGCCGGAGTGGATAAAGTAAAATGGACTACTTCGGAAGCTAAATTCAAAGCGATAGTATCCCTTAAGCGTAGGGGATATAAACCCAAACCTCTGAAAAGAGTGTATATTGACAAGAGTAATGGAAAGAAACGCCCGCTGGGAATACCAACCATGCAAGACAGGGCAATGCAGGCACTATACCTTATGGCGCTTGAGCCGGTTACGGAAACCAATGCTGACGATAACTCGTACGGATTCCGCAGGAAACGGGCTACAGCGGATGCAATAGATGCCCTGCACAGACTGTTAAGCAAAAAATGTTCTCCCGAATGGATACTGGAAGGGGACATTAAAGGATGTTTCGACCATATCAACCATCAGTGGCTCATCAATAATGTACAAATTGATAAGATAATATTAGCCAAATGGTTGACAAGCGGGGTCGTATTTAACAAAATATTGACACCGACAAAAGAGGGAACTCCGCAAGGGGGAATTATCTCTCCTACTCTTGCCAACGCAACCCTCGACGGAAAGGAAAAGTTGGTGAAAGAAAAATACCCAAAGAAATTTATTGGGAAAGGTAAAGTTTACTGTCCGAAAGTAAATTTGGTTCGATATGCCGACGATTTTGTCGTTACGGCAGAAAGTAAAGAAATACTGGAGGATATTAAAATCCTGCTCACCGACTTTCTTGACCAGAGGGGATTGGCGCTCTCGGAAGAGAAGACGCTGATAACCCATATTTCTAATGGCTTTGACTTCTTAGGTTTCAATATCCGGAAGTACAACGGAAAATTATTGATTAAACCTTCGGAGAAAAGTCAAAAGAAAATTACCGAGAAACTGCACGAGATTGTGTTTAGCAATAAATCCGTATCTCAGCGCTATTTAATTAAAAGCCTGAATCCGGTTAT
>Ga0123354_10000400_pt1 | contig 42027 bp, 25 predicted proteins | sample TergutLab28metaG_2_FD_97872 | JGI IMG/M metagenome (GOLD analysis project Ga0123354, IMG submission 97872) | Labiotermes labralis P4 segment gut microbial communities from Petit-Saut dam, French Guiana - Lab288 P4 | ecosystem: Host-associated > Arthropoda: Insects > Digestive system > Gut ... | reverse complement strand
AACGAGTGTGTTCTGCCACTCCAATGAGTAGTATGCAAAAACGAGCGTGTTCTGCTACTCCATTTAGTAGCATGCAAAAACAAGTGTGTTCTGCCAGTCCATTTAGTAGCATGCAAAAACGAGCGTGTTCTGCTACTCCATTTAGTAGCATGCAAAAACAAGTGTGTTCTGCCAGTCCATTTAGTAGCATGCAAAAACGAGTGTGTTCTGCTACTCCATTTAATAGCATGCAAAAACGAGCGTGTTCTGCCACTCCATTTAGTAGCATGCAAAAACGAGCGTGTTTTGCTACTCCATTTAGTAGCATGCAAAAACGAGCGTGTTCTGCCACTCCATTTAGTAGCATGCAAAAACGAGCGTGTTCTGCCACTCCATTTAGTAGCATGCAAAAACGAGCGTTTTCTGCTACTCCATTTAGTAGCATGCAAAAACGAGCGTTTTCTGCCACTCCATTGAGTAGCATGCAAAAACGAGTGTGTTCTGCTTCTCCTAAGTGTCTGTATGGCATGCGCACCGGACAATATTAGCTTTACCTAAATAATGCCTCTCGGAAGGCAGCCGAGTGACAATGCTACCAGCTGAGCGGCTGAGAAACCGTCACTCGACATCGAACCTGGCACGGTTAACACATTTTGCTCTTCTTCAAAGCGTCCAGACCAACTGCAGGGCTTAGACAGTCACCTATTCAATTGGTACTATTTGCTTTCCCGGGGGGTGGGGATTATAAGCCGGGCCGTAAATGTGACTGCTGACCTCCACACAGAGCTAAGTTTACGGCTGCGTGGAGCTGTGCTCCCTCACATGACTTCTTCACGTGCAGCGGAACAACTTTGCAGTACTTCCTCCTCCTTCTAAAAGCATCTTTTAACATACGTTCATTTGCAGTATCATACAACAGCATGTCATGCAAGATAGGTGTACGAGTACGTTATAGTCTGACGCCTCTGGTATATACATATACAGTACATAGATGCACAATTAATAACCACGTCTCTTTTTGGGTTATTTCAAGACGCCGTCAGCATCTTAAAATAGTCAATTTATCTATCTGCTGTGTAAGCGTGAAACTGCATAACAGAACTGATAAGAAGCTTGTTATAAACCACTGCGAATACATGAGATACCGGTATCGTGCAGCACTTTCCTTGATTTTGCAGAGCAATGAGCGAATGGCATCTTGGAACAGGTAAGCAGATAAGCGTTTTTCAAGCAGCTATCCGCAGATCGCTGTCGGTCAAGCAAGTAGGTAGTGTCAACCACAGCTGATAAATACTGGCTTTGCCTTTCGCTGTTCGTTTACTTTCAGAGAATATAATCGGGATTTAATTAGCATAGTAACTAAGCCGCGGGAGGTAGTGCTGTAACCAGTGACTACCGGGAGCTTCTTCTCCGGAGGTAAATTGACCGGAGCGGGAATTTGTCCACTCACGTTCATGTAGTTCCGAGACTGAGGACGTTTGGAGCTATACGCCCAGCCTTCACACGTATCTCTCATGGCAACTGACTAAACACAGACAGTTTCAGCCACTAATATTTGTATTACACACAACTGTATTTTTCCTTCTGCATCTTGCTATTTCCCATTTCATTTTGTGTGTCTGTGACGTGTGAGGTTATGATAGTGCAGATCATGTTGTAGTATGTTATGTTAAATTAGGTTACAAATTCACGTGTACGTCTTTTGGCATTTTATTCTAAATTAACAAAAAAAATCTCATCACCGAAAAGAGGAATTGTGTGGCTGGCCACGTGGGGGCGAAAAAAAAATGGAGTTCTGCAGTTGGTGCATGCTTCCGAAGAGGGGAGGAGCGTTATTACAAATTCCGGATTGCTAAAACATGGATGTAATAAAATATTTCATGCGCCCTAGTGCTTTATTTTTAATGGTGGATGGTCACTGTGGTTGATTACCCTACGAGGTCACTTCTATTTTAGAAGTTACAACATGAAGGTGTTAATCTATGTACTTTTAAGCAGACACAAGCCTTCTAGTAATAAGGAGACTAAAAGAGTATCATGGCGTTTGTACTGCATAAGTGGAGCCAAATAGAGTACTGGGTCTCGGAAAACTTTTTATGGGGATCAAGCAAATGTCGAGAAGCGTTGTCACCTCAACTGTCAGGTCAAGAAAGGCAATATGGTTTATTGTTTACAATACCCACTGAGCGCAACTGCTGCAATTTCTCCTCAATTGACGTCACAGCACGGTGTTGGAAGAAATAACGGTACTAACTCCAGATTTCCTGTTGCTCATTTACATAATAAACTGACGTGTTTCTGTAACAGCTATTCGTAGTGTCATTTATACCGTTTCACACAAATCCCGTTAACGATATAACTTATTGTTGGTGCCCTTATCGCAGCTGCATGTTACATCCTCAGGTCTTAAGACTAAAGTGTTATTCTTTATTTTTCATTATTAGAAGAGTTCTAACGTACGATGCTCTCTTTCTTTCCTCTATACGGAAGGGGTGACACCCCAAAATCAAATCCTCCCGTCTTCTCAGATGGGGGTTGTGAGTAAGGCTGATTACCTCCCGTGAATTGCATTACACAAAACCTGAAAAAATATCAGGACTTTCTAACTGTACAGAAGAGCATATCAGATTCTTAACTTCAGAGTTATTAGTGCCACTCCCATCAGACGTCCGTTCGGGCAACATGCCGGTAACGGGCTACCGATTGCAAAAGTTGTGAAACTAGGTAGTTAAAATAGCATCTCCTTTATAAACTTTCATTCTCCAAATCAACATTCAAAATAAGGGACACACACATATAAAACATGCACACAGCACTGGTAGTCGTATTTTTAGGTAATTTCTCAAAGCATTGGGAAAAGCAATTCTAATCTTCGCCATGTCTATCTGTGCGCCCGTCCTCCTCTCCACGTGAAGCAAATGGACCTCCGCCGCACGGATGCACGTACTAATTTATGCTGCAGATATTAACTAGTAACACATCCGGTTTGGTTAAAATCGGTCAAAGAAAACACGAACTTTCAGTGAGATAGTCCTTAGTTACTAATTTTACCGTGGTTGCCTTGGTTAACAACGTTCCAATGGTAACCATGATTACCGCTGATTTTTTTTGTTATTTTGTTAACCAGTGCCAACGGTACATGTGAAGATTTCCGTGTACACGCTATGGGGGTAGTTGAGGTAGAGGTCCACTTATTCTTAACCTCGGTACCAGGAGGAGGTGAGTGGTTAGCCTCACGCCCCGGCCGCTTTGCTTCTAGGGAAAGATCCCCTGCCACCCATTAATTATGAAGCTGGTTGGGACCCAGAGTCAGTCTGGACGCTTTGGAGAGAAGCAAAATTTGTTGTCCCTGTCGGGATTCAAACTCCCAGTCATCCATTCCATAGCCAAGTCACTATCCCGGTTCAGTTACCAGTGTTCCTATGATTATCCTTCCAACACGATTATCTTCATCACGAGAGTTGTCAGTGGTTCTTGGTTATGTTTACACCAATATGCCAGACATGTTTCGTTCTGTGGACACTTCCTGTTTTGATACTGAGTAAAGTTCTTTAACCATTTGAATCATGAATAAACATTTTGTCGTTCCTCATACCAAACACTCAGGCTTTCCATTACAAACGTTAACTGGTTTATGCTCTTTAGGAATATGTTAGTGTGAGAATTGTACTAAACACAAAAATACACCTTGCTGAAAAAATTCAACCTTTTTAAATGTTAAGGTAAGTGGTGGTTCATATAGATTAAAGTACTAAGAACAATAAATTACGGTTATTTTTTTCTCGAGATTCTAAGAGCTTTGGTTATTCTGTTGTCTTCTGGAATGTGATGTCTTTTAATTTGGTAGCTACTTACCATCACTTCAGAGAAACCTGCCCCCACCTTTCAAATTAGTCGCTTTCGCCCTAAAGATGGAGGCAACAGGTTCCTCCAAATCTTTGATAAACAGCTATCATCATATGCACCAGTTCTCTTTAAAGTGCAGAATCCAGTTATTTATTATTTTATTATTTCATGTGAGACCTATGTAGTGCGATGTACTTACCATGCCTAGGAATATTCTTCAGAATTAATTTTTGAAATTGTGAAATTATTTTCCCTTAAATGGAAGTAAAATATGTATGGAAATGTCCTGTTCTGTGTACAGTAACCTCCACTGGTATACAGTACTTAGTAATTGGTTGCTTCTGTACGTTGAGTCAACTTCAGTGATGAGTAGACACATAGGATTTGATTTTTCTGTCTTTTCCAAAATACTATTTGTCATAGTGTTTTGTTTTGATTTGTCCTTATGTATTTATTTTTAACTTCTTCAAATTATGAGGTGCAGTATAAATTCTAAATGAGGGGAATTATGGAGTTTACTAGTTCTACACATGTTGAAGAATTTTAACATATGTGGGGGTAAAATTTTCTCTTCTAATATTTATGTGTGTTTCTCATTTTTCCTGTGCCTACAGGCCAGAGGGAGGTGTGTGGATGTACAAGCTACTGAGGGATGCCAAGCGGCTGCTTAACACCTGATGGACTTATTCAAGTGCTGCTCCAACTGCAGAAAGAGGTATTGCCAGTGAAGGTTTTTCACTTATGGAGGGTTTGGAAATTTAGACTCAAAATAGCTGTTTCAAAATAATAACCTACACGATGACACTTATGGACTATCCTTTATTTCAGGGGTAGTCGTCATTTACTCACTACATGTTTCGAGCTTTCGGGAAGCTCATCATCAGGAGTTCATTTTTCCCTGTACAGGCAGCCTCTGGCATACTGTGTAATCTTACAGCAAAAGATTACGCAGTATGCCAGAGGCTGCCTGTACAGGGAAAAATGAACTCCTGATGATGAGCTTCCCAAAAGCTCGAAACATGTAGAGAGTGAATGACGACTACCCCTGAAAATAAAAGATAGTCCATAAGTGTCATCGTGTTGGTTATTATTTTGAAACAATTATAATGATGCACGGAACAATGAATGTAAAATTCAAAATAGCTGTTTGAGCAGTGGTTATTGTGTGACAGTATTTATAATTTTGTCTGCCCTTTTTTTTCACTTTTTTCCTTTTTTGGCTTCTTCAGGTTGTCCTTTTTTTTACTCCTCCCTTTCCATATCTTATTATCTCTCTATATCCAACTTCTAAACCTACCCATCCTCCTGCATGACTTCCTGCTCTTTGCTTCGTCTCTCTCCATTTCCTTTTCATCCATTCTGGTCTTACTGCTTCTCATGTGTTCACTGTTTTTTACTTCAACTTGCTTACTTCATCTAGTTTTCCATTTGTGCTGTAAATGGTGTCATCTTGACATATGTTGAAAATATTTTAGAGTAACTGAAGTCATATGGTAATCTGTTTCTTTTCATCTAAAGAATATACCGGTATTTACTTTTACTGTCATGTTGATTGGTATTACATGTCAAGTCTTTAGCTCCGGAACACTTCCAATATCTCCACTCTTTCCCTTATCCCTCAGAGTGATTTGTTGCTGATTTCTCAAAGTTTGGTGTCACTGAAGTTCAGTACATGTTTGGTTGACCATCCTGACATACTTGATGTTCTTGGTTTGACTACTGTGACCGTACTTGTTGACTTAAGGCACTCTTCCATTTTGTATAATGCCTTTCATTCACCATTTCCTTCAGCTTCATGTGTCTAGACATTTTACTGAGCACCTTTTTTTCCAAGAATTATGTCTTCCTAATTAAAAACGAGACACCACATTTTACAATCATTCAAAACCAGGGAACAGGTAAGATAATGCAATATAAGAATAAACTTTACATATTTAATTTGGGAAGTACACACTCTAAACAGTTTGCGCTTGTTTTAGGTTGTGGGACCAGGTGCTTTATCAGACTCTTAAAATCAGTGTGAAGGGGTATTAGCAGTGCACTTTGATTGCTAACTTGAAGATTGAGAAAGTGGAAGAAACAAAATTGTGTTCCTCTTAAGAAATGGGAGGAACAGCATCATGGATCACTAGAGGACAGTGCTACAGAGGAGGCTGGACAAAATTGTGTGATATTATGCCCTTGTGTTTCGTTGAGGATGGTTATCTTGTAGAGGAACCCTTGACCCATTGAGTGGGAAGGCCTTTGACACATGCAGGAATACTGTGCCTGGGTCAGAACCTCAACTGCCTGACATCCAGCAACCCACACGTACACACTTCACTTAGGATCCAGGTGATCAGAATTGTGTCCAGCAGACATACGAGTATTTAGGTTGAATGCAGCACTGCATCCTTCCCTGTCTTTGGTATGGTTAACAAACCAATGTGTTTTCAACCTGGTGGGAGATGACTGCCTGCAGAGGAGTGCTGCAGACATGTGTGGGAAGTTTATCATTCACTCATGCATATGCCTCAGGACCATATTCACTATACTGTTTGCCAAGGCCCCAGAACCAAACTGACCATTGGCTAACCAGTTCTTTCTGTATATAATGTAGCCAATTTTGCAGCAATAGTTTTCTTCAACTATCTTGAAAATTGGGGCAGCATGCTCCTCCAAGACGTCGCTGTCATCTGACTAGGTTCAGCTCCAGGCTGAGGTGTATATAGATGTGATAGGTTATTAAAGTTTTTTTTTTATTTCTTATTTCAAAATTCATTAAGCTGTCTGGCAAGTAGAAGTTAGAGCTAGGGGGAGTTTTTAGAAGCAAGGACTGTAATTGACAAATGGGAAGGAGCATGTACAGTAAAATGCAAAGTCAGTGGCAGGACATTAGTTACTGTCATAAGTTTTTAAGTTACAATTGTGTTGTGAAATTCAATATAGTAGTTGACAGGTCTAAAGACTCATAATGTAAGTAGGTGTAGCCAGTGAGCCCTCCCCAAAATTTTGGTTACTCACAAGTGAAGGAGATTCTGGAGTGAAATCAAAGCTTTCAGGCATAAAAACTAACATGACAAGTCAGATTTGAATCTTTGAATATTTAGATTTAACCTGGAACTCTCTACACCTAAACGTAATTTTGGAGAGTGACCTGCATTTACTCAACAAATTAGGAGGGCCTAGACCCATCAAGTATCGAATTTCATAACACAATTCTAACTCAAAACCTCAGATTTTGACAGCTAACTAGAGTACTGCCATTAACTTTGCCTTTTACTGCGACATGCCACTGCCTATCTACTACAGTCCCTGCTTCTAAAAACTCCCCCTAACTCTGACCTGTACTTGCTAGATGGCTTAATTAAGCTTGAAACAATAAATGAAAGTAACTCAACCTGTCGCATCGATATTCACATCAGTCTGGAGTTGAACCTAGACTGATGACAGGAGTGTTGTGGAGAAGCTTGGTGCCTCCATCTTCATGGTAGCTGAAAAACAGTTGCTGGAAAATTGGTTATATTATATAGAGAAAGAGCTGACTAGTCAAAAGTCAGTTTGTGCCAGGGACCTCACTGAACAGTATAGTGAATAGGGTCCTGAAACATATACCTGAGTGAATGATAAACTTTCAACCTTTGTGTTTGTGGCAGTCCTCTGCAGGCAGTACCTTCCACTAGCATGGAAACATGGCAGCTTTTATTTATACTAAGGACCCAATGCTGCATTCAACCTAAAGACCTATATGTCTGCTGGACACAATTGGCTGGCTGTTTGAAAATGTGCTGGTCACTAGGATCCTAAGTTAAGCGTGTGCATGTGGAATGCTGCATGTGGGGCAGTTCAGGGTCTCTGACCCAGGTACAGATTTCCTGGGTGTGTCAGAGATTACATAACTCTATGGGTTGAGGGTCTCCTCTGCGGTATAACCATCCTCATATTTTTGCTGTTGAAACATACTCTCCTACTTCTGTATTGTTGCAAACATCCTTTCTCTCAGCCATATTGACTAATTGTACCATGCAGGCTGGAGTTGCTGAGGGTGGACTTACCCAACCCCAACTTGTTCAGGTTGTATGTAAGTTACAGAGCATGTTTACCTCAATGTGATTATGTACATACCTTTACAAGGTTTAGGAGTGTGTTGTGAAAGTTTATATCACAGTGTTTTAATAGGTTCTGTTGTAACATTTCTGTGAATTGACACATTTGTCCTTTTTCTACAATGAACATTGTATTAATGCTTAACAGAGTGTAATGTTTATTGCAATGCACTCAGTAATGTTTGTAATATAGGTCCACATTTCTGAAATATGAAAGCTGTGAAAACTTAAAATTTACCAAATTGTTACTACTGTAAATCAACTGTCAATAAACTTTAATACTATTTATAGTCTTTTAAATCCAACTTAGTGTGAATATGTCATATGTTTCACTTCAGAAATAGTGATGTGTTTGATTATGAGGTGCTGCCTCATACCCCACTCAGAATGTGATGTAACATGGAGTACATGCAATGTATTCTGAATTCTGAAAAATGTCTGGCCCCAGTAGTTTTATAAATGGGATTGTGGACCTGTAGCATTTCATCAGATTGTATCTGTAAATTGATTAAGGTTAATAAATTGTCACTTTGATTTCAGTTTTGTGATTTGCCTCTCCATGCATTCTGCTCCTGACTGTATGGTAAAATGACAACAGCACACACCTGAGAAAGACTGACATTTCTAATTTCATTTCATTAAGTATGCTGTCATTCTTTCATAATTAGAACAAGGTAAATGTTCAGTAACAGTGTGCATGCAATAATAAGTACATCATACAAATCCGGACGCCTACACCGGAGTAAGAAAAACGGGAATTTGTCCTCCTTCTGTGGGCTGTGTTGACAATGAAGGTTGCAACATTCTCGATTAAGCCCTTGTTACCAACACGTTACGGAGTACTTGGCGTAACTACTTCCTAAGTTGTCCGCCGTATGTGGAGTGTCGTTCCGGTCTGTAGTTCGATAATGACTAGAATGAGGTAGTGGGGTTTATGAACACGGATCGGAGGTTTCGATCGCCCGTTAGAGTGACTGCTGTTGGCCTTCGCGCCGCGTTTGGACTTACCTGTCATCTTTTTTGTGTTCTCATTGTCCTCATTGTTTGCATTCACTTTATTTCAGTTTTTTTACAATGAGCGAAGGACACCTCTCTGAAGGTAAGAGCACTGTTACATCTGTGCAATACTCATATAACAAATTCTCGGTCATTTAGACCACATGTTCGTTAAGTCGTAGTGTTTTACGTTGCATGTCTGGCTTCGTTTTATAAAATGTGTAGTAGTTTTCCACCCAGATGTCTCAACGTTTATTAGTTAGTCATCTTTTCTAAAATGGTGCAGTGCTTGTTCTTGCACGCTTAGGAAGAATAATACAATGGAAAAGCAATGGAAAATAAAGTGCTTTTTTTCCCACAGTAGAAACTGGAGGAGACCTGTCAAGGTCCTCCCGGGCCTGACCAGTTAAAACTCCAGTCGGCCTGATTCGAACCGGTCCGAGCGTCGGCCTTGGGCTCTTTGGCACAAATAATGTCCCGGTTCGGGCAGAGTGCAGATGTCACCAATCAAAAGTTATGTAACATATTGCTTGGACCATTCTTTCCTCACAACGAAAGTGTTGTTTATATTTACATTCATATAATGCTCGCGACATTGAAAACTACGCAGCGCAGAGAGCTGTGAAGCTACTCGTTCCTTGCGAATTGACCAGCAACTTACGACGGAACTGCATATGCACATAATGTGGTGAGCGGCGAATTTTGGGAAATGGGGTTCGGTTGGAATCCGGAAGCAAAACCACGCTTAATTTTCTCTGGGATATTGGTAGGTGCTCCCTCTCAAAACTTTTCACGGTAAGTTACTGAACATTTGCTTCTGATATCCATGCACTTTTCCTCAGTCGCTAAATTAGTAAGCCGTAAGATATTCTCAGGGCGTTCTTCAATAATTATATCAACTATTACGTACAATAATGCACTGAAACAAATATAAATTAATGACAGAAGAGTAAGAGAAATTGTAAGTAGAGGTTAAATCGGGCTACGATAAATGAAATATGGTGTTCAGTCATGCAGGGTTAACACATTTGAAGGTACACTTCGAGATCAGGATGAATGCTCCGAGGGCAGAACCGGGTAAGATTAAAAACCTTGGGCTTGTGCAGACTGGTATGAAAGAATAGACTACTGTTGTATTACTGAAAATACGCATATTGAACTTGGCTAATATGTAGAATTTTATATGTGGTTGAAAACTTGAAAGGAAAGAGACAGTGTGAAGGAGACGAGGAATAAATGGGAGGAAATGCGATTATTAATATGGTTGCCGGAGAGATGTGTGAGATATGACGGTCGCTATAAACAGCATCGTCTGTGAAGTGACCCCGTGCGGTCTGGTAGATAAGTGCTGACACTACGGAAAAACTTGCTGCTTCAGTATTTACGTTAGGCGATGGTGACCTCAGGTTTTACTGAAACATCTGTTCATGCCTACCATTGCTATCTTCCCTACCGTTGCAATTCCGAAACCTCACTTGGTGAAATTTGAGTTGGTGGTAGAATTATCGACACTTTATGTAGGAACCATGAACTACAGTGCAGTTTGAGATATTTATTTTTAAACATGCCTCACTTTCATTTACGTTCATTGCAGTGTTATTCGGCAAAAGGTGAAATAACAATAAATCGAATTAATAACGTCCTAAAATTCGGCAGGTGTGTGGCTAGGCGGCTTGTATGTGCCTGTGATGTAGGCCTACGTGTAATGACGTACAGTGATGGGACGATGGGAAGCTGGCTGGCTGGATCTGCCTTCTCCTGATAGGAGAAAGGCGTTCTATTATGCTTCGGCTGTCAGACAAAGCTAGTAATTACCAAGAACGGTTTCAATGCCGTTATCAATGAGCTCGCATCTACGCTTCATTTACTACAGAAGCATATTTCACCTGTCCTATTCAATTCACCCAACTAAATATCCTCCCACAGAGATGACGTTTATGCAACTATCAACGCCGATGGAATAGATGAGGGTCGCGCGCAGAGCTTAGTTCAGACAGTGCAGGCACATACCATTCGTCTTGTTCTTGATGAGTGGCGTTCCGACGAACGGAAAATACACGTATGTACTACTGGAAGGATGCCACTTTGTGTGACTGTATGGTCTTATTATTAGGACGAATAAAGTCACTGGATTAGTTGCTAGTTTGATGTATTATTTTTACAACATACGCAGTTTCTTGCAGTAGGCGGCTAGGAGTTCGTAAGTGCAAGTCTGCACTTTTCTGTATTTGCATTTACTTGTATCGTTTGAGTTTACCCTTGGTGAAGAAAGAAAAAGAGATTATTGGCTTCGGTACTGGACCTACAGTAGCCGAGTGAAGAAAACTTCGAGAAATTATGTCTTCCGTGATATCACTACCTACTTCAATCCAGAAGTAATATTTCTGCCAAATGTGTCTTCGGTTTCTGTGACTGATCAAGCAATACAAAACGTCCTTCAATCGCCGATGGACCGGTATTTCGTAGAGGATACTGCATAGTCCTCTTCTGGTCAAGACAATTAAAATGTTCCTGGGAATAAAAGGAATTCAGCGAGTGACATTAAAAAAGTCACGCACGTCTTCGGATAAAAAAAAATTATTAGCCCAATCTACCGCAAGTTGAAGGTCCAGTAAAATTCTTAAAACCGACTTTTGTTTTGTCCAAGCTTAACGTTTAAATGGTTTAGTCTCATTTACAAGATAACATATTTTTACAGCTGAACCTAAACCAAAGAATATTTGGAAGATGTGGAGTTCAGTCGAATTTATACTGAAGGGGGGGGGATCACTGATGTAAACGTGGGCTTCAGAGTTTTGGAACTAGAATTTCTCGATATTTCCATGTTCTCAAAGCAAAGAGGTGGCTTGCCTAGGATATGAAGCCAAATTACCACAATAAATTTCCTTTAATGCCAACGTAAATGCAGTTCCCACATTCTGAAGTATGACAGCCTTAGTTTTTGTCGGTGTCTGTCGACAACATATTAAAGACAGCCTTGATCCAGCATGCGGGCAGCACATGTTGTTAGCATGACTCTGATCATCAGTCTTAACATCCGCAATTATGGCTGTTGATGCAGGACAAAATATAAAAAGTGTAAACCTTCTTCCATGCGTATTACCCGAGGAAGCGCAGGACGTAATAAACAATTCGCTACGAATGGTAGATAAATAGATGAATTGAGGAAAGAAAGTTCGTCTAAGAATTTGAAGGAAGAAATATAAAAATTAGGACTGTTTTATATTTGGCGAGCCAAGCGGAAATAAGTTACACCTTACAAAGATAACTGGGCTAAAAACAACACAATGTAGAGCCGTATACATTGCGCGAATGTTTGGATAAATATTCAATGACTAATTTGTATGGCATGAATGCCAAGCATTCTTGCTCAAGTTGGCCTTCGATACCGTGGGACATACAAAGAATGACAGCGTATAAAAAGAGGTGAAGAAATGGAGACGAACCAATGTGGCTTATTCGAGTTACTGTCACCGAAATGTCCTGGAAAGACTAACAAAACCCACGACAGAGCTCAGCTGGAATAGTCGGTATATCTAACTAAGCGAGTTCCTGAGGGCACTCCTCCCGAAAAATAGATGCTTGGTTTGTGAAAGGGAACCATTCAATTTATTTCACATTTTAAAAGACCGACTTGAACAAAGTGATGAACAAAGTAACGTAATTAATTTAATAGAGTGTTCCTACGATATTTCTCCTCCTCCTCCTCCTCCTCCTCCTCCTCTTCTAGGCCCTACACGTCTTTATGAGCTGTGACCTGCTCAACAGTTCTTTTTCATGCTTCCCTGTCTATAGCTATCGTACTAGATAACTGAATCTTCAGTTTCGCCAGATCCTCTCTGACATCACCCGCCCATCTGAACCTCTGTTTGCCAATTCTCCTCCACTCTGTTACACTTGTCACCGTCCTTTCTCTATCCATTTTTACAAAATGTCTAATCCCTCTTATTCTCTGTTTTTTTATGTAAGTAACTCTATCTGCATGTTGGATGAGCCACTCTGTTTCCTCACTAGTTCCTATTCTCCAACGTTCTGTGGGATATTTAGTACCTAACACTTCCAGAATGTGCACGTGGATTTGTTACAAGATTTTGGTGGTTCGGTTAGGGCCACCTTCCTCCACTGAAAATCTTATTCTCGCAGAAATATTTTGCACAGTTTTCTCGTGAATGTTAGTGCTCCGGATATGCTAGTTACTACATGTTACTTTTTGTCTTCATTGTTTACAGTAAAACCCTAACGCCATTTCGCCGGAAATAAACTACACGTGATCGCAGCGCAGTCTCGTATATATTTGATAAAGTTTCAAGGGAATTCAAAAGAATATTTAGAGTGAACGATGATGATGATAAAATAATAGTAATAATATGTATATATAAAACACACTAAGTATAATATTTAAAGCCTTTTATAATCTGATAACATACATCATTAATAAAATGAACTGAATCTCACTCCGATGTGAAATTTATCATTGATTTTTTTGTTTGTTATTGTGTTCTAAAGATCTCGCAAGTAACATATCCAGGATTGATAAATCAAATATGTCTTCGCGGCCGTGATGAGTGAAAAGTAAGGCCTACGAGTGGAAAAATCTTTGAGTTTATTCGTTATTAACTCTGCTGTAGTTTTCAGTTTTTTTCACAGCTGTTGAATAAATTTTAACGGCAAGTGATAACGTGTGTACACATTACGTAGAGCCTTTAAATCACCCTTTGATTTAGTAGGCTGTATTAACCATTTTATGTATTGAAGAAACTGAAACGCTGAAGTGAAGGTTAAATAAAATATTTTGTCATTAAATTTCCACATCATCGTCCGCCTGTTCCATTGCACGACAGATTTTTAATCTGTAACTCACTTTGTGAGAAGTAAATCCCGAAAAGCCGTCCTCTAATATCAAGAGATCTTACGTCCCACGAATTTTTCTTTTTGTGGGTTTTCTGAAAACAAACGGACAAGTAGATAACTTGCAGAACATGGGGCCCCGCATATAGCAAGCAGTTACAAAAAATCGTGTGAATGAAAATGTTAACAACATTATCGAATGCGAAGCCCAGCACCAAAGATTTGCATGTAATGATCTTAAACTTATCTTAGATCAAAATTAATGCCGTACAAGTGACTAAGTTGCCACTTTATATAGTATGGGCTACATAACTTAAGGTTTAATCTGTTTCACAAAGCGAACACTAAGATGGGTCTACTTTTTAGTTAAGTATTCATATCATACCTCAGAGAGAACACAGTTATTTTCCCAACACAAAAACAAATAGCGCAATTCTGTATAAGAAAATGTAGCTGTTTATTACCAGAATCAAAGAAACACCTAAACACACTATGTGGACGATATTTATTTTTATGAAGGCCAAACTTGATGATATATACAGTAAGCACGAAATTTCACAGTGTCGTTTAGTATGTTAAATAAATCAGTTGATGGAGGCAGAATCGTCAAGGCTCACAAGTGCTATTTTTATCTTTAGTATATTTTTTCGATTTGAAACTATTTTGCTGAAAAGTACGAAAGTCAGTAATGTTGGCTGCTTTTTGACAACTCTGTTGCACAGAACTGGGTATCGATGTGAGAGCAGTTCAAAGAGATATTTTCGAAAGCCTGTCCGAGATTGTTGCAATAAATTTGTTTTTTTTTTTTGGACTCTTCTATTAAGTTTTTCAGCACTTTTATCAACCACAAACGTGCTTAGTTTTATGACACTGACCAGCTAACCACTGGTTTGAAACCATTGTTTTGTTAGTAGAAGAAGTCATTGCCCATTGTTGTGGTAGAGACAGCAGGATTTTTCGTCTTATCTAATAGGCTGCTTTTCTTATTCAGCCTTCCTTTTTTTTAATAATTCTTCCCCACGACACCATATCAGGTCAGGTAATTGATTATAGGTTCTACATGCCCTCCGATGGCAGCTGGTGAACTACGCCTGTATGGAATGCGGTTCTGCCCCTTCACCCAGAGGGTTCGCATTGTACTGAACACAAAGAATATTCCTCACAATATCGTCTATATCAACCTGAAGAAACAACCCACGTGGTACTTCAAAATTCACCCTGATGGGAAGGTGCCTGCCCTGGACACGGGCGATGAGGTGGTGCTGGAGTCCTTGGACATCGCAGACTATCTGGACGAGAAGTTTCCCGACCCTCCCCTCTACCCCACTGACCCAGAACTGAAAAGTCGGGATAAGGAATTCATTCAGAAATTTGGAAAGGTTTGAATTTTGAAATAAATAACTAACTTTGTGGACTCCATGCATGTTTACAGAACAGTTATTTGCTTACCACATAAAAGTTTCCCCTTATCCCCTTTTTGTGGGGGTGGGGATCTGACTTTCCAAAATTTGGAGTATCGCGATGAAAATACGGAGCGTTTGAGAAGACTGTTTACAAAATTCCACTACTGAATATAGAGATTATCAGTTTACTCTCTTCCTTTTGATCCCAGTCTAAGTTCCGGCTAGAAGTAGGGCAGTTGGTAAATGCAAATTTCCTTTAACATGCAAGTAGTCTGCCCTTTCCCTACGAATCAAGGATAACGATAGATTAATATGGATTACTAGAATGTTGGTTACCAGAGGGAAATCACAACAATACTTCACCACTGTCCGTTTTCCTAAGACAAACCCAGCGTGCTTTGCCTAGGAAATGAACGTGGGCCTGCGTTGAGCATCCATTGTATACACCCTCAATATAATAAAGAGAAAAAGGAAAACTATCTGTTCACTTCTTAGAGGTGTGTAGGGGAGTGGAGTTATGGCTGCACTCATTCTTAACCTCGGCACTACATGGATTGACTGGTCTGCGTAGCGTCCTAGCCAATTTTTAATCTGGCAAAGAGTCCCTGATCACCAGTGAGTGAATGGCTGGGTGCACCTTAGAGCCGGTCGGGGCGTTTTGAAAAAAGAAAGAACTTGGGGCCTTGCCTGGAGTCTAACCACGATTTTATATAAGTAGCAAAATCTATAGGCCTCTGAGTGTAAAAAGTAGCTGAGAAAACACGTTTGTACTGAGAATAATACGGCATTGTATTTAATCTGGATCTGTAGGCCTGTAAGTTTTCGCTCTTCTTCTGCTGCTTAGTACACCGTAGTGGCTACAGTGACTGAGCTACCGACTGGACAGCCGACGGACTCCCATACCGGTTCCATAGCCCGCGTAGTCTTCGATTAAAGAGGAAAAGAGAGCTCTTTCTCGAGGTCATGCGGCCAGGGCGTGAACCCGACTTCTAACCTGCATGTAGTGTCGATGTTAAGAGTGAATGGAGCTGCACTTTTACGCCTCCATATGCCTTCATGGCACGCACAAAAACGACTTTACTTCTGCCGCGCGGTAACTCTTTTATTATTTACGAAAGTTGGTAAGAAGAACAGCGCCCAGCGTCCACATTTTACGTCTATCGGAATGATTGACGCATCCTGCAAAAGGCGGTCTCGAGAATTGCAAATTAATTTCAGGGCTGAAAATTCCAGTCGTCCATCTCTTGCGTTATTTTCATGTTCGCCACCCATATCCCTCACCCTGCCGGCGGCGAGTAGAGAAATTCTTCCTGGAGTCCTGTTTGTCTAAGTTGAACAATCTGTATTCTACAGCGAGATGAAAAAGTGTAATTCCAAACATACATAAAATCTCTTATTTTGCTGTGCAGGTTGTTGGCGCAATCTCGAAAGCTCTTCACAGCAAGGATAACTTGCCGGTGGATGATTACATAAGAGAAGGCGTGGAAGCTTTAGAAGAGTTCGAGGTGGAACTGGCGAGCCGAGGAACTACTTTCTTCGGGGGTAAGTTTCATTTCAGAACAGTTGGAGGTTATTTATGTTGCTTGGGTTGTTTAACGATCCTTTGTTGGCTTTAAACATCATGGGATGGTGAATATGTATTTTGAATTGCAAAGAATGTAAGAAGGAAGGCCTAATGAAAGGTGTTAAGGTGCAACGAATTCACTGTGTATTTTGTTCTGTAATTTATAATAAGGGTGAAATGTTCACTCATAATGTAATTTACTGTGAAACACAAGGAAGCGTGTGTAGTCAAAGCCTTTATAACGACGTCGTTTTATGCGACACCTCGTATATGACGTCAGATAATCTGTGGTACCAACTGATTCCTCACTGTTAGCACTTTGGCTATAAATCTCATTTTACTCGGTCGTTTTGTAGGTACCAAGCCAATATCTCGTGTATTTGCTTTTGATCTTCCTCGCTTATATGCAAGTCACCGGAGGGTGTCACAACATCTGATGTTAATTTCCCTTTTGTACACATCGATGCCGGAGTTACTCGTACAGAGCGTTGGTATTATACCGCAGTGCTTGACGTGCCATTAACCACCGCTTGACGTGGGACCACAGGTGGCTCCCATGGTAGCTTAAGCCACCGGTTTACGTCATGGTAGCCAACGTGTTACTAGTAACATTATAGTCCTCGGTTATGACAACACTCGCTTATAACAGTGCTCGTTTGTAACGACATAAAATCCCTTTCATTACGTTATAACCGAGTTCGACTGTATTTTGATACGCTCCCGAAATGATTAATTTTTTATCGGTCCAAATTCAAACGTGGTAAACTAGAAGGCATGACATGACTATATATGAAGGATATGGTGTAAATCTCACATTCTTACGGTCGGCACAGATATGAGTAATAAATTGTTTAGCATAAAATTCACCTACCTCATCCTGATAGAGTACATTTAGCCCACATGTCTTTGAGACCGTTATGTATAGCATTTCAATTGTGCACAAATGTTTACCAAATGCACATTTCTCTCGAACATTTTCGAAAAAATAAAATAAATACACTGAGTTAAAATTTGTTTTGCAATTCTGCAGCCCAGCGTGTAATACTGTTTACGTTCAAGTTGTCCTTTACATTAGTTTCTAACATAAAAACCACAATATTTAGAAACGTATTCTATTTCCACCTTCAGGCGGACAGGGGTAACTAGGTGCCCAACTGAAGATAAATCTGTTTATCTTGTAAATAAAGCCAACTTGGTGCACAATTTATTCTTAGGTATTTATTCTTAGTATATTTATCAATCTCTACATGTTTCGGGCCACTATGTGCCCATCATCAGGAGAAACAACTGTGTTTATGCGACACTTGGTACTTGTTATTTTGTGTGGATGACTGTCTGGTATGCAGGGTGCACCCTGATAAATATACTAAGAATAAATATGCTAAGAATAAATTGAGCACCAAGTTGGCTTTATTTACAAGATTATACAGGGCTGCAGGGTCAACAAAACATAAAACATAGAATAAATCTGTTCATATTCTCTCTACCCGGAGACTCAAAACTTGAACTCATTTCTGAAATTTTGAAGTCTTTGTATTGAAACTAAGACAGTGGTCAAAGTCCAAGTATGTAACCATAGAATGAAATTTGTTTTCTCGCCTGCCCATGGAAACAACGTACCTTGCCAGCGCCCTCTTAAATTTAACAAATTTAAGAGGGCGCTAGCCATATTAGACAGACAGCAGAAGTTACGAATACCTAGTTATACAGATTTTGCTGCCTGTTAATAAATAAATGTGTGTAGAAATGAATTTTAGTGGCAGAAATTAGCTGCGTTGGAGTGTCTACTGATTTTACCAGCATTTCTTTGGTCATCTTGTTGGAACAACTGGGGAATACTTTTCAAACCTAAGAATGTCTGTGTACAGGCGTTATGTAGGTAGTTTCCTGATACTAGGGGATTTATCTAATATCTTTCAGGAGATAATCCGGGAATGTTGGACTACATGATGTGGCCCTGGAGTGAGCGTTCCAAAGTTCCAAGTGCCCTCCACGATAAGAAATTTCTGTTCCCGACGGAAAAGTTTCCCAAGCTGGTAAAGTATTCATAGCTGATAATGCAAAATAACCTCTGCTCTGGGGTTTCAGACTTCACTTGTGTTTGTTGCCCACAAGCGTGGTATCCTGTTAAGAATTTGTCAAGGAATTTTAGGTTAAAATTTTCTGAAGGCCGATCCCGGTGACCGCCCGGCTTGCTGGGATTGCGGGTTCGATTTCCGCCTGGGGAATGGATGTCTGTCTCTTGCGAATGTTGTGTATTGCTAGGTAGAGGTGTCTGGGACGCACCAATTCCTTGTCCACAGCAGTCCTACCAAGTGTGAATAAGTCATTGAGTATGATCAGGTGCAAAAATAACCCTCTGTATATACAATGAGTAGGTGTAAGAGGTCAGAGTAAGGACGCAAGAAAGAATGGTTTCTAATGATTCTACCCATTAAATGCATTATAGGGGATTACTGTTCTTTCATGTATATCTTATATGAATTATTTACTACACAGATTTTTATAAGCATGTGTTCCTATTACATGAGATTGTCAGACATATTTTTCAATACGTCGAATTTATCATACGTATAAGGAGAATCGCAATAGAATCACGAGTAATCAACTGCATGAGTTCAGCTGCCTGCCTTTACTCGCGTTTCTTATAAAACGTGTTTAAAATTAACTGACAGGATATAGGTCTAACTTCATATCCATGAGCTTCATCTATTGAACTACTGAAATGGATTCGTGAAAACTGTTTTTGTGTTCTACACTAAGAGTTGTTGGGCACAGTGATGTAGCTAGGTTCTTGGTGCCCGGGGCACGTAAACCCAATAACCGCCCCCTAATAGAAATGATACACTTTTAAAGAATCACAACAATGTATTGAAATTATTTTGTTTCAATTATATGACGTGAGTTGATTGCAGAAAATCAATTTTTAGTCGCGTTCGCAAAGTTGCGAAAAACGGCTATTAGGTTCATCATGTCCGTTTGTCCGTCCGTCTGTCCGCATGGAACAACTCGGCCCCTCTGGATGGATTTTCATGAAATTTGAGATTTCAGTATTATTCGAAGAACTGTCAAGAAAAATCAAGTTTCATTAAAATCGGACAAGAGTAAAGGGTACTTTACAAGAAGACCAATATACATTAATGACCATATTTTGCTGAATTCTTCTTAGAAGGAGAAATGTTTCAGGCAGAAGTAGTACAGAAAATCGAAACACGCATTTTATGTTCGATAACTTTTTTTCGACCATCGTACCTCCTGTGAGATAATGTGGAAAGATATCGTAGAGCAGGGCAGGCCACAGATGACAATATGGGCACGTGTATTGCATGCTGGATACCCAAGGCTACAAACACACACCCATGGAATATGTAATACCTATTGCTTTTCCACTGCAACAATGGTTGCACAAAAGGGCCTCAATGTTACGTTATACGTATATTTCCTCTCTTGTTTCATTTAAAATATTAATTATGTCTTCTCTTTTTTTGTCCTTTGTATTGTGCCACCTGGTGCGGTCGCACCACTTCCCATCTTCCTTCCCAGCTACACCCGTCTTTGGGCGAAAGCAATTCCGATTCAGTTGGCTCCTAATTATCATGAAATGTAAATCGATGTTTATGAAATTTATGAAAATTATGTACTACATAAAAAGTTTGTGCATGAAAGGACAGAAAGGGTCATAATTTTATTGCTAAAAGTACAATTTATTTCAAATTTTTCGATATGATGAACATTTGACAGAATAAAAATAAACAGTGTCTGATTGCAATGTGGTATATCTGTATTTCGATTACATTTTAGCAATACATTTACGTCTATGTCTACAACACATTTGTGTTAAAAAAAATGAGGTATGCTAAATATCAATTACTTGTATAAAAATATAGTAGTGCAAGTTTCTACCTTCAGTATGTTACAGACATTAACAGTATGCTTTTGAAGTCATCATATTGATTCAGATTTTGAAATTCATGGAACAGAATGACAAATATTTTTGCACCCAAGTACAAGTAATCAAAATTCTTTAATCGTTATCCCCTGCAGGATTATACAATAAATTACATTAAGTGATCGTACAATATTGTGATAAACTTTGAAAATATTCGCCTTCTCCTTGAGTATCGGCACCAGTTCCTTTCGTCCCATTACCTCTGGTCCAGTTACTCATTCGTTTGTGCCATCACATCGGAAAAGACGTAGCTCATAAATTACGTGTTATTATTCTGTTGTTTTTTGTTCACACGAAGGTAATAAATGCTAGTTACTTCTGCAAGTTTATTATGACACATAATTTTACGTTCCAACATTACCGTCCTGGTATTATTAATGCCTAGAATTAATAAATAGGCCTTCTTCGTGTCTATTAGACCCTATCATGCAGTCCAAGTCTCTTCAAAGTCTGTGAATCGGTCTTCGGTGCCAACATGATTCCTATTCACTTGTGTTTCTTCGATGGCGACTTTTCAGTGCATCATGCTGTTACAGTGCGACCACAGCAGTAAGCCTAATTAGTAAGATGTTGTCCAAAGAGGGTATATGTTCTTAATATTGCTACAACAAAGTAGGGGTATCGGTATTCCAGTACTGTTAATTTTACAGAATCCTGAGCAAATAATGAGCACTTCCATAGTAGAATGTAAGTGTGGTTTGACGTGTTTATGTTTGCAGGTCGCCTGGAGGCAAGCCATGAAAGAAATAAAAGCTGTGCAAGACACCATCACAAGTCTGGATACACACGTCAAATTTCTGAAGGGTTATTCGGACACCAATCCAGAGTTTGATAATCTGTAAAATGTCTCCGCTGTTGGTAATTGAACCAAGGCGCTTCAAGGAATCCATACCAAGCAGTTGTGCTTATTGCAGATAAGAGGGAACAATCTCAATTATATGCGTACTGCATAGCTTGCAACTTCCAATTTGACAATAATGTTTACTATGTAGCCGAGACCTGGGCAAAGTGAGGAATCCTCGTTGTTCACAATCACCACCCCTTAGTTATAGTAATTTGACACCCACACTGTCCTCGGGGAAGCTGGTTCTGCCTAAGAGATGCCATTGTGGAATATGTAAGGCATAATTTTATATTCTGTGCACTTCATTTACTTGATATGATGCAGAGAACTAAATCCTGACAGGTTTCTGCATACACACACACACGCGCGCGCAGCAAAAAAAAACCTTTACCTCTTCACAGCTTGCATAAGACTGGTATATGAGCATGAAGAAGAGACGCCCCAGTATTAATTCTGCAAGGAGACACAAAAAACGAGCATATTTGCCAGTGTTTAAGGAGGAAAACGTACAATTGCGATGTGCTGCTGCAATGCAGTTGGTTCTCTCCTCCCACTCTTTATAATCAGTGCATGAAAGCGCACGCAGGAACAGCTTCTTGATCGAGTTTTACAGGATGATAAGCTTTTAGAACAGATCAAGAGTGAATGCAGATTTTTTAACATGATCGTCAAACTGTAGCCACAAAGGTTCTAGTAATTATGAGCAGTCACGAATCCAGGCATTGTGTTAAAACTTTAGATTATGCTATAGAAAATACTGTGTCCTTTCTCTCATTTCCACCTCACACGATGAACAAAATGCACCTTCTTCATGTCACTGTACATGGGCTTTTAAGCTGTGTTTATAACAAGCAATTTGCACTCTCGAGGAAGGTTATGTTTACAGTATTTTGAAGGAGTAATTTGCTGCATAGATGTTTGTATTTGCATACTTTGATGCCAGCATATTAAAATGAAATAAGTAACCTCAGTCACCAGCAATCTGGTTTTGTAACACCAATGATTTCTTGACACTTCTTATGCCCCAACTGCCGCTGCTGACTGCCCATATCGTGACTGTACTCCAGGTTATATAACTGATTGCCCGCCCACATGCTGAATGTACTCCAACTTCCCCCACCCATCACTCACAGTTTCACTTTCCTTAATTATGTGCGAAGATTCTCTCTATCAATATTTCAGTGCTTATTGTCATTGACTGGATTACTCGCTGTGTTAAGGTTACAAACGTAGTCATTCTTCAGTTACAGTCTATTTAGTGCTGAACTCTGTCCAAGTGCTCAGAAAAGGGATAACATTGAACAGAAAAGGAAACGCTAATGACCTGAAGCCAAAGATAGTTTTCCACTAAAGAAACAGCACGAGACAAATTGGAAAGGGGCGGGGGCGGGGTTGCTATTCTGCTACAGTTTTGATAGGAGTTTCTCTGGAATTCGTTGTGCCAATAAATGTAAAGTGCGTCGTACTTCGTACTTCGCCAGGCACGTGACGATCTCAGCGGTGAACCAAGCAAAGAAGAATGGCTAGAGTGCTCACTGTTTAACCTGGAGTAAGTAGACTTGTATGAGTTTCAGTGGATTAGGGTCGTATTTTTGTAACAAAGTTTTTGATAGAAATTTTTAGTTAATTTTCATTTATTCTGATCATGCCAGAAATTTGCTTTACTCATGTACGTAGTGTGAAATTACTAATGTGCCTTCTGCAATATTCATCAAGATGTTTATTTTTAGGAGGGTGGGAATAATTCGGTAACATCTTCATTGAAGCGGCAATATATCATCGACATTTAATTCAGTAAAGCTTTTGCACTTATATGTTTATTGCTTAGTGTATTACTCTCGTACTGTTTAGTTGTCCGCTTTGCCCGGCCTACCTCTTTTTCTTCTTTTGCTTGCTTTATGTCTACTCTGTGTTCTCAAGAGTACCTGCTGAGTTATTAATGGAAAAATAATAAACCAGATATGTACGATACCGAAAGTACTGTACAAGGGTACAAATGAATAAAAGGTACTGCCAAAATATGCGAGAAAATGTATTTTCTTTGGGGGTCATTATAATTCAGTATTTGTGGAATCAATTAAGAAACCTTTTCATCATATCGATACACATGTTAAATAATACAATTCTCGTAGTCACATGTTCTCCATTCTCATGGTACCATGGTAACCAAATAATTTTATTCTTTCTAACAATATTGTTTTGTTTTATGTATTCGATTCTCATGGTTCTCTTTTCCTTAGATTTCCAAGAGTTTAATTCTTTTAGGAGAATAACCAATGGCATAACTCGAAGATCTGCTGTTCTAGGATGTGACATCATGTAGCCTGGTATTTCACTGAATCTGCCACCTCCATAGCCATCACTATGAGAATTTCATATGTCACTATTATTCGTATAAATTGTCCATTCCGTGATTCAGAGAGTAGAAAATTGGACAAGCCCATCCAGTAAATATGTGGATGGCGTACACTCCACCCACAACCAGTAACCCTTGCGCAATAATCACATCAGAAATACAACCCACAACAACCAGTGTGTCACCTTTAAGAAGGATTGCGGCATGACAAACCACCCTCTCTTAGTTACTCAATTATCACACCAACCACTGCACATAAATAAAATTTACACATTAAAACATTAAAAATGCTCCGACATGTTTCGGTCCTAAGACCATCATCAGGGAGCTATATATTCCATGCTAAAGTCACACTAGAAATGGTCACAGATTAATTTCGTTGTACAAGTTGGGTGTTGTGGCAGCATGCCGTGTTGTGTAATGTTATGTTGCGAAGAGTGCCCTGTTACGGATGTGCATTGTGTGCTTCGTGTCTCTCTGAAGTTGATACAGTGTCAAGTAGACGAATAATGCACTTTCATAAAGGGGGTTTAACTTGTCCGTATCATGCTTGGTCATAAAAACCAAAGAAAGGCTAAACGTAAAATTTCTTGCTGAATTAAAAAAATGCTACCGAATTTTACACTCATTGTGTCAGATCCACGGAAAAAGCGCAGGATTTAGTATTTAAAAATCACCCTCATAAATGGAATAAGGAGCTGTTTCGAGGTCTGGAAGGCTCGTATGGATTGACGGAAATTACTGTGTGGGGGAAAATAGGGTACGTAACTTCGTACATTTAATTAACCACTGCTTAAAATTAGTCCTGTTACTTAATAGCCACATATCTCCAGTGTTTCCTAGAATTTGTTTTGTTACTTTTAATATTCTGTATTTGTAATTTTTCTTTTCGTGTATGTTTCACTTATGAAAGGTCTTAAGACTTTGTATAATGACTTAAAATTTCCTCTCTTTATTCCTTAGATAATGTGGCATTGACGTCTTTCAGGATGGATATAATGGAGTCTAGTGTTTCTAGGGCTGTCGGTATGATCTGATCCGCTGGCAGCAGAAATCCGTAGCTCCCCGTGTCACGGAGTTCCCACTCAAACGTGTAGGGCACGCCCAACTTACTCTTTGCCCAATCCATGCTGCCTCCCGTGGCCATATCTACAAAAAAAAACAGGATAATTTAAATATTTTCACAACGCTTTCGCACTTTCGTTCACCTCACAGCTGGGACGTTCTTTAATCGCAGGTGTCGCCAAGCTTTACAGTACTAACTGCATATGTGAATTTTCAGGCCTTCTCGCGGACGCGTGAAAGCACATAATAATTCGTATTTCAAAGTGTTTAACATTAAGTAGTGAATAGCCAAAGAGAGGACTCACAACCGTGATATTATTTTAAAACTTTCTGAAGAAAATTCCTTTAATTTCGTATTAAAAATGTAGGAAAACCGTCTTATAACGCCTTGGACTCGTAGCACAAGGCAGATGGGCGCGATTTTGGCGACCCCTAATCTAGAAATCTGCTCCTGGAAAGCTAACCTCACTATAGTTAGCTACAATGTAGATTAGGCGGTGTATTCGTGTAGACCTAATTCATGATAATTCAACATGCTAAGAAAAAGTTAGTCATGGGTCTTAATGAGTTTTATATTTTATTTTCCCATTATTACCTGCACTGAACCGACCAAGTATGATTCAAGTTCTATTTACTCTGCGTATTAAGTAGGTTGAGTGATCTATACGACCTACGAAACAGAACTAAATCCGCACTTTTTGGTGTAGATCTTCAATTCCAAATTTAATGCAAATTCTTCATTACTTCTGAGGTAAACGAAACTCCGAATGCTAAGCGAGAGGACTTCCCCATTATGCCTTCAATGTATGCACTTTGTGCAAATAATTAATGAAAATAAATTGTATGTGACCTAGTAAACGAAAGAAAAAAATGTCGGAGTTGACGATGCCATGCAAATAATTATGTAGAGGCTTATAAAATTATACACGTGATTAATTTGACCCCAGCACCAGGCTAACTATCGTGGATGAGGGATTAGCATTTCTGCTTAATATCCTAAAGGTGGCTGGGCCGTTTCTTGGCATGGACGCCTACTATGTCGAAGCAGGTCGTTTGATTTTACTCCACCCAGTTTAATTGTAGTTTACACAAAATAATCCACGACCTCTTCCTCCCTCACTGACTCTCAGTTTATAATTCACAGTCATTTACTTATTCAGCTGGGAAAGGAACGCTCTAGAAGGGAACTGGGAATTAGGGGCACGACATACGCTTCAGTTGTGTAGAACAAGTAGGGATCTACAGTTATGTCGTGTATGAATGACCAAGTCTTGCACACAAGTGCTGAGTGGCACACATGTTAAAACGGAGGACTGAGTAGGGTGAGGAGAGGAACTGAAAGTCTTTTTTTATTGGAGAGCCTGTCCGTAAATGGTATCGACAGTACAGGGGCTTTAATATAATTCAGAATTCTTAAACGCTTTGCTATCCTGCTGAGTTACATACTTGACGAGACTTAAGCCATTTTTCGAGTTCTTTGCTGTCATTGGAATAAAGATAAAGGATATAGAGTGCGTTCCTATTTGTCTGCAGTTATTGTGAACTGATCATTAGAAAGGTCCTGTCTATCTCCAAATGAACTGGGCAGAGAGAGAGTTACTCTAGACCGGTCTGTCTGCAACAGCACACAGGTCCTATGTACCTGCAATTGAGTGAACGGCTAATTAGCGAGGAACTCTGTGTCTGCAAATAAAGAGGATTCATAATAAGTAAGGTCCTGACTATCTGCAAATGGTGGACGAATAATTAGCCGGAATCTCTCCATCTGCAAATAAAATTAACTTGCATTTAGTGACGTCAAGTCTGTCTGCAATTTTATTTTCAAAAATCTTCTGTGGATTTCACTTTTGTCTCATTGTGTGAAATTTTGTGGGATAAATTTTATTTTAATACACATCAGACCTTTATGTTCTGTACGTTACAAACAGACGAAATTAATCCTTAAAATATACTAGTGTCTTCTGCATATCACAAATTTCATGCATCTGCAGTTTGTACCAATTGCAGGAATTAAGCGGTCAAATACTGAACGGCCTTGAATGAAATTTTCCTACCAAATTTAATAAAATTTGTTCCGCGATTCTCCGGACAAAGGTGTGGACGGACAGACACGTTTGGCGTTGTATTTATTCATGTCAGGTAGCGTCCAGACTAGAGCATTCTGCCGTAACGCAACCGCGTCTGGTTCTGGCGAAGGTTGTGCGCGCTGTGACACACCAACTAGCTGTTCGCTGCTCCTGGTTGAAAATTGCGGTGCGAGTATCAGCCCGACGGAAAGATCGCAGCGAGCACCGAAACACGTCCGGAGTTCCTGCAGCGGCCTAACGTAACATCCTTTGATGCGCATTGGTAATCCGACAGCAAGATGAATCAGCCCGAGCAGCGAACCAAAGAGAGTGAATGTACAGCGACCTAGTTCACACCTGCGAGTCCCGTACATTACGCTGCGGCAGGGTGCTGAAGTTGGGCGCGCCCTCAAGGTATCCCACAAAGAAGAACACATGAAACTTAACGACTGTGCAGCGAGTTAGTCCTCTTCGTAGACTTACCATCGCCAAGGTGGACCGGGGTAGCGTAGTTGGTAATGCAACTCGCTACGGACTGGACGGTCCGGGGATCGAATCCCAGTGGGGGCGAGATTTTCCCCACCCGTCAAGACCGGCCCTGGGGCCCACCCAGCCTCCTGTACAATGAGTACCGGGTCATTCCTGGAGGTAAAGCGGCCGGGGAGTGGCGTTGACCTCCCACACCATCTAGCGCCGAAGTTAAAGAAGCAGTATATCTGTACTTCTCCCCCTCTGGGAATTCGTGGTCTGTTCTAGGGTGAACTTTACCTTTGAACCTTTACTGTCAGCATTAGGTTTATCTCCAGCACCAAAGAAGATTGCAAGGTACATCAGAATGAGTTTGGAATCTATCATAGATCTACTGTATACTTGAAGGTTTTACCCTACACATACGTACAGATGACGTCAATGATGGAGCCCATCTCGTACTGGGTTCCATACCTCTGAGACAGTGCGACAGTCGCCTTATTGCCAATCTTCATCTGTGAGAAGATAACACAAAACATATAAGACAGAACACTACTACTTACTTCCAGGATGACACATAGAGGTGTATTAGAAAGCTTGTGACATTGGTATGTAAAAGTCCAGTTTCTAAATCCAAGAAATCATGAAGAAACTATTTTTAATAAACTGAGTCGGTTCATGTGTACGGAAAAGATTACTGTTTGTTGTTACAGCTATAAGAAACTCAAATCAGATATAAATAATTACAACTTTTTGTGTAGGATCTATATATTCTCTGGAAAAAAAAATCTTATTTTAAAATTATTTCTGCTAAACTTCAGAACCTTTAAAATTTGCAGGCTTCACCAAACCTGATGTGGGCCATCAAATCAAGGAGGACGAAGTGGCTGGGCAGTGCAGCATGGAAGAGAGGATAGGTTTATATGTCAGGATAACAAACTAAATAATTGGAACAGTCCTTGAAAAGTTAATTAAGTCCACAGCCTGTCAATAAATTCTCTTCCTGTTATATACACCAGAATTTCATTTCGGGTTTCGTCAGCACGCCAACGAATCATATCCAGAGCTGGATGAATCCAGTCCACGCTCTCCCATCCTTTTCGATTAAGATATATTTTAATATTATCCTTCCATTTATGGCTGGGTGTTCTAAGTTGTCTCCTTCCTTCATGCCATCTGAACAAAGTCCTGTATGCATTTTCCTCTTTTCTTTGTGCGCAAAATGCAAAGCCCATATCTTTCTCCTTGACTGGATGAGCCTAATATTAACTGAAGAACACTGATCATGGATCTTTATTAACAATATTAAAATGGATCTAAAGTAAAGAGGATATGAAGTTGTGCACATTATTTATGCGCCTCAGGAAACGGAAAATTGGCTGCCTGTTGGCGCACAGAAAAGAACTTTCGTGTTCCATAGTTGTCGGGGCGTTACTTGACAAACCGAGAAACTACTAGTTTCTCAAGGACTATGTTCGAGCCAGTTGTTTCTACGAAACTACGGAAGATACTTGAAACGAACTTCCGCCGTCTATAAACCTAAGCTCTGGCGTTGTTTGTTACAGTTATACAGAGACTGATCTGGCAGACCTTCTGCCTGATTTTAGATAATCTGTGTCATATTATTTGTAACGTCGGAGTTTTATTAACATACAAGTTCATCATAGTTGTCGGCCGTCTCATAACGATGACCAAACGGGATCATGAGCAGCTGGCTGTAACTGTGGAGGCAGAAGTAGACGGCGGGTTTCAACTCCCTGATGGTAGCGGAAAGACTCGCCGTCTCCACCGTGGAGAAAGGGCCCGTCCCTGCGTAGGTCTCGTCACACTCATTGCTGCTAGCACCGCCCTCTACGGAATATGCATAACCCGTTAGTGGCAACATTCCGCATTTCCTATTAGGTATGGGTTTTGTTTGGGGATTACGCCTATTTGTATTCGAGTCGACTGCTCTGAAGCAGGTATACATGCGAGTAAAAGTGACTCTTAGCACATAAAAGGGAAAGAAATATTTGACAATTTCGGAAATATAAAATGCAATTTAACCCAGTTTTTGGTTGTGGTATTTCCTTCAAGCCAGATCCTAGACTTGATAGCTTGATGTACAACTAGATAAACAGCGCCGTTTTTTATTAAACAAAATATTAAACTGTAGTTAAATGAGAGAATTGTTATTTAGTTGAACCGTCTGATGTATAAAATAACACATTCCATTGATCCATGCTATATAACTTATCATTGTAGCACCGCATGTCTCTAGTTGTGCTTTAGAGGGATGTGAGAGGGAAGTGTTTTATTTAACAATGGTCTCAATTAATACAAAGGGAGAAAAGGAGTTCGTGCAGAAGCTATCTGGTGTGTAGTTCCTTCACTGAATAACAAGTATTGTTATGCGTAATGTCCTGAGATCTCTGTTTTCGAGTTACACGTCATGATCAAACATAGAAAGGGCGCGGGCGCCTCTGAGTTATAACAGGAAATGTTGCGTTCAGCCAGAGCTGGATACCTTTCCAATCGTTCAAAGGCATTAGCACCAGTGTAATGCAAGGCTTATTCTCGTGCATCAAGACCGGCTTGACTATTACAGGCACTGATCTGTAAGAGGATATCGCAGTATCCGTCGTGTGTATATTCCATCGTTATTGCGTGCAATCTGAAACGTACTGTGCATGAGTATCTTGTGTTTACCAAACAAAGCGATTTATTCATTTAATTAGCACACGAACCAATACACACACACACACACACACACACACATATATATATATATATATATATATATATATATATACATTAAAACATTTAAAATCGCTCCAACATGTTTCAGTGAGTGTAATTTAAAAATGTGACTTTAGCAACGAACAGCGTAGCTCCCTGAAGATGATCTTAGAAATTGATCGAAACATGTTTGAGCGATTTTGAATGTTTTAATGTTAAAAATTTTATATATGTGCATTAGTTTTTGTGCTAATTAAATTATTCTACGAAATGTACGGTGCAACGATGAAGAAAGCGATTTATTATATGGGAAGTGTCCTACCCCACAATACGGCGACTTGCATCTTACAAACTAAATGTCTCATAACATGCGTTGTGAAATATTTTGGACTTGCTTTTGGCTAGGAATGAAATTATGGAGAGCTTGTGCTGGAATTTCCTTCCATCTGTAAAGCGTTGGTCGAATTAAATTTAATATGAAGATTTTGTGGAATGTTACTAAGGGAAACAGAAGTATTCGGAGAAGAACCTGTCCCAGCCAAATATAACCACAAAAATTCCGAGTGGAATAGCCTTGTATTAAACCCAGACCTTTGAAATCAGAGGCGAGCAAAATTCGTACGAGCCATGGCATGGCCCTTAATCAAGCAGTGGGCATTAATTGCTTCGGAATTTATTGTAAATGCTGGTTTCGAACACCTAACAGATAGGCCAGAGACGGGAACTCAAAATATGTTGGACTAAAGGAGTATGTGTACATACAAATTGATATAGTCCACAGACAGAGCCATACTTGATTTTGTCCGAAGTACTATGAAGCGTCTCTTCCCCCTTTCTCGTCACCGGCCTGATTGTCACTGTAGGACCGTAAATTCTGGCACGTGAAGTCAATCACGGATGTTTCTACGCAAAAAGGTTCTCACGTAGCTCCGTATGGAAACATTGAATCCTTTAGGATGTTGACTTCTTGTACTCCAGGTTGCGGGTCCACTTTCTTTAAAACATTGATTGCAGACCTATCGACTGAAACTGGGTTGGGACACCCTCCATTTGCTTAACCATTGCTCTTATCTGTGGTTGAGTAAAAAAGGTAAAACAGTCCCGTTACAGGCCTGGACAGGCCCAGAGGGTTCCAAGAAGTTAAGGTTCCCAGATTACATGACAACGGCACGGGATGGTGGCGGGTTGTCAGCCTTACGCACCGGCTGGCTTTACCCCCAGGAAATACTCCTGGTACTCATTTCTGTTATAGGCTGAGTCGACCCCAGGGCCATAGTGCGATCGGAAGGATTTTATATCAAAGAAAAATCCACTTACACCCGCTGGGATCGAACCAGCGACCTACCGATTTGTAGCACAGCACCACTGTGCTACCGCGGTCCCCTGGTTGTGAGTAACAAACGGAAATGAATAGGCCTTAACACTCTAGTGTTATAACAACACTGGAAGGCTTTAACCATTAGCGTATAGGGATTTTTCGTCCTTTGAAAGGTTTTTATAAAGCAGAAAGTTGAATATTCCACATTACCGTTCCAGTGGTCGTCCCAGTTTCTGTTGGGATCCACTCCATTGCAGACTGTGCCTTTGGTTACCGTCTTGCGCCACATGCGATCCTGAAATTGAGCAATTAGTATTAGCATTATACAGTCTCAAGATTTCTGTAGGGCCTCAGTACCTGCAAGGAGACAGAGAAACTGTGTACCGGGGAGTAAACACAATCCAACTTCCCCTGATTTTGTACATTAATTATTATTGTCATCGTCATCATCATCGTCACCATCATCACTACAGCCTTTGGTGGGCTTTGTATTCCTTTCTGTAGTTTTCGTAGCAATGTAGTTTTATGGGGTGGGGCTGTTAGCTCCAAGCACAATCCCCAACGTGGAAGACCAGGGTATCCATTTTTTGTTTGGGTCATCATATTTGACCTCTATGGCATGGGTGGCCCAACTAGTAACTGCACTAACGCTTGCATAGCTCTCAGGATCATTTGGCCATGCAAGCCCCACCACTACGTCCAATTAGGGATACCTTCGGGGGAGTTTTGTAGCTTACTGTTTTATTTTTTGTCGATAAATATGTTTTGAATCAAATAAAGCCAAGGCTCCTGAATATTAATGACAGGCCTATATAGAGCCCATTTTATATCACTTGTCAGCTTTGCACGACAAGAAGTTTCTGGGGAATCTCATGCAGTTCCATGCGAGATTAATGTACATTGTAGGTTTATTGGACAGTGTACTCCACTAAATAGCGCAGTGCTTTTCGACCGGTGGTAGGCATACCACTGGTGGTATGCGGAAGCTCGTCTGTTTGACAACAAAGTACTTGGAAATTATAATTTTCTTTCATTATTCGATTTCAAAGACGCTGATCGCATTTAAAAATGATTTCAAATGTATTTACATAAAAAGAAAACGTTTAGAATTATTTATAAATTTAAACTATAAGAGTACAAATTGTTTTATCATTATGTGTTTAGAAGGGTCGGGAGGACGCAGTCAGTATGGCGACTCGCTAAGGGCTAGACTGTCCGGGGATCGAATCCCGGTAGGGCGAGATTTTCCGCACCTGTCCAGACCAGCCGTGGAGCCCACCCAGCCTCCTATACAATGGGTACCGGGTCTTTCCCGGGGGTAAAGCGGCCGAGGTTAAGGAAAGAGTAGAGTTATAACTCTACTCCCCCTCTGGGCCTTCGTGGCCTGTTATTGGGTGAACTTTACCTTTACCTTTGAACTTGATATGTTCAAAACCTGGTGGTACACAGTGACTAAATATTTTCTTCGTGGTAGTGGTACGCAAGGGAAAAATGTTGAAGATCACAGAATTAGGGTAATGTGGAAATCCACCTCTTCTATACATACATCTCTCCGAAAACACATCTTTAGGCCTATTAAAATAGCGGAAACACTTCGAAGTTGAGAAAAAACGTAAAATGTAATATACTTAGAAATAAACCCTTCCTTACAAGTACACAATCTAGACTCTAAATAGCCTCACCAAGGCAAAATAGGCACTGTGCATTTCTGCCAAGGGAGGATTAAAATAACAGTACATTTAACAATATGTACTTGGCACGTTTGAATCTTTAATTTTAACGCAATATTTCACAAATTTCTAACTTAGCTGCAGATGTTTCAGCCTCACTACATTGAGAATTTGAGCTTTTATGAAAACCTTAAATCAATAAGTAGGTACGTGGAAGAGGTTTCATTCTTAGTAGAATTCCCATGTTTATAAACAAATAATTTTCTCTAAGTATTTTTACTATTAATATATAATTTTTGCCCCTGGCGGCCGAAACATTTGGTATGGTTGAAAACACAAAGAGACAGTCAAGGTGTTGTGATTGGCGGTTCGTATTATACCTTCCTTATGACGGTCACAGTGGGATAGCCGAAGTAAAGAATCGAAAAATATCTAATGTCGTTCCTCCCATATTAAACTTTTTCATAATATGTTAAATAGTTTGGTAGATGAGTGAACACGACATCTCACTTGTGCATGTATTTTTCCCATCAGATCTTAATAACGGCGACTGTTTTTTAAAAAAGAAAAGTGCGATGAAAATAAGACAACTTTTTGGGTAAAATTTAAATGGTTATGGAAATTTGTCCTTCTTCAAGGCATAATGGCATATAGGGAGGAAAGCAAATTAAACTCTGCTCATTCTTAACTTGGACAGTAGATGGAGATGCACGTTCATCATAACTCGGCAATTCGTGTACAACAATGAAATGTAATTCTGCAAACAAGTCTGTCTATTTTTTTTTTGCTTAACACTGTTCATGTTTGAAAATTTCGTAGATGTTTGACGATACACAGAAATAATTTATCTTCAGCAAACCCCTAATGGAGTTAGCTTCTTATTTTTTTTCAAAAAATTTTGAGATACACCCTCTTTTACACGCGTTGGTGAGAAAATCCGTTTTGAATATTCATGATTTGAAAGTTTAGACCTTTCACGCCAACGCATATATAGTATGGATCAATGTTACAGACTCTGAGATACCAATTTAGGCTAATTGGATTTAAGCCTGTAAAATTTTTTTGCCTAATTCTGTTTACACTAAATTCATGACAACTATGTTAAAATTCGTATAGCTTCGTAGAATGTCCAACAGTTCGCTTAAAGATGCGCAATTTTTGCATGGTCATTGTCATAGCTTTTTTAAGAAGTGGAAATTGACGAAGTTTCCTTAAAATTTACATGTTTACAACTCAGAGCCGAGTAGAGATTCCGATCGTAATCGCCAATCACCACACACTTTTTTTTTTATCAACAACAAACAATCAAGAACCCATAACCCTCCCATGGTCATCAAGTTTCCCATGGACATGCAGCTGGCTATTCCTGACCTAGGCTGCAGGGTTTTTAGAACGTCTGAATGGCCCAGATTCTTACCGTGGTATGAGAATACTGATAACCGTCCGGGTTGGTGCTCGGAAAGACGTACCAATCAAAGTTTTCTGCGATGAACCTAATATCAGCGTCTTCACTTGTCAGTAGCTGGTTCAAGATCCATGTAGCCAGGGCCGGACAAATCCACTCACGTGCATGGATTCCTGTAATAAATCTTACACTTAAGCTAAGAATCTACGAGCTGTTTATTATCCTTAAATGAACAGTAAAAAGAGACTCCTTAAACCTTGGCCTTAGCTAGGAATATTTTTTCGAGTTACTGGAGGTTCGCATAGGAATTAGTTTTAGATTACCATTTTAACTTGACAGGGCAGGCAATGTACGAATAAAGTAACAGTGAAGCGGGTTCGTGCAACCATTGTTATAGCTGAAAATAAATATTACATATTCTGAGTGTGTGTTTGTAGCCTTAGATGTCCAGCATGCAATGCACATGGGCCATATTTTCATCTGTGGCCTGTCTGGTTGTAATTATTTTTCCGCATTATCTCATAAACGGTACGATTTTCAAAAAAAAAAAATAGAACAAGAAATACGTGTTTTGATTTCCTCCGCCCTGCTTTCTGAAACATTTCTCATTCTAAGAAGAAATGAGCGAGATATGATAAAAAATGTATATTGTTCTTAATGCGAAGTATCCCTAATGCTTTTCATATTTAATGAAACTGGACTTTACTCGTCAGATTATCGAAAATTCTCAAAAATTAAATTTAATTAAAATTCGTCCTGTGGAAACCCAGCTGTTCCATGCGGACGGACAGACGGTCAGACACACATGACGAGGCTAATGGTAGCTATTCGCAATTTTGCGTGCGCACTTAAAAATTATTTGAGTGAGTTTTCGTAGTGAACAGCATCACATTAAGAGCTAAAAATATGCTAGAAATTTATGTTAATGTGCTCAGTATTTATAAAAATATAGGCATATAAGAATATACAACATGTTTCTTACTTTCTCTGTAATTGTATTCCCCATTATTTCATTTAAAATACCAAGGTTGTAGCAAAAATTTATTTTATTCATGTACTTTAATTGGGAGCCAGTTAAGAACCACAAATTAAATAATCGTACTTTTCATGGTACATTTATTTTCGTAACGTCCAGTAATCCATAAATATCTGTTAAGATCCGAAGCCCGGGGAGGTACAATTAAATTTCAGGATCTCGAAAGGGCGACATTAGGTGTTTCAGTTGCGGAGAAGTGGGACACCTGGCCAGAGACTGTAAAACCCCTAGGCATACCAAAAGGAATAGGAAACAAGCTGAAACAGGAGTTGAGGGCAGACCACCGGATAGAGTTAACCCCAGCACTGGGCTAGTGAATACCGTAGGCAGTGAAAATGGGACGCCTACCGAATGTGTCAGTATGCAATCAGATATTAGCAACGGTAAAACGTTACTATTCCTGGTGGACACCGGCACAGACATAAGCCTTCTAAAGCCTCATAATTTGGACAAGACAAAGCAATTTGACTCCGAAGGCAGGGTACAAGTGAAAAGTGTGAGTGGATCAACCATTCAAACAATGGGAGCAGTACTGGCCGTTATGTATGAGGGTTCAGTAAGAATACCGTTTATATTCCAACTTGATGATAAACGGATAAACTTCCCGTGTGATGGTATAATTGGGAGAGATTATCTTGCCCACGCCGGTGCAAAGATCTGTTACGAAACGGGGATTTTGACGCTTGGAACAGGTAGCACTAAGATTCGCAAGGTGTTGTCACGAATAAACGCTAAGAGTCAACCTAAGGGAATCCGGAGACTAGTACTGCCAGGAAGGGCCGAGATTGTGGTTAGGCTGCCGGTAGAGGGGACAAGAAGAACTGATGAGGGCCTCACGGTAAAACAAGAAATACGGGAGGGAGTGTATCTAGCTGGGGCAATCACTAAAGTACGGGCAGGCTACGCGATAACCAGTATCGTGAACACTACTAATGAAAGCATGAAGAATGATGAACCCGTAATGAAGGTGGCGGAAGTCAAGCCGAGGACTTTGTTAGGGTCGCCGATCGACGAAGGTACGGGTCGCTATCTAGACCGCCCTGGGGAGGTGTTAAGACGATTAAGTTACAGCATCTAAATGAAGAAGAAAGGAAAGAGATAGAGAAAACATGCTTGGGCTACCAGGATATTTTTCCTTTACCTGGCGAGGTGCTGAGTAGCACCACAGCAGTTAAACATGCGATTCTGCTGGAACCGGACACGGAACCCGTGAAAGCAAGACCGTAAGGGTTGCCCGAATCTCAGAAACAGGAAGTAAGGAGGCAAGTTGAGGAACTAAAGAGGAGAGGGATCATAACAGAAAACAATTCCCCTTGTAATAGCCCACTACTTGTAGTTCCAAAAAAAGCATACGATACCGGTGGGCAGCGTTGGAGGCTAGTTATTGACTACCGGAAGCTAAATGAGAAAACCGTGGGTGACGCCTACCCACTACCAGACGTTACCGAAATTTTGGATCAGTTTGTTCAGTTAAATATTTTTCTTGCATAGGTATGGTAATGGGGTGCCATCAGATAGAGATGGCGGAGGAGGACCGGACAAAAGAACTTTTAGCACGAAAGAAGACCACTGGGAATATAAGCGCCTACCCTTTGGATTGAAGACGGCACCTGCTACCTTCCAGAGAATGATGAATGTGGTACTGAGTGGCCTCATGGGATCGCGTTGTGATGTATTTCATGACGATATTTTTGTATATGCGAAATCGCTACCCGATCACGATGCTAAAATCAGGCAAGTATTTGACAGACTCAGAGAGAGTAACCTAAGGCTTAAGCTGGAAAAATGTACATTTCTCCGGAGGGAAGTTAGCTGCCAGGGACACGTTATTTCCGAAAACGGGGTTCTGCCGGATAAGACCAAGATAAAGGCGATAGGGGAATTTCCAACCCCCCAAACCGTGAAACAACTCACAAGTTTTCTCGGATTAATGAGTTACTATAGGGGCTTCATCCCACGGTTCAGTAAACTAACTTCTCCACTCCACAAGCTTTTAAAAAAGGATACTAGATTTTAATGGACGGATGAATAAGAGCAAGCATTCGGGGGTCTCCAAAGCAAAGTGATTTCTCCGCCGATTTGGAGTTATCCCGACTACAGTTCCAAATTTATCCAGACGACTGATGCCAGCAATGAGGGCGTGGGAGCAGTTCTTTCTCAAGGAGAAACAGGGGAAGATCTTCCAACAGCTTATACCAGCCGTTCTCTAAACAAGGCCGAGAGAAACTACAATACTACATAAAATGAACGTTTAACTATCCTATGGGGAATGCGGTATTACAGACCGCACCTGTGCGGAATAAAATTTACTATTAGTAACTGATCATAAACCCCTCACGTGGATCAGGGGTGTGAAAGATCCGGGATCCAGGTTACTAAGATGGAGAATAAGGTTGGAACAATATGACTATGAAATTATATTTAAGAAAGTTTGCTATGTTTTTATGTTGCACTTCGTTTAGTACTTTGTATGATGTCTAAAGGAACCTGCCAGAGAGGGGCGGGCGCGCTCAAAATAACCCCTCGAGTAACAGTGAACCCAGAGTCTGCGGGTTCGGGAAGTGTTATCAGTATGAACATTAAAACTAGTAACGAAAGTCTGACTAATACCCCAGAGAACATACCTCTGCCCGCCCTCAAACTCTCTGACAACAGGACTGGAGATTCGGAGAAGCGACCTACTCATCGTCTCCCCCGCTCCCGCACTTACTTTTATTTCCGACCAATTTCAGGTGTAAAATTGGTCTTTCCTCACGGGGGGATGTGTTGCATGCCTGCACACCCAGACCCCGAAGGACATTTTGGGGCATCTTTATTCTACTTGATTCATTGTTATATTTATCTCTTGTTGGTATTATGTCTTGCACTGAGAAACCTTGCCCTGTGTCAAGCGCCCGTTTGGCTGTTGGCCTCAGCGCTTGACACACGGGACAGGGTACGAACACATATGACCTTTGTGCCAGAAGCATGAGGCTAGACTAGTTAACTACCCTGCAATCCCGGTATTTCGTTTGTAATTCTGCTGTAAGATTTCACGCCGTACCTTTCATCATCGAAGCTCGGGGCACGACACTGCACCCCGGTACGACAATAAGGCGACTCAGAATCTTACTCTTTTGGGCGTTTGACCACCATTTATCCCATAACCCCAACTCACCGCTCGGCTAGGACTCGGGATGCAATAATACAATTTATATCTGTGTTTGGTATCTACATCAGTGCAGAATTTCACACTTTATCCTCGAATGGTAAATTAGTTATCAGCATCAAGTCAATCAAAAATGTTGTGCGGTTCACAGGTCAGCCGTTTTTCTGCTTTGCATTTAACAGTGAATTAGTATATTACACCTTATTGCTAATCTCCAAAATAATACGTGCAATCCATCTTTCAGGTGAAGTCTAAAGAATCAAACGTTCTTACTGCTTCTGTATAGGGTGTCAATCAACACCGAAGAAACAACAAATTTAAATCGGCGATAGACGTAACAACAACAACAACAATAATAATATCATTATTAATTAAATTTAAGTGTAATATGTGTTATAGTCTTCTAGGTTGCGAAGCCGTACAAACTTGCATGTGGTTAACAAACTTAGATATATGTAAGTCTATTAGTGTCTTTGGTTATTCATGTATTTAAAGTTTGCTGCATTAGTTTAGATTATATATAGTCAAATTACAGAGTAGTTAGAAAATAATTAATTGGAAGGGATGTGGAAAGTTCTGGTCGTGGTTTCATTTGAGGTTGAACTATAATGCTATTTACATAGAGAGTAGGTGGATCCCTTCGGAGTTGCAAACTCCCTGCTGAAACAGGGTTGCTACCCACTCAGTAATCATGTTCGGTGTATCATAACCACGAAAACTACATTCTACGTTCTCATCGTTGTGAAATTTAAAATGTAACAAATTTCAGCGTAATTCGCACTGAAATAAATTGTACTAACACATTTGTTACATTTATGCTTATTATACCAGATGTAAAAACCACTCAGTCCTACACTTGTCGCATACCTTTCGTATGATCTGATAAAAGGTTGGACGATTCAAAAAATTTTATTGTGTCAAACTGAAGCTTTTGTAACTTTACCTACCGGCTGATATGTCGTTCTGAATTTTATTTGAAAAGTGCCTTTAAATTATTAGGCTACGTTAGAACACTGAAAAATTTTCAACAAATCATAAATGATTTTCCTCGTAGAGGATCTGATCATAACAGCATTTATAAAATATTTGAAATAAATTACAGGTATAAGGTATTTCTTAAAACTCCTGTAACCTTAATCTCAGCATGAAACTCACACTTCACAGCTCATTTTCATCAAGGTTCTTTAAAAGCCGAGTCATGTGTGTCTACAACTATAAGATCATTTAAGGCACGAAGGTTGTACTAACAGTTAATTTATAAATGCATTTCAAGCATATTATGATCAGCTACAAACCATCCCACTAGCCAAGAATGACTTTTTCCCGACGGACTTACGTACTTGAGATCCTGGGCAGCTCACCTGACTCGACGAAGATCTTGGGGTTCCCTTCTTTGAAGGAGAGTTTGACCCCAAGAATTTCCCGTCCTTCGAAAGTGGTACCACCTACGTACAGCTTCACGACATCCGGATAATCTGCGGCCAGAGACCGTAGGTAGGCATAGGTCTGCGAACGCAATTAAGCGCAGTGAGTGTCATGGCGACTTGTGGTTCTGGGTGATATAACGAAAAGATTTCCTGACTGTAGGCAGCAAAAGACAAAAAATAAGTAATTTGTTGAACGCACTTTCTCCTACTCCTTGCACATAAACTACTTACGTCATCTATATCGTAATAGTCTGTCCAGCCGTAGCCTGCCCGCGATTTCTGCTTAGGTCTCTCATTGTCAATGGCCCTGTAAGGACGGAAATAAAGATGTACGAAAAGTTAGAGGTATAGAGAAAAAATACTGTACATGCAGCATTTGATGCAAGAACATTCTCATTTTTCAAAATAAATTACTATATTGCTTGCTCAGTGTGTATGCATAAACAGAAGTAGGCACAAAATAACTTGATGTTAATAATTTTCAGATAATATGACTTCTAGTCATTTTCTTTCATTTTGGCATTGCGTAATAATCAGAAAATTTTTACAGACACGAGTTACAACTCCATGATTGATGGATCAGCAAGTTGCAACGGATTTTTTTTTACCCTGTTTCATGCGCCTAACAAAGGAGAGAGATGTGTGAATATCAGTAGCTTTCATTCAAACCCATTCGTCATTAAGAGATTGGCTATCTGTCTTTTTATTTTGCCATGTAACCTTAGGAGGGAGTGCTGATAAGTCCTTGTCCCGACCTACTTCCCGATGTCGTAGGACGGAATCGATAGTGTCGTTGGAAAGAGGGGTGTGTTCATGTGCCAAATTCTCCTCCTCCTCCTCCTTCTTCTTCTTCTTTAGGCGCTACAGTTTCAATCTTTGAATGTTTCGGCAGGGAACAAAGGCTGGTACTGGCCCCAAGGGTTATTATCGATGCCCACAGATAATAGCCACAAATCTTAGGAAACACCGTCTGACAAGACATCGGTCAGCTCTGCCAGCAAGTCCGACTTCCTCACGTCCTCGATCGTGATCTCTGGGCAATGCAACTTTAGTTGTAGCAGAGAGGAGCGGATGAAGGCGAGTCCTCGGCGCCTCAAAACCGAGACCTTCAGCTAAGGGAGCACACGCCTACAGAAAACGGGCATGTTTGGAGGCCCTGAGGTTAGCTACCACCAAACTTACTCAGCGAGGGACTGGTTATCCATCCTGAGGACACCCTACCCAACTCAGAATCTCCAGAGGAAGCACAGGACTGATTCACAAATGATAGCTATTGCGAGAAAGAGGACAATGAATCCAGGTTTAATGAAAATAGGCGCTTGGAATGTCAGAGGTTTATATGGCAAAGAGAAAATGCTGCAGGAAGAATTAAAAAAAGCAAATGTAGATATAGCAGTGATACCAGAAACAAAAAGAAATTAAAGGGTTCGTAAGAGTTGGACGACTATATTTTATTGCACAGTGGTGTCCCAACGAATAAAAGAGCAGCCGCAGGCTGAAAGAAAGCATGTCAGGCGAGGCGCGCGATTTAAAAAACATAAAGAGGCGAGCTGTCATCAAGTTTTTTCCCCCCTGCAAGGCAAGGCGCCGAAGGAAATTCACGCCATTCTGGCAGAAACATTAGGAAAACATACAACTCTGTATGCCACCGTCAAAAACTGGGTAGCCCAGTTTAAACGTGGTGATTTTTCAACCTGTGATGCGCCTCGTCCCGGGCGACCCAAAACAGTGACCATCCCGGTTATTATTGATCAAAATCACGAGCTAATCTTGGAAGACGGCCGGATTTCGTCTAAATCAATAGCTGAGCAACTGGGCATCTCACATGAGCGGGTT
>Ga0123354_10000399_pt1 | contig 42051 bp, 37 predicted proteins | sample TergutLab28metaG_2_FD_97872 | JGI IMG/M metagenome (GOLD analysis project Ga0123354, IMG submission 97872) | Labiotermes labralis P4 segment gut microbial communities from Petit-Saut dam, French Guiana - Lab288 P4 | ecosystem: Host-associated > Arthropoda: Insects > Digestive system > Gut ... | reverse complement strand
TCGGTTTGGGCGGCAGATCGAAATGGTTCGGGTAAGCAGATAGATTGGCATTTTACCACAAAACAAGCAAGAGGTAAACTAAAACATCTATATCCTAACTTATAATGCGGTCAAAGCAATATGCGCTGTTGAGGTTAGGTTACGCTCAACACAGTTGCCACTGCGAACAACTGTTGGTATCCACTCATTCCATTTCTGATCTACCATATCTGCTGAATCAACAAAGATCTCGGTAATCTCAGATCCCGTCATGTCTGCCTTCTCTTTTTCATGGATCTCAAGCAATGTTACAAGCGAGGTTGATTCAACCACTACATCGCTGTCCCAGAAAAAAATAAACTCTCCCTGCATCTTTTTAATGCAGAGATTTCTGGCTTCAGGTATGTTTGTTTTCTCAACAATAACCTCATAACCACAAAAATCACTTTTTGCTAAAAAATCGCTCATTACTTTAACAGTGTTATCTTTACTGCCGCCATCCACCACCACAACAAAAAGACGATCATGCGGATAGGTTTGACTCTGCAGAGAACTGAGCATTTTCTCAATAATCCACTCTCGGTTAAAAACAACAATCCCAATCGTTATCAGTGGATAGACCCGACGACGTTCAGCTGTCTGCATTTACTGCTCTCCCTCTTCTACTCCTGCTCCTGTTATTTCTACTATAAACAACCACGGTTAGTAAATGATAACTTTTATGTATTTACAAAACCCATAGCCCCATCCTAAACCAACACACAAAACAAAACCAAACACCATTCACCTGCATAACTTTACAGTTAAACCGTCCTGCCGCGCGCATGTTTGCAGCTGTATCACATTTTTGTGCATAGCTAAGTTTTTTTAGTTGAACCTGCATTAGCAAGGTGACGAGTTATCTACCCACACGCTTATGGTAGGATATTATATGGCTGAAAACGTAAAAGAACTTCTCAAACTCCACGAAGGCCTCGCCCACGAGGTGTATCTTGACAACGAAAACTCTAGCATCGTTCCCCCCGAAGTCCTCGAAGTGATGTTGCCCTACTGGAACAAAAAAGCCTACGGAAACCCTACCCTCACCCATAAACCCGGCTGGGAAGCCTTCGAAACCATCATGAACTGCTTTGGAAAAATCAGCAACTATATCGGCGCTAAAAACCTCGAAGAACTCACCTTCACCCCCGGCGAAACCGAAGCCAACAACCTCGCCATACAAGCCGCAGCATTTCTACAAAAAGACAAAGGCAAAAAAATAGTCATATCCGAAATTGAACCCATCTATGTCCTGCAAGTAGCAGAATTACTAAGCAAATATGGTTTCTCAACCACCAAAATCCCAGTAAACAATGAAGGCTTCATCAACCTCGAAAAACTCAAAGCCGCCATCGACAAAGAAACGATTCTAGTCAGCATGGCCAGCGTAAACAACGAAATCGGCACCATACAACCCATAAAAGAAGCCGTTGAGATCGTCAAAGACAAAAACTCCCAAACTCTCTTCCACACCGACGCCTCAGACGCCTATGGCCGCATCCCCCTAAACGTCCAAAATCTAGGCGTAGACCTAGCAACGGTTAGCAGCTTTAAAATCCAAGGCCCCCGCGGCATGGGTGCCCTCTACGTAAAAGACGGCCTAAACCTCCAACGCATACTCGAAGGCTCCATAGGCACCCAAAGACTCTGGCCCGGTATCGAAAACACCCCTCTAATCGTAGGGTTTACCAAAGCCTCCGAATTAGCATTTGAAAACTTTGAAGCAAACACCACCAAAATGCGCACCCTAAGAGACAAACTAATCGATGGCATATTCGCTGAACTTTCCAACCTGCGCCTCAACGGACCAAAAGATCCCAAACGTAGCCCCGACAACGCCAACATCAGTATTCTCCGTGCAGAAGGCGAAGCCCTAACCATCGAACTCAGCCTAAGCGGCGTCTATGTATCAAGCGGTTCGGCATGCAGCCGCAGACTACTCCAACCCAGCCACGTTCTAATAGCAATCGGGCGCATCTTTGAAGAAGCCCACGGTAGCATCCTTATGAAAACCACCCGATACCACACAGAAGCTGATATATCCTACGTACTCAGTGTTCTACCCACAGCAGTAAATCGCATTCGGGGGATAGTTGGCTCAACAGGAGTGCACTAAAATGTCACGTATACCATTACCATATAACCCAAAAATTATGGATTTATTCCGTAACCCAAAAAACCTTGGCAAAATGGAAGATGCAACAGTTGTCGCAGTTGCAGGCAACCCTGCATGCGGAGACATGATCACCTTCTACCTAAAAATCGATGACACCAAACAAACCATCGAAAAAGCCCAATTCGAAAGCTACGGATGCGCCGCCAACATTGCGACCTCTAGCATAGTTACCGAAATGATCAAAGGCCTAACCATAGAACAGGCCTGGAACAATATAACCTGGCAAAAAGTCACCGAAGAAATCGGCGGCTTACCCAGCGTAAAATTTCACTGCGGCGTTCTAGCAGTTGGCGCACTCAAACGCGCCCTGCGCCAATACTTTACCCAAAAAAACATAGCCGCCCCAAGCTGGTTACCCCAAGAACTTACCTTTGAAGAAAAACAGGCTCTAGAAGAGGAGGAACTAGCAAAGACACTCTCTAAGAGGCAGAAACCTGAGGCAGAAAAATAAGTGGACCTACAAACAATCCGACAAGATTTCCCCATTTTAAAACGCCAAATCAACGGTAACCCCCTAATCTACTTTGACAACGCCGCAACCAGCCAAAAACCCCGCCAAGTCATAGACGCCATAAGCGACTACTACACCAACCACAACGGCAACATCCACCGCGCAATCCACACCCTCTCAAGCGAAGCAACTGATCTCTTCGAACACTCACGCGAAAAAATCAGCAAATTCATAAACGCAAAAACCCCAAGCGAAATTATCTTCACCCGCGGCACAACCGAAGCCATCAACCTAGTCGCCTACTCCCTGGGATGCAACCACCTAGGCGGCGGAGATGAAATCCTTGTTTCCCGCATGGAACACCACAGCAACATTGTACCCTGGGAAATCATATCCAAATGTCGCGGTTTCACCATAAAATATGCTCAAGTCAACAAAGACGGCACCCTAGACTACCAAGACTTTGAAAACCAAATCACCAAAAAAACAAAAATCTGTTGCCTAAGCCAAGTCTCAAACGTCACAGGCGTCATAAACGACATCAAACGCCTAACCAAAGCCGCCCATGACCACGACGCTTTGATGCTTGTTGATGGAGCCCAATCCGTTCCCCACATGAGTGTTGACGTACAAAAACTAGACATTGACTTTCTAGCCTTCTCAGGACACAAAATGCTAGGCCCCACAGGCATAGGCGTTCTATATGGCAAAACAGCCATCCTGCAAAAAATGGCTCCCTTCCAAGGAGGCGGCAACATGATCAAAGACGTCACACTCAACGATGACAAATGCAACATATCCTGGACCGAATTACCCTGGAAATTTGAAGCCGGCACACCCGACATCGCCGGCGTAATCGGATTAGGAGCCGCAGTAGACTACCTCCAAAACCTAGGCATGGACAACGTGTTTAACCACGAAAAAGAACTAACCCACTACGCCATAGAACACCTAAAAGAACACAAAAACATCACTCTCTACGGACCAAACGACCTATCCCAAAGATGCGGCATCATACCCTTTAGCCTAAACGGCTTCTCCTCACACGAAACAGCCGCAATATTTAATGAATACGGCATAGCCATACGTAGCGGCTACCACTGCGCACAACCCCTGCACCAAATCTTCAACCTCCCCTCATCCGCCCGAGCAAGCTTCTACATCTACAACACCCAAGCCGAAATAGACCGCTTCATAGAAATCCTGGAGGACCTCAACCCATAATGTCCTCCGCTACAGTCACAGACTATGTCTCACGCATAGAGGGCACCTGCGGCGCAGAAAGCGATGTCATAGTCAACTTCAAATACGAAAAAAAAGACGAAGCCATAGCCAACATCATGAAAAAAGCCCAACTCAAAAACACCCTCGCAGGCATAATCTTTGAGTTAACCTTCGAAAACCGCTCTTTTCGACTCTACACCAGTGGCAAAGCCATCTTCCGCGGCTTTACAACCAAAACCGAACTCATGGACTTTTTAGCAAAACTTTTGCTATAACAGTTTATTCTTAAAATCAACAATAATCTCTTGACAAACGCAATTTATAGCTCATTGCGGACAAATTGTTTATGGTGGCCTGCCGCTAAATCCTTGCTTGTTATGCAACTTATAAGTAGAGGCACGCGATAGCAGATAATTCAGTGAGAACTTGTCTAAAACGGGAGATAATCCAGTGTTGCGGGGTCAAAAAGGGCGAAATCCGTCCGTTTCCATTATTATACCTACCTACAAACGTGGAAACCTGTTGCATCATGTTTTAGATGCTCTAACTACTCAGACACACAAAGATTTTGAAGTACTGATGATAGTCAAACCCAGCGGAGATGGAACCGAACAACTAATTGAAAAATATCGTGAAAAACTAAACATAAAAGTTATCATACAAAACCAAGGTTACGTTTTAGACGGATTAAATCTTGGATTAAAAAATGCCCAAGGAAACATTCTTGTTTTTCTAGATGACGATGCGATTCCCTTCCCAAACCTAATACAATCCTACATATCATCCTATTCAAATTCAAATGTGGGCGGCGTTGCTGGAGATGTCATGTCGGTTGTTTTAAAAGATAACACGGTTTGTCCTCTCAAGGACTCTCCATCCGAAATTGTATATACAAACGCGCCTAGAACCGTTTTGACTCGAAAACTTGCAAGTTGCCCTCCGAAGGGATTGGAGAATCATCTGCTCTACATATCAAAAGCAGGACTTGTTTCTACAAACTATACCGTTGCAAAGAGCGCCCTTAGTCAACCCGTAAATTCTCTTCTTGGAAAAGGCGCAAACATGTCTATCTCCTCAGAAGCCTCGGCAGGATTCCAGTTTCCAACTTCATGGATTCTTGGCTTCAATTTCGAACAATATTTGGGCTATCATCTGTGGAAAAAAGGCTATCAAGTTATCTTTAACCCTGCGATAAAAGCCTACCATATACAACACGGACAATCTCTATCACGTAACATCAAAGACCTAAAAAAAGAAGCAGTCCTATGTACCGAAGCTAGACTCCTGTTCTACAGATTATGTGGTAGTGAACCCGAGTTTTCAATGATGCATAGAATTGTGTTTCTGCTAATTGACGCAATTGTTGATCTCAGAGGACTTTGTCTGCATAAAGAAACCTTCCGCCTACGCATGTTAAAAACTAAATTTTCCGCAGAATTGATAGGCCTACGCTGGCTTGTCTACAAAAAATTAGGAACAAACTATTCCCCGCTTGCAGATATGAAAAAAATATTGCAATAATCCGTTAACCTTAGAAAAGACAAATGAACTAGTTACCCTTCTAAAGACTTAAGTAATTAGCCAGTTTTTGTTCCTATATGTCCAATCCTTTAGAGTATGCGCCAAAATCCTCCCTGGACCACAAAAATATGAAAATCTGTATGATTTCTGGCTTGGCCAAATTTTCAGGAGGATTGGAAAATGTTGTTGGCGATTTAAGCAAAATTCTGATGCGCCGAAATGTAGAGGTTAACATTTTTGGCCGTAGCAACAAAGACTTTGTAGAATCCGAATATAACTGCAAAATAATCGGCGTTCGCCCCTATACGCTCTATCCTCACGGAATCGGCCTGCCTCACTATGGGAAATTTGGATACAACTTGAAGACTTGGCAAAAAATCAAAACCTATGGTCCCTATGATATAATCCATGGACATGGCGACAACTGCTTTTTCTCCTCCATTTTTCGAGATGATACCCCTTTTCTGATGACCTTTCATGGAACGATGGTAAAAGTTCTGGAAGGATCTATCAATCTGCGAAATCGACCTTTTCTGTACGCTGAAAAAGCCGCTGCCGATCGATGCGATATTGCAGTTGCCTGTTCAAAGGCAGTAAAAAACGAACTCATCACCCACTATAATGCTTCCTCTAAAAAAATTCAAGTGATCCACAATGGTGTAAATGTGGAAAAATTTGTGCCAATCGATAAAAAAGAGGCCCGAAAAAAACTTTCCTTACCTGAGAACAACACCTATGCTCTATGGGTAGGCAGTAATCCCCAGCGAAAAAGACTTCCAACAGCAATTAAAGCTGTAGAAAATTCCCAATGTTCCAAACTCCTAGTTGTCGGAATGGACGGCAAAAATTTAGGAAAAACAGTTTTCCTAGGAAAACTATCCGAGCAAGATTTGATTACCGCCTATAGTGCCGCTGATATCTTGCTTTTCCCAACCATATACGAAGGCTTTCCCGTAGCTCCCCTAGAAGCTCTAGCTTGTGGTCTACCTGTAATCGTCTCAGAGGAATCAAACATAGGCGAAATAATCCAAGAAGGAACCCATGGGTTTGTTGTAAAAGATGAAAACCCACTGGCCTATCAGGAAAAAATTAACCAAATTATTAACAACGCTACCACATTAAGCGAAATGTCTCTTAAATGCCGGAATCTCGCTTTAAATTACTCATGGCAAAAACAGGCAGAAAAATACTGGATACTTTATCAAAGGCTTTTAAAAAACCACTAACCATACGTCCCTTTTCTAAATCTCTTGGGCTTCACCTTTTTTTAGTGCTATTTTTGCTCGCATTTTTGTGCGGCTGGCCCAGTTAACTGCTGGCAGAAGCGGGTATTTGATGGAATCAGGCAGGGCGTCTTTGAGTTCTTGATGTAGTCCCAATTTAGTTGCTAATTTGCCCTTTGATGTGAGGGGTATGTAGTAGCGGGTTATGGGAAACTTGGTAAACCCATTGTTTTCTTTGAAGCGGTCAAGGGAGGGATGATTACCTATGCGTCCATACATTAGCCAGTGTTCATTTTTTTCTACACATACTTCTATGGCTTTTGCTATGAGCGCGTTGTTTACAGCTTTATCTGAGTATTTTTGCATGGACAGTATGTTTGAGAGTATGGCGATGTTGTCACCGTGTAGTATCTGTATAAACCCTGCCAGTTCCTCGCCTAGGTAGGCAGTTATGTAGGTGGAGTTTTTTTCTGTATGCATATTTGCGGCTATTGTTTTGAGGGTTTCGCCGTAGTGTGGAAAGGCTCGTCCTTGGCGAATTGGGGTTTCGTTGTAAATTTTCCAGATGCCCTCAGCGAGTTTATCAGTTTGTGGGGTGACTGAGATTTGGATGTTGTCTTTTTCGGCTTTACGGACCATATTGCGGGTTTTTTTTCCGATTGTGTTCCACCAGGTTTGGTAGTCTTTGATTTTAAGCAGGGCAATGTTGTCTTGAGTTTTTATCCACTCAGGTGATGGGTTAATGGTTGTTGTTGTGTCACTGCACCATTTTCGCTCAATAAAGGTAAAGATGTCTGCCCCTCTTATTTGGAGCTTTGTAAGAAACGCCTTGGTTGGATTGATGCTTTTGTAGTATTCTCGAAAGTCCCGAGCAACCTGTACCGATAACGATTTGCGTATGCTTATGGTGTCAAGATCGCTGTCTACGTCTAGCATGGTTTTGAGTGCATCATAGATTGGTCCTCTTTTTGTTTTCTTAGATATCCTAAAAAGCCAATCGGGATGCAGAGTTATAATAACGCCCTGTTGTATCCAACCCTGAGCCTGCTCTACAACCGTTTCATATCCGTGCAGATAGCGGTTTCTATCTAAACTCATGGTGTGCTCAGGACGATCATGGAAGCATTTGAGAGGAAAATCTTGGGGTATGGGCGCTCTGGCCTGGTTGAGTTTGCGTCCCCACAGAAGCCTGGCCAATACTCGCTGTGTTCCATGTATGGTGTAGTATTGAATTTTACAGTTGGTTTTCTTCTCTAAGGTTTTCCACTCTTTGAACGGATCGGTTGCAACATGCAGTGCTACCTCATGTTTCTCGTTATTTAGTAGCTCAAGCATTCTTCGGTCTGGAATTGTGTAGGGTGTGAAAAACCAGTACGCCTTGATCTGTTCTGGAGATTCATTAATCATCTGAGCAATGATACGGGAGAGTTTAAGATAACCCTCGCTTTTGTTGCTTTTAATCCGAAGCGCTACGTAGAGAAAACTCTTCATCCTCGAAGCGTACGGGTAGTCAACGTCAATTCTTATTTTTATCATGATGCTGTCCAGATGCCAACTTATTGAATGCTGTTTTAGTTATAAACCCTATCTCCATCAAAAATCTACTGATGCTCGAATTATTTGGAGCCCAACAAACATTAGTAAGCGGCAAGGTACCTGAGTTACATTGCATGTTGCTGTGTGTTTGTTAGGTGATTAATTTAGAGAAGGGTTTGGATTTGGGTCCAAATTTTATCTTGGAAGGTTTGGGGGGTTAAAACTGAAATTTCTCTCCAGAGTTCTTCTCGTTTTGTTTGCCAGGTTTTGTCTGTGTCTGTTTGTTCCATGCTGTTGATGATTTTGGTCTTTAGATCTTCATAGCTATTCCAGCGGTACTCCGGTGAGATGAATTCTCTCATGCCTCCGCTGTCATGTACTATGGTGATGCATCCGCTTGCTAGGCCCTCAACTGGTGCGATGCCGAAGTGTTCTCCCTCCATGAGATGTACATAGATGCGGCTGTCCCAGAGAATATCTAATAGTTGGGGTCCGGGCAGGTTGGGTTTGAGGCTGTAGTTGGGTGGCAGGTTTGCTGAGAACTGCTCAAACCAGTCTTTTTCTGCCTCTATTACTCCGCCAACACTCACAAACTCATAGTCAGGAAGGTCTGCGGCGAGTTTTTTGAGGATTTCGTGACGCTTTATGGGGATAAATCTTGCCACATACACTACTTGTTTGCGGCGCTCTGAGGGGAGTTTGGGGCACCAGAATTTATCCAGATTCACCGGCGGATAGATGACCTCTGGTTCTTTGGTTCCATGGGTTTTCCAGAGTTTTAGCATGGCTTCTTTGGTGTAGAGACTGTTGCAAAAAACCAAATCTAGTTTGCCAATGCCTTGTTCTACCCAATGTTTAAAGAGCCACAGATAGAGTCTGCGCTTAAAGGTTCCCCGGGCATAATCGTAGTGGATTTCGGGGAAATGGACATAGGCAATGTTTTTTTTGGCTTTGTTGAGAAAAACGGGTTCAAAAGGTGAGCTGGATTGGGTGGAGAAGAGGTAGTCGTATTCGAGTTGATCCCGATATTTCTTTAAGAGTTTGACAAAGTTGCGATGTCGTTTATAGATAGTAAAGGGCGGCTTTTCTTTGGTACGTTGCCCAAGCGAGTGAACCCTTACCTGCTTGGGAAAGTCTTCGCCCACGATATCGTGGTATCTTTTAGCATCAAAATCAAAGGTTAACAACTCCACCTTCTGCCCATGGTTAACCAAGGTTTTGATTACCCCATGACAGACACGTTCGCCGCCGCCATAAATGTCTAGGTATGGATGAACGACAAGAAAGGTTGCCATGTTTTTCAATCTCTTCTCTTTGGTACTATTTTTCTTTGTAGCTAAAGAAGTTTACTCGCCTCTCAGCTGATGCCCCTAACTTGGTAGATTGACAGTGCTGTTTTTTAGCGGTTTGGCGGCGTGTTTAGTTTGTGGGTTGATGAGGTGTTTTGTAGCCGAAAGCGGCGTTTGCAACAAGATATATAGGTTGCATGCAGATGTGTAGTGGGATGGTTTTGGAGAGATAGTCGTGGTTTTCGCACAAAAAAAGCTTAAAGTTGTTTTTGCTGATCCCCCGTTTGGCCGCGAATCCAAAGGAGAAGCCGTGACTGAGTCACCCAATCTGGGTATTCTCTATATCATCGGCTACACCCGAGAACGGTTACCCGATGTGGAATTTATCTATCTTGAGCCGTTTCTCTCTATGGTTGAACATCTCCAAAAAGTCCAAGAGATAAAACCTGATGTTTATGCTCTCTCATTTACCACACCTCGGCGTGATCTCTCCTATGAGACCCTAGCCAAAGTCAAAGCGCTGGGTTTGTCGATGCTTATTGTTGCCGGCGGCGCGCACCCAACCATCGACCCCCAAGACGTCCTCAAAAATACTGCTGTGGATGTTTGTATTATAGGCGAGGGAGAACAAACCACAACTGAGTTGCTCCAAAAAATCCAAACCGACCAGCCCCTAACTGAGATTTTAGGCACAGTAAACAAACAAAAAACCAACGGATTGCGTCCCCTGCTAAGCGACCTTGACTTCTTTCCCGCATGGGACCTCATAGATTTTGGAAACTATGATATTGCAGTATCAAAAAAGAAACGCATGGCCTACCTGTTACCCATACGCGGCTGTCCCAACTATTGCACCTACTGCAGCAACCCGGTTTGGAAACTAGAAAAACCCTGGATCCGCCAACGCTCCCCCAAAAACATCGCCGACGAAATCCAATACCTCTACAACCGAGGCATACGCGAAATCTATCTCCGCTCTGACACCTTCAACGTAGACATCAAATGGTGCCTCCAAGTCTGCGACGAAATCAAAAAACTCCACCTCAAAGGCATGACCTTTCAATGCAACCTACGCGCCGATAAACTAAACGACCACTTAGCCCAGCAGCTCCATGACATAAACGTCTGGCTGGTCCATATCGGCCTAGAATCCGCCAACGACCGTGTACTGCGCGGAATCGGCAAAAACGCCACCCAAGCCGACAACATCCACACCCTCGAACTACTAAAAAAACACAAAATCAAAGTCTACGGTTTCCTTATGCTCTACAACGCCTGGGAAACAAACGGAAAACTCGAATACGAAACCCCTCAAGAAGTCAACACCACACTCGAATTCGCCAAAAACTGCCTCCGAGACAACCTCATCGAATACATCTCATGGTCCATCACAAACCCCCTCATAGGCAGCAAACTCTACGATATAGCCAAAAAATATGACATAGCCATCCACAACGTCAAAATCGGTAACTGCATGCGCCTCCCAGGCATCAGCGAACAACAAATGATCGAACACGTCAAACAAGGCATGATCCTCCAACTCCTAAACGGCATACAAAAAGGTATGATAACCAAAAAAAGCTACAAACGCGCCGCCCAAAAAGCCATAAAAATTCTCAACATGTAACCCTCTCATATCGACATGCAAAACAGATAACATTTAATTCTGTCTGCTAAAACATTAAGGTATGCCATCTGATGATGACCTAAGAGTTGACTTTGTTGTTCCCTCACGAGATGAAGCCAACCCCACCCTGCTTCGCCAAATCCGATCTATGCCACATGTTGGAAAAGTCATCAACACCCATGAAAAACCGCTAAGCGTGGCACGCAAACACGGAGTTTTAGCAGCAGAGACCGAGTGGGTGGCCATGGTTGATGATGATATGCTTCTGCCCTCAGATTGGCTCCAAAAAATCACCCAAGCAATCGAACCCAACGTTGGCGCCATCGGAACCGTTGCAGTACACAAAAACAGTCATGTTGCCGCCTATGAACGTGTTGTTGGCACCGTTTATAACCTAAGTAAACTCGACACCAACCCCCACATAAACAACATCCTAATCCGTCGAGTCCTCATGGAAAACTATGACCCTCCCAAACTGTTCTTTGGCGAAGACCAATACTTTAAACGATACGTCCAAAAAACCGGTTACCACTGGAAAGTTTTACCCTTTCTGGGCGCTACCCACCTAGGAACATCTAAAAACTATGTCACCATCGGCATCTCCTATCGACGCTACGGACATTTTGGGCTCTACAAACTCATGCGACGAATGGCTGCCAGAGTCCTCTTTACGCCCTTTGCTGCACTGAGCAACCTGAGTTTTAAAACCTTCACATACCTAACCAAGCTCAACATAGAGTTCTTCGCAGGCTGGGCAAAAGAACTCGTAACTGAAAAACTATAATGACACCATAGAGCGCAATAATTTGTAGTGTGTTGTTACCCGTATGCAGCCACAAGGTCATTTATACTCCGTAAAGAAATGTTATTTTGCGAGAAATAGCCATCCAAGAGGTACACCCATGCTTGGCGGGTCTGCGGTTAAACTGGGTATGAGTCGCCAAATTCCCCTAAAGGAAGGATTAGGGTCTACTTTTGACTTATACCCTGCGTTAACAGTCGCTTATCCGCCAGGTCTCCTTTTAGTTACCCCTTCATTTAGTTACCTTTTCACTAGTTGCCTCTTTACTTTTAGTTACCTCTCCCCTGTTGGGTTGGGTCGTTTCTGTGTAGTCTTTATTAGCGCTTAGTGCATGCTAAGGTCGTGAGACAATTGAGTTACAAAGAACGCATGCATCCACGGGTAAGTCGAGCTGAGCTTGAAGTCTTTAAAGCTCTAAGTACAGCCAATCTAACAGGTGGTATGGTTACCCAGCAGCCTATTATTCTAAAATCAACGGTGCCTGATTTTTGCTGGATGGAGAAACGTAAAATTGTCTACCTAGACGGCAGACAGGTCCACTCTAGTGCTAAAGCAGAGCGTCGTGATACAGAAATTGATGATTTACTAGAATTGCAGGGTTGGAGTGTATTGCGCATCGTCTACGACCCGCCTCTAACAGATAAGGCTCTAGCAAAAGTCATGGGACAGATCAAAGAATTCCTAAACGAAAAAGAAGACTTTGAGCTACCCCAGTTATTTGTCCCTAAAACATGCTAGTCGTTAGCTAACCCTGACCATATTTCTTAAAGTTACTATTTTGAGAATCAAACCTGTAACGCTAAAAGTAAAATGGCGCCGAGAAGGGGATTTGAACCCCCGCGGCCCCGAAAGGCCACAAGCTAACAGGTAAACACCCTGAAGAGTGCTATCTCCAGGCTTGCTCCCTGCCGGGCTAGGAGACCTCGGCACAGAAAACCAGCGTCTAATTAGCTGATTTATACCACTTCTCTGACTTACGCAGAATTTAAAGCTTTATAGACTGCCCGCTGTCTCTTACCGTTGAGCAACAAACTCTCCGATACAAAAATCTCATAAAGCGATATGCATAACAAAAGTCCCTTCTATTTTTTGTGCAGTTATCATTCTTTCTAATCTGCCTATTTCTACATACCCAAGTACGGGTAAAACCTAATCTTGGTTGTAGAGTGTACCGCCTAATTTATTTGGTACCAAAACCCTATTTTCTAGACTATTTTTTGGTGCTAAGCAGGATGAGTCTGCCCGAAACCCGGTTTATTGTTTTCGATGTTGAAGGAGTACTTATCCCCAAAAACCGTTTTGTTTTTGAAGTGGGTAAAACCTTATGTGTAGTTAGATTTTTTAAGCTTATGTTCTGGGGGTTACTCTATGAAGCCGGTTTTATCTCTATTGAATCGGCGTTCCGCCGCATCTTTTGGGAACTAAAAGACGTAAAAATTGAAACCCTTCTAACTGCATTCAATAAAATTCCTGCTTTGCCTTATTTGCAGGATCTCTTTAGTCAGCTCAAAACCCGAAATTTTAAAATTGCGCTCATCAGCTCAGGTGTCCCCACGTTACTGATCAAAAAACTGGGGGATTCTTTGGGTGCTGACTATGTTTATGGTATTGAGGTTGAACAGAAAGACGATAAACTAACAGGTGTCATCTGGGGTGATGCCATAACAAAAAATGGCAAACTCAAAATATTGCGCAACATCCTCAACCATGAAAATCTACAGCCCAGTGATTGCATCGTGGTAGCTGATGATCGCAATAACCGTTGCATCTTTATGCCCGAGGTGCTAAAAATCGGATTTAACCCCGACTTTATCATCCGAATCAAAGCAGACCGAGTCATCAACGGCAAACTATCAGCAATTTTACCCATAATAGATGGCAAACCTCGCAGACGCCTCTTTCCCTCCACAAACGACCTTGTCCGAGAAGACATCCATGCCGCAGGATTTTTTGTCCCCATCATCGCATTCCTGATAGGCACCTCTGCGGTCATTTTCTCAATAATTGCTATAGCCGTCATCTATGCCCTCTCCGAGTTGGCACGACTGGAGGGACGTATGCTACCGCTAATATCTGCCATAACCCGCCGAGCCGCTTCACAATCTGAGCTTTATGGATTTGCCGCCGCACCCCTCTATTTCGCATTTGGCGTTGTACTAACTCTGCTTATATTCCCATTTCCCGCATCAGGAGCCGCAGTTGCCATGTTTTGTATAGGCGACAGCGCCGCTTCACTATTTGGCGGTTTACTCTCAACTTCGCTCCCCTTCAACAAAGGCAAAACCTGGGAGGGTTCCCTTGCAGGTTTTATTTTTGCTTTCTTAGGCGGCGTCTTTTTTGTGCCCCCTCTTTTAGCTTTAGCTGGTGCCGCCATCGCCATGACCATCGAGGTTCTGCCCCTTCCAATCAATGACAACGTACTGGTACCAGTAATCACAGGAGCCGCACTAACATTGCTAATATCAATAGTAATCTAAACCCACTTAGACAACACAGTTAAGTGTACTGAAAACCAGAAAAATTATTTGCACACGTGTACATATACACAGACATGACAACTAAGGCTATTCCTTGCTGATGGCTGGAATCTAACCCAAAGAAATAGCTATACTGTGCTTGATTTGACTGTTTGCAGTCAGTTTGAGGTAAAAGTGAGGCAAGTTAACCCATTGCTTTTTGGGCCTGCTTTCGTAAACCTCTTAAGGTTCGAGTTTGCCTATTTTCCTGTGGAATCATTTGGGCGTAAACTTTAAAGATCTTATCCCTAAAACCCCTGTCAAGCTTGAAGATCTCAGTGGTAAAGTTATCGCTATCGATGCCTACAACACTATCTATCAGTTTCTAAGTATAATTCGTCAGCCCGATGGTACTCCGCTCAAAGATAGCTCTGGCAAAATCACCAGCCATCTAAGTGGATTGTTCTATCGCACAAGTAACCTTGTCGAAATGGGACTCAAACCCGTTTTTGTGTTTGATGGGAAATCTCCTGAACTCAAAGCTGCCGAAGTTCAACGCCGCCGACAAATCAAAGCGGAAGCAATGATAAAATATGCCAAAGCTCAGGAAAGCGGCGATAAAGAAAAAATGCGCCTCTACGCTTCAGTAGCTACCACCATGAAGGACTACATGGTGCCCGAGAGCAAACAAGTTCTTGATCTGATGGGGTTGCCTTGGATTGAGGCCCCAAGCGAAGGTGAAGCCCAAGCTGCTTATCTAAACAAGAAGGGTGATGCAGACTATTGTGCAAGTCAAGACTATGACAGCTTGTTGTTTGGGGCTCCTAAACTTTTACGCAATGTCACAATTTCAGGAAGACGTCGACGAGGCAAAACCTTTGTCGAAGTAGTCCCTGAGGTGGTTGAGTTGCGCAAAGCTCTTAGCGAATGCGATTTGTCCTATGAGCAACTAATCGATGTAGGCATACTGATTGGAACCGACTTTAACCCCGAGGGCATCGATGGTATAGGACCTAAAACCGCACTCAAACTCATCAAACAACACAACAACCTCGAAGCCGCTTTACCTTACATAAAAAATGCCACGTTTCCCTGCGAACTCCAGTTAATACGACAAGAATTTCTAAATCCCAAAACCACCGACAACTATACCCTTAACTGGAAAGATCCAAACGAGCAGGGCCTTATCGATTTTATGTGCGGTGAAAAAGAATTCGGAGAGGAACGCATCAAAAAATCCATAGAACGCATGACCGCAGGAAGCAAAAAAGCAAAAAGCAAAACTTCCCTGGAAAAATGGTTCGGGTAGGCTTGGCAGAAACTCTGGTTATTTTACTGTGACTGATTTTGCTAGGTTACGGGGCATGTCGGGGTCGTAGCCTTTTTCCACAGCTGTGTAGTATGCTAGTAACTGGAGCGGTACTGAGTAGGGTATGGGTGAGAGGACTGCTGGGATGTCTTTGGGTACTTCAATGTAGTCTTCCGCTAGGTTTTTGATGTCTTGGTCGCCTTCTTCGATTATGGCTATTATGTGGGCGCCTCGGGCTTTCATTTCCATGATGTTGCTTATGGTTGTTTTGTGGGTGTCGTCTTTGGGGCACACAAACACTACTGGAAAGCCGTCTTCGACTAGGCTGATTGGGCCATGTTTGCTCTCGCCTGCGGGGAATGCTATGGCGGGGATGTAGGCGATTTCCATGAGTTTGAGTCTGCCTTCAAATGCGGTTGCGGTGCTAATGCCTCGACCTAGGAAGAAAAAGATTTTTGAGTCGCTATACTTTTTGGCTAATTGCTTGATTTTTTCTTCCTGGGTTGTTACAATGGTGTCTACTACATTTGGGAGTTCTTGGAGTTTTTCTTCGAGACAGTCGATTTCATCTTGTGAGATTTTGCCTCGTTTCTTGGCTAATTTTAGGGCTAGTTGGGCTAGAACAGAGAGTTGGGATGTGAAAGTTTTGGTTGCTGCAACGCCGATTTCCGGTCCTGCTTGAGTGCCGATGTAAACGCGGCTGATACGTGTAAGTGTAGAACCAATCACATTGGTTAGACTTAGTACTGTTGCGGCTCTTTGTTGGGCGCAGGCAACTGCTGCAATGGTGTCAGCGGTTTCACCTGATTGGCTCACAGCAAGAATTGTGCTGTCGATGTTGACGGATTTGCCGTGTTGTTCTAAGAATTCTGAGGCATACACCGGATAGGTGGGTAGATATGCTAGTTTTGAGAACATGTATGATGCTGCTAGGCAGGCATGGTAACTGGTTCCGCATGCGACTAGGAATACTTCGTTGGCGCGATCCAGAAAGGTGCACAATAAGTCAAGGTAGTGATCTTGGATGCGTAGTGTGTTGCGTAAAACTTGGGGTTGTTCGTGGATTTCTTTAATCATAAAATGTGGATAGCCTTGTTTGACTGCCATCTCGGGGGTCCACTCGATGGTGATGGGCGTTCTTGTGATGGGGCTTGCGTCGCTTATTTTTTTGATTTCATAGCCCTCTGCGGTGAGGATAACCAGTTCGCCGTTGTTTATCATAACGGCTTGGTTGGTGACTGATAAAAATGCTGGAACATCACTTGCGCAAAAGACGCCTTGATTGTTGATGCCTATTACTAGGGGGCTTTCATTTCGGGCGCAGATGATTTTGTTTGGTTCTTGGGTGGAGAGTATGGCAAATGCATAGGAGCCCTCGATGCGTTTGAGGCTTTCTAGGACTGTTTGTTCAAAGGTGAGTTTGGGGTTTTGTTTTTGTGTTTCCTCTATTAGATGAGCCATAACTTCGGTGTCTGTTTTTGAGACAAAGGTGTGGCCGAGGTTTTGGAGTTCGGCTTTGAGTTCTAAAAAGTTCTCAATGATGCCGTTGTGAACTACCACTATGTCGCCTTTGCAGTCGGTGTGGGGGTGGCTGTTGATTTTTAGTGGTGCTCCATGTGTTGCCCATCGGGTGTGACCGATGCCTATGTTGCCTTCTAGGTTGTTGAGGTCTAGGCGTTGGTGGACTTCGTCAATTTTACCTTGGTCTTTTTTTATTTGGATTTCTTTGTTGTTTAGTGTTGCAATACCTACTGAGTCATAGCCTCTGTATTCGAGGCGTTTTAGAGAAGTATGAATTATGGGAGCTGCGTTGCCCTCTTTTAGAACGCAGCCAAATATTCCGCACATGACATTAACCTTTGATGTTTTGTCTGGCAATGGTTGATCTGGATTGCTATTAAGGATTTTTACAATATTCCTTTGACCACTAAAAACTTTTTTTTAGCTGTTTGGGCTTATTTCAAACCATACCCCCGCCTGCGCTCTGCAACAGAGTACAGATTTAACAAACCCCTAAAAATAATTTTTTTATAGTCCCCACCCCACTAGATATGATGATGATACGCATGGACAAAAAACTACTGCTCCTCAAAAACGACAACAACACTCAACAAGCCAAAGAAATCAACATCCTCCCCGCCGCCCAACTAAAAACCATCCTTGGTAGCCTCAGCTGGAAAATCCTCACCCTGCTCTCCCAAAAAGAAATGTACCCTCTCGAAATCGCAAAACAACTAAACATGCACGAACAAAAAATATACTACCACATACGTAAACTCGCCAAAGCCAACGCCATCACCATAACACGCGAAGAAAAAAAGAAAGGCGCCACCGCAAGATACTACCGCACCACCTCCCAAGCATTTGGCACAGAATTTCCAAATGGATACCACCCCATCCAAAACCCCTGCACCCTAGACCTAAACAACACCCTACAAGACTTCTTCAAAGAATTCATCCACAACAACACCTTTGATGGCAAAATCGTAGTCGGTAGCCCCCAACCCCACGGCCCCTTCAAAACAAGCGCCCGAGACGGACACTACGCCGCACACCTAGCACTATTTCTAGGACAATTCACCCGCCTGCCAACAGAATTCGCAGTAAAACTCGACGTCGACGTCAAAGCAGAAAAAGAAGAAAAAAACAACCTCATCCTAGTTGGCGGCCCCGGAACCAACTTTTTAACACAAGAACTAAACGAACACCTCCCCATAAAATTCAACATGCAATCATCCCAACAAGGCTTCCTCTTCGGCGGCCTATCATCAAAAAAAACCGGCCAAACCTACACCTCCGACGTAACCGGAATAGTCGCCAAAATCATAAACCCCTGGGACCCCACCAAACGCATTATAGTCCTAGCCGGCAACAAAGCCGTAGGAACCAAAGCCTGCGTCATCGCACTCACCAACCTCTGGAAAAAAACCCTAGAAAAATACCACGGCCAAGACACATTTGCAACCGTAATCGTAGGCTTTGATCTAGATGGCGACGGCAAAGTCGACTCCATTGAGGTCCGAGAATAATGCCCACCAAAAAAACCCTCGAAACCATCTGGGCCTACGGACACAAAAACCTCCAAGCGACCCACCCCACCACACTAATGATCACCAAAGACCACCATCTCCTACCCTCAGGCAACTGCATAGTCGCAGTAGCAGCCAATAAAGCTGCACCAGACCTAAACCCAGAATTCAAACACGCTCTAAACCAACCAAACGCCAAACTAACCATCCTAATTGAAGCAGACAATACAAGCGAAACAATCGTAGCCTCAGGCTCAACCGAACTACAACTAACCCATCTGACGGATTTAGTAATTAGAAAAAGCCCCTTTGTCTGTAGCCGTACCCTAGCCATCCAAGCAGATAAAGCCTCAAACAATCTCTCAAGAACCCTCATAGAAAAACTGACAAACCCCCAACAAAAAATCAAAATAACCCTAACCATCACAACGCCCTCATAACATTACCTATCAACCAACATCACCACTATAGACACAATAACTGATAGTGTAAAACCCTAAACGGTGAGTCACTGAATTTGTACGTCTAAAACAATCTGGGACTCAAACGGTGCTGTTTCGCGTATACTTCGAGCTTGAAGAAGTGCCTTTACGGTTTTACCGTTGTGTTCTACGGCCTCTGTGAACCGTTGCACAAGATTATCCACACTATCCGGCAAACGCACAAACCCATAAAAATGAACTATACCCCCCGAGGGTTTAATGGCACAGCATGCGGCATCAACAAAATCTATGGCTGTTTCAGGTAAATTCATAATAACCCGATCAGCAACCCCGCAAAGTTCACCCGATGCGATTTCTCTGGCATCCGCACAGACAGGAAACACGCGATCAGCAACCTTGTTGACCTTGACATTGCTTCTAAGCAACTCTACCGCATCAGGATTCAAATCAACCGCATAAACCCTCGCCTCGGGTTGCCGCTTGCCTATCAATACCGCAAACGGACCCACACCCGCAAACAAATCCACCACAACCTCTCCGGGTTGCACCTGTGCCGCAACCCGTTCATGTTCATGACTCAGCCGAGGTGAAAAATACGCTTTTGCCACATCCACATGATAGACCCAACCAAATTCTCGATGCACCGTACTGGTTTTCGCTTCCCCTGCAATGAACTCATAATCCCGAACACGATAAACCCCGCTTATGTCCCCTGCTTTGGCAAGCACCGTTTTTATATTCCTATGAGTCTCCAAAATGGTTCTACCAATTAGACCCTGATGCACTTTGAGCAATGGCGGAATATCAATGATAACTATATCACCCACTATATCAAAGGCTTGAGGGAGAATCGCCAGCAAATCTTTTGGCAACTGATCTTGGAGCGCTTGAGTGAGAGTTTTTGAGGGTTGCACCTTTTCTTCAAACACTCCCTCTTCAATGATCAGCGAATCGAGTTCACTTAGGGTTACCTTGGAAGATGTTTCTTTTTTTAGCATCTCTATTTCAGTTTCTGTGGGATAGTGCAACAAGGGGATTAGCAGGCAATCGGTTTTTCTGCTTATGATTAACGATTTATCAATCAGTCTCATTTTAGTTGCTAAGGCAATGGTTTTTTCTCCTTGATTCTTGAGTACCTTTAGACAAACCGCAGTTTTAGCCATATACCTCATCATCATTATCAGTTGCTGTTTTCTCAATTCGATAGAGGCTGTTATGTTTGGTTAGATTGAATTTAACGTTTAACATTTTTTCCATAAGCCAGATGTTTGCTTCGATGTGTTCTGTGATACATCTGGTTAGAAAAACTGATCGCCCTTCTGAGAGTGCTATGTAGGGAATTAACATATCTGCCAAAAACTCATCAACCGTGGGCTGAGTCGTTAATTCTGTGCTTAGAGTTTGTGCGGCTTCTCTGCCAACATCCTCTGCCATTTTTTGTATTTCCCCAATGGCATCTGCCCCAATGATTACATCAGTATCGGTTTTTGCCCACAAGGTGATGGAACTGCCCTTCTGAATGGGATTTGACTGGTCGTTTATGATTCCAATATCGGTTGGGTAGCCGATTTGTGCAAGGAAACTCTGGGCCGCTTTAGCTTGACGTTGGGCAACCTCTCGGTTAGCAAGAAATGTGCACACCGAAACTCCTCCTATCGTTTTGAGGTTACCAAACGCTTCTAATACAAACGGGTTTAGATGGGGATTGGGTTTGACTGTTAGGGTTGCTTCGCCTGCGCCTTTGGGATAGTACCCATACTTCTGCACGCTAATCTGGGCGCTTATACCCATTTTTGTTAGTGATGGTAGCAATATGTTGCGCAGATAGTTGATGGTCGGGGCGTTGCGTGTGTCAGTGCCGCCTTTAGCCACATGTAACTGGACTGGTGTTTTGGCAAAGAGACAGATGGGCAGAGTGGAGAGAAACAGCATCGGGATGCTTCCTGCGGTTTCAATAACGGCTTCAAGGTTACCGCCTTGAATTTCTTTTGGTGTGAACCACAGTTCCTCTGAACCCAGCACAGCCCCTTTGAGCTCTGCATTGCAGAGTTTGGCTGCGGTGAGGACGGATTCAAGATGCTGATGTTTCAAGCCTGGATTGGGCCGTTTCTGGCGGATGTTGGTTATGTGCAACGCTTGGCCTCTAATGGTTGCTATGGCTACTGCGAGCCGCAGAATAGTTCCGCTTCCACTTTTCTGGCCTCCATCAATATCAATCATACTATTTCTCCTTTAGGCTAAAACAAGCAAAAAGCGGAAGACTGTTTAATTTATATATCGGGGTTTTTACGTTCTTGGAAGCATATGGGCTTATATGAATTGGAGATATGGCGAAATGGACGAAGTTTTAGAGTTACTTGATAAAACCGCTAAGCGGGTTCAAAAAACAGCAGATGAAACCAAAGAGGCCAGTTTGAAGCAAACTGCACACTATGAGCAACTACAACAACAACCTGAAGCTACCCAAGAACAGAAAATTAAAGCGTTTCTCAAAAAGACCTTGACACTTGACCGGCTGGAGCGGCTCAACTCCCAATTGAGTCTGTTGTATACGCTTCAGATTTTCGCCTTCAAAGTTAAGGTGCTCGAAGTCTCGGTTGATACGATAAAAGAACAATTGGTTAAATCAGGAGTCCTGCAAAGTGGAATCGAACTTGAGGATATAAAAAAGAACATTGACGCCCTAAAAATCCTAATTGAGGCACAGTACGAATCACTCAAAGAAATCAACGACTCCCAAAACAAACACTTAGACTACATCCACTAACTCTATTTCTTTTGTAGATGCTCTACTTGGGTATTTTGTTTTTATCTATCTGCTTAGCTTGGCTTTCTAATTGGTAGTTGATCTGGAAAAACTTGTCTTTTTGATTATGCGGTAAATAAGTTAACTGCGAGTTATGATTGGTTGTTTTTAAGTAATAAAAAGGGCGCTTGGCTGTTCAACCAAAAAGGTTGACTGCCTAAGGCTTATTGATTTATTAGTTTAGAGTTTTTCCCAGCTTGTGACTAGGTCGAGGACTTCTTGGCCTGCTTTTCCGCCGTAGCTTACGAGGCGATCCCGTGTGTCTTTTTGGGCAATGGCTGCTTTTTGGAATTCTTGCATCTGTGCTGCTTTGTCGGTGAGGTATAGAAGACCGTCTACGCCTGCGCGTGCCATGCGGACTGAAACTGTGAGTAGTTCGTTTGGGGTTGGTGTTTCTCTTGGGTCATCACCGGGGCCGATAACGTAGAGTGCTGCGTTTAGCTTGACGTCTTTGAAGAGTTTCTTAAAGCTGCGTGTGAGCATTTCCCAGTACCATGGTGTAGCATAGTTTTTGCTGAACATGACAACGAGGAATTCATCAGTTAGGGGTGCGAGGTCATCAAAGTTGACACCGAAGCGTTCATAGTTGGTGACGGGGTCTGGAAGGACACCTATGACAAAGGGTTTCTTTGCACGGTTACGGACACGATCGCTGACTTGTGCCATGTATTCTGTGACTTCTTTGCGTCTCCATTCATACCAGCTTAGGCCGCTTTTCTTTTGGAGGTCTTTGCAACGGGGGCAGATGCAGTGGCCGTGTTCTGCGAAGTGGATGCTGTTTAGCCATATGCCTTGGCTTTTGCGTGCGACTTCTTCGATGTAGTCTAGTTGTTCAGCACGGTGTTCGGGTTGTGTTGCACAGAGAACTTCCCAGCGAACGTTAAAGTTGTCGTTGGTTCTCCATGCAGGGCCCAATTCGGATTGGCTGATCCAATCAGGATGGACACGTGCTGTCACGTTGTCTCCGAAAATGGCGATGTTGCTGTGCATGTCTTCTTTGGGGGGCATTCGTCTGCCGACTTCGGGTTTAACTCGGAAAAGATCATAGTCGAAGCCTGGAACTTTCTTTGCTTCAAACATGTATGTGCCGAATTTCATTTGCGTCTACCTTTTTAGAACTCAAAACGTTTGGCGCGGTTATAAAGTTTTGCATGTAGTAAGGATTGCAAAACTTAAAATGCAGATTAGCGATTGCTTAAGATCTAGCAAACTCTTACACGCTTAATTGAAGGCACAGTAACCTTTTTTCCATCTAACAGACGGTAATTTATGAACTTATGTGCATTTATCTGACCGCAGACAGCTTATTTGTTTAAACTTAACAGAGATAATGAAAAACCTAAATGGCGAGTTGTAGGAATTCTCTTTATTGTTGTCGCAAACTTTTTAGGGCATATCCTACCGCAGATTATCACACTTTATAGGTGCAGTAATGAGTCCACCTCATGCTCAGCAGGGGTATTATCCAATAAGGTAATGTTGCTATGGGCCGCTTTGGCAGTTGTTGTCTTGGCTGTGGGTACTTTGTTGTACAGACACCATTGCCAGATTACCTCGTTAACGGCAATAGATTGGGTACTGGGACGCAGGGGTAGCTTTTTTGGCGGCGCTAGTATGACTTTGCGCATATTTACCACACCATTGTTTCTATACACAGTATAGGACACCTTATAATGTTAATCTTTAGTTGCCTACGGTAAGAGATGACGGAACTGGATGGTTCTTGATGGTTTAGTTATACAATTATCAACTTGGTGCTGTTGTCTATAGCTATGTTGTGCAGTAGTGAAAACAAGCTTTTTAATCAAGCAACATACCATAGTACCCAGAGGGAAAGGGATGCCCATTAAATATTTTGATGCCCCCGAAATCAAAAAACAAGTCGATCAGCTCGCAGAAGAATGTGAATTCTTCCATGTTGTGCCCCAATATGTATTCTGCGTCCGTAGCCGAGGTAGCAAAGCCAAACGCACCATCGCACGCATCCATGGCTTAGGCAAAATCTGGCAAGGCGTAATGAACACACCTCCAACATACATAATTGAGGTTATCTCAGAAATCTTTGATAAAATGGCCACAGAAGACAAAGAACGAACCCTCATACACGAATTGATGCACATCCCCGGAGGATTTAGCGGAGGTTTTCGTCCCCACAAAGGATATGTTGAGCGTAAAAACGTTGAACAAGTCTACAAAAAACTGCAAAACGATCGCCTAGCAAAACGACAAAAACTTTTCCCCTAACATTCTTCTATACAGTGCCGTTTAAGTTCAGCTGACGACCTAAAATTTTTCTCTGTAGCGCCAAAGTTTTTAAGTCCCGCTGATGCAATATCTGAAAGTTACATCATGTATAGCAAAAAAGCTATAGTATTATTGGCAAAGACACAAAAAAGCATTGCCACAGGCAGGTTACGCTTATGAAGCATATTATGAAGAGCCTAAAACATAACGGCATATATGTCCCGCCCTATGACCTAAAGGGCTTTAACATAAAAATCACAGGTCAAAAAATCAAACTAGCCGAGAAATCCGAACCTATGGCCGTTGCCTGGAACCGCCGGGTACTCTCAACAACCATCCCCCCTCCAGACAAGGTTTTCACCCGCAACTTTATGCACGAATTTCTCGACCAGCTAAAAAAAGAAAACCCCAAAGCAACCTACCTAGAAACTTTTATTCCAAAATACCTTGACGCCATCGAAAACCCCCCCGCGGCAAAGAAAAAAGATGGCGACCAAGCCCTCGAAGTGGACTTTAGCGAAGTACAAAAATTCATCATTGAGGAAAAAACCAAAAAAGACGCCATCCCCAAAGAAGAAAAAAAACACCAAGCCGAAGAACGCAAAGTCATCCGTCAAGAATACCGCGATAAATATGGCTACGCCGAAGTTGATGGCCAACGCCTCGAAGTCGCTAACTGGACTGCTGAACCCAGCTGTCTTTTTGCCGGACGCGGCGACCACCCCCAGCGCGGTCGATGGAAAGAAGGCCCCAGCCAAGCTGATATCACCCTAAATCTCTCCCCAGATGCCCCCAAACTGGAAAACTGGAAAACCATCTGGGAACCAGACAAAATGTATGTCGCTAAGTGGATTGACAAACTCACCGGCAAAGTCAAATATGTATGGTTTAGCGACACCGCCTTTCTCAAACAAAACCGCGAAAAAGAAAAATTCCAAAAAGCCGAAACACTGGGCAAACAGATCGGCACAATAGAAAAACACATCCTCAAAAACCTCGAAGCCAAAGACCTCGAGCGCCGCAAAGTCGCCACCGTATCCTGGCTCATCTTAGTGCCCAACATGAGGGTTGGTGATGAAAAAGACCCCGACGAAGCCGACACCGTTGGCGCCATCACACTTCGAGCTGAGCACATAAAAATAGCGGGTGACACGCTTCACTTTGACTTCTTAGGCAAAGACAGCGTACGCTGGGTAAAAGAATACAAAGCACCCAAAGCCGCCATAACCAACATCCAAGAATTCATGAAAGACACAAGCAAACAATACCTCTTTGAAGGTATTGACAGCAAAAAAGTCAGCCGTTTCCTCTCTGAGAAAATGCCCAAATTAACCGCTAAGGTCTTTCGTACCTGGAGATGCACCAAAACCGTCAAAGAAGAACTAGAAAAAAGCGGCGTCACCAAAACCGATCCCGACTACAAGAAAAACTATGCCGCAAAAATGGCCAACTTTAAAGTCGCCGAGGTCGCAAACCACAAACGCAAAATCCCCCCAACCTTTGACCAACGCGTCGCAGATAAAGAAACCAACCTCAAAGACCTCCAACAACTCCTCAAAGCCAAAAAGAAAGAAGGCAAAAAAACCGAATCCCTCGAAACCCGCATCGAACGCGCCAAACTTGACTTGGAACTCACCAAACTTACCCGCGAATACAACCTGGGCACCTCACTTAAAAGCTACATCGACCCAACTGCCTATGTAAAATGGGCAAAAAAAGTAAAGTTTGACATCGAAAAATTCTACCCCAAAACCCTGCGCAGCAAATTCAGCTGGGCCCTTGAACAACGAAAAACCGAGGCACCCTGCGAATCTGAGTGCATAACACCGTGAACATAAAACAAACTGACACAGGCGTCATTCTCACAATCTTTGTCAAACCCAACAGCCCCAAATTCAAAATTGAGCGAACCAACGACTACGACATCATCGTGTATGCCACCAAAGAACCCCAAAACGGCAAAGTCAACCGAGAAATCCTCAAAGAATTCACCAAACTCTTCCACACCCAAACCGAACTCATCTCCGGACTAACCTCCAAAGAAAAAAAACTCTACCTAAAAGACATCGACAAAAACACCATCGACAAACTCTTAAAAATTGACAAAAAAGTTATACAGCAAACGTAAAGGCCGATTACTATGACAACACATACCTTTACTTAAGTAATTGATGGAGTTTTATTGGTTTAGCTTCTGTAAAATTAAAATAAACGTGTCTACACCTTACTTGAGCTATTTAAGCGTCATGCAGGAACTCCTTATGAGCGATAGTCTTGACAAAAACAGGGTCATACCCCGAACGATGTCTACTCAGCATCCAGATAACGCAAGCAATCCTGAGTGGAACAAAGAAGATGTTATACACGGCAACACAGAGGTTCTTGAGGCCTACTACGCCTACAGTACTCTTGGTTGCCAAGAAGTCATGTGGGACTCAGAGGGCAAAGACACCGACACCCGAGTCTCTCGCAAACTACTCCAAAAATACTGGGACTACTTTGCCAGCCACACCATTGGCGAGGACGTGTTTCTCACCTACCGTATTCCCAACCCAAAAATTGAAGGTGCAGAAAAAAAGATAATTGTGGAAACCCTCCAAAACATCCCCGTCGCCTCTGACGTCGCCTCGATGGTGTATAAGCGCGAAATAACCCCCATATTTGAGGTAATTCTACCCTTCACAACCGAAGCTAAAGAAATCATTATGCTCTTTAACTATTACAAAAAAGCCATAGTCGCCGCCGAAGACGCACCCCTCTACGAATCCACAACGGTCAAAGACTGGATCGGAAACGTCAAACCCAAAGCACTCAAAGTCATTCCCCTAGTTGAAGACTTTGACAGCATACTCCACGTAGACAACATTGTACTACCCTATCTAAAAGCAGTCAAACCCAAGCAGCAACGAGTTTTCATCGCACGCTCCGATCCCGCTCTAAACTATGGCTACATCTGTGCCATTTTACTCACAAAAATTGCCCTAAGCAAACTAAAAGCCCTAGAGAAGCAACACTGCGAAATCCACCCCATCTTGGGAGTAGGCTCAAAACCCTTCCGAGGCGCCCTCTCACCCGATAACATTGATAATTTCCTTGAAGAATACAAAGGCCTCTCAACAGTCACCATCCAATCCGCCTTTAGATACGACTACCCAGCCGAGCAGGTCAAAGAGGGCATTCAAACCCTAAACCAACGCCTCCCAAACAGTAACCCCGAACCCATCAGTGCTGAGGAAGAAGAAAACCTCATAGGCATACTGCACAAATGCCGACAACACTATGAACACCAAATCGAAGCCCTAGCCCCCATCATAAACAGCGTCGCAGTCTATGTGCCTCCGCGCAGAGCCCGCAAACTCCACATAGGCCTATTTGGCTACAGCAGATGCGTCGCTGGCGTATGCTTACCCCGAGCCATCTCATTTGCCGCCGCACTCTACAGCATCGGTCTCCCCCCCGAGTACATCGGCGCAAAAGTCCTAACCACCCTAACCGAAAAAGAATGGAGCACCCTAAACAAACACTACATCAAAATGAACAACGACCTAAAACAAATGGGTGAATACGTCTCACTAAGCAACATAAACATGCTACTAGAGATGAGCCACACAACCGCCAAACGCGCCGGTATGAGCGAAGAAAAACTCAAAGAAGCCCTAAACGCACTCTTAGAAGACCTAACCACCGTTGAGCAACAACTAAACTTTAAACTCGGACCCAAAGGCATAGCCCAGCGCAAACATGAAAACTTTACCAACAACTTTTTACTCTCCTATCTGCAAAAACAAGATACCGAAGCCAAAACCGCTCTGGTCGAATCAGCCAAACTCAGAAAATGCCTAGGCTGATCTCAGCCTCTTTTACCCAATAAGTTGGTTTATGCCAACTGATTTATTTTCTTTGTTTAACAATTTTTTCTACATTATTGTCTGTGCCGATGTAGGCGATGTCTGTTAAGCCCACAAAAAAGCCTGTTTCAACTACGCCGGGTATCATTTTGATTTTTACTGCAAGATCAGCAGGGGTTGCTATCTCGCCAAAGTAGCCATCAATAACTGCGTTGCCATTGTCTGTTAGGATGGGGCCCAGTTTGCCTTTTGCTTCCCGTACAACCGGTTTAGCTCCCAGCTCAATGAGTTTGTACTTGACTGGGGTGAGTGCAAACGGAATGACCTCAATGGGCACAAACTGATTATTTGCACCTAGATGGGTTGCTTTTTTGTTTTGGTCGGCTATGATGATATTTTGTTTGGAGGCGGCGGCAACAATTTTCTCACGCGCCAAAGCGGCTCCTCCGCCTTTGATTAAGCAAAGCTCTGCGGTGAGTTGATCCGCGCCATCTATGGTTACATCGATTTGAGGGTGTTCCTCAAGGGTGGTGATGGGAATGCCGCAATCAACCGCAAGCTGAAACGCCTGATAACTGCTAGGTATCCCTTTGATATTGCAGAGCGCTTGGGTCTTTATTTGCTCCCCCAGTGCTTCTATGGCTAAAGCTGCAGTGCTTCCACTACCCAATCCCACAATAAAATGGTCTTTGACATGTTTCACCGCTTCTAGGGCGGCCTTTTGCTTTTGTTCAGTAATAGCGTCCATTAACCTTCAATCTCCATCTGACCTAATCGATCGAGCACTTTTTCTACATCACTACGAATCGTCTCAATACGGCGCTCCGCCTCAGTTTTAGCAGTGGGTTTCTCCTCCGGCGGCTTACGCTTCTTTATCACAGGTTTGCGCTCACTGGATTTAGCCACCAAAACCGTCTCCTCCGACTCTTCCTCCTCTTCTTCGGCTTCTTCTTCTTCATCTTCGACATCATGCATCTGGATGGCTCTTGTTGGAATTGTTCGGATGGGGATTTCTCGGATAGGTTTAACATCAATGCGGGTGCGGAGTTCTTCAACTTTACTTGTTAATTCACCAAAGCGCTCACTGAAGAGTTTCATAAGATCTTCCTGCATACCCTCCAATTCATGGAGTGCAATGATAGACTCATCTTTAGCGATGGAGTCTTTGATGATATTCATGCGTTGCTTGTAGCTACCGGCGAGTTTTTCTCTCTCTGATTCAGTAATTTTGCCTTCTGCTTGGGCTTCATAGAGTCGTCGAATTGCATCACCTAAAATTTCCCGCTCTAAATCAAGCATGCGCAACTCATCTTTAGCGCTAGATGCCATTGTCCCTTGTACACTCTTAGAGAGCCTAAAGGGCATTGGCGTAGACAAACTGGTATATTGTAAATCAATTGCTGAGGGCTGAGGTTGTGCTTGAGGTTGCACTTGAGCTTGAGCCTGTGGCTGAGTTTGCGGCTGAGGTTCTATTTTAGCTACAGGGGATTTTTTGTTACGGTTTTGGTACATGGCATAAATAACTGTGCCGCAGATGATGATCATCACTACTGAAAGTGTCACCACGATTATAGGATCATCAAACCAAGCCAAACCTGCCATCCTCGGTATCTGATATAGCGCCATGCGTATATTAGTCATATCCTAAATTCTACTTCTTTTAAGCCTCAATTACACTTTGGGCGATGAGTTGATTATTAAGTTAACTGTGGATTAGAACATGTCTCTTCTGGTGGGTTTGTTGATGTATTGTTTTGTCTGTTTGTCTTTTGGATATTGTGCTCATGTAGCTGTTGCAAAAATTTAGGGTGAGTTACATGGTCAAAACATCGCCACAAAATACTCTCTACCTTCCATGCTCCAAATACGGTTGATCTGCTTCCAATCATTTTTCTGTAATAACTGCATGTTAATCTCCTCATGCGCCTTATGTTGCTCTAAATTGGCGTTTCAACATTCAAATCTGATAATCCCAAACTCTTGTCATGTGATTCCAGTTTTCCTATTTTTAAATAGTGGGTTGTTTTTGTGCGGGTGGGTTTGGTGTTGTTTTGTTTTTGTTTTATACTGCTATATGGTTAGTAACAAGCAAGTCTCCAGCCAACTACTATGTAAAATGAGTGAAAAGGAGTTTCAGCGGGGGTAGTGAAAGAACTCCGGGGTTAGATTTTTTTGGTTTGGGTTGCTGTTTTTAGGGCTTCTACACCTGGGAGTTTTTTACCCATTAAGAACTCGGTTACGGCACCGCCTGCGGTGCTTATGTAGCTGAATTTTTTGGTTAAACCATATTCTTCGATAACTGCGATGGTGTTTCCGCCGCCTGCTAGGCTAAAGGCATTGCTGTTGGCAATAGCAGTTAGAACGCCTTTGGTGCCTGAGTTAAATTGTGGGTTTTCATAGACCCCCATGGGTCCACTGACAACAATAGATTTGGCGTTTGCGATTAGCTGAGCATATTCTGCTACTGTTTTGTTGCCTATATCCCAAATGAGGCACTCTGTGGGTAACTCTGCAAGGGTAATTTCGCATCGGTCGCCATAGATGTTGACGGCTACATCGCTTGGCATCTCTATGTTTTTGGGATACTGTTCAATTAGTGCTTTGATGCCGGGGAGGTATTGGATTAGTTCTTTTTGAGCTAGATAATTCATTGTAGTTTTGCCTAAATTGATGTTTTTTGCTGCTAAGAACAGTTGGGCTGTCACTCCGCCTACCAATACATAGTCGGCGATTTGGTTGCTTAACACATAACGACTAATTTCAAGGCTGTCCTCCGCTTTAGACCCGCCCATAATATAGATACAGGGATGTTCGGGTTTTTCTAGGGCTTTGCTTAGTGATTTGAGTTCATGTTCCATGATACGTCCAGCGGCTGAGGGCAGAACAGCAGTGAATCCAACCATGGAAACATGGCTTCGATGGGCTGTTGAGAATGCATCACTAACAAACAGATCCGCCAGAGGCGCTAAGTTCTGTACTAGAGGCGTTTTGGCTTGTTGTTCGGGGGTGCCGTTTTTGGTTTCTCCGTCCCAGCTGCGAACGTTTTCCAAAACTAGAATCTCTCCAGGTTGGAGTTTTTTAATTGCACTTTGGGCTTTCTCGCCAAACACATCTTCAATGTATTTTATGGGGCATTGGAGGATATTTTGAAGTATCTCGGTGTGGGTTTTGAGTGTGGTGTAATCGTCATCGCCTTTGCGTCCTTGATGGGTTATAACTACGACTTTGGCACCTTTTTGGGTAAGTTCTTTTAGGGTGGTTTCTGCATATGCTCTTATACGTACGTCGCTGGTTACTTTTTTGGTTTGAGGGTCAATTTCTGAGTTAAAGTCTACCCGTACAAGTACTGTTTTGTTTTTTACCTCGAAATCATCTAGTGTGTGGTAATTTGCCATAGTGCTCCACATAGCCTTGTAGTTTTGACTAAAAGCAAAAAGGGATATTAAGATTATTACTTGCAGTACTAAAATTAGAGGTTGGCTTTTTTGCCAATTAACTCGATAAAGTCTACCATGCGGTTGCTAAAGCCCCATTCGTTATCGTACCATGCGAAGATTTTTACAAAGTTGCTTTTTTCTCCCAGAACCATGGTTAGGCCTGCGTCAAAGACGCTGCTGTAGGTGTTGTGCAAAACATCGCTTGAGACGATGGGGTCTTCGGTGTATTGGAGGATGTTTTTGAGTTGGTTTTCTGCGGCGGTTTTCATGGCGGTGTTGATGTCTTGTTTGGTGACTTCTTTGCCTAAAACACAGGTTAGATCCACGATGGATACATCAGGGGTTGGTACTCGTAGGGAGTATCCGTTCATTTTGCCTGCGCATATGGGGAGGACTTCTCCTATGGCTTTGGCAGCGCCGGTGCTTGTGGGGATGATGTTTATGGCTGCGGCGCGGGCGCGTCTTAGGTCTTTGTGGACGAGGTCTTGGACTTTTTGGTCGTTTGTGTAGCTGTGGCAGGTGGTCATTAATGCTTTTTCTATCCCAAAGTTTTCTGCTAAAACTTTGCTTATTGGGGCTAGGGCGTTTGTGGTGCAGCTGGCGTTGCTTAATATGTTGTCGGTTTGGGGGTTGTAGGTGTCTTCGTTGACTCCTAGAACGATGGTTCGATCTGGTTTTTCTGCGGGTGCACTGATGAGGACTTTTTTAGCGCCCGCTGTTAAATGCTTAGTTGCTCCCTCGTGGTTAGTGAATAATCCTGTGCTCTCAACGGCTAAATAGACTCCCATTTGGTTCCACGGCAGATTTGCTGGGTCTCGTTCTTGGATACATTTGAGCACTTTACCGTTAACGACTAGATCATTACCCTCTACTGTAACGGTGCCTGGAAAGCATCCGTGCACGGAGTCATATTTTAAGAGATGCGCATTGGTTTGTGCATCCGCAAGATCGTTAACTGCTACAAAATCAATATTTGCTTTTTTTTCAATGGCGGCTCGATAGAGAAGCCTGCCAATTCTGCCAAAACCATTAATTCCAACTTTGATAGCCACTAGCATCATCACCATTCTAACATAAATCTAATTAAGACTCTGAGATTCTAAGTTTATTAGTTTTTCGAAGACCAAACAGTGCAATGTGTAAACCTGACTGAATTACCGCGGCCAATAAATTTGGGGTAAGGCGATGGTTAGCTCTTGTTGATGGTTGTTGTGTGTTGTTTGTTGTCTATTCTGCAGATGGAGTAATCAAATTTGGGTTGGATTGTTGGTGATGTTGCTTGTTTTATTATAGTGTAATATCTGAGATTTATTTCAATGGTGTGCGCAGTTTTGTGTTTGATGCTGTGCTGTACTATGGGTATTTGGGCTAAATGCGAAAATAGTGTTATATATAAGTAAGCCCTTTCCAGTTTTTCTAAAACGGGGTTTGGCATGTTCCATTTTAGTAAAAAGGGGTGCCTATACGGACTAGTTTTCGGTTTGACATTTACAATTTTAGTTTTTATGTATTTACGCAGATTTACAATGTTTGAGTGGCAATGGATCTATTTGGTATTTCTTATCTATGGCGCAATCGCTCTGGGGGTTCCACTTTTCCACCTAACCGGAGCTTATCTATACAAACCCGTACCCGATCAAGGCTACCGCCCAACAGTAAGCGTCATCATCCCGGTGTATAACGAAGAAGATAACATATCCAACACCATTGACTCTATTATTGCCTCAGAGTACCCCAAAGATAAACTCGAACTATTGGTTATTGATGACAAAAGCAAAGACCAAACTCTAAATGTGATTAACAAAAAAAGGACTCAGCACAATTTCAAATTAATTACTCATGAACAAAACCTAGGCAAACGCCATGCCTTGGCCTCGGGCATTAAACAAAGCACAGGCGAAATAGTCGTCTGCATAGACAGCGACACCATCGTCAAACCCGACACCATAAAAATGATGGTCCAACCCTTCATCGATAAAAAAGTCTACAGCGTATGCGGCAACACCATTGTTGGCAATGAATCCCACCCCCATGTCGACACCATAATGAGTCGATTCCAAAAAGTCTGGTACGCCGGAGCTTTTAGACTACGCAAAGGCGCAGAGAGCCTCTTTAGCATGGTCCTCTGTTGCTCAGGCGTCCTATCTGCATATCGAAGAGAAAAACTTGAAAAAGTTGTCGATGAACTGCTAAATGAAAAATTCTTCGGACGCAAAGTCAAATCCGGCGACGACCGACGCCTAACCAACTTAATGCTACGCATGGGCGGCAAATCAGTCTTCCAATCCACCGCCATGGCCTACACCATCGCACCCCACACCCTCAAAAACTTTGTCAAACAACAACTCCGCTGGGGCCGAAACTCAGTTCGAGGCATGATCTTTGCCTCCAAATTCTTCCACAAACGAGATCTCACCCAAAAAATCGTCTTTTACATAACAACCTTTGTAACAATTACCGCCCCCTTCACATTTATCGCAAGCATAGTCGGCCTAGTACTCTCAGGTAGCATCGAATGGGCAGTTGTCTACGTATTAGGCCTCATGCTAACCTCAACCCTATTTGCCCTAACCGACAAACTCTTAGTGGACTACTTTACATTCAAAGACATCGCCTACCGCGTATTCTTCTTCACCATCATGTTCATCGTCACCTTTGTCTACCTATACGCCTACATCACACCCTGGGAAGGAACAAGCTGGGGCACACGCTAAAACAAAAACCCACCAACCGAATAAATAAGCCGACCCAACTCCAAATCCCCAACCAGTCTGATACAAACTTCAAAAGTATCCTATTCTACAGTAACTAAGAGAAACGGAGAAAGCTTTAAGCCTCCAAACCATACCCTACCTGTGAATGCTTTGCCCCGCGAATTTATCCTCTTCTCACGCATGGGAAAAACCGACCCAAACTTTACCAGCCTCCACGACGCAGGCCGCCTTGACATAGTGCATGAATGCATCATAAGTAGCCTCTTTCTCTCCCACGGCCTACGCCGAGACATCACCTTCCATGCAATTCTAAACGGCGCCCCAAACCCACCCCAACACATCCAAATAAACGGCGAAACCCTCTATGATGTCCGCACCAACATAGAAACCTGGCAACAAATCCTCAAAAAAACCCTCGCCGGCAAACCCCACCCCGGCATCACCAAAGACAAAACCGCCTTTGAAACCCTGCTAAAAAACAAAGCCCAAACCCACCAAATATATGTCCTAGAAGAAGACGGCCAAAACATAACCGACCTCAAATTCCCTCCTAATAGCCTCTTTATCTTAGGCGACCATGTCGGTTTGCCCAAAAAAGCCGAAGACTTCGCCCTGCGCTTTGGCGAAAAAATAAGCCTCGGAAAAACACCCTATCTGGCCGCATCATGCATAACCATCATCAACTACACCCTAGATCACCAAATAAATCAAGCCTGTCTCTTAAAATGCTCCCAACCCCGCGCCACAACCGGCACTTCTTTTCCATCCAAATCAAGCCTGACCTGTTGAGTGCTGGTTGCTTTACCTATGGGGATCAAACAACCCCCAACAGCTTGAACTCGCGCCTGCGCCTCAACCCACCTAGATGGCGTAACAGTTAAAACTAATTCATACTCCTCCCCTCCATAGAGCACTAACTCTGCCGGATCTAACCCATTCTGAATCGCAAATTCCTCTGCTTCAACTGCAACCGGCAAGCGGTCAAGCAAAAAACCAACTCCACTCTGTTGCGATAGTTCATGTATGCTCCAAGCTAATCCGTCGCTGGAATCAATCGAAGCCGAAACATAACCTCCACACAACGCCAACCCCTCACACAACCGTGCCTTAGGATTATAAACTGCATCAACCAACTTCTTACGCATCTCCTCTGGAGCTTGGCAGTCCCTCAGAAGCAAACGCAGACCCGCAGCAGATTTTCCAAACAACCCCGTCACCGCTAAAATATCTCCTACTTTAGCTCCACTGCGCAACGTTGGATTATTGAGGGTTGTACCAAAAACTGATATGCTGATGATTAAATCCGAAGTTTCATTAGTGTCACCCCCAATCACATATGCACCATATTCCCGTGCCCCAGCGTTTAGGCCCTCCGCAATTTCTGTCACCGCCTCCTTTGTTGCCAATGCTTTAGGTAAACCAATTGCCGCTAAAACTGCTGTGGGAACAACACCCTTGGACGCTAAGTCACTAACATTCATAACAATAGCTTTACGAGCAACAGCAAACAAACTCATACCCATAGGAACATCTGTTTTTCCCACAAGCATATCAGTTTTGAGAACAGCAGTTTGTGTACCTAGACTTATTGCGGAAACATCGTCGCCAAAAGGTACCGGCATATCTGGCATAGGCGTTAAGCGCGATTGAATTATCCGGATTATTTCATGTTCACCAAGAGGATTGCTAGACATGCTCTCGCCATGGCTATGTGACGGCTGGAGAGATTTAAGAATTCGCTACTTCCATAGCAAGTCTCTTTTATACTGTTCCTCTGGTCAGACTGTATATCCGTTTTATTTGGTAGACTGCTAATTTAGCGCTATCAGTTATTTGGCTGGGTCTGCAAATTATTTTTCTAACTGTCTACTGGAAAATGCGCCAAAAAAAGAAGAAGGGGTTGTTTGTGCTGTTTTATGGTCTTTTTTTGATTGCCATTAGAAGAATTGCGGCTATAATTATTATAGTGACAATGATTGCGGCTACGCCTGATAGGATGTAGGTTTCGATGGGTGGGAGTGTGATTTGTTCTTGGGGTTCGGGTGTTGGGGCTGCGGGGTCAACGGCAAATGAAGAGACTGCACGTGAGGGCCAGTAGGATTCGCTGCCTGCAAATGAGGCGTAGACTGTGTATGCTCCTTCGATGTCTGGTTTCCAGTTAAGACTAAAGAATCCATCCGTGGTTGTTGTCTTGCCGATTTCTCGATAGTTGCCATTTGCATCAACGACGCTTAGGGTGACTGGTACACCAACGGTGTTGGTTGGGCGGGGTTTTTGCATATAGACGTATTGCATCCATTCGCCTTGGCTCTCATCAGAGACTGCGGGGACGCCTGAGGGGAATTTTGCTGCTTGCTCTGCTTGTTGGGTTCCTGCCGAAATGTCCATGACGGTTCCTCTGATTACTACCGAGTTGCCTATGGTGGTTGAGGTCATGGGGGCTTCGACTGTTGTTGTGCTTGGGCCTTTGCCGATTGCGGTGAGTTGGTGGTTGTAGCAGTTATTAGATACATAGGTCCCGTCTGCGACTGCGGCGAAGGTGCGTCCTGGGAAGCCTCCGTAGCTCATTATGTTCCAGATTTCTTCGCCGGTGGTTGCGTTTAGTGCCCGTAGTTTTGCGTCTTTCCAGAGTGGTGAGTCCGGTGAGTGGTCGCCTGTTTCAACATATACTTTGCCATCTGCGATTAGGGTGATGAATTGGGGGTAGTGTCCATAGGCTGTTTGGAAGCCTGAGTATGTGCTGTTTTTGGGGTTGGATGGGTCGTTGCCATTTGTCCACAAAAGCGAGCCGTCTTTGGTATCATAGCTATAGACTGTTCCACCCATACCTGAGTGGTAGAGCCGCCCATCAGCAATCATGAATAGTTGCGCAGCAAAGGTTGTGTCAAAGTATTCATAGTCTGAGACATTTGCGACGGGTTTGGTTGTCCAGAGATATTTACCGGTATCTAGACTGTAGCCTTGGAAAACCATCGTTTCTTTGTCCCGTAGAACAAAAACACGATTTATGGGATCCACCGTTGGTTGTCTTCGAGTAACACCCTCCGGCGCTGAGTAGTTTTGCATCCAAAGCAGGGTTCCGAGTCTATCTGGGTTTAGACTGATTGCCCACATGGTATAGGGGTTTGGCGTTTGGAAATCAGCAAATGAGGGGAAGCTGGTACTGCCCACAAGTACGTCCTCATATAGTGCAAATTGTGTTGAAGTGCCGGTGGGTATTGATGCGGGTATGGTGATGTTCCAATCATAGCAGGAAGCTAACCCTGCGTTTGCTGTTGCGGGTTGACCGACGGCAGTGCCTGAAACTGGCCAGATGACCTTTGAGGAGTTCCACTGAGCTAACCATCGGTTTGCAATGTTTAGTTGGTAACGTAAGATTTCTCCGTGGGGTCCTGTAATTGCTGTGCCTGAGGGAACGCCTGTGATGTTGATTCTGAGTTGTCCTGTAACGGGGTCGTATCCATATCCAAAGTTGTTTGTAAATAACATGCCTGGGGGAATGACGCCATGTTGGTTTTCACTGTTAAAGTCATAGATGTAGCCAAAGGTTGGTGCAGAGTTGCCGCTCACACCCATTTTGTCACTGTACCATAATTCTTCGCCTGTTTGCAAGTCCACAGCCATGTAGCCTCCGCCTGAGGGTGTGTTCTGTAGGGGTAAACTGTAGAAGAGTCTGCCGTTCATGATAATGGGATTAGCAAATCTTGCTTGGTATGCCATGCCTGAGAAGAACATGTTGCCCTCAAGGCCAAGGTTGCTTCCGCCTACAACTCCGCCTTCGTCAATCGATTTTGTCCAGAGAATATGTGCACTGTTAGGCGCGATGCCGTCAGGTTGGACTCTGATGCCGTTTGCGATTTTTGGATGGGCCTCACCTAGCCAATTAGATGCAATTGTCCACCAGTCAATGTTTTGCCCTTCAATGGGGCGTGACCAGTATTCAGTTGGAAGCGGGTAGCTAGTTCTTGCCTCTGGCACGGGCTCTTCTTGTACAGTCAATGTTATGCTTTTGCTTGTGGACCCTAAGAAAACATCATCTTTGTAGGTTGCTGAATTACTCCAAGTGTAGGTTAGATCTGGATAGCTAAAAACAAAGGAATATGTGCCGATTTCTTTGGGTGTGAATTGAACGGACTGTGTTGAGGTGGTGTCAGTAACAATAGGCCACGTCATGGTTTCGTTGTGCCCATCAGGATGGGTTATTATCAGCTTGTAATCTTTGAATCTGACTTCGTTTCCAACAGTAGCACCCGGTAAAACAAGACCTGCCCACATTACAACATTAACAGATTGTTCAACACCCACAGGATTGGGTGTGACAGATAGAAAAGCATAGGTGGGGATATTTACTGGCGGTGAGTGTGCAGTTGTGATAGGTAACAGTACTATTGATGTTCCAATGGTTATAATTAGAGATATTGCAATCAAAGTGGTCAATATTTTATTTTTTGATATCTGCAATTTTTTTTCTCTCCGATTTTTATTGAACTATTGAAGCGCTTGCTTCCATTATTCAATAGCTTAGATTTGCATCAAGCTGACATTTAACTTTTTGCAAGAGGATTCGGGCATGGTTTGCGCTAAAAATATTGTACCTATGTTGCATTTTACCTATAAACTCCCTAAAGGTTTCCTTTACTATGGTTCTGCTCAGCTGAGTGCTGTCTTTTTTGTCCAATCTCACAACTGTTGCGTTTTAACAGTAACTTTTATTTCATAGTTGCTGCGAATTTAGCCTTGAAACAGTGTGATGCCCCGATGGCTCAGCCTGGTAGAGCGGCTGCCTCGTAAGCAGCAGGCCGCGGGATCAAAGCCCGCTCGAGGCTCTTACTCTTTGAGTGCAAAGCCCTTCCCCATTTTAAGCATCCAAAAACCCAAAAACAACATAACAGTAACAGATGAACCCATCCACGACTACGAACAAAGACTCACAAGACACAAACGCAACATAAAACAACTACCAAACGGAGAAACCTCCCTACAATTTCTAAACCACCTAAACGCCCTAGGCCTCTCAACCGCCCGAGTAACCAAATACGCCACCCACCTACCCCCACTCCTACGCATAATAAACGCTGATCTAAAAACAATAACCAAACAAGACATCGAATGCGTAGTATCCACCCTAAATAACAGCCGCCAAAAAGAGTGGACAAAACACGACAAAAAACTAACCCTACGCAAACTAGTTCAATACGCCAAAAACGGTAGCTGCACCAAAGACACCCCCATACCACCCGAAGTAAACTGGATAAGTTTAACCGTAAAAGAAAAAGACTCCCGCGTAACCCCTGAGAACCTTCTAACACCCGAAGACTTTACTAGTATCATAAAAGCCACTACCAACAAACGTGACAAAGCAATGATCTACGTACTCTTTGAAGCCGCCCTAAGACCAGGCGAACTCTTAACAATGCAACTCAGTAGCATAACCTTCAAAGAAGAATACTGCCTAATCGCCGCAAACGGTAAAACAGGCATAAAACGAATACCCCTAGTCACCTCAAGCAAACCCCTAATAGACTGGTTAGAAGACCATCCAAACAGAAGCATTCCCGATGCACCATTATGGTGTTCTTTAGACCACAAACGTCAAGGTAAACGGTTAAGCTACAAACATTTCCGAGAAATAATAAAACGCTTAGCCAAAAATGCGGGCATAACAAAAAACATTTGGCCCTACCTATACCGCCACAGCTCCCTAACGTCTATGGCAAAAGTTTTCACTGAGTCACGTTTAGAACAGTTTGCAGGCTGGACATACGGAAGCAAAATGACACGCCGATACGTACACTTCTCCGCACGAGACCTAGAAGATGCCATACTAGAACTTCACGGACTAAAAACAACAACAAACAACACCAATTTAGCAAAACTACTGCCGTGCCCCCGATGTAGTGCCCAAAATCCCTTGGGAACCGTAAGATGTACAACATGCGGCATAATATTAGACAAAGAAACAGCCCTAAAATTTGAAGAAACACAAACACAAAAAGAAACAAACCTACAAGAAAAAAATTTGGAGCTACAAAAACGCCTAGAAAAACTAGAAGGAACTATCTCCGCTCTACTAAACACCACATCTAACAAGTTTTAATCCACCTCAGACTTCTTTAGCCTCATTTTTCCCTCTATTTTCTAGTAATAATGTTGATTTTTACTTGCCCAGTCAATCGTTTCACCATTTACAGGCCGATTTTTTAAACTGCAACCTGATCAGACTAACTAAGATAATTACGCTTTAGCAACTCATAGTTCAACTATCTATATGCGGCTTTTTTGGGTAATTGCCTTTTTTAAGTGATACTGATTAAGAAGAAGGAATTTTTTCGATGACTTTTTTAAGAAACCCCTGAAAGTCATCTAAGAATTCTCTGAAGGGTTCTTGTTCAACTTTCTGAAGCAAAAGCTTCTCCTCCTTACCCCACGTAAAAGACTCTAAACCTACAACAATTTTCTTTGTCTCAAAATGTTCCCTATACTTTTGATAGATATCCAAAGTGAAGCAAATCTTGTCCACAATTAACTCAAGCAAGTCCTCTAACTTTAGATTGTATTTTTTGCAGAGTAGATAGATGTCTAAAAAGTCACGTGCTTTAACGCCTTTGCGTGTAAGAACAGAACGCACTTTCTCACAAAGTATCTCACGAGTGTCATATACATACATGTTAATGGTTTGGAAATATTCAGTATAGTCTGAGAACAGAAAAGATAGCTCTTCACTCTTTTTGCAAGGTAATGCGTTAAGGGTGCCTATTTGGGGTGTAAAGTGTATTTTTTCTACAAAATTCATTTGAACCTTCACAAAACTCTCCACATTAAAATTACATGGAGTGTACCATAGCTTGAAAGTACATATTTTGTTGCTTCCCCCAAGTTCTACATACCGCCTGTTTTGCTTATCATGTTTGAAATCTAAACCTCGTTTATCTGCTATAGCCTCAAATATGGAACCTGTTGTATTAATTATGTTTGAGAGGTTTTTGCGGATTTGTTTTTGTGATATATTTTCAAAAATTTCTTGGTTTTTCCAAGTAAAATCTATGTCTTCGGAGAATCGGTAATAGCCCAGATGACATTTAGTTAGGCAGGTGCCTCCTTTGAAGACAAAATTGTCAAAAAAGCTCTCGTTTTTTGAGAGGTCAGTTAGTATTTGATGGAGAATCACATCCTTCTCTATCAGCTCTGTTTGCTCAATACCGTTCTGCTCTGCGATCGTCACAACAAATTCTTTTCTCATCCAATCACCATGGTATGATTATTATTTGCTATTTCGTGTGCAATTTTTTGGACTGATTTAGGATAATTTTCGGCATACTGCATTAATTTGTCTGTAGATAGGTTGGTTGCCCAGTCATCTACATCAGCAACGATTTGGTCTTTTTGGATACCGTTATAGCACCACATATAGATGAAGTCTAAAATGGTTTTTTCAGGGTCAGAATAGGTTATAGAGTCTTTGTGTATTAGTCCAAAGCTGAAAAGCGATGGTTTTAGTTTTAAGAATCTAACTTTGTGGCCAGCTATCTTTATGGGGTTTGTGCGCAGTATTTTGTCGTTAGTTACATAGTCTGTGGTGAAGTATTCGTGTGTTTGGTTGTTTAGTTTTAGTGCTGTGTAGAGGCTAAAGTACCAGTTTTTAACGTTTTTTATTTCTAGGCCTTTGGCTACTAGGTCTAGGTGGGTGTATTTTGTTTTTCCTAGTTTTTTCTCGTTTAGGGTTTTTATGTAAAATATTCCGCGGAAGATGCGTGTTAGGTGTTTACATGTTAGGAAGTGGTCAATTGTTGCTGTGTAGTCTATGTTTAGTTGGTTGCAGTAGTTTTTGAGTTCTTGGGCGGTTATGGTTTCTTTGTTTTCTATTTGTAGTTTTTTGAGTAACAGACCTGTTTTTATTT
>Ga0123354_10000398_pt1 | contig 42070 bp, 43 predicted proteins | sample TergutLab28metaG_2_FD_97872 | JGI IMG/M metagenome (GOLD analysis project Ga0123354, IMG submission 97872) | Labiotermes labralis P4 segment gut microbial communities from Petit-Saut dam, French Guiana - Lab288 P4 | ecosystem: Host-associated > Arthropoda: Insects > Digestive system > Gut ... | reverse complement strand
TCTGGGATATCATGCAGAGCTATTGCTATTGCTAGAGAATAGCCCAATACCGGCGACACATCAAAGCCAGAACCAATAGCTAGTCCGTTCAGGAAAATTGTGTATGGCTAACCCTATACCCACTACAATTCCTGTTCTCAATAACGAATTCACTTGTACATTAGTTTTTTTGCTGTATCTGTATTTGACCATATTGTCACAAAAAATCATCATTGCCACTCCAACAAGTATTGCTATAATAATGTTAAAGATATTAGAGATTTCTATTGCCTTTGGAATCAATTCAAAACATATTATTGCAATCATTAAACCCGCCGCAAATTCTAGTACAAAACTTAAAAATTTATTTGAAGTGGATTTAAAACTTATTCCTATAACTCCTCCTATTGTAGTTCCAAATGTCCCAAAAAATAAACTTATTAATGTTGTATTTAATAATATTTCCACGTTGTTACCCCCATAAAAAATATTATTCTTCATTAATAAGTTTAATACAAAAATTATTTTACACTTGTTAAAGCTTTTTTATAATTATAGTTTCGTAGTTGAAATATTAAACGATATTTATTGTGGATAGCTCCACGCCCTGCATATTACAAGTTTTCATATTGATGGTTTTCCCTTTAATTGCATTTCGTGCTGCATAATTACCTCCATTTCTTCGCTTATACTTTTCTTTGTATCTGATTTAATGCCTCTTTTACTTCATCAACACTAATTCTATATTCAGAATTGTAAATATATTTATCCTGCATATAGTTGAAATCCTTTAAAAACTCCTCATTATATTCCATATTAAAATATCCAAAGTCTTTTATTGCAATCTTTTCATCCACTCCACCATACCTAAATGTTTCTTCTTTTCTTTTATATCCAACTATTTGATTAAATTCTCCTTTATTTTCAAATAATTTCTGAATTTTATCTTGCCTCATTAGTATTGTAATATCATATAAATGCTTTGCTAAATCCACATATTCTGACTTTGCAAAATATAGTTGTGATGCAAATAATTTGTCTATAAATATTCTTTCCAATTTTTGAGTTATAATTTTAAATTTACCTATATTAAACTCTTTCTCTAATATTGATTTCTCTTGTTCACTTGCAAATTTATATATAAGTGGTTCTACTATACAAATTTCAGTTGGTTCACTTACTGTAAATGATGTAGCCTCTACTTGCACTTCTCCTGCTTTATGTAATGGAATATCAGCACCCTCGAATGCAGAATTGTATTTATAAAATGCTGTTATACTCTTAGACATTCTCTGATCACATTTATCTTTTTGTAATTCCAGCCCTTCAATTTCATATCCTAGTGCTGATTTCTCTAATCTTTTCTTATTGCTTGTTTTAGAGTTCCCTTCGATTACTTCTACAGTTAAATCAATATCTTCAGAGAATCTATTCATATTATCTATCATTTTATATAATGCCGTTCCGCCTTTAAAATATGCCTTTAAATAATCTTGATTTTTTGCTAACTCTCTTAAAACTAAACATACGTAATAATCTTTCTCCAATAAATCATCTGGAATATTCGTATTCATTTTTATTGAGTTTATAAGATCTATAAATTGTTCCTTTTGTAAATGTAAATACATAAAAACTCCTATCTTGCAAGAATCCACAACTTATTTAACGCCTTCTTGTTGTTTGTTTCTCTTGCATATTTTAATAACTTTTCAAAATTTAATTTATATTCTTCTATATAGTTATATAGTATTTCTTCTTCATTCTCGACTTCCACATGTATTCTATCATTATTTGCTAAAATATCCAATAATTGCAAATACATATAATTATCATTTGTTACTTTTATTTTAGGTTTTCTAATAACAACATTATATTTATCAATTTCATATTTATTATTATTAGGACAAGCATTTGTTGCTATATCCATATTTCGTGGCACCTGCGTTGTTAATCCCATTAAATTAAAAAGCTTTGCTCCTGTTACATATCCTTTCATATTTCCATCTTTATCTATTATATATTTATATCGTCTAATCTTATGAAATGGTGGCACTGTTTCTCTACCCCAAATGGTCATTGTAGGTTTATAATATATTCCTTTTTCCGCCTGTGCAATCTTCTTTTCTTTTTTTAGTCTATTTAAAACCGCTTTTACATTATTAAATACCTTTGTTAGGTCTTTCCCATTATAAAAAGTAGCCACATGTTTTTTTACATCTTCAATAAAGATTGGCTCATCATTTTCTATGATATCTATATAATTCAAAACAATATTATAACAATTCATATTTCTTTGCCTCTTTCACAGTATTACTTTGTAGTGATATTTTTTATTATTATTTCACAATATAGTAATATTATACGCTATAAAATTATTTTTGTCAATTAACGCTTACTAATTTTTCTATATCAATTTCTATTTTAGTATCTTGTACTTTCTTTATGTCTCTAAAGATTTCTTGCATTTCTTTTGTATGTTCCAAAAAATAAACTTATTAATGTTGTATTTAATAATATTTCCACGTTGTTACCCCCATAAAAAATATTATTCTTCATTAATAAGTTTAATACAAAAATTTTTTTACACTTGTACAGCCTTTATCACAAGCCTTTTGTTAAAATTATTTGTACAACATGTAATTAAAGTTATTTCTCTTTTTGTTGAATCTGTGGTCTTTAAACAATCCGTTTCGGTTGGATTTATAATATAAGTATCATTTACTTTGTATGTAATTGTTTGCCCTGTAGCATCTGTAATTTGGATGCTATCTCCATTACCCAATTTATCTAGCTTATGGAACATTAATCCGCTAAGCATATTGTGTCCAATAATTACTACATTTCCAAAATCATTTAAATTTTTATCGCTCGAATATTTACAAATTGCTATATCTAATGAATTTTCATTAACATATTGAATAATTGGATACTGTATGTTAATTTTACTAATTTTTATAACGCCTAAAATCGTTTGTCCATCAATCTTTGCGGTTTTAGAAGTAGAAGTGTTCTTTTGTGCAGTTGTATTTTGAACACCTATATTTTGAACACCTATATTTTGAGTACCTATATTTTGAGTGCCTGTATTTTGAGTGCCTATATTTTGTGCATCTGCATCTTGTGCGCCTGTATTTTGTGCATCTGCATCTTGTACACCTGTATCTTGTACACCTGTACCTTGAGCACCTGTATCTTGAATACCTGTATCTTGAGCACCTGTATCTTGAACCCCAACATCTATTTGGTCAAAGAAACTTTGCACTCCCGCTGCTAATTTAGCATCTTGAACCGCTGCAACACTTTTATCATAAGAAAAAAGTGTAAAAACAGCCATTAATAAGGCAATTAATATTATAATATAAATAACTAATCTCTTTCTAATTATAATTCTCATTACGGTTTCCTTTTTTAAAAATTATCTCATATCCGATGGCAAAAATTGTAAGTGCAATTCCCCCAATTAAAATGTAATATTTATAAATATCAGATTCTCCTGTCTTAGGAATTGGAGTTGGATTTACAACTTCTTGATAAATATAATTTATTTTTTTGTCACTTTGTATATCTTCTATGCTAGGGTTACCAGGCTGTATTGCCCCACCATCTATCGTATATCCTTGATAAGTATAGCCAGGTATAGTTGATGGAACACCATCAAAATTATCTCCTGCATTTTTTGTTGTATCTTTACTAGGTACTAAAATAGTTCCATCTGGTGTTTGATAGTTTTCAGTAACCACATATGTTATCACTGGGTCTGGGTCTTTTTCATATGTATAAACTATATTATGGTTGTTATTTATATCAGAAAGACTAGGCATACCAGTTTGTATCGGTCCACCATCTATTGAGTATCCTGTTATGTGGTAACCTGGTATAGTTTCTACATTTCCAGAAAAATTGTCTCCTGGTTGTTTTGTAGTATTTACGCTAGGAATTAGAATTGCTCCGTCTGGCGTTTGATAATGCTCAACAACTGTATAATCTGGAGTTTCTTCAACAACTGTAGGAGCTGGAGTTGGAGTTTTCTTATATATGTATACTATATTTTGACTTCCTTGTATATTTTGAATACTTGGTGTTCCTGACTGCATAACGCCGCCATTAATCGTATATCCTTGATATGTGTAACTTGTAATATCTTTAACCGTTCCAGTAAATCCATCTCCTACATTTTTTGTTGTATCTACATTAGGTAATAAAGTATTTCCAGCAGTGTCTTGGTACTGCTCCGTTACTGTATATTGTATTTTATCATATATATATACTATATCGTGGTCTCCTTCTACATCCGCTATACTTGGTATTCCTTCCGTCATATCTCCGCCATCAAGCTTATAGCCTTTAATAGTATAATTTGCAATGTCTTGAACCGTTCCAGTAAATCCATCTCCTGCATTTGCTCTGGTATCTTTTTCATCCGCTAAACTCGTACCAGTAGTATCTTGATAATTTTCTGTTATTTTATAATTAATAGGAGTATAAATATATGTAATAGTTGTATTATCTTGAATATTTGTGATAGTTGGTGCAGTGTCAAGTACTATAGTCCCATTATCTATTTTATACCCTATTTGTTGATATTTAGGTAAAGTTTTAGGTGTACCAGTAAAATCATCCCCTACATCTTTTGTAGTATTTACATCTGGTGATAAAGTTGTTCCTGCCATAGTTTGGAATTGCTCTGTTATTGTATATTGGTTCTTTTCATATATATATACTATATCGTAATTTCCTTCCACATCTGCAATGCTTGGAGCAGTAGTTCCTGTTTGCTTAACACCATTAAGAGTGTATTCTTTAAGAGTATAATTTGGAATATCTTGAACCGTTCCATCAAATTTATCTCCTGCATTTGCTGTGGTATCTTTTTCATCCGCTAAACTTGTACCAGCAGTGTCTTGATAATTTTCTGTTATTTTATAAGTAATAGGAATATAAATATATATAATAGTTGTATCTTCTTGTACATTTGGAATACTTGGAGTGCTTGGTGTAACTATTAAAGAGCCTCCATTTACTTTATATCCTATTGGTTGATATTTAGGTACAGTTTCAGTAGTACCAGTTAAAGTATCCCCCGATTTTATTGTTCCTGTTTTGTCTGGTAATAATGGTGTGCCATCCTCTGTTTGATATTTTTCTGTTGTCGCATACTCTTTTAATTTTAAAACCGCTACAACATTTTTATCTGTATCCATTGTTCCCGTTACCGGGTCACTACCCGCTTGTATTTTGTCATATACATATGTTAATCCATCTATTGTAATATCTCCAGTTGGTGTAACATCATATGTCTCTAGTGTTTCAGTTGGGTCTGGCGTTGAATTCTCTTGATAATATGTTACCGTATCAAATGTTTGTAAATTATTTCCATTTTCATCTACATATTGTACATTCAAATCTGCTGATGCAACAATTGTAGAAGTAACCGTTCCAATTAAATTTCCATCTTTATCATAGATATCTACTAAAACATTATTTGTTCCAGCTTTGTCGACTGTATCTCCAAACTGATTTGGATCTGCATAACTACATGTATACCCATCTGGATTTCCCGTTGCAAAAATAGCTAATGTATCATCTGCTGGTGTTGGATCTCCAACATGTAGGTATTGTATTGTTGGTTCTACTATTAAATATAGTGATGCATCATCTACGAAGTTTCCTTGTGCATTTATACCATTTGCTGTTGAAATAGCTTGCATTTGGAAGTCCATAGAAGTTTGGTCAGAAGTAATCGGTAGCATGTAATATCCCATATGATTTCCCCATACTGCTTGCCCATCTGTAAGGTCTAGGTTATCTGATTGTTTTCCATCTACATATGGATACATTGCAACTCCATTTATATAAATGTGCATCGTGTCATCACCATTACGTCCCATATGCCATACGCCCCATTTGTATAATCCTCCTGGAACAGCGGCAACTTGTTGATATAATGTTGCTACAGAATTTGCATTAATTTCTGCAAACCAGTCTCCGCTATGTGCAGTAAAAGTAACTCCACCTGGAATGCCTGGTGTAAATCCACTCTGCCATACTTCTATTTGATTTAGACTGTCTGTTGTTTCCCAAGGTGCCACTCCACTTGGGTCTAAAAAGTTATTTTTAGGCGGTGTAACCATTGTTGCCGAATTATCTTCAAAGCCTGGATTTTGCACTAAATTTATTGTGGCATCTGGATTTATTGTGGCAGACGGACCTGTTGTGGCAGACGGAACTGCATAATTCTTTAAATTGAATGTATTTGTTATTAAAACCAAACACAATAAAATAGATGTTATAATTCGTTTTCTCATACTATATTCTCCTATCTTTATAGACTTTCTTTATAGCCTTAAGTTTAACAAATTGCAAGATAAAATTCAATAAGGTTATTTTCGAATTAAAAGTATTTTATTCCCTGGGAATTTACGGAAATAAAATATTTCAGCAAAAAATGCTGAAATATTTTATTTTTATTACATTTTTATAACATTTATATACATAAACCCCATATTTTCTACGGATTAAGCCATTCTATTGTACTTTCTTTACCAATTAGCATTACTCAAAGTTACTGCGGAATTAGCACCACACGAAAGCTGCTGCCGCCGATAGCATAGCCGATACATGACGTTCGAAGAGAAAATACCAGCACTTGCCCCGATGCCGGCAGCACCACCACGCTCGAAGAACGGACCCCCGTACGTACTAACGAAATGAGAGCAGTCTGAAAACCATCTATACTCGCCACTTATCCAAACCTCGTGCATTCCGTCACCTATATGTGATACGTCTACAGCAACACCTCCTATATTTGTAAAATCTGTTATAGTTGTTGCATAATAGTATGTGTTTGTACTATTGCTATATGCTGTTGCATATTTTGTACTATTTCCTCCTGTACTTGCAAAATCTGTTCCACTCTCACTTAAATAACTTGAATCTGTATAGTATATTCCAGAATATGCTTTATTAAATCCTGCTACATATTCCCATGTACAACCACTTAAATCATATATCCCACTTGTATTACCTGTCGAACTTTGGTTTGTATTTGTTTTATATGCTTCTCCTGCTCCCCCTCCTATTATCAATGATGAATTATTATTTGTTGTTACTTCTATCCCATTTCTTCCATATTGACTATGTGTTAAATATGCCACTGCTCCCCATTCACTATTTTTTTCTAAGTGACTATTGTAATTTGAATGACTTATACTGTTTCCATAATCAAGTGAGTTTTCATAACAATTTGCTATATTTATATATGTCCAAGCTATTACACCCGGCTTACTTACTGCCTTTACTGCAGTTGATAATGCTACATTTCCTATTGTTTCATTAGATGTATTTACATTTGTTCCAGCATTATCTTCCATACTCATTTCATATTTTGCTACCCATATTCCAGATATTTCACTATCCCATCCACCTTGGTTTACATTGTTTGTAAACGCTGGATGTATTATATATCCATCCGAGCTTCTTGTTATTCCACTTGAATCTGTTGTATAACCACTTGAACCAGATTTTGTATTTACACTTATAAATCTTACATCTATTTTTCCTGCTTTTGTAATATCTGTATTTACCCCTTGTTCCACTCCTGTATAATCTATTTTATATTCATATCTTGGTATCCATACCCAATAACTTCCGTCTGCTGTTTTGGCATTCGCCCATTTATTATTTGCATAATTATACCATTCTGCTTCTGTTGTTGGCGTTATCTCATTATTACTTGCATCCCATGCCACTGGTGTCATTCCAGACGCTAGTACGGGCGTATCCACTGTTCCATTCCAACTTCCATCTGCATTTCCCAAATTTACCGTTGGGGGTGTCACTGGTGGCGTTACTATATTGTTTACTCCTGTATCAGTATTTGTTTCTTGCTGGTTTGTTGTCGTATTTGTTGTCGTATTCGTTGCTACTCCTTCTACAGTTGTGGTGAAGTCTGAATTTATTACTGCTGTTCCTCCATCTTTTTCTACGGTTATGGTTCCATCTCCATTATCCGTTACTGCATATCCTTTTTCTTCTAGCACTGATGTAAGGTCAGTTGGCGTTGATGCATTACTATTAGCCTGCCAAAATTGCATTTGAGCATCTATTATATCCGTGTCTAATTGTTCTTTGTATGCTGCTGCATTATATTTATTTGCCGAACTTTGTACTTTCCCAATTAACCCATTACTACCTGTTAGTGCTCCTATTGCAACCCCTGCTAAAATCAACATTACGATTACGGTTATTATTAAAGCTATTAAGGTTATACCTTTTTCTTTTCTTATTAGTTTTTTCATTTGTTTAATCTCCTTCTCTTATTACATTTCTATTATATTATACTCCTGTGTGCCTAGACCGATTTTTTCTGCATGATTTAAAGTAGCCCTTGCTTTATCGAACAATTTAGAATTCGTTATTTTTTGTAAAGTATCAATGCATGCTGTATCTATTGCAACTGGGTCTGAAGATACAAAAATTCCCATATTAGGAGCAACCGACTCCATATGAACTCCCATACAATCACAACCCTTGGTTATATTAAATGCAAAGTTAAAGTAAATATTGGTTTTTCCCTTTGCCGCAGCATAAGCATGTTCTGCCAGCCTTTCAAAAAAGTTGTTAGCACCCCAATTATTAGTTATAGCACTAAAAGGACAAACCGTGCTGCATTCTGCACATCCTATACAAATATTAGGGTCTATAATAGACTTGCTGTCAATTGTTATTGCATTCACTGGACAATTCTCTTTACATATCCCGCAAGCAGTGCATTTGTCCGTTACAACAGGAATTGAATTTGAATGCTGATTTAGCTTTCCTCCACGAGATGCAAATCCCATTCCTAGCTGTTTAACTGCACCTCCAAGTCCAGCATTTTCATGACCTTTAAAATGTGCTAAAACGATATAACTATTATAATTTCTAAACTTATATCCTATTTTACATTTCTTGAAAAATTCCTTATTAATTTCTACATCTTCATACGCATTATCACTATCTCCATCTGCAATTACTATGTCTAAGTCTGTAAATCCGTGCTCTTTTGCAGTTTCAATGTGATCCTTGGTATGCGTTCTACTGCCTTTATATAATACGTTTGTTTCTATATAACAGGTATTAATTCCTTTTTCTTTAAGATACTTCTTTATGCCATCATAATTTTCTGGCGTAATAAATGTATCATTTCCTCTTTCTCCAAAATGTACCTTTAAAGGAGTTGTCTTTTCTAGTGAAATATTTTCTTTTTCAATAATATTCTTTAACATTTCATATGTTGTTTTATTTATTAAATCTTTATCTGAATAATCCTTAATCGGTTTAAAATACACATTTTTCATTATTGCCACCATTCCTTTCTAAAATATAAACTTGTTTAATTTTGTTCAAGCTTGTTCCCCTTTTAATTTTTCAGCTCTATCTGTTGCAATTAATGTCTCTATCATTTCATCAAGGTCTCCGTTTAAAAACGAGTCCATTTGATATATACTTAACCCAATTCTGTGGTCCGTTATCCTCCCTTGTGGATAATTATACGTTCTTATTTTCTCACTTCTATCTCCTGTCCCAACTTGTTGCTTCCTGGCACTTGCTACTTCATTTTGTTGTTTTGCTAATTCCATATCATAAAGTTTAGTTCTAAGCATTTTCATTGCACTTTCTTTGTTCATTGTTTGGGACCTTTCGTTTTGGCACTCAACAACTATTCCTGTTGGCATGTGCGTTATTCTTATTGCAGATGATGTCTTGTTAACATGCTGTCCGCCAGCACCTGATGACCTAAAAGTATCTATCCTTAAATCTGCATCATTTATTTGAACTTCAACATCCGCCGCTTCTGGAAGCACTGCTACAGTTGCTGTTGAAGTATGTATCCTCCCGCTAGACTCAGTATCTGGAACCCTTTGAACTCTATGCACTCCACTTTCAAATTTAAGTTTACTGTATGCTCCTTTTCCTGTTACCATAAATGTTATTTCTTTATATCCGCCAAGTCCTGTTGCATTCTCGTTCATTATTTCTACTTTCCATCTTCTTTTTTCTGCATACATGGCATACATTCTAAATAACGTACCCGCAAACAAAGCCGCTTCTTCTCCACCTGCACCAGCTCTAATTTCGCATATAATATTTTTTTCATCATCTGGATCTTTTGGAATTAACAACATTTTCAATTCTTCTTCTAATTTTGGAAGTCTCTCTTTGTTTTCCTCAAACTCAGCTTGTGCCAACTCCTTTAATTCACGGTCATTTAACATAGATTCTGCTTCTTCCATGGCTTGTTTTGCTTTTTTATATTCCCTATATTTTTGTACTATTTCTTCTATTTCAGCATGTTCCTTAACATATTTTTGCCATTCTGCTTGATTAGCAATAATATCTGGAGAACTAATTTTTTCTGTTAATTCATCGTATCTTTTTTCTACCTCTTCTAATTTCTCAAACATATGTGCCTCCCTTATTTATATAATGTTAACATTATACTATATCCGTGGCGGCATTGCAATATGCTTATCCTGAATAATTTAAGCCTATTTCCAAATAAATAGTTGATGGCTTATCATTAACCATATAAGTAAATTTCAATTCGACAGAAACCTGTTCTGCTTTATTAAACTTCAAAGGCACATTTATATTAAAAGCTCCGCACCTCACTAGGAGCTATCGTTGCTGGAATATCCGCTACTATGGTTCCATTTATAACCGTAGTACTACTTGGATTAACGGTATAACTAAATGTTCCATCCTTTATTGTAGAATTAGTAATATTTTTTATATTAAAACTAATTACTTCCGTTCTAGGCTTACCAGTCTTTATATTTATTTGATAATCAATAGTTGCACTATCTTCTGAAATTGCTTGAGAAAGGACCGTTACACTGCCATCACTTAAATTAAAGGTTGCAAAATTATCACTATCATCGCAGACAATAGCAAAAACATCATTTAACCTTTTAATTTTTTTATCAGTATCTTTTGAAAGCAAAAGAGCATAGCCTTTTATTGTAAAAGTTCCTTCAAGTACTGCATATCCAGTACCCATGCCTATAAATAAAATCACGATAATACAAAATACAATCAAAACACTATGATGTTTTTTAGTTCTTTTATATTTCATCCTCTTATTTTTCTCCTTTTAATATATATCTATATAAAACTCCATTCGTTATTACCGCAAATAACGACTCTTCCTTTTGCTTAGAAATATAACACAATATCGGCTTCGAAAGCTCTTCAGAAAGTTTAATAATTTCTTGAAAATCTTTAACTTCTATTGTTTCTTCTCCTCTAATTTGAAGCGGAGAGCTTACTTGAACTATTTTGTCTTGGCAGATTTTCAAAATTTTATTTAACTCTAATTTATACTCATTTCTTATAATATTAACCACCGTAGTCTGTTTCAAAACATATCTAATCACGAATAATGCAATTAGCAATAATACTATATCGAAAACAATCAATGGAGCACTAACCTCTTTAGTTGTATTCTCAGCCGCTTCTAGACCACCAGTTTTATCATCAGTTAATTTCCCTGAAACGTCAGTTGTTTTTTCACCGATATTTAAACTTACATCCGAAACATAATTTGCAGACAAATTTTTTCCATCTATAACGGTTTTAACATTAACACTAAGAAGCAATGCTAAATTAGATTTTAGCTTTATGCCCAAAGTTTGTTCAAATAATCTTATTTGTTCAATATAATCTCTCACATTTAATTTTAAATTCTCATCAATCTTTACATTGTCAGAATTTACACTTTCACTTTTAGGTTCTAGTAAAGTATATTGTTTATTTAATACTTCCTTATCAACTCCATCTTCTGTATACACACCCTTTAAAACAGCTGTTATTTTATATGTATAATCTATCTCAGTTTTGGTAGAACTTTTGTAATTATATCCAAAGTTCATATCAAAATTATCTAATAAATCCGTAACATATACTCGTCCCATCGGTATGTTATTAGGATCTACTATATTATTTTTTATTAATATATTATCTTTAATAAGATTAACGTTATAATTTAATTTGAAATTTGAATCATATGTATATATACTTTTCATGCTGGTATCATTTGAAAAAGCCACATTATAAATAGAGCCAATGGCAAAAACAATCATCAGCACAGATATGCTTAAGTAAAGATATTTAGCTATCCTATTAATTTTTTTCTTCTGTTTTTTTCTCATAAGAGTTTTCACTCCATCCTATTTTGAGAGATTTAACCATACAGCAGGGTATCCTACAAGGGGTATCCTAAATATTACTTTGCCAACAATCTGATTCTGAAAAACAGGAGCCGGGTCATTAACAAGATTGTTGTCTCCCTTTGTTATAAAATAAAGTCCATCTGACTTTCTTTGTATCTCAACTACTCTATGTACAAAACTTTTTATTTCAGTACTATACTCAACCACATCATTTATTTTTACTTTAGCCGGGTCAATTCTTTCTATTATTACTACATCTCCTATATTTATGTTTGGAATCATACTTCCTGTTGCAACAGCCACTGGTTTTATTGGAAAAATTCCGAATTGCAAACAAAATAATTACTATACACGTAACAAACATAGGAATCATTCCCTTAGGATTTAAATACACTATCTTCTTATTATTTGAAAAAACATCTTTTTTGTTTTTAATATACCTTATATATAAAAACAAAACTACTGGTATAGTGATATCTATAATAACAGTTACTATCCACGGATTATTCGGTAATACCGGAGACACCCATAATAATAATTTCGTACAAAAATCGTAAACTATAGCTGCAACATATGTTGAATTTATTGCAATATACGTAAACAAAATATTTTTTATTATTATCGGCAATATAACTGTTGATGTTTGTTTAAATATCGATGCTGGAGTGTTAAAATTACTTAACAGTATTAATGTGAAAGATTCAAATATTACAAATATTACTGATAATACAACTCCAATTTTTATTTTATCTTTTTCATAACAATTGTTAATTATTTTATATCTAATATATTCTTTAAATATTATTACACTTCCGAAAAATCCATAGGTTTGTCAGAAAACCACGTAATGTTGTTGCATATGGATTTTTCCCAAATGTAACAAAAAGTCCAGATAACAAGGTTATGGCAATATATGCTAATGCTGCTATAGCAGAATAATTAATTATTTCTTTTTTTAATTTCTTTTTATATATTCCCTTCATGAATACAAATAATATACTGGCAAGTATTATCCAAAAAAGTGGATTTATAACATACGAATATAATTTATTGCTAATAAAACTATGATTAATAGCAAAAAGGGTATAAATAGAAATTATTATAATTATTATAATATTGGCTATCCTTGACTTTTGCATAAAGTTCTTTATTTCCTATTACAAAAGATGCTACAGAATGCCATTCTACAACATCTTTTGTATTATAGGAAAAAGCCTCCTTAAATATTAAACATCTTGTGAGTAATTTGCAGTTATTGTAAATCCAACTGCTGCATTTATTACGTCTGCAGAAGTAGCATCGTCATTCCATTTCACTGTTACTGTTACTGTTTGAGTATCTCCTGAATTCAATGGAAATGTTGAAGTAGAATCTACATCTGGCGTAACTGTGATATCTATAGCATCTTGTTCTGCTTGTGTACCAGAAGTTTTCTCTACTTTAAATCCATCAATTGTTGCATTTGTACTTCCTTGATTTTTAAGAGTACAAGTTATTACTTTAGAGTCCCCTGGTGCATTCAATACGACATCACTTACTGTTACAGTTTGCCCATCATTTGAGATAGTTCCTGTATCAGTTGTAGTAAATCTTACATCAAAAGCGTTTGTTTTTGCTGTACCAGTAATATTAAGTACCCCTCCCAATGCAGCATATCCTATTCCAACTGCTACAAGTAACACTATTAATGCAATAACTACATAGTTTCTTTTTTTGCTTTTCATTCTTCGTTCCCCCTTTTTAAATTTTTTTAAATTTATGTACCACATCATAATATCACAAAAAACAAATTTTGGTAGTTTTTTGCTTAAATTGCAATACAAACTTAATATTTTTGTAACATTTTGTCTAAATGTAATATAAATTTAACATTTTTGTAATATTTTATTGGACCTTTTGTGATATAATCAATATGTTTACTTGTAATTAGATTTATTACATTTGAAAGGAATAAAAATTAATATGCGATTAACAAATAAAAGTGTAGATTTATTGAATAAAAAAGACCTTGAATTTCTAGATAGTTATGAAATGGAAATAAAAGAGCTTCAAAATAAATTAAATCTCCAAAAAAATAAAAGAGAAAAAGTTTTAACTGTTATCGATAAGGTTGACCCGACTACTACAAATGAGATTTTGAATACTATTCAAGAAAATATAAAATTTTTGAGTTTATTAAAAAATGACTTGCAAAATTTACAACCTAACATTGTTGATTTTATGATAAAATTAAATTATGGCTCTGATTCGAAAAGTGAAGAGGCAGAATCAATTCAAACCATACTAGATAATATTTCTGAAGATTATACTAGTGTTGAAAATAAAGTATCTATAAACGATACTAAAATTGATGCTTTCATTAATTCAAACATCCATACAGAAGAATCATCTTTACCTCAAACGGCTCAAAGCACTCATTCTAATGAGGTTATTGAAGAAAATAATATGCTAATTATTTCCGAAAAGGACAAAACAGTTTTTCTTCCTTATACCCAGAATGATTTGCAAAAATATTTTGATAAGTTCCCAAAATCTTATAAGAATCTTACAGATGTTATACAAAAGCAATTTATATTGCCTTTAGAATATTTTAAACATTATTCAGTGTCTAGATTCAGAGAAGGGTATTCTTTAATGAGAAATAAGGAAGGGAAAACTATTCTTGATTCTTTAAAGTTTGGAATTAATTTAATGTTTCAAACAAATTTACATCCTGCTATAATCACTGCTTGCAGGACTGAAGATGATTTTAACGAATACTTAAATTGCTTAGAAAATGATTCAACAGAAGATTTTAATAAATTTATTATAAAATTTGAGATTGCCCCACTAAAAGTATGATTTTGCTTTGCTTTTTAGGTTATAGGAAATATGCTATTAGTTAACAGTTTAGTCTGAAATTTCCGCCTCCTTAAGTATAGTATATCTTTTAAAAAGGCTCCTCCAAGCCTCCGGAGACTCCATGGGCCTCAATGGGCTGTCGTTCACCTTTTTAAAAGATATACTATACTTAAGGAGGCTACTTTGTTGAAAAGTGTTTAATTGCAATTTGCTATAACTTTAAAAAACCCCTTACCAATTTTAGTAAGGGGTTGAATTATTGTTAATTTTTTAGTTACCTTCTTGAAGTCTCGGCTTTCTGCCATATTTCAACAGTCAACTTCCAAACTCCATTTTCTCTAACAACTCTGGTAGCAATTCGTATATCACTGCCAGTATTGTTAATGAACTTTAAGTCCTTGCTACCGTACGAAACAGTAGCTTCAGCCCATGATGGACAATAGTGCACTGGCAAAGAATGTTTGTGTCGTTCAACCACTTCAATTCCAGCCACTTTAGTCTCAGCTAATACTATTGCACCATGTAGCGTGCTAGAAAGTTGACAAACTCCGCCTCCAACACTTTTTACAACTTTTTTGTTGAGGAAACTTGGAGCATCTAAAAACCCCCGAGTTTTATCCCTACTTCCTACCACTTCGTTATACGAAAACATCTCTCCGGGCCTTATAATATGCCCCTCCAGAATTTCAGCTGCTAGTTTTACGTTGTGAATCTTTCCTGTTCCAGCTTTTCTCAAACTGGTAGAAAACTCGCTCCTCAACATCCAAGAAGATTTATGCGGAACCTGAACTGGTGCTGGTGCTGGTGCCGGTGCCGGCATTATTGCTTTTGGTGGTACAACAATAACTTTCGTACAGCCTCCTCCAAAACTCATGCAACACATTACAGCCACAATGACCATAATCACCCGCATAGTAACCTCCATTTAAAATGATTTAACAATTACTAAATAATTTTCATAACTACAATTATATCACCATTTTAAGATTACGTCAACCAAAAAATCATGTCGAAAAATATTTGGAATATTTATTATCATGTGATATAATAAACAAAAATTTTTATTGGAGGCTAGTATGAAAAAAATATTAATAATAACCTCATACATAACTGGACATGGGCATAAAAGCATTACAAATGCATTAGAAGCAGAATTAAAAACTAGAGAAAACGTAGACTTTAAATCTGTAGAAGGACTAGAATTCGCTGGAAAAGCAGGAGTGCAAATAGGAGAGTTATACGGTCCTGTTACACGTGGGTCTGCTAAACTTTGGAAGCTTATTTATACAACAGCTGGCAAAACTAAAAAATTAGAAAGCACCGTAATTAAAAATATTATAAAAAAGAAATTTTATGAAGAAGTCGCAGATTACAGACCAGATATAATACTTTCCGTTCATCCAATTTTCACATCAGCAATAGCAGATTTAATTAAAGAAAGAAATTTAAATATCCCATTTGCAATACTTATCAATGACTTAGTTTCAATCTCTCCACTGTGGATTGATCCAAGAGCAGATTTAATAATAGCACCTACTATCCAAGCTAAAATGTATGCTGAAAAAAACAACGTCCCTTCAAATAAGATTGTAGTTTTGCCTATCCCTATAAGAAAAGAGATATTAGATACAGCAAAAAATATTAATTCTATTGATGAAGAATTAATTAGAAGCAAAGAAAAAATTCATTTTCTTATAATGAGTGGTGGCGAAGGTTCTGGAGATTTAGAAAGAATTATACTTTCTTTATATAATATTGAAAACGCTCAAATCTCAGTAGTTTGTGGCAGAAATAAAAATTTACAAGAACTTTTAAGCAATAAATTTGCAGACCATTACGATAAAATATTAATTTACGGATTCGTTACCGATATAGAAGAATTGCTAATTTCACACGATATTGGAGTAGTTAGAGGAAGTCCAAATACACTAATGGAATGTATTAACTGCACGTTGCCAGTTATTGTAACAGCCACTCTCCCAGGGCAAGAAGAAGGAAATGTTGATTTTATATTAGATAATCATCTTGGATTATATTGTCCAGATACAAACAATCTAGCAAATGCAGTTGAAAGTTTATTAGCAAATAATATGGAAAATTTAATAAAAATAAAAAATAATCAATTTAATTTTAGGGATTTGCACACAACGGAGAAGATTGTTGATGAATTGTTACATCTCTCTTCTACCCTCTAACGCCTTCATTAGAGTTATTTCGTCTGTATATTCCAAATCACCACCAACGGGAATTCCATGTGCAATTCTCGTTACTTTTATGCCAAGTGGCTTTATTAACTTGGATAAATAAATTGCAGTAGCTTCCCCTTCAACTTTAGGGTTTGTTGCAAGAATTACCTCATCGACTTTTTCTGCTTGAATTCTTTGCAATAATTCCTTTATTTTTATATCATCTGGCCCAATTCTATTCATTGGTGAAATAGAGCCATGCAACACATGGTACATACCCTTAAATTCATGGGTCCTTTCCATCGCTACTACATCTCTCACATCTTCAACTACACAAATTATATTTGGTTGCCTCTTAACATTACCACAAATCTGACACGGATCCGTGTCAGATATATTGTAGCATTTTGAACAAAATTTTAAATTATCTTTAGCATTTTTTATGGCACCAGTGAATTCTTCTATTTCCTTTTCATCTGCATCCAATATGTGAAATGCTAATCTAACTGCAGTTTTGTGTCCTATGCTTGGTAGCCTTTCAAATGCTTCAACTAATTTTTGTATTGTTGGCGAATAATACGACATATTTTTGACCTTTCTTTTTTAATTCAACATTACTTAATATCTTCTAATACATCTCTTAAATTTTCTATAAATTGAGATAAACTAAATATAGAAAACACTAAACTGCGTTCATCTTCCACAAATTCCTCATACGATACGCCTTTTGTATATTTTATAGCATCATAACAATACTTAATCATCTTATTAATTACAATAATATCCTTTTCACTACTCATAAATTATCACTCCATGATTTACAATTTCATTATATATTTTAGAATCCTTTTTTACATCCATTGCTTCAATTAAATCTATTTTTTTCTTTAATTTTTTTTCCACCACCTCATATACAGCAAAAAAATTAAAACCATTTAAGACCCCTTCACTATCTATATAAATATCTATATCGCTTGCTGGTGTTGGATTTCCTTTTGCATACGAACCAAATAAAACTGCACGTCTCACTTTTGATTTTTTTAATATCGGTGTAATTTTTTGTTTTATTTCTGGTACGGAATAAACTTTATCCTTCATAATTCATCAATCCTTCTTTCTCCAATTATTATATGCTAAAAATGTACCTTTTTTACATCATACCTGGAATATTGTATTTACCCATCTTATCACTTTGTGCAGCATCAACTTTTCTCATTGCTTCATTAATTGAAGTTAAAATTAAATCTTCTAACATCTCAACATCTTCTGGATTAACTATTTCTTTTTTTATTTTAATTTCTTTTAATTGCTTGGTACCACTTACTTTAACACTTACGGCACCTCCACCTACTGTTGCCTCAAATTCTTGTACTGCTAACTCCTCCTGTGTTTTTTCTAAATCTGCTTGCATTTTTTTTGCTTCTTTCATTAATTGGTTTAGATTCATTCCTCCTAAACCACCCATTCCTGGAAATCCACCTTTCATTTTCCTCATCCTTTCTTTTTTTATTTGATTTTTAAAATTTTACTCTTCTATAATATTTACTTGCAAGTCTAACTCACTTATCAAACTTTCTGCATTAATTTTATCTGTTGATTTTTTATTATTGTCTTTATCTAGTAATTTTATTCGCATTTCTTTACCATATTCTAGGGAAACTAATCTTTCTAACTCTTTAATATTTCCTGGGCTTTCCACAATAGTTCTTCCAAATGAAGTTAGCCCATTTTTAAATTCTATGCCTATAATCATATCGTTTATTTCTATTGCATTTGTATTAATTAAATTAGTATACAATACTACCTTACCAGTATCCCTTAACTTATTAAGTATGTCTCTCCATTTTTCTACCTTTTTATTATCTTCTTGTTTTACCTCGGTTTTGGTTGCTTTTTCTTCTGCTTCTTTAGTGCTTGGACGAGCAATGCTCGCCCCTACAGCTTCCTCTATTTTCTCAGTGTTTGGATGGGCATGGAAGCCCACCCCTACATTTTCCTCGTTATCAATTTTAGTGCTTGGACGAGCAATGCTCGCCCCTACAGTTTCTTCTTTGTTAATTGGCACAGTTTTTTCTTCTTTGTTAACCGTTATAACCTCTTCACTTTTGACAATCGATTTTTTGTTTTCTTCCTTTTTTATAACTGGTATATCCGTATTGTTTAACTGGGTTTCTACCTTGTTTATTCTTTCTACTAATTCAGAAATATCTCCAGATAATGCTTTATTACACAATTTCATAACCCCTGTTTGAAAAATTATTTGCCTTTGATTGGACCATTTTATTCTATTTTCCAATTCCGACAATTCATATACTATACTTAATAATCTTTCATTTGCCGCTAATTCTGCCAATTCTGCAATGTTTGTCAATTCTTCTTTGTTGTATATTTCGAGATTTTTTTGAGATGAATGGGTATGAGTACCTGAATGTGTGGGATTTGGGTCGTCGGGGACGCCGACCCCTACCTTATATACTAATATGTCTTTAACATATTTTGTGATTTCCCATAAAAGGTTGCTCAGGTCTTGTCCTTCTTGTATCAACTCATCTGTTATACTTACAGCGCCATTAACATCATATTCTAATATGCTTTTGGTTAATTTATTTATATTTACAAGCTTTGGAATACCAACTAATTCTCTGACTTTGTCTTCCGTTACCTTGGCTTCCGTATCTTGAACGCATCTCTCCAATATACTTATAGCATCTCTCATTGCTCCTTCAGATAACACCGCTATTAATTTTAATGCCTCTTTAGTTATTTCTATCTTAGCATTTGAACAAATTATTTCTAATCTTTTTATTATATCTTCGACTGAAATCCTTTTAAAATCGAATCTTTGACACCTTGATAATATTGTTGCTGGCAACTTTTGAGGTTCTGTTGTTGCTAAAATAAATTTCACATGAGCTGGTGGTTCTTCTAAAGTCTTTAACAGTGCATTAAATGCCCCCGTTGAAAGCATATGTACTTCATCAATAATATACACTCTGTACTTTGCTTTGGCTGGCAAAAAATTAACCGTCTCTCTAATATCTCTAACATCTTCTACGCTATTATTCGAAGCTGCATCCATTTCTACAATGTCCGTTAAACTTCCGTTTAATGCTTCCATGCACATTTCACATTTGTTGCATGGTTCCCCTTCTTGCAAATCTAAACAATTTACTGCTCTTGCCAAAATTTTTGCAGCTGAAGTTTTTCCAGTTCCTCTGCTTCCGCTAAACAAGTATGCATGTCCAACTCTATTTGCCATAATTTGATTCTTTATAGTTTTAGTAATATGTTCTTGACCAACCATTTCTTTAAACTGAGTCGGTCTAAATTTTCTGTATAAAGCTGTATATATCAACTTACAATCCTCCCTTGAATTTTAACGTTACTGGTTAACGGTTTTCAGCAAAGTAGCCTTTGAAGTATAGTATAGGCTAAAGTTAACTTGTAACATCAATGCTGTCAACTTAAGCGGTATCCGTAGAGTATCAATGCTTTGCAGATGTCATTCTGAGACCTTCTACAGAGCCTAACTTGCGAAGAATCTACTATTTCAATAAAGATTCTTCGTAGGATAGCCTCTGAAGTAGGGCTCAGAATGACGCAGGCTGTATCATTATCTGTTAAGTTGACAGCATTGCTTGTAACATTAAACGACACAATGTATCTGAAATTTATTGAAACAGACACCCTTTAATAGAAGGTAGACCCCACACAAAATTACCTACTTATCGCTGCTTTCTCTCGAACCTGACGAGGTTCATAGGATTTTATTGAAGTATACCCTCTATTAATGGGTGTCCTTCTTACTTCGCTTGTTACTAAAACTCCGTTCTTTGACTATTTTTAACAGAGAACTATCATAATCTGCGAAGCATTACTTTACTTATTATATACTTTTGTTCTTTAATTTGCAATAGTGTAATAGTTTAATCACTGGAATTTCATCAATTATAACAAAATTGTATTATTCCAACTGTATAATCTTTTCTTTTAACTTTGATAAATCATAAATTGTTATATTTCCATCACCATTCATATCCGCTGCCTTTAACTCTAGTGGTCCTAATTAAACTAACCCCACTAATTCCATTTTGCACATAGAAACATCTAGTATTGTTAATTTTCCGTCACCAGTTAAATCTGTTGCAACTATCAAATTGTATATGGAATCACCTGTCTTAATTTGCATACCCGTTCCTACAAGTGCATTTCCGTCTGTTATTTCTTCTCCATTTTTTAATATACTATAATTGTCATTTATTTCTAAGTTTTCCTCTAACGTATTAATTGACGTCCCTAAATTAATTTGCGATATGTTTTTATTCTCATCTATTGTATATAACTTGGAAGAGACTGTCCCATCTGTACTTGCTGTTGCTATTTTAGTAAAAGCTTTTATACATATATTAGTATTTTTAAAGTCCTTATTTATATCTGTCATAAAATCCATTGCATACCCAATATAGCTTTGCCCAGCATTAGATGTCACATTTTCATACATTGGTAAATTATTACTTTCGGAAGCAATAGAAACATTTTCTCCATTTACGCCTATATATTCTACAACAACCGCAAAACTGTCTCCTGTCAATTTTACAGGTGTATCAAAATATATTCTATGATATCCAGGAGATAATATTTCATCCTTAGTTGGTACTTTTATTAATTTGCTTGAACTTATTGTTCCATCTTGACTATTTATGTATATGTTATATTTCATATTACAACAAGTTGATATCCCTACGGAAGTCAAATATTCATCTTCCAAATTTTGCCTCTTAAAAACATTTGCCCCATACAATGTATCAAAAAAACTGCCTTGTAAATACTGATTGGCCCCCAAATTATCGTATTGATATATATTACTGTAATCTACCTTACCAACGTTTATTATTCCAAATAATTCTTGCTCTATAAACATATCTTCATATGAAATATAATATGTACCACTATCTAACTCTGGATTATTTCCCCATGAACCTTGTACTAAATAAGCCCCATCATTTAAAGGTTTTGTTGGCCCTTTAAAATTATTCTTTGAAAAATTATCGTCCCAACCTATAATTGCTATTGCATGATCCGCTTCTACATTCCCTACATTTGCATTAGTTGCATAATATGCATGTTTAGAAAGATTATATACATTGTCAAATTTCGCCGCATACGTCGGAGCATATACTGCACCATTTTCAACTATTTGCTGCTTAATTTCATTCCTAATATTGGTAACCTGTTCTTCTGTATATGCCTTTCCATTTTCATCTGCATAAGTAATTTCATTCCCACTTCTTTGCTTATAAATACTTGGAATTTGAATCCAGTCATTTACGCTATAAACCGCTTGTTGCTTTATAAAATCCGATAATTTCATGTCTTCAAAATTATTGGATGAAGGCATTTGACTTTCTAAAACTGGGCCTGTCCCATTTGTCATATATGCTAACGCAAGTTCTGCCGTCCCTCCTGTATTAACTTCTCTATTTGCTCTATTTGATTTGTCTACTAAATCGCTAAAACTAATTGAACTTCCGTAATCCATATGTCTTGAAGATATTTCTGTATTTTCCCCATTTTTTAAACTTAAATTAGTTTCGAACACTGTTGACATCGCTAATAGCCAGCACTGATCCGAATCGCTTTGATTTTTCAAATTTATATTAATTTCATCTCTTAAATCAAATTTACTAATTTGCGTTGCATCTATTGTGCTTTTTTCAATAGTTGAAAAACTAGTTTGTACTACTCCTGTTTTTATGCTAGATAAGGGATTAACGAAGATTTTTATTCCAAAATTCAAAGCTACAACACAGGCTAACACTAATATAATCGTTGTTAGTCTAATTTCTATTCTTTTCATAAATCCCCTTTCCTTTCCTATTTATTGATTAATGTAATTAGAAAGACGTCCGAGAGTATCCTGCAATGTCATTCTGAGTCTTTCTACGAAGATTTTACTTGCGAAGAATCTCTCGAAATATGAGATCCTTCATAGCAAGGCTTTGTAAGAAGTGGTTCAGGATGACAATTCTAGGACGCCCTCTACTTTGTTCTAATTCCATTAGAACTGTAATAGACCTGTTACCAACTGTTTTGCTGCCGATAAATCTACAGCCGTCACATTCCCATCATAATTTATGTCTGCCGCCTTCATTTCAGCATCATCTAGGGTTGTAAGTCCCACCATATAAACCTTTAATCTAGATACATCTGCTATAGTAAGTTTTCCATCCGCATTTATATCAGCTGTTACTACTATCACATATTGCGTATCATCTCCCATTTTTAAACTCATCCCCGTAGCAATAGTAGCATCATCTGCCGTAACTGCTTCATCCGATAAATCATATATTTGCATCGTAGAACTCGTTTGAATATTTGATTTAAATGTTGAAACAGTAGTGTCTGGTGTTACTTTTGTTATATATGTTACATCTTCATCTAATGAATTTTTTCCCGCCATAATAGTATAGGCATTAGATGTTATCTCTTGAGCATCAGCGGCAATAATTCTCGTTGTACATAAATTGAAAATTACAACTAGAAATACTCCTATCATTATAGCAATTAACAATTTTTTTCTGCTCATTTTAACATAAACCTCCATATTGTATATTTTACACATAATTTACTTTATAGTCAATAGAAGTTTTTGTTAAATCCTGATAGAACTGTAACATTAATAATTTATTTTAATATTATAATATATTATACATATATTGTAATAGGAGGGATTCCTTTGAATACTGAGGACTTAACAAAATTAATGAATAATTTATCTAAGATGGATAAAAAAGATTTGCAAGAATATCTCTTAAAGGCGAGTAATTTGTTAAATACAAAAGATATAAAAGATATAAAAGATGAATAAAAAAAGGAGTTATGGATTATGGAGGATATGTCTAATCTTGTTAAACAATTTTCTGAATTAATTGAAAAAGATGGCATCCCAGAAAATTTAAAAGAAGTAATAAATAATTTACAAACTAATAACCAAAGCCTTCCCCAAAAAGAAGAAGCACAAGACGTATCTTCTTCTATTAATCTTAATGGGATAGATCCAGCTTTACTTTTAAAAATGACTAGTATGATGAATGGTATGAATTCTAAGAGCAATCCTAGTTCTAGTCTATTATCATCTTTAAAGCCATATTTAAAAGATAGCCGAAAATCTAAAATAGAACAATATATTCAATTTTTGAATATTGCTGGTATGATGGGTACTTTCAAAAATACTGGTGGTGAACCCAAAAATGACACCCGATGATAATATTTTTGAGATTTTTGGGAGGAAATTCTTTTTCGATGATTTATTGATTCTTGGCCTTTTATTCCTTTTGTATAAAGAGGAAATAAAAGACGAGAATTTATACATAGTACTGCTTTTGCTTTTGTTCTCTTGAACTCCACCCATATTTGATTATGGTCCCGCTATAAAACTATTTTCATATATATGGATAAAATGAGAAACCTCGGACGATTTATACCTTAAACTTTCATCATCTGTCACAACCTGAAAGCCGTAAACCCCATATATATCATAATTAAATTTACACATAGGAAGTGGTATATTAAATTGATTTCTAATAAATTTTAAAGTATCGGCATAATCTTTTTTGAATTGTTTATACGCTTTCCTTGGATCTTTAAACACAGGATATCCATACTTATTTGCTCCTATTGCATATGCAGGATTATCTCCAAACGTTTCAACATCAACTGTTCCCTTTATCCCTGGGTTGCCTATTACATATTCTTGAGTCCATTTTAAATCCTTTGGATATATGGGGTATACTACATATCCAACACCTATTATTAATAATATTATAATAATTATTACAATCAAATAAGTTTTCTTTTTCATTTCCTTACCTAGCCTTTCTCTGTAAATTTAACTTACATTCTGCGGAAATTAACTTATTTATATTAAAATTTACTATGATTATTTGTTTTTTTAGAATAAATAATCATGCATACCATGGTTAAAGCTATAATAACTAGTAATGCTATAATACCAATTTGTTCCCATGTTTTTGCTATATAATTATTATTTGTTGAATTTTCAGTAGAAATATTGTTGTTATTCAATATGACATTGTTTTCGTTCCCTGCTATAACATTATTGTTAATCGAAAAAATTTTTAATATATTTATATCTTCATAATTTACATTGTCTGTAGAGACTTTTTCAACTATTATTTTTATTTGAGCATTTTTTATGGATTTTTGAGGAACAAAATAAAATTCAAATTTTGTTATGTTACTATTATCTAAGCTTTTGTATATAACCCCATTAATAATATAATTATTATCGTACATATAATTGACTGGACTTGTATTACCATATATTGAATCATTTGTTAAAAATTCAAATAATTCAGAATCATATTCAACTTTAAACACGCCACCATATATTGGTTTGTCAAAATACAATGTACATTTTATATTTTTATCCTCATCACTTTTAAAATTTATATTTAATGAACTAGTCGTAACATTAAATGCTAATAATGTATTGTTTATAAATAATAATATAAAAAATATTACTAAACCAATTGTAATTTTTTTATCCATATAGCCCTCCTAATTATTAAATTATATATAACTAATTAGAAAAATGCAATATAAAAATATCACATCCCTCTAATTTATTGGTATTTAATTAAATAATGACTTCTTCACTGTCAGTTATTATTATTCCAGAATTTAGAGTAACTGAAAGATTGGTTACTTTCCTCAAAGTATCAGTATTGAAATCATATTCATAAGTTGATGTTATTTCCTTGTTTTTTTGATTATTGTAATTTATAGCTGAAAAACTATTTTCTTTGCTTTTGTTATCCGTCTCAAATTTCTTTACTTTAGATGATAATTTACTATTATCTACATTTTTCAAATTATCCAAATTTTCTTTTTTTATACCAACTAATGAAACGTCTATTATCTTATTATTTTCAATATTAGCCATATACACTTTATTAGTTTGAATGATACCATCAATGTAATAGTCAAAGCGAACAAACCCACTTCCATCCTCATTATTATATAAATGAGTGCTTACTTTATAATCTTTAGTATTAAAACCATTATCCATTTTTATAATTTCTTTTATTAAAAAATTAAATTCTTTTTTATAATTATCTAAGTTTTCGTTTGTTATTTCTTTTGAAACTTTATATGGTATTACCACATCTTCAATCAAAAATATATCGTTTAGGTTGAATTCATTTGATTTCACTGGTATAGCATCGTTTAGCGTAGCATTCCTCATTGATGTTACTGCACCAGCAATTAGTATAGGTGTTTTTATGTTGATTGTTCCAGCTGGTCCTTTATATACAACCGTGGTCGCTAAGTCTGAAGTTGGTGCATTACTATTTGCCCAAGTTATTGCTGATTTAACATACAGCCCATTACCTAAAGCAGTATTGTATGCTAATAACCAATTTTGACCATCAGTAGCACGAGAATGAATTTCATCATTAAATCCAACAGCAACAGTAGCCCCTCTAGCTATTGAGGCAGTTAACAGATTAGTATCCCCATAACCACTATGACAGCCAGCATATGTAATTAATTGCGTATGGTCCATATTAACGTTATTTAATCCAACACAATCAAAACCATCAAATACCTGATCTCCTCCAACTCTTACCCCAGTTGCATATGTGAAATTATTTTGATAACAAAAGATTATTTCATTCGGGCCAGCATGTCCATTTAAAAATACAACTTCAGAACCAATTCTTGGAATACCATTTGGTGTTGTTGCTGTTAAATATGCTTTTGTAAAAGCTGTACTTCTTATTGTAGAAATATCTGATATATTACTTAATGTAATTGATGCATTTGCTGTATTCGGCGTAAAGTCTCCATCATATCTCTCCCCAGATGGTGTTATTGTTGGTGCTGCTGTTGTTCCAAAATTCGTTCCTAAACAAACTGCGTATCTTGTAGCAAAAACACTTGTTGTAAACATACTAAATAGTATAACTGTCATTAGTACAATACTAATAATCGATAACTTTCCTTTTTTCATAACAAACCTCTTTCCTCATAATACAAGTTAATTTAAAACAAAGTTTCATTGTATTATAATTTAAAATTAATTTTTTTCTAAAATTTTTATGTCCAAACATCACAACGAACATCCATAGGGCATCACCAACCTTATAAAATATTTCGTCTTTTCCTTGATGTAAGTATAGTATAATATATCCATTATTCGTTTGTCACGCTGAAAATGTCGGTTTTTTTATTTTTTTGGAAAACTTAAAACGCATACGGCCGTATGGCTATATGCGTTATTTTTGAAAAATTGAAAAATTTATTTTTTGTTAATTGACTTTTTCAGCTAGTGTATAAATAAATTTTTTATTTAATATAATTATTTATTTATTATTTTGCATATCTAATAAACGGTTTTTTCTAGTTTCATAAATTCGTATTTCAAGCCAGTTCTTTTATTTGCTTCAAAATAATTTCATCATTTTCTACGAATGCATACTCCTTTTGGTCCCCTTCCGCTTCTTCTTCATAAATATTTAATTCTTTTACTATGTTAGCAATTCTTATTTGTGGACAACCTATTTCTTTTGCGGCAATTACTGCTTTTTTATTTCCACTCGCTCCAGCGTGTGCTAATCCCCTCAATATCCCTAGTACAATTATATGTTCACCTGCTACAATTTCTGAACCAGAATTTGCATCCCCTATAACAACAACGCTTCCTTGAAATTCAAGTTTTTGTCCAGACCTTAAAGAACCTGTGTAAAATTTCGTATTCGACATTTCAATTCTTTTGTTAAAAGCTTTTGCAATAACATGTAGTCCTAATTCTTGTTTTTCTGTTTTCTTCATTTTTTATTACCTCTCTTTCTATTCCTCATTTATTGGTGTAGTCATATTGACTTTCGTTTTCTTAATATTAAAATAAGCACTCATTATCTGCCTTGCTGCTTCCGCCGCATAACTTCCTTTTTGTCCATTTTCTTCCATTATTACAACTGCAATTTCTGGATTATCATATGGTGCAAAACCCGCAAACCATGCATTAATATAATTTCCCGCTTCTGCAGAACCAGTTTTACCAGCTACTTGAATTGGAAAATTTATGAATGCTCCAGCTGCCGTTCCATCATTGTCTTCTGTAACACCTTTCATTCCTTTTAATACAGTTTGCAAATTAGCTTTGCTGATATCAACCTTTTGCGGTTCTGTTGGTGTAAACCCTAATTTATTATCAACAAAATTTTCTATTGTCTGCGTATCTACTGTTGTGCCATCTGGATTTACTACCGATTTTATAAGAGTTGGATTTATTTCATTTCCGCCGTTTGCCAACATACTTATATACTTTGCAATTTGTATTGGCGTATAATCATTTTGACCTTGTCCAATAGCTGCCGATAAAGTATTTCCTAAATTCCATGTTTGACCTGTTGCTTCTAAATTTGCTTTTGTTGCTATCATTCCGCTTACTTCTCCTGGAAGTTCTATTCCCGTTTTACTCCCGAGTCCAAAATATTTCGCATATTGTGCTACATCGTCCATTCCTCCTAACCTTCTTCCCAATTCATAAAAGAAATAATCGCATGAATATTTTATGCCCTGTACAATATTTATTGAACCATGATCATGTCCCGTTTCTTCATATAACCAACATTCTGGATGATATGAATATGGATACACTCCTTTTGTTAAAATTGTTTGTGTAGGAGTAATTACTCCCTTTTGTAGTGCCGTTAACGCTGTAATCATTTTATATATTGAACCTGGTGCATATGCACCTTGAACTGCCCTATCAAATAATGCTCCTGCAGTTTGATATTGATTCCAATCGCTTGTAGAAATTCCGTCAATAAATTTTTGAGGATCAAAATCAGGGTAATTCGCTAATGCTAATATTTCTCCAGTTTTCACGTCGATTACTATAGCTGAACCTGCTTTAACATTTGACTTTGTTCTAAATCCTCCTGCAGATATCTTTTGTATGTTTGCCTTTAATGCATCTTCCGTTGCCTTTTGCAATTTCGAGTCAATTGTTAGTGTTATATTTGACCCTGCTACTGCTTCTTTATCGGTAAATTCCTCTGTAACTCCGCCATCTACGTTCATGTCTATTTCTTTTAATCCATCTTGTCCTCGTAAATATTCTTCAAGCAAAGACTCCATGCCGCTTTTGCCAATCCAGCTATCATTTCCATATACTCCATCAGAATTATCTATATCAGTTTGAGTAACTTTACCCATATAGCCTAAAACGTGGGAAGCTAAATTGCCATCTTCATATTCTCTAATAGGTTCTATATTAATGTTAATGCCTGGAAGTCCTACTCCTTTTTCTGACAATTCCAACACGCTGTTTTTACTAATATCATTTGAAATAGTTAATGGATTTGTTGAACTGTATCCTGTATTTTCAATTGCATATCTTATTGCTATTATTTTTAATACGTCGTTTACATTATCATTGGTTATGTTGTATTTTTTCTTATACAAGTCTAAGACCGCTTCTGCTGATAAGTTTTCGTCAATTCCCATTTTGTTTTTCCATGTTTTAAAATCAGTTTCATTATTAAAATTATCTTTTACTGGATTTGCTTGTATTGGGAAGTCGTTAACATATGTGTCTTTGTTTTTTTCTAAAATATTTATCATGCTTAGTATTCCTGTGTTTAATTGCTCAATGCTAATTTGACTGCGATATAGTTGCAAACAGTATGCCATTTTCACGCCTGCAAGTATATTGCCATCTCTATCGTATATATATCCGCGTGAAGCTTTTATTACTGCTTCTCTGGTTAACCTGCTATTTGAAGTTTCCCTATATAGATTGCCTTTTACTATTTGTAAATTAAATAGTTCTACTAATAAAATAATTGCTATTATATAAACTAATATTCTTAACATGTTAAATCTTATTTTGCTTTGATTATTATTCAATTATGTTGCTCCTTTCTATGTGTCCGCCTGTTACCAGTTAACAATTTTCTGCAAAGTAGCTCTTGGAGTGTAGTATAGGTTTTAAAAAGGTGAACGACAGCCCTTTGAGGCCCATGGAGTCTTCGGAGGCTTGGAGGAGCTTTTTTAAAACCTATACTACACTCCAAGGGCGGACGTTTTAGACTAAATTGTTAACTGGTAACTTTCGCCTTTATAAGTACCTTGCGGCTCTTTGAGAATTGTAGACTTCAGATTTGCTTAACATTTTCCACAATGGATATATTATCATGAGTATTATTCCGTTATATACTGCTTCTATTAAAACTATTTTTATAAATACGCTAATTTCAAATATGGCACCTGCAAAAAGTATTTGTGCTATATAGCCCACTGTTTCCAAGCAAAGCGTGGATATGAATATTATTAATATGTTCGAAATTCTACTCTCTTTAGATATCCTTACTCGAATTGAAGAAATGATATAGCCCAATAAGCCATATAATATTGCATTTTGTCCAATGTTGTTTCCAATAATAAAGTCTATTAATAAACCAACTACTATTCCAATACTCATGGCATAATATTTGCTTGTGTTTAGGCTTACGAATATTATAAATATTATGAATAGGTTTGGTTTTACTCCAGCAATTGTAAAGATTTGAAAAAAACTTGATTGCAAAAAATATATAATTAAAAACCAAATAATCACATATATGGAATTTTTTATTATTTTCATTATAAAACCTTTCATTATTTTATTATTACAGCCACATTGTCTAATTTAGAAAAATCTACATAGGTGTTAATTAAAACATATCTATCAGAAACATTTTTTGTTTCCACAACTTCTGACACTTCTCCTATTTTTAATCCTTTCGGATATATTCCGCCAAGTCCATTGGTTTCTATTATATCCCCAGCTGCTATTTTATCTTCTGGTTCCAAATACATTCCTTTTAAAACGTTTTTCTGTTCTAACATTCCTCTACATATAATTGTTTCTGCTCCCGAGTTGCTTCTTGCACTTATTGAACTTGTAGTATCTGTTAATATTCTCACTTTCGATGAATTGTCCATGACTGACACAATGTATCCTACAACACCTTCATCCGATACAACAACCATATCTTCTGCAATTCCTTGTTTTTTCCCAATATTTATAATTATATTTGATTCATAGTTGCTAAAGTCTCTGTTTATAACATAGCCTGGAACTATTTTGTACTGGTCATATGTGTCCGCCAAATTTAAATATTCCTTCAAATTGGCATTTTCCGCTTTTAGTAAATCCATTTCCATATTTTTTTGTTGTAGATCTGCATTTTGTTGTTTAAGTTCATCGTTTTCACTTTTTATATTTTTAACTTCTGCAAAAAAACTATCATTCCCTTGTATTTTGTTTTTTAAATATGTTAATCCATTTTCTATTGGAACAATTATTTTTGAAACGGCATTTCCAATAAAAACAAATCTTTCATTATTAATATTTGTTACTACAACTAAGCAAACCAAAACAACAATCGTAATAATTGTTCCAATTATTCCAGTTTTGTTTTTTTTATACATAAATCTTCCCACTCCTATTTTTTCGTACTTATCAATACGCTTTTCCAACTGTCTATGTCATCGAAAATTCGCATTGTGCCATTTACTACGCACTCTAATGCATTTTCTGCTATAAATACTGGCATTTCCGTCTTGTAAGTTATTAATTTGTCTAAATTCTTTATCAATGCTCCTCCTCCTGATAAATATATGCCTTTTTCTCCCAAATCTGCCGAGATTTCTGGCGGGGTTTTTTCTAGGGTAATTTTTATGCTTTCTACTATTTCTAAAACTGATTCCATTATTGCTTCTTGAATATGTTTTGACGTTATTTTAACGGTTTTTGGCAATCCTGTTGCCACGTCTCTTCCACAAGCCGTTGTGCTTTGTTCTTCTTCGTCTGTTATAAGAACGGTGCCTACTTCCTTTTTTATCCTTTCTGCTGTATTTTTACCAATAATTATATTTAATTCCCTTTTTAAATAATTAACAATTACATCATCTAGCGTATCTCCTGCTACTTTTATAGATGTGGTAGCCACAATCCCATTTAATGATATTACAGCTACTTCTGTTGTTCCTCCGCCAATATCTACAATAATACTTCCTGTAGGTTCAGAAACCTGTAAATTTGCTCCAATCGCTGCTGCTGTTGGTTCTTCAATTAAATATACTTCTTTTGCCCCAGCATTAAAGAACACTTTTTGAAGTGCTCTTTCCTCAACTTCAGTGATGCCCGTTGGAATTCCTACAATCACCTTTGGATTTTTTATCATATGCTTTCTATTAACTTTTTTCAAAATTATTTTAATCATCTTTTCAGTCGCAAGATAGTCTGCAATAACTCCATTTTTTAATGGCTGTATCACTTCTATTTCATCTGGGTTTTTCCCTACCATTTCTTTTGCTTCTTTTCCTATTGCTATTACATTTCCTGATTCTTTATTTATGGCTACAACGGAAGGCTCATTAAAAACTATTTTTTTATTTTTAACTGCAACTAATATGTTGCTAGTCCCCAAATCTATACCTATATAATTATTTCCAAAACTAAATATTCCCATTCCGTTTCACCTTCCTATTATTTTTATATCTACAGACCTCCCATTAGTTAAGTACGTGCAACACCTATCTCCACTCGTGCTACTTTGCTCACATTTATTTACACAATATGCTTCTGTACGTTCCGTCGCCAATAACAATGTGGTCTAACAAGTCTATCCCTAGTAATTCAGCACAATCTGATATTCTTTCTGTTATTCGATAATCCTCTTTACTTGGTGTTGGATCCCCGCTGGGATGATTATGTAGCAAAATTATTCTTGGTGCTTGCATTTTAATAGCCTCAAGCAAAACCTCTTTTGGTTCTACAACTGCTAGATTTGTCCCCCCATAAGATATGTTTATAATTCTTAATATAACATTTTTTGAACTTAATGCTACCAATTTTACTATTTCCCTTTTTTCATATCTTAATTCTTCCATAAATAGATTTACTATGTCTATTGTTGATTTTATAATTATATTATTATTATGAACAGGTGCAGACATTCTTTTGGTAAGTTCACAAAGTGCCTTTAATTGTATTGCTTTAACTTTACCAATGCCTTTAATATTCATAAATTCTTCTATTGTTATTTCATGTAGAAATCTTAATTCGTCTTTTTCATTTGTCATTTTTATTGATAGAATCCTTTGTGCTAAAGAAACTGCCGTTTCATTTTTTGTACCACTTTTTATAATGATACCCAACAATTCAGCATTTGATAATTTCTCTGCACCGTATAATTCTAATTTTTCATATGGTCTTTCTAAAATGGGTAATTCTTTTAATTTTAACAAAGCTAGTCCTTTCTTCCCCCATTAAATTATCCCAATTATATACTAAACATACTGAAAAATCAATATGTTAACAAAAAGTCAGTTTATGCAATATGAAAAGTGCTACTAATCATTTTGCCATTAACCATTTCATTTTTGCGCCAAATACTTTCATCATTAAGAATCTGCCATCTTCTCTCTTCTTTTAAATAATTCCAATCCTTATCATTCTGAAAATAAAGCTGTATGCCATCAGCCTCATGAATATTTAATATTTGATTATCATGATAATTAAATTCATCAAAATTGGTAAACGCTTTTTGTGCCATTTCAGAATACAAACGATTTAACTCTAAAAGCATATCATTAATGTTGTCGTCCATAACTATAGAATTGAGTCCAATTTTTTTTGCCCCTCTTAATGTAATTGGATATTCATGAGATGGAAATTCAGAGTTAAGTAAGTTACTAATACGATCACATTCAACTTCATCTTTTAGATGATAAGATAATATCTCTTTACATATTTTAATTGATAAAGAACTACTACGGTCTATAGAACCAATAACTAATGGATGAATATATTTAAACAATTCTTGATAGGGGTGAACATGGTTTTCATTAGCATTTTCCTTCCATGATTTTACAATTCTGAAAATTTCATCTTGGCTCACTCCTACTCTTCGACGTAATATTTCATCAACAGGTGATAAATTATGTATCAAAGATGAATCTATTGGAGTTAAATAAGCTAGTGGTCCCATCTGGATTTCATCCGCACCAAGTGCAATAAGAGTTGCACTCGATGCTGATTCTAGCGGTATTAAAGCTGTTACCTTTTTATTATAAGTCCTAATGATATTAACAATTCTCAAGGCTACTTGTACATCTCCACCTCTCGATTTAATAAATAACGCAACATCATCACTTTTTCCAATCTTTTGAAATAAGTTATATAATACAATCACATCACTGCTACAAATTCCACCATTATAACTTGTCCAATAGCATATCATTTTTTTACCAAGTATTTTTTCTACTTTTTTAATAATTTCTTGAGTCTTATTAAATAAAACTGGTGGTTGTTTTATTTCTCTTTTTTCTTTAATTGGCATTTTACAATCCCTCCTTAAAATAAAATGGAGCCGTTAGGCGGACTCGAACCGCCGACCTACTGATTACGAATCAGTTGCTCTACCACCTGAGCTATAACGGCATAATACAGTTAACATTATACACTAGCAACCGCACAAATGACAATAGCCTTTTGGGAAATTTTTTCTATAAATTAATTATTTATCTAATGTGTGACCAAGTTAAGTTTTCTGAAATAGATTTTCCCGACGTCGGGAAATTTGAAAAAGTTTCATAAAATTTAATTGCATAATAAATGTTACTTTTATTGAAACCAACGCCATATTTTAAATGTAATTCTTTAACCCTGAAAGCATTCCTATTCCTTGCTCCGTAAAAGCATTAGGCAAATATGATATTCCACGATTTTTATAAGTTGAACTGGTCGCAATTTGCGACGAGTTATTAGGTTTGTTTAATAATATCTCTTCATATTCGCTTTTAGTTAGCCTAAAGCAGAACTTTTCTGGGAATCTTTTAATATTCCTTTTTACAGTCTCATTTATTTTATTAGTTTCATAATGGTATAGCATTGCAACATCGCTATCTAACATAATCTGCTTTCCTCTAATTGTATATATTAAATCTTTTATATTCTCAATACTTATATTCATCAATTCATTATCCATATAAAAACCTCAACTTTATTTTAAACTAATTTATATTTTAGAACAAAGGTTTGCATTTGTCAATATGTTTTTGTAAAAAAATGAATATTATTATTAACACTGATTTAGATGAACAATTAGATAAAGTAAAAGAAATACTACATTGTTTACGTGAAATTGAAAATACAACAAACTTATTAAAATTTATAACAATTAAATTTAAGTTTGAGATAAAAATAAGTTTAGCATTATTCACTATTCATTGCGACGACAGTCGCAGATTTGGTGACCCGTATGGGAATCGAACCCATCACTTAGCCTTGAGAGGGCTACGTCTTAACCGATTGACTAACGGGCCATAAGCTGGGAGATTTAGAAATATTTCTCCCATTCTACATTGTCTTCATATTTTAAACAGGCAAAAGTTTGCCTAAGTGCATTGCATATAAGTTCCATTTTTCCCTTAATTGCCCCTAAATTATCTGTATAATACCCTGGTTCGCTTGTTGAAACCATTGTAAACGCAAACACTTCCGCTCTATCCTCTTTTTCAGATACTTTAGAATATATAGAAACAAAATACGCTCCAGTTGAGCTTGAATTATAACCATATACATATTTTGAATTCAAATTGTTTACATTGCTATCATATTCAAATCCACTAGGATTATAATTATCCCAATCCTTATATAAATCATCTATATTATATTGTAATTTCATATAATACTCTAATATGTGATACATTTCGTGATGAACCGCTTCGAAAGATTTACTTCCAGCCTCAAGATTACTTATATATATTTTAAAATTATTATTTACATCCCTTGTTGCAAGTGCCAAATCATTATTATTAAAATTATTTACAAAATAAACTTCTACATTATAACCTTTAGATTGTATTTCTCTTATAATATTTTGAGGATATTTTTCAATACATGTAGTAAAATCTACAAACATATTGTTTATCTTTTGAGGATCATAAATCGCTTCTGCATCAACAGACTTGTCCATGCTTTCTGTTCCTGTTCCATATACTACATCTAGGTTATATGCTCGTTTTATTTCATTTGCAATTGTTATATTTGCATTTGTTTTGTCTGGTTCTTTAACTGCCTTATCAATAACTAATGGATTTATATTGTCCACTTTTACATATAAAAAACTATTAGATGCATTACTAAATTTATATATAAACATAAACGCAATCATTAAAACACCAAACAACACTATTGTAACTATTAGGGAATATCTTTTTTTTACATCAATCTTTGCCATATCACATTCCCCCTTCGTCGCCAAGAGGTTCTTGCTTTATGCCGTTTTGTATATAAGTAGCATTTATTGTTTTATTCATTAATTCATCTTTACTTATACTCATCGCTCCGGTTTGTGGTTGATATATCGATACGATCCACCATGGTAGCCTTTTCCCATGTTTTTAAACTGGTAATAACTTTAACTATATTTTCAATGTTCGCATCTGTTAATTCTATATTTATTCTTACAATGTCTGGTAAAAGCTTAACTTCTGAGTAATCATATCTGCCTTCTATTTTTATATCTGGATATTGGTTTATATTTATAACTTCATTAATTTCTTGATTAAGTCCACTTCCTGAAGTCTTTGTTGTTCCTATAAAACTTGCTTGATCATATGCTGTTGCTCTTTCCATTAAGTTTGTATCTGTTATTTTACCTTTACAGTAATCTAGTTTTACTATAAATGAATTTATTTCTACGGTGAATTCATACATTCCACCAGTAACTGCTGGCGTATAACTTACTTCTTTAATATTATATGTGTTTGAGTAATTTTCAACTATATCGGCCTCAATTTTTGCCTTACTTATAGCATAAGATACTATATTGCTGTTTACCATATTATTTAAAAAAACAGGAATTATTATTAAAAGAAACAAAGAAATAACATATACTATTTTAGTATAATGTTTAATAAATTTGCTAAGTTTAAAATTTTGATATAGTTCAGATATTATATATCCTGTAAATTCTCCTGCTATAATCATTATAAGAGAATAAACTGCAAGTAATAATACCTGCACATTAAAACTTCCATTTATTATAAATCCAAACACTAATATGTTGAAAAAACCAAGTATTGAAGTAATTATTGGTTTATCAAATACTTTTCTTCCAACGATTCCTAATATGTATAACATTGGTATCATTCTTATAAAAATGTTATTACATACTACTAGGTATGAAGCTAAAAATATTGATACTATATATGCTATTGATTCAATATATATTTTTCTTTTTTCACTTTTTGTAAGGTACATATTAGACATATATAATCCCTCTTCTTTTATACAATTATTATATATTACCGCTGGCTATAAGTCAATTAATTTTCGAAAATTTCATTATTCCCTGTGTGGAAATTTCATTCTTGTCCTGTCCGCTTGTGGTGGTTAGTATATATTTTCCACCTCGATAATAAGTCTACTGAACAATTTTTAATTTATTAAGCAAAGTGTTCATTAGTAATGAACACTAAAACATGTTAAGCAAGAGGACGTCCTAGAATTGTCATCCTGAACCACTTCTTACAAAGCCTTGCTATGAAGGATCTCATATTTCGTGAGATTCTTCGCAAGTAAACTCTTCGTAGAAAGACTCAGAATGACATTGCAGGACACCCTCTTTGTTTCTTTTAAGATAAATCTTGCCATATTAAAATATCTAAATCCTGGGCAATCATATGAAAAATATAAAACAGAGGTTGCGGATATAACCTGCTATATGATATACTATCTCCAGTAGGGGGAAACATGGCAAAGGGTAGAAGAAGTGTAAAAAAAGAAAAAAAGAATTTAAAAATTTTAATTATTGTTGTGGCTATTGTAATCATTGTAGCTGTGTTGGGCTTTTTCCTTTACAAGATTATTGAATCTAAGTCTGACAAGTTACTAACTGGATATTCATTATATAAAACTACAAATTACACTATTCAATATGAAAGTGATTGGGCTAGTTCCGTAAGTGATACTAACCCTAATATGACTGTATTTTTATCACAAGATATATCAAACAGCAATTTAAATAATACGACAAATAATTCCGTACAAAACGATTTAAATAATGTTCAAACTGGTGCGAATACCGTTCAAGATAATTCAATTACCACACCAGCGGAACTAGGTATTATAAACGTAATTACGGAAAATTTAACCACTCCCTATACATTAGACCAATATGTGGATGAATCGATTAATAATCTTAAATCTACATTTAATTTAGAAGACAGCAATATTGGTAAAGAAAAAGTTTCAATAAATGGTAAAGATGCCTATAGAATATCTTATAGTGCAAGTGCTGTTACAAGAATAACTCAAACCATTTTCTTATCTGGCTCAACAGCATATATTATTTCTTATAATAGTGCCGACAATTTTTTTGATGTGTATCATAATATGGAAAATACTTTGGTTATGAAATAGTTTTTCGGGTTATATCCCGAAAAACTATTGATTTTTTATGTTTTTTAGGGTATAATACGAACAAGAGGGTGATACTGTGATAGAAAGAAAAATGTATGTAAATAAAATAATACCATTTATAGGTAAACCATTTATTAAAATTTTAACAGGAATTAGACGTAGTGGAAAATCTACAATTATGCTTATGTTAATAAACACATTAAAAGGAATGGAAATATCAGAAAACCAAATATTTCATACTAAATTTGATAGTTTAGAATATGAAAATTTAACAACGAAACGGATTATTAAAATTGTTAAAATCAAAATTAGTTAACGGTAAAAAAACATATTTCTTATTAGATGAAATACAAGAAATAACAGGATGGGAACGAGTAATAAATGAGATATATGATAGTAAAGAGTATAATGTAGATATATTCCTAACTGGATCAAATTCGAGAATGTTATCGTCTGAAATTTCAACATATTTAACAGGTAGATATGTACATTTTGAAGTATTTCCGTTAAGTTTTGCTGAATATTTGGATTTTAAGGAAACTAATCAAGATCCACATAAACTATTTTTCGAGTATTTACAAATTGGTGGATTCCCAGCAATACATGCAAATAATATGGAAAAAGACACTGCTTATTCTGCCATATCAGACATTTACAACACTATTATATTTACAGATATTGTTAAAAGAAACAATATAAGAAATATAGAACAATTAGAACGTATCGTTAAATTTTTATTTGAAAATATCGGTAATACTTTTTCCGCCAAATCAATTTCAGATTATTTAAAAAGTCAAAATAGAAAAATTGATATAGAAACGGTATATAATTATCTTTCTAAATTAGAAAGTGCATATATTATTTACAAATGTTCTCGTTATGATTTACAGGGCAAAGAACTTTTAAAAACTCAAGAAAAATTTTATTTGGCAGATATGTCTTTAAAGTATAGTTTAACAGGATATAACGATAATTCAATATCAGGAGCCTTAGAAAATATCGTATATTTAGAATTGCGTAGAAGAGGTTATTCTGTTTGTATTGGAAAATATAAAGATATAGAAATTGATTTTGTTGGTGAAAAACAAGGTGAAAAGGTTTACATCCAAGTGGCAAAAGAAATAAATTTATTAAAAACAGAAAAACGAGAATATGAGAATTTATTGCTAATTAAAGATAATTACCCTAAAACTGTTCTTACAACAAATGACTTATCTAGTGGCAATTATGAGGGAATAAAATCAAAACATATTGCAGATTGGTTATTACAAGAAGATTAACAGATGTTAATAATTAAAGAACTTCGAGTTTTATTTCTCGAAGTTCTTTTTATATATAAGGAAGGTTATTCTGTTGTGTTTGGCACTGGTGTTTGATCTGTTGCTGATGAGTCTGTCACAACCACATCTTTTTTATCTGTCGTCTCTACGACTACAACATTTTCATCTCCATCATTTGCATCTCCTGCTGGAGCTGCATTTACTTCATTTTTACCATCTGTCGACTTCCCTGTTATAGTTGTATCAACTGTATTTTCTGCAGGAGTTGAGTCCTCTTTTGGAATTTGAACTACTGCTGGTGTTGTTGGCACCATAGGTGTCTGTGGTCCTTGTACTCTAGTTGTTGGTACAACTGGTTGATTTTGCACTGGTAAAGTATCCTCTACTGGTACAGCTGAGTTGCCATCACCTGTACTTGAATCTGCTGTTGGGTCAATGGTTGTTGTCACTGGTGTTGTCTCCTCTATTGCCGGTGTATTTGAATCTATTGCTGGTGTTGAGACATCTGATGTTAGTGTTATAATTTGATTTGCTCCTATCGTAGCACTTAATCCGACTCCCTTCGCTAGTGATATTCCTCCTGGACCTCCTAGACTTACTGCCTCGCCTGTTGTTACATCAACTCTGTTTATATTATTCACATATACTGTAGGTGTATTATCTCCAACTACTATTGTTATACTTGAGTTAGGCGTATATCCATTTGTTGGATTATCTCCTGTCGTATTCATAAGCACACTATATCCCGCTAATGGATTTCCCTCATTATCTAATTCTGTTACTGTATATGTTCCATATGGTACACCATCAAATGTTAAATTTCCTCCTTTTGGTACATCTACTATTTTTTCATATTGTTCTCCTAATAATGTTGTTCCACTAATTTTTACTTTAAATGTATCTTCTGGCACAGAGACTTCCGTATATTTATATACTCCAGTTCCTTCTACAGTTTTTGTTATAGTCACCGAACCAAGCCTAAAGTAAATTGCATCATTTCCAGTTCCACCTATGCCGCTTAAAGGATCTGCACTACTAAAGTAATATGTTTTTCCACTTACTAATTGACTTCCATCAGCTGGTATACTAAACAATGTATTTGTTGTATTTGTTATGCCAGCAGCACTAAATGCACTTGCTGGAGTAAGACTCGCAGAGTTTGTTCTAACTGCATCTAATGAATCCATTGTAACTCCATCTTCTAATGTACAAGTTATTTCCCAATCTTTATTTTTGTCTCTTACAACTACTATTGTCGCTATTTTATTACCATTTGAATCATTTACAATAATTGTTGCAGAATCACCAGCCTTTATAGTATTGGCGGTTTGAGAATATATTACATCTTCATGTGTTACTTCTTCCGTAAATTCTTCTTCTTGCCATAATTTACTTGTTACATTTATTTCTCCAAGTTGTTGCACGTAGTATACTTTGATTACATTGTCTGTTACTCCTATTGTTATTGGTGCTGTAGCACTGTCAAATTTGTATCCTAGTTTTACTTTGTCTTTATAATCGCTTATTACTGTTCCAAATGTCTGATTATTAAATGTATCTGTATTGTTTGCATCTAATACTCCATCATAGTAATATTCTACTGTATAACTTAAATCAGTTCTTGGTATATAGTATACATTGATTACATTTGTTCCTGTTCCAATTGTTATTGGTGCTGTATCTCTATCTAACGTGTATCCGTCAATTACTTTATCTGTATATTTGCTTACAACCGTACCAAATGTTTGATTGTCAAATGTATCCGTTTTGCTATTATCTATTGTCCCATCATAATAATATTCTACGGTATAACTTAAATCTGTTCTCTTTACATAGTACACCTTAATTACGTTTGTATCTGTTCCAACTGTTATTGGTGCTGTATCACTATCTAACGTGTATCCGTCAATTACTTTATCTGTATATTTGCTTACAACCGTACCAAATGTTTGATTGTCAAATGTATCCGTTTTACTATTATCTATTTTACCATCGTAATAGTATTCTACCGTATAACTTAAATCTGTTCTCTTTACATAGTACACTTTAATTACATTTGTA
>Ga0123354_10000397_pt1 | contig 42099 bp, 29 predicted proteins | sample TergutLab28metaG_2_FD_97872 | JGI IMG/M metagenome (GOLD analysis project Ga0123354, IMG submission 97872) | Labiotermes labralis P4 segment gut microbial communities from Petit-Saut dam, French Guiana - Lab288 P4 | ecosystem: Host-associated > Arthropoda: Insects > Digestive system > Gut ... | reverse complement strand
TAGTAGTGGGTCTGGAACGGGGTCCACTCAGCCTCGTGAGGTCAATTGAGGAGCTACTTGAATGGAAAAAATAGCGGCTCCAGGTCTAGAAAACAGAGATTAACGGCTGTGGGGACCCGTTGCTCTGACCACGTGACACCCCTCTATCTGCAAAAGTTGGCACTAACTTCGCCGACCGGCAGCAGCCGCTCTGTTGGTATAGTTCGCATGCAGACTAAGGCCACGGAGTTTAGTTTAACTGTGTGATATATCATGCTCAAATGGGTGAAGAATCTTCACTGTGTTGCAGTGATTAAAAATGACATCTTTAATGGCATAGGTGGAGGATTACTAGGGTATTACTTAATAAGGTATAAGGTCGGTTTGTCAGTGGCATTATTAGCACATCTCCTGGTAGCTGACCTATAGTCCACAATTATCTGTCTGAAATTATAGTGCAATCAGTTATTTCACATTTATCACTACAACAGGAGTTGTGTGTTGAGTATTGTTAAATAAGCCAGGAGATAACCATTAAGTTGGAAATGCATATGTGAGATCAAAACAAGAATGTTAAGTGTGACATTAACAATTACTGCCGAATGGAGTAGTTTAACAGAGCTGACATGGCCGGAGGAGAATGCTGGAGGGTAATCATAAAAGCTTGAGGGAGGTGGATATGGGTTGAAGTCTCACTTTTTGTGACCTCATTCTGCATGATTTGTGGCAATTATTAAATCATACTAATGCAGTATAGAAAATAAAGAGCTGCTTAGGAGCATGGGACTCTGATGAGGGTAAAATGTACAAATAAAATTATTGTTCTGCAGCTTCAACTGTAAAACTAAAAGAAAGAGTGGTACTTGGTGGACTTAATTCTCAATAATTATTACAGTTAATGTCAATTGTGTATGTAATTTTGAAATAATTTTTCCTTAGGTGCAGAATAATAAACAAAGTCTGAGTTCCTTCAAGAGAAAAACTGCTGAGGGAATTGATGATTTACGCCCACCAGATGCAAACAATCGTATCAATGCTCGCTGGACCAATGATGAACTCTTGTTAGCTGTGCAAGGTAAATTAATTCTCTTTTTTTCCTGAAGTTTGGAATATGTGTTGCAAACATTTTATTTATGTGAGTCTGACGAAGTGTCCTCTGAAAACCCTGTGTTTGCTTTATGGGATAAATGTGTTGCTATGCCCCGTTACATATGACTTTATGGCGGAAAAGGAAAATATTGCCCCAGGCAGGAGCATTTAAAAAGAAAATTACTCCTGCTGTCAGCAGCTACATTGGGATTTAAAGGCTCAGTGATAAAGGTTAATGTAGAGTTTCTTAACTACTGAGTTGCAAAATAAAAAAAAAAAAGTGTAGGATGAATTTTGAAGAACATATTTTTGAATGTAGGTGGAATAAAATGTCTGTATATTTGTAAATGCAAGTTATTTGTGAGACATGCATGTTTAATTTACATGTTAAAAGCTCAAAATTGTAATTACCCTGATATAAAGGACCAAGGAAGATAGGAGCACAGAGTGTGAAGCTAAACATTCACTTCCATTAGATTTTGTGTGTAAGAATGTGTGAAACTGTGCCTGAACTACCTATGTATTTTCAGTGCATTGTGCTTAATTGGTAGATATCTGGCATAAATACTCGTAGTTAATGGAAGGTAGATAAGATTACATATGGGGAGATTCCAGCAAATTAAGAATGTTTTTAATTATTTTGCCAGCTGTATGCATGCTTCACCTCCCCCTTGAAAATTCTAAGAACTTGATTTTTGTGGTATAGAGGGGTGCATTATAAACTTAAAGAAAAGCCATTATGTTTGCATGTGTGTGTGTGTGTGTATCATTTTTGTTCTTGTGGTGAAGGTCATATTCTCCTTTTCAAGTTTTATGGAAATTGTGCCACCCCCTACATGTCCCATTACAGGTGGACTCTCCCTTCAGTAACTTATGTTCTCGCAGTATGTGTGTTGTCATTCACATTTGGTTTGTATTACTTACAGTGTAGAAGACAGGTTAGGCCTTCAGTGAACTTAGTAATTTCTCTTTTTGTATGAAATGGTAATTTTTGTAGTTTATAGTGGTGTCACTGATTAGTTTTGTAGTATATGTTCATTTTGAGTAATGTATCTGAAAGAGTGTGGCATTCTATTCTGATAATGCTGGGTACACACTTGTTACGTTACTGCTTACCGTAATGCCGTAATGTTGCGTGTACTGACACAATAGACAATTACGAGCTAAACTTCTATCCTTCTGCATCATGGTTTAACAGTATCCTTGAAGCATTGCATCATGGGATTCCCAGGTTTGTTATGGGAGTCTGAGTGATGTCTTTGCAGCTAGCAGCAGCTTCATAGTTATATATATTACGCTTTAAAGAAAAAGTAAAAACAGTGGTGGTAGTGGCAAACGCAACTGTACACAAGCAGGTAAGTGTATATTGGTTCAAGTTTATTGGCAGACGTGAATTTTCATGTCTCCAGTGAATTTAAATTTTTAATTCATTTGAGTTGGGGAAAAAAATTAAAAAAAAAAAAAAGACGCACTGTTCAGGAGAGCCATATCTATTCAAGAAACTTGGGCATTGATGTTACGTTTTTTTAAAGTGGTGATTCGTACATTGTCCTGCAGTACCTGTTCAAAATTTCCAGCTGTATTTTTCCAGAAATGTATGAATATCTTGTTGAAAAATTGAAAGATTACATACAGGTAAGTCAAATATTTGTATTTGTGGTTTATGACAGAAGTTTAAAATTAGATTTTAATCAGAACTTTTATTTAAACACAACTTCTACTGAAACACTTTTATGAAAAAAAAGCAAAACCTAAAAGTACTTTCATATTAACCCTTTAAACGCCGAGTTAAATCCCAAATGTAAGTCCCAGCTCGCCGAATTTTTCTGCGGGTTATTTAAATTTTGCGCATGATATTCGCAAAACCTGAATATTTCGAGAACTAAGCGGGATAAATTTATGAAACAAAAAGCATTTTGTGGGGAAGGAAACAGACATTGCTCAGAATACCTTAAAAATGCTGTAATTTCCTTACTGCGTAATGGATAAGATAAGTTTCTAAACGAACTTATAAATATCCATGTTCTTTTAATTACATTGCGGTCAAAGGCTTCAACTGCTTGTACGGAGGACAGACAAGAGATGCATTACAAGTTGGTCTTTGTATGGTAATCTTCAAAACAGTTTCGATCAACACAAAGTGCCACGTCACACTTGACACATCAGAATATCACCATTCACTTCACACCCCCTCACTGAACACACGCGACATCGTTGTTTCGTGTTACTGTGGCCAGGCCAGTGCTTATTGTGATGTGTGTCCAGTCTTCCGGTGTTTTTAAAAGCTGAGGCTAGTCTCCCTACAGACATGGATGGTCGTGGCTTATGCCCAGACCGTGCCAGCATCTCTCTGATAAGGGTGAGTCGAAAATCTCTGTGTGAGATTTTCTTCCCAACACATGAAAATAAGAGGATGTAACTGTTGACAATGGCCAGGTCTAACAGGTGGAAAAAAGAGTTTTTTTGTCCACTTCCATGTTTGACGGCTGGTCGTGTAGCTATTGGCCATCCTATCTGCATTATCAACATGCCCCATGTGACGGTTATAATCCACCACAATTGCCGGCTTTATCACATTCCCGTGTTCATCGCGATAATTGCCTTCTCTGGGTGGATCATGAATGTTTGTCAGGAGGCACACGTCTCTCTTGTCCTTCCACACCACAGCCGTCAAGTCACCCCTGGTCCTTACTCGAATGTCACCACGTTTCAGTCTCATTGTCTTGAGTTTGAGGTCCTTGGGCATGCCCTTTCTATATAGTCTCACAGTCCCACAACAAGAAATTTTTTTCTGGGGAGGAAAAGAAGTTGTCCATATACAGTTTATGGCCAAATCCTTCTACACCCCTTGTCAGATTAGTCACTGTAGGGTGGGTTGCTGTCAGGTGTTGTGCCGCCCTTTGTCTTTCTTTACCAGGGTAAACATTCATGTCATGTGTATCCAGTAGAGTCGCATAGTTTGAACATTTTGATGCCGAAACGTTTGCGTTTTTTTTTGGATGTACTGTTTGAATAATACCCTTCCTTTGAATTTCACAGTGACTTCATCTACTGCCAAATGTTCGGAAGGGTTGTAAAATTTTGAAAAGTTTGTCCTTATAATTTCTAACAAGTCTCGTATTTTCCACAGTCTGTCATCTGTCCTGTCAACTCCATTCCTATTGTTGTCTGTGAAATGTAGATAGCATAGTAGGTGACAATACCTAGCACGTGCCAACGTTTGTACATAGAATGGAATGTGAAGCTGTTCCATTTTCATCCAGTAATCCTCCAGTCTGTCTTGAACTGTATGTCCCATCTGTAAAGTCAGAGCCAAAAAGAAAACATTTCTGCTTCTGTCACGTCACATTGGGGAGAAGGTCCGTCTTCAAAACTGTCTAAGAACTGGTGGTAGTAGTGATTCGTCTTCACAACCAGCAATGTAACAATTTCAGCAAAGTACAACGGCAGGACGCTAAGTGGAGTGGACGCTGGGGTTATGTGTGCAGCTTCACTGCTTTTCCCGTGGGGGGCCCCAATAAAGTTGTGAACTAAACGCCTTCGGGGTTTAGGGGGCATTGTCCACTGAGAGGGTTGTTGCTGTTGACTTGCCACCTTACCAACATCATCTTCATCTTCAGAGCTGCTGGCGGAATAGTCTGGACTTGGAGGCTCTGACAAGGAAGACCATCGCGAAGGTGGGCGTGGCTCCTCTTTTGTCGTCTGACTCTTGTGTTGCGTGATATATATCCCTGTCGCTGTCCAAATCCATTACGATTTCTCATATTTCATTTCGAGACAGAACACAAGCCCGTTTTGCACACGAAACATCACCACGTTGCATTGTCAACAAAAACTTCAGTACAGCTAACCCACAAACAGCAAAATCTCTACTGAATGAAGTTGAAATCTTGCAAGCTACTTAGTGGTATAATGCATAGATCAGGTATAATGTTCCCTTTCCCAACCTAAGAACCGTTACTCAGCTGCCTGTTAGTAGAATACCCAAAAGTTTTATTACCAAAACATTCCAGTACACTAACTAAATGCAAGACGGAACTAACTGCACAGTACGCTTTCAAGACTAATGACACTTATGCATTCATGGCTAATTAGGGTTTCTTTGGTAGCTGACCAAGTGCTTACACACAAATATGAAACAGGACTGCTTTCATGAGTGTTGTGCAGTCAGATAGAAAGAGAGGGCTGTCAGCGTTGCCAAACGAAGGTCTATTAGAGTAGACATTAGCGTTTCTGGCATTACAAGGTGAGTCTAGTATAGTGGACGCTAGTCTTTAAAGGGTTAATATCTTCCTCTGAAGAGGTTGTAGCTGACAAAATACTTGCTTTGGGATAACTTTGAGACAAAAATGAGTTATTGTATTGATTGAATGGTGATGGACACGTGTTTCCAGAAAATGACAGAGAAGGATTTTGAGAATGGAAAGATGAAGCAGAAGTGTGTGGATGAGGATTGATACTTTGAAGGTACATTTTCAGTGGACCACTAGGGAAGTTGGATTGAGGTGGGTTAATTGACTGGAGATGAGTATGGTGACATTGTTCATAAAATCCTCTATTTGCTTTTAAGAATATGCCCATAAACACATCATACCATGTCTTTGCAATTCCTCAATTTTGCAGCTATCATGTCTCCAAAATGTTGGCATTCTTAGCTTGAACACATTCATTCATTCATTCATTCATGCATTCATTCCATTGGTATATGCAGAATGCGATGATTCCCTTGCTGTTCTCAGGAGCTTCTTCCATTCCTCTCTGTTATATACCCTTTCCTTCCACCCTTTTCCACCAACTAATCATCCATCCTCCCTCACTTCATCTTGCCATCTACTTCTTGGTCTGCCTGTCAGCCTTCTTGCTTCCAAATTCATATATAATACTTTTTTGGGAATTCTTATTCTCTCTACATGCCCAAACCAATGTAATCTATTTAAACTTATTGTCTCTGTTATAGTGGGTTTTTTAACCATTGTGTAATGTAGTGCAACATTGTGTAACTGTTTGGCTTCTTTCATGATTTTGGAATGTGCTTGTAACAAGACCCAGATTTGTGAAATACTTTAACTAGGAAATGACACACACCTTGCTTCATAATTATTTGCGTAGTTGAAGGTAACAGTTGCTACATTGGAGGTATGCACGACCTAGGTAAGTGATGTAAGGGTTCGTAAGTCATCAGAAAAATTCATGATGTTGTAACAGCGCCGCTATATAATCCTAGGAAATTTTGGAATAAGACAAGACTCACTGGAGCACACTTTGACCGATGTATTTGGAACTGTTTTCCGATGATTCTGTGCCACTTGGAAGAAGAGTTTTACTCAGGGGAATTCTCTGTTGTTGAGATGATACTCTATATTGTGTTCTGGCTATTGACCAGAGGTAAGCCTTACTGACTGACTTTTAAATTACTTATTTATGTGAGTCGATTTTGGCAACTAAATTACTTTTCTAAATTTGCGAACACATTGGGATTATATGTAGTGGCGTGACAATTTGGTTAGCACAACTGGAAATAGAATTTGGATGTAACTAGTGAACTTGTGGAAACTATTTTTGTCCTGTGTAATTAAATTATGTATTTAGCTTGTGTACATATAATGAGACAATAGAACCTAGTGTTAAATTAGTTATGATAATTTTCTTGACTGTACTGTATAGTCCTCAAGTTCCCAAATTACCTAGTTGCTCACAGAGGCCTTTGACTTTGGCTACAGCTACCACCTACTCCCAAACCCCCTGGAAATTGTGGAATAGTGCCTAACAAATGGCTATAGTAGGCTTGCCCTACTTACCACTCGCCCTGGGCACTACAATTGCACAATTTTTTTTTTTGTTATATTCTCCAATTTTCTTTTTTACTGGCATGTACAGGGCCTAAAATTCTTCTGTACACTTTACTTTCAAAAATGTTTACTTGTGTTTTGTCTCTCTCTGTTAGTATCCAGGTTTCTGATGCATATGTTCAAGTTTTGTCAATTATTGGGTTCTTTAGTCTTAATTTTTGCTTTTTAGATATATTTTTATTTCTAAAAAAATTTTTCTAGCGTCAAGTATGTTTTGTTAGCCTTTTTTATTCTTTCTTGTAAATCTTTTTGATGATTGTTATCTTCATTGAGTATAACACCTAGATATTTAAAATTTTCATCTCTTTCAAATGTATAATTTGTTATTGTTAATTGTCCTGTTTTATTTTGTTTTTAGCTGTTTTTCCATTCCACTGTCATACATTTTGTTTTTCCTTGGTTCATGTGTAGTCATAACTTTATGGCAATGTTTTCTATTTCTACATGCTGTTAACAATTAAACACTTTTAAGACGCTGGTTGTCCTGTCTGTATTTCTTTCTTTCTTTCTTTCTTTCCTTTCTTCCATCCCACTTGGTGGCAGTAGGGCAGTATTTAACTCTTTTTTTTTCCCCCTGACAAGTTTCATTCTTGGGCTTCTGATTGGTCCATATTTTTACCTTCTGGTGTCTCGCTTGCATTCTGCATCTAGAAAAATATAAAATAATCAACAAAAGTATTAATGTTGTGGAATAACAAGAAATATTTTGTACATTTTGAATTAGTAAGTAAGGAGTACGAAGTTTTCATTTCATTTAACTGAATTTGTGTATTTTCCTAAACCAAAAACAGAAGAGGAATGGCTGGCAGTGGCAAAGCAGTATCAAGAATTGTGGGATTTCCCACATTCACTGGGGCCTATTGATGGGAAACACGTGGTACTAGTGTCCAAAATAGTACCAGTTAATACTTTAACTACAAAAATACCTTCAGTATTTTACACTTTAGTAGATGCTCACTACAACATTGTTTGTGAATGCGGTATGTCAGGAAAGAGTTTTTGACAGTGTGGGTTTTTAGAACACTGAGCTATATAAAGAACTGGGGACGAAAACCTTACATCTTCCTCAGCCGGTCCTTTGAAATGGAAGGGAAAAAGATGTTCTCTACTTTTTATTGGAGATGAAGCTTCTCCTTTAAGCAATAATCTCATGGTAGTTTTATATGGGACATCCTAAGGGCTTATAAGAACAAATTTTCAAGTACAGAGCCCACAGAGTTGTAGAAAATGTTTTTGACCTCATATCATCAGTTTTACAAGTACTTTATAAAACTGTGCTTTTGGAAACACAAAAAGCTCACTTGTAATGACTGTTGCTTGTTTACACAATTTCTAAAGAAGAAACTCTGATTCAGCAGAAATTTATACTTCATCAGGTATGTTCAATTATGAAGAAAATGGTCGAGTGAGCAAAGGCAGTTGGAGAGACATGAGTAATGAAAATATCACTTATTTCCTATTAGAAAGGTTGCATGTAAACCACCTTTGAAGGCAAAAGAAATAAGGGAGGAATTAGCAGCTTATTTTCTGAGATGAGGAAGAGTAGAGTGGTAAGATGACTGTGCATAAAGGTGCACATTTTTAATACCATTTCCTTGAAATTTACTTAACATTTTCACAAACACTAAAATTTGTTATTAGTTTTTACTTACCATATTCAATGTCTGTCACATTTTGGTTTTGTCTTTGTCTATTATGAATATCAGTTTGTCAACTTATTAGCTAGTAAACTTATTTTCTATGGATATTTCAGTATCTGAAGCCTAGGCATCAAAAAGGAATAAATATTTGTAAAAATTAGTGAAGACTATAATGTGTTTTCATAAAATGTGCTGAGGTTGTTTTGTTTACTTGATTGTTTTTCATTCACATGTAATGAGTTTCTCTGAAAATGTGTAGCGTTCAATTGTTTCATCTCATGACACAACATATGCATGGCCCAAGTACATCTGTACATATTTCTATTATAAGTACTCATGTTTTCCTGTTCTAGTGCTTCATCCTCATTTTCCCCCATCTGAGAGACGAGAATAGGTTTTCAATTTCTTCTTGCATTCGTCGATGGGGCTGTTTATTTCTTTTGCCAGTTTCTCTCTTGCATCTTGCTTTTTTATTTTATTAAAGTGCTGTGGGTTCCATATTATTTCTTCTCTGTTATACCCTTCCATAAATACTATGACTCTTTCCTGAGTCCATTCCATTTGTAAAACAATGACATAAACTTGCAAGAAACACACAGCACTACAGGTTTGCACCACTCTTCATGACAGAAACATCAGAAAAGACAAGAAGTGGACAGTGGTGTACATGTCATGTTGTAAGTTCAGACCTGCTCAAGCTGGTAACCTCTTCAATACCACAGCCAAATACCAATATCGTACCGAACAAACCTGTAACATTACTTTGTAACCACCTTTTTCATGTCACTTGGTCATGAGTGCCATCCACCCAGTTACAATATGGTGTTATGTCACATGGCAATGTAACAGGTGTGTACCTGGCTTAAGAGGCACAAGCAGTTGAGTACAGAATTTTGCTTATTGTTGTAGGTGTACGCAAATATGGAAAGGATTTTCGAGCAATTGCAGAGGTTATTGGCACCAAGACAGAAGCCCACTTGCGTAGTTTCTTCGTTAACTATCGTCGCCGTTATAACTTGGATGCTGTGCTAAAGGAGTTTGAAGCTGAGAATGGACCTATTGTTGACAGTGATGACAAAGAGGAAAAGGTATTAACCCTTTAAATCCTAATGGTTAACTTTATGTACCACCTGTTTTAACTGCTGTTTATAAACATTTTAATAAATATTCTGTGTTCGGTCTACAGATTGCATTTATATGTTGTGTACAGATCTCGGAACAGACAGCAGATACAGTACAACATTAATTTTATATTTTTGTTTGGATTACCTAAAGATGGAATAATATCCAGGAAATGAGAATTGTCTACTTTAAGACATTTGTGGGTTGCTGTGTAACAAAAGACTTTGGCAAGCCATTTAATATACGGAATTTTGAAAATTGTTACAGTTTAAATACAGCATGGTACATAACCTATATTGGAAAGAGCTTCTGCATAGTATTTTCACATTTTGATCTCACACATGACACCATGATAGCTAGATGTTGACATCGAATATCATCTTGGTTTTCATGATAATTATTTGTTTATTCAACCAGTGTGGGAGTGTAGTTTGTTTTCTCTTCTCTGTAGCTCTCAATCTTTATAGTTCAATATCAGTTTTGTTGCATGTTGTACTACTGTCCTTGATATCAAATAGTAACACATTATTTCTGGCCACTTCTGGTGCTTTCATTGCAACCATGAATGTTACCTTACCTTTGCTGCTTTTTATTCTTCTTCTTCTTCTTCCTCTTCTCATCCTCTTCCTCCTCCCTCCTCCTTCCATCTCTCTTCCCTCTTCATCCTCTTCCTCTCCATTTCTGATTCTTCTTTTGGTCTGCTCAGCTGGTGGTCCAACACTTGACAGTGAACTCCACAAACCCTGAGAGCATTGTCATTTGTCATGTGGTCCGCAACCTGCACTTGATGAGTATCCAAACTGTGCCAGTCATTTTCTTTATCTGCATTAAGTTTCATTGCATTGTTGTCATTGCTGTAGATGTGATCAACTGGAAACCCACACAATGCAAAACAGTTCTTGATAGTGGTTGAGGTTGTTAATTTCCAGGCTTCTGCTATGCATAGCAGACAATACTTCCTAGCATCATGGAGCATTCCACCATCTATCATGACAACAGTCTGTTGAATGAAGTATTTTCTGTAATTATACTTGAATGTATAGATGATTCCTGCATCTCATGGCTGTAGCTGGCTGGTACAGTTAGCTGGGGAAAACAGATGTTTGTGCCCCAGAGAAATGTTTTCTTTGAGTGATCAGTGAAAAACAGTATTTTGTAATTTTTAGCAACCATTTTTCTGTCTATTGGTATAGCATTATCTTCAAACATCCTGCTGGTTTTCCATGAATTTGTATTTCATATTTTGTGGGAAGATTGTAACATCCTTAAAGCAACGTGGACTTTTCTACATGCCACCTACAAGTGGTGGTAGTTGTCATTACCAATAATATTACTTGCAAGGGGCACTGTAACCTGCTGTTTTGATTTCATTCCACCATGTCTGGGATCTCCACACAGGGTAAGAATTTATTAGGTTATAGATTGAAAAATGAACCTCTCTTATCGGGATTATGTATGTCACAGGTTATATTCTTTAATCTTTTGTAACAGTTGGTCATTCTTCCAGTCATCTACTGTTTCTGAATCAGCCATCCTGCCTACATGTGCTAGAGTTCTATAAAGAATGTTGCATCTCCTCTTAGATCTGTTGATTCAACCATTAGAACCTCAAAAGTTGTCAACTCCCAAATATGCAGAGATTTGAAAGGTCTTCTCCTTGATGATATTACCTTCTACAGAAGCATTGCTTGCACATGCTTACTTGAACCATGCAGTGAAAGCAGATTCCAATTCCTCCAGCAGTGAGTATTTCAATGATTTCTACTGCCTGGAGGAATTTCCATGCTGGGTTGTTGCACAATATTTCACAGTTATGTTGCTGTGGACACTGGAAGTCCAAACTCTGATGCCAGGTTAACCCATGTTCCAATATATGCCTCAGCTTTTACTAAAATATCTATCTTTATCACTTATCCTAAATGATTCTGCTTTCTTCTACACATAGTTTATCCTTTCCTCTGAAAATACCCTCAGTCTACAATATATAATTGTTTACAAAGTGCTATATTGTTCAAGACTAGGGATTCCCAGAAGTACTTCCTTCTGCAATTGATCACTGTCGTCTGGGGTTAATGAATTTAAATTTGACATCTTTGCCCAATGAACCTATTGCCATCTATAAGAGAACTGTCCTTATTACTTCAGCACTTAGTTCAGGGGATCTCACAGAGATGTTGCTATCCATACCTAGCCACGTGTAAATAAAAACTCTTAAGATGAAAATTATGAATAATGTCAGGTAAATTTCATAGTTGTGCTTAGGAAAATCAAGTGTAAATTCTGGAAGAGCATGGGAAGTATACAGCTGTAACTGAAGAATGTATTTCTGATAAAAAAATTTAAAACAACCAGCAAACTCCATGGAGCAGAGGCCTTTCTGAGAAGTTAACTGGTCCTTAGATAGTCAAGATGCTCCCTGCATTTTATGGAACCTGAAGGTTCATCAGTGTATTCACAAGCATCTGGCTTGTCCTGAGCAAGATCAATCCAGTTTATGCTTTCCCATCCCACTTCTTGAAGATACATTAAATATTTTCCTCCCATCTACACCTCGGTCCTCACAACGATCTCTTTCCATTAGGTGTCCCCATCAAAACCTTATATGCACTTCCCCTGTCCCCCATACATATCATATGCCCAACCCAACTCATTCTTTTTGATATGATCACCCAAATACTAGTGAGGAGTACAGAGCATAAAGCTCCTCATTGTGTTGTTCTCCACTCCCCTGTTACCTGGTCCCTCTTAGGCCGAAATATCTTCTTCAGCACCCTATCCTCGAACACACTCATCTTCTGTTTCTTTCTCAGTGTGAGACACAATCCATGCAGAACAACAGGTGAAATTGCAGTTTTGTGTACTATCATCTTCATATTTTTAAATAGCACTCTGTAAGACAAAAGATTCTGAATCAAATGGTAGCAAGCAATACCTGACTTCAGTCTGCTCTTAATTTTTTCTTGAATGGAATTTTGATTTGTTAGTTTTGTTACCAGATATCCAAACTGACACCCTTGCGAAGGATTTGACAGTTAACCTCACGTTTTCATTTTGTCTTGCATACTGGTCTCAAGGCATGATCATATATGTACGTGGTCGGACAATAAAGTTCGCGAACTCTTCGTGATAAAAATGCTACATACCTCATTGCTGAAAACCACTGTGGTCGCCTTCAAAGTACTCCCCTTGGGAAGCTATACACCGATGCCAGCACTTAGTCCGCCCTTCAAAACAATTTTGGACTGGTTTTGTGGAATGGCCTTCAGAGCTGCCATTGTATTACTCCTGATGTCATCATTGTTCACAAAATGCCTTCCTTTCAATATTTCCTTTATCTTCAGGAACAGAAAGAAGTTACTGGGGGCTAGACCCGATGAATAGGCAGGGTGTTCCAACACAGTTATTTGTTTAGTAGCTAAAAACTCCCTCACAGTGCCGTGTGAGCAGGTGCATTGTCATGATTCAAGATCCATGAGTTGTTGGCAAAAAGTTCAGGTCTTTTCCGTCTAATTTTACATGCGGCCTTTCCAGTACTTCCAAATAGTATAGTTTGTTGACTCTTTGTCCAGTTGGTACAAATTCATAATGAACAATCCCTCTAATATAAAAAAAAGTCAGCAACATTGTTTTGACTCTTGATTTAGACCAATGGAATTTTTTTGGTCATGGGGAATTGGCACTCTTCCATTGTGCACTTTGCCACTTCGTTTCAGGGTCGTATTGGTAGATCCATGTTTCATCACCTGTGATGACATGGCCCAAAATGTTGTCTTGCCTCTCCAGAAGGTCTTGGCAAATCGTGACTTTTCTTTGCTTTTGTTCTTTGGTGAGCTCATTTGGGACCATTTTTTCACACACCAAGAAATTCAGTTAAGATTTTCGTAACTGTTTCTCTGTCAATGTTCACTTGCTGTGTTATGTTCCTGGCAGTCAGCAGATGATTTTCACGCACAATTTGACGAATTTTTGCAAGTTTTCTTCAGTTCTGCCTGTTGCTGGCCGTCCTGATCTCTCTTCATCAGTGACACTTTCTCTTCCCTCAGAAAAACGTTTCCCCCACTTGTAAACTGCTGTTTTCTTCATAGCATTATCCCTCTAAACTTGCACTAACATATCTATGATTTCGTTTCCACTCTCTCCAAGTTTAACAAGAAATTTAATGTTAGTTCACTGCTCTAATTCAAGATCCGACATTCTCGCGGCAGCACACCAAAACACACGCAGGCAGTAATAGATGCCACTCAGAAAGAGACTGCCATAGATCAACAACAACAACACAGCTGTGAAACGCTGATATGTCGTCATCAAACCATGCTAAGGCTTTTGCCCAATGCTGCAATGGCAAGCACACAATGCGAGTTCACGAACTTACTTCGTAATTGTCCGACCACGTAGTTTTCTCAGCATTTACTTCTAGGCCAGTCTTCTTGCTGCCAACTCGTAAAGCATTTGTGTTTTTTTCTATATTACATGTGCTTCCACTCAATAAATTAACATCATGACATAAACTGGAAGGTGATATAATTTCAAGCTCCCCTGGTTTGCCTGAACCCTCCTAATGGCATTTTTAAAGCAAAATTGAAAGCATTGGAGCTTGTTGCAAACCATTTTTAATAAGAAACATGTCAGACATATTTTTGCCTATCTGGCCGTTGCTGTAGGTTTCATTTAGACACATGTTTATTAGCCTTAACTGGTTTCATATGGATACCAGACTCGGTAAGAATATTATACAAGACCTCCCTCCTAACTGAGTCACAGGCTGTCTTGAAATCTATAAATAGCATATATACTGCCTCATCATATTCCCATTTTTTCTCAAGTATTTGGCGCATGCAAAATGCATGATCAGTGGTTGACCGGTTTCATTGGAACCCACCCCGGTGATCCCCAATAATTTCCTCTGCACAACCTAGACAGAAGGATGTTGGATAGAATTTTTTATGTAGTTGACAAAAGTGATAATATCGCAGTAATTACTACAGTGTGTGTTATCACCATTATAAATAGGTACAGTTATTGACTGCACTGATGAGGCAATTCCTCCTTATTCCAAATAGAATCAATAAGTTTATATATCTCATAACGAATTGTCCAGCCTTTTGTTGCAATGGAATTTGATCACTACCTGGTGAGTTGTGTCTTTTTAGCTTTCCAATAGCCATCCCAACCTCAAAGACACTGGGCTGAGGCACTAGTGGCTCTACTGTCTGTATTTAATTGTGCCTAATAGCATAACCATTATCGCACTGGCATTTAATTCAGTCTTTGTGCCTGGGGTACGGAGTTTTTCTGCGATGGCCCTTTAAATTGTTCACGCATGTTTGAAAATAAACGTTTATATCTTATGAACCAAAGATGATGAAATAATGAAATAATCTGCATGGTGTTGGGAATAAATCAGAGATATTTCATTTCAAAAAAGAAATTCACTAGAAATGTTTAGTGCTTACACGCAGGAAGTTAATTTAAAAAATTTTATAATTTTCAGTTTATTTTACTGACATTTCTATTTTGGGCCCTACATTTGCGTAGGAAGTTCCAGCCTCAGAATTTTTGGAGTCGTGCCTTGTGGTGGTAGTGTCAGAAACATAATCTTGTTACGCACACACATCATACTTCCGCCATACTTCACTAAAAACGTTTTGTATCTTCCCACCACTCGCATTTCGCATGCGGCATTTTGGTTGCATCACCGTCTGGACTGAGACAGACCAACATTTGTTGAGTGATACTTGTGTCTACCGACTTGAATCATCATTTCCAGTATATCATTCACGTGGATGAATCGAGAATCTCTATATGACATTTTCTTACCCCCATTAAGTAAAGAATAAAATGTCATATCATATGTGTATCCAGTCACATAGTTTGTAAATTTTGATGCCAAAATGTTTGTGGTTCTTGAGTATGCATTGTCGGAAAAATGACACTTCCTTTGAACAAAACAATAATTTCGTCTACAGCCAGATGTTAATAGGGGCTGTAAAATTTTGAAAATGTCTTGTTTAGAATTTCAAACAGATTTTCACATCATCCGTTTCCTGTCAGAATTTTTGTCCGTCATTTCAGGCTCATTATTGTCTGTGAAGTGTAGAAAGTGAAGAATGTAAAGGTATCTGTCCCATTTCATAGCGCTACTGTAGAGACTTGTGTGGGATTGGTTAATCCTTGCCCAGTATTCTGTCAGTTTGTCCCATGTGCTATGTCCCATTTGTATTGTTATTGGAATAAACCCAAGCATTTCAGCCTCATTCACATCAGGGAGGGGTGAAGGTCCATCGTCAATTCCGTCAAGGTGGCCGTGGTAGTATCTCTTAGTCTTCATCACCAGCAGTGTGATAATTTCCACAAAATACAAAAGGAAAACGCTAAGCGGATTCAAGCCGTCATTTTACATGATGCGCTGCATTACCTTTATGCCCCTTGGGCCCCCCTCTAAAGGCATGTACTACACTTCTCTGAGGGCCAGGAAGCCATGTCCACTGCAGAGTGGATGGTGTTTGGACCTATTGACCTGGCCCACTCTGAAATATTTCCCCTTTATTGGAGGAATTTGAAGAAAACGAACAGCTGGATGAGTTACCTGTGGATATTGGTTGGTCTGGTTGCAGGTGTGACACCCCTGGCTCATCTTCAAAACCTCCCTCATCCTCAGAGCTGTTGTCTCTCGGGGCCCCTGCATCATAACTCTGACTGTCCTAAACAAGTTCAGATATTTGGTTTAGGGACAGGAACCTGGCTGTCTTACACACACTCATCACAGACTGCTTACTGAGGAATGAATATTCATTCTGGCTTATTATTACGCATTTGAAATAGGTGGTCATGTAGTGCAACGCCATATATTTCAGCTCTGTAAGGCTCAACTTTTTATATTTATTTATTTCTACAAATCAGATTTCAGTTGTAATTATAACCCTGAGAGGAGTTCACTAATGATGCATCTCAATTTCATCATATGTGTTAGTAAAAGCCTGACATCACAGTGCAACCAGTAATGACACACATTCATTTGTTTGGAAATGGTATGCAGACTCTTTATCACATTTTTTTCAAACCTTCCTTCTGTAACAGTGCATGATCTGAACTGAACTGTTAGACAGGCATGAAAGAACCTGTGTACCCTTGGTTTTTTATCAAATACAGTTGGTGCTTAGTCCCTTTTAGTAGTAATATGTCCTGCGACCTTCCACTATGGGTCTCTGTTTTGGCTAGGATAAGAACCAGAATGCCATATATCACTCGATGATATTGCATAGTTATATTTCAGCAGGGTACACAGCAAGAAAATTGTGCTACTACACACGCTGTCATTAAACGTTCCTGTGTCTGCAATGCTTGTCAGAGTGAATGAGGCTTCATTTTTAGTAATTTTGGTTTGTTGTTAGTATGAACTACTTTGAACTGCCAAATGTATATTGTGAAAGGCTTAACTGTTGCATAGCAAAACAAGAAACATAAGAGGTTTCACAGGCTGTCACTCATATTCATGAGGTACATAGGTTCTGCAAGCTTGCTTATTACCTGCAAGCTTACTAGTGTCTTTCCCCTGTAAACTAAACATGTTTAGAAAGACAGTTAGAATGTAGTTCCAAGCAAGGGAATTCAAGTGGGGATTGAGTATAAATAAGTGAAGTGATGTGAAGTGTAATGATGTGGAGTGAACTGATGTGATTTTTGCGATTTTTATTTTGAAGTGAAGTGAGTTTTGATGAAGTTCTTGAGGATAAAAGTGGCATGTACATTAAGGTGACCTTATACTGAGGGTACTTGATTATATTGTGACTACTTATTTTGGGAATATCTTGTACCGTGTTTGTTTCAACTTATGCTGTAGTTGTTTAACTTGTTTTATAATGTGTGGGTGTGTGTATGTGTGGGTGTTTTGTTAATATGTGTACTTGTATTTACTGTGTTTTGTATAGTTTGTACTGTGTTTTTTGTATTGTTTCGTTTGTGTATATTTATTCTTATTTGTTTTGGCTGTACTAGTGTAAGGACTACAGCCACTGAGTGACAACTCAGTTGCAGTTAGAAGTAGTGGTAGTAGTAATAGTAGTAGTAAATTGGGTAAAGGTGCCAGCTCGTGAATCTGACCACAAACCATAATCTAATATGGAATTAATGAGTGGGGCTATAATTCTATACCCCTATGTGAGTTCATGGTGCATTTAAATGACCGCAGCGTTCCCCACAGAGAACCTTCGTAACTTGTGGATTTAAATGACCATTTTTGACAAAGAATGCCAGTATGATAGAGGCTAACATCATTAACCCCCTGTATATTTAGTAGCTGAGAGAAATGTTTTCCGCACCTACCCAGTATACTGTGAAGGTCTGCAACCACTTCACTCTTCTCATCTATTACTATATTATAGGCTGGTAACCCTTCTTAATGTCATTGATGTCACTAACAAGTCTGTGATGTTCTTACTCTTTTTTTCAAGTGCATTAATTTTAGCTTTCAGGTATTCCCTTTCTTTTTCCTGAAATGCATACCTCTTAGCTTGATATCTTACATTGCTGAGATTATCTACATTGCTTTTGTTTGAATCTGCCTCCCATACATCCAACCCCTCGTACGTATTGCGGGGATATGTGGAGACCTGTATCCTAGGTCATGTGGGAGGCAGTAACAGGTGTGGAGGGAACACCCTATAGAGGGTTACTATGAACACAATGGCTAACAGGGCTCTAGGCTACCTAAGCCAAGGTGGAAGCAATTGTGCTGAAGGTTGAATGGCACTGGGGTAATAATAGCAGTGTCAAGAACCAGGCCAAACCTAATTGTATGTAGGCCTTCCATCCGTGTGGGGCTCTGTGGACAGTGACCGTGTGTTTTACCCTTGTTTTGTGTCAGAGCTCCTTAACTGGGGACTCAGAGATTTGAATGAATTATTAACCCTTAGTGTACCGTTTTAAATCCCATCTGTAAATCCCAGCTCGCCGAATTATTCTGCAGGGTTATTTAAATTTTGTGCATGCTTTTCAAAAAACTTGAATATTTCGAGAACTAAGCGAGATAGATTTGTGAAACAAAAAGCAATTTGTGGGGAAGGAATCAGACATTGCTAAGGATGCCTTAAAAATGGTGTAATGTCCTTATTGCACATTGGAGAACATACGTTTCTAAAAAAGTTGTAAATATCCATGTTCTTTTACTTACATTGTGGTCGAGGCTCCAACAGTTTGCATGGAGAATAAAAGAAAAGATGTCTTATAAGTGATTTTTTGTATGGTAATCTTCAAAACAACTTCAGTCCACACAAAACGCCACGTCACACTAGACACATTTGAATAGCACAGTTCGTGTCACATCCCTCGCTGAACACACGCGACAATGCCGCTGCTTAGGGTTGCGGCCAGGCCAGTGCTTTTAGTGACGTGTGTCCAGTCTTCCGATGTTTGTAGAAACTGGGGCTGGTCTTCCCACAGGCATGGATGGTCGTGGCTCATGCCCAGACTGTGCCAGCATCTCTCTGATAATGGTGAGACAATAATCTTTGTGTGAAATTTTCTTCCCACCACATGAAGATAAAAGGTTGCAACTGTTGACAATGGCCAGGTCTAACAGGTGGAAAAAGAGTTTTTTTTGTCCACTTCCATGTTCAGCGGCTGCCTGTGTAGCTATTGGCCAACCTATCTGAATTGTCATCATGCCCCATGTGACGGTTATAATCCGCCATAATTGCCGGCTTTATCGCATTCCCGTGTTCATCGCGATAATTGCCTTGTCAGGAGGCACACGTCTCTCTTGTCCTTCCACACCACAGCTGTCAAGTCACCCCTGGTCCCTACTCGAATGTCAGCACGTTTCAGTCTCAGTGTCTTGGGTTTGAGGTCCTTGGGTATGCCCTTCCTATGTAGCCTAACTGTCCCACAACAGAAAATTTTCTTCTGTGCAAAGTCGTTATATAGATCAGGGGAGGAAAAAAAGTTGTCCATGTACAGTTTATGGCCAAATCCTTCTACACCCCTTGTCAAATTAGCCACTGTATTGTGTGTTGCTGTCAGGTGTTGTGCCGCCCTTTGTCTGTCTTTACCGAGGTAAACATTCCTGTCATATGTATCCTGTAGAGTCACACAGTTTGAACATTTTGATGCCGAAATGTTTGCGTTTTTTCGGGATGTACTGCATGAAAACTATCCTTCCCTTGAATTTCACAATGACTTCATCTACTGCCAAATATTCAGAAGGGTTGTAAAATTTTGAAAAGTTCGTCTTTATAATTTCAAACAAGTCTCGTATTTTTCACAGTCTGTCATCTGTTGTGTCAACTCCATTCTTATTATTGTCTGTGAAATGTAGAAAGCATAGTATGTGATAGTACCTAGCACGTGCCTTCGTTTGTCCATAGAATGGAGTGCAAAGCTTTTCCATTTTCGTCCAATAGTCCTCCAGTCTGCCTTGAACTGTATGTCCCATCTGTAATGTCATAGCCAAAAATGCAAACATTTCCGCTTCTGCCACCTCATGTTCGGGAGAATGTCCGTAGTCAGAATTTTCTAAGAACTGGTGATAGTAACGATTCGTCTCCACAACCAGCAAATTAATAATTTCCGCGAAGAACAGCAGCAGAATGCTAAGTGGAGTGGACTTGCTCGTTACGTGTGCAGCCTCCCTGCTTTTCCCGTTGGGAGCCCCAGCAAAGGTGTGAACTACACGCCTTCGGGGTTGAGGGGGCAGTGTCCACAGGCAGGGTTGTGGCTGTTGACCTGCCACATTACCAACATCATCCTCATCTTCAGAGATGCTGGCCGAAAAATCTGGGCTTGGAGGCTCTGATATTGAAGACCGTCGCGAAGGTGGGTGTAGCTCGTCATCCTCCATGTCCTCAGAAACGTAATATTTCTCCTTGTCACTGTCTGAATCCATTACGATTTCTTGTATTTGATTCTGAGACAGCAGACGAGCCCGTTTCACACGAGAAATCTCACATTCCATTACCGAAACCACTGCTGGGTGTAACAGCAAACTCTCAACTGACATAAGTCGCAATTTCTGCAAGGGAGTTCGGGAAAATGCTCTTTCTCCCTACCTAACAACCGTTACCAAGCTGCTACCCAGCTGCCTGTTACTAAAATAACACAATTTTATGACCCAACATTCCATTCCACTAACTAAATCCAAGGCTGAACTAACTGCGCGATATGCTTTCAAGACTTATGACACTTATGCATTCATGGCTAATTAGGGTAACCTTGCTAGCTGGCAAAGTGTTTACACACAACTGTGACATCGAAAGCCACTCTGCATCGATTCATTGTTGAAACATTGTGCAGCAAATAGAAAGAGACGGCTTTCAGCTTTGCCAAACATAGGTCCATATATATACGACGTTAACATTTCGGGCTTTACTAGGAGCTCCATATATATACGACATTAGTAGGCTAAGGGTCAAACCACTGGTTCTGGAAATGGAGCATCTCTCTCCATAGGGCCCTTGTTGGGGACCATAGAGTGGAGATTCCTGTACCGGGGACTTTGAGAGGAAGGTGAGACTTTGTTTCATCAGAGACCTTCTTTATTGGGGACTCTGGGAGGTGTGTAAAATAAGGCTCTGGAAACAGGCATCTCTCTCTGTAAGGGCCTCATTGTGGAACCTGGAGGAGGGAGGCTTGTTTACCAGGGACTCTGAGAGACAGGTGAAGGATGCCTCTGGAAACGGAAAGTCCCTCTCTATGGGAGCTCTGTCAGGCGAACCTGTTGGGGGGGGGGGCTCTTTACTGGGGACCCTGAAGGATACATAAAGGAAGCTCTGGAAACAGGCATCTCTCTCTCAGGGCCCTGTTGGGGAACCTGGAGGGTGGCTTATTTGCCAGAGACTTTGAGAGACAGACAAAGAGGGCTCTGTAAATGGAGCATCTTTCTCTGTGGGAGCTCTGTGAGGGGAACCTGGATGGAGGACTCCTTTACTGGGGACCCTGAAGGATGTGTAAAAGAAGGCTCTGGAAATGGGTCTCCCTCTCTCCATAGAGGCCCTGTGCTGGGGGACATTGGAGGGAATTCTGCTTTGATGGGGACTTTGAGAGAAAGATGAGATTCCATTTTATCAGGAGACCTTGTTTATGGGGAATCCAAGAAACATGTAAAAGAATGCTCTGGAAATGGGCATCTCTCTCCCTAGGGGCTCTGTTGGGGAAACTGGAATTATAGAGACAGATGGATGGCTCTGGAAGTGGGCGTCTTTCTCATTATGGGAGCTGTGTGAGGGTAATGTGGAGGGACAGCTCCTTTACTGGGGACCCTGAAGGATAAGTAAAAGACTCTGGAAACAGGCATCTCTCTCCATAGGGTCGCCAATGGTGGAACCTTTTAGGGGAGTTCATTTACTGGGGACTTTGAGAGACAGTAAAAGAGTGCTTTGTAAATGGAGTGCCTCTGTACATGGGAGTTCTGTGAGGGAAACCTGGAGGGAGGGCTCCTTTACTCAGAACTCTGCATGCTACCTAAGACATGTCAAGGGGGGCTTTGGAAATGGAGAATCTCTCTCCTTAAGAGGCTGTGTGAGGGGGACCTGGATGGAGGCATCTATACTGAGGACTCATAGAGACATGTAATGGAAGACACTGGAAATGGAGGATTTCTTTTATAGGGCTCCATAACAGGAACCAAGGCACTTAGCAGGAGAGGGCTCAGCCAGTATGTTTTTTGCACTAGGCTGTCCTTTAACAGGATACGATCCAGGGTTGTCACCGGTCTCCTAACTGGATACAACATCCTGAGAGACATCTCTATATAATTGGTCTGATGGACAGTCCCTTATGTAGGAGGTGTGGGGCAGAGGAGGAAACCTAAGCTGATGTGTTTTGTGAGTGTGAAGCCATGGTGACACTCAGACATACCTGTTTAATTTCATTTTTCTTGGACCCTGAGGATGTTAGAAGTCTAAGTCTAGGGACACTCCGGAACTTTACTACAGGAACAGGGCTCCCATGACTTGGACATCAGTTTAAGGGGCACACAGGGCCTGTCAAAAGGCCTGCATATATCAGGGCTGAAAGGGTTCCAACCTATTTTTTGTTCTGTTCCAGTCCATTTTTAGTTTGAATCTTGTAACCATTTTGTGTGAATATTGTAACCAGTTCTTATAGCCTGCTTCCATTCATACATACCTAGACTCTCTTCAGCTGAAAGTTTGATATTCTTTTTAATGTGTTCCCAAGCCTGTTTTATGTCCTTGCAATAATTTACGTTCTGTGAAGCTGCAAACCTCTATGAGATTTTCATCTGATACTGTTTCCTAACTTCTAGCTCATTTAGCTTCTTGAGATTGAATCTTTCAACTTCCAACTTTTCTACTGCTTTTTTACTTACCATCTGTCCCCCCCTAGCTTCATTGGTCACCAGATAATGATCATTGTCACAGTGAGCTTCTCTGAGAGATTGTACATCATATATACTTGAATGACATCTCCTATTTTTAATATGATTGTGCGTCTTCCCATCAGGAGAGGTTCAGATGTATTTATGAATGTTTCGGTGCAGGAACATTCTACTCTTAACAATCAAATTTTTTGATGTGGTTAATTTGACTACTATAACACCTATATCATTACTATTCTTGTGTAAACTCATTCCCAGTTGTCATTTTGAAAATGTCCTCTCTCCCCATTTTTGCATTGGAATCTCCTAACACAGTTTCTGTGTGGTCACGAGGAAAGTGACTGAACACCCGCTCTTAACTCCTTATGAAAAGTGTCCTTTGAGTCATCCCTTTTATCCTCAGGTGGTGCATGTGCATTTGGAACAATAATATCATACCAGCGCTGCCTCAGCACTATATATGACATCTTATCACTAACAAACTGTACTCACTGCTTATACTATTCTCTGGTGTATAAAAATCCTGTTTCCAATTGTAGTTTTTCATCTCCTTTTCCATAGAAAAAAGTATGATCTACTCATAAAGTACCTCCCTTTTCACACCTAACATCCTGTAAAATAAAAGGTAAATCAGTCCCATTACAGGCCTGAGGTGCCCAGAGAGTTCCAGGAAGTTAAGGTTCCCAGATTACATGACATTGGCCCAGGATAGTGGTAAGGTTGTCAGCCTTACTCACTGGCCGCTTTTTACCCCCAGGAAATACTCCTGGTACTCATTTCTGTTAGAGGCTGAGTCGACTCCAGGGCCCTAGTGCAATCGGAAGGATTATGTCAATGAAAAATTCCATCAACACCATCTGGAATCGAACCAGCGACCTTCCGATTTGTAGCACAGCACCTTAACCACTGCGCTACTGACCTAGCATCCTGTACATCCATTAAAAATTATTTTCTTGATGGTTTTGTATCAGCATAAAGAAAGTTTGGGTTTAGTTCATTGTGACTCCAGTCCTTTGCTGTGGTGCAGGGAGAGGTATGCAACTTAGTACAGTATAAACACAAACATTTGTCATTAGTAACACTGTCCTTAGTTTAGTCTACACACTTAAAGCTGTTGTGTGATGAATTTCCTCAGCTTCCCACATCGCTTGTGTAGAGTGGGCCAAAAGTCGTTTTGTAACTTCTGTAGACTATGAGCATATTAATGGGGTTTATAATAAATAACAGTTGAACCCAGGTATAACAACCAGTTTATGTGACACTTCACCTATTGTGCCAGATATTCTGTGATACCAATTAATTCCTTTCTGTTGACCATAACAGTATATGCCTTGGTTAATGATACAAAATATTCAGTCCCTTTTGTGATGTTATAACCAAGTCTGACTGCATTTCTCAAACTAACTTAAGTTACAACAAATGTTAGCCATGGCCTCCCACGTGTTTGTAGAGATGTTGTCACATCTGGTCTTGTTTGCAAAGACACTTGTTATGGTTCATTCTGAGGGATATGCCTGATGAATGACATATAGCTGCTAAGTAACTCTTGGCTTTCTGTGTATATCATACCTTCACACTACACAACAAACCTTTTTGTTTATAGGCTGTCAGTAGGGCTCTGTCTTTAAAAATGGAAGCCACATCACATTGAATTATGTCCTTTGCTTATTCCTGGAATTTATACATACAAAGATGGGCAACTTTTATCAACATAATTGGTACTTTGGCTGGGAGTAAAACTCATGCCTAAATATACTGTCTGTTAAAAAATAAATAATACAGCGTAGCCCCATCAAGACTGGCTCTGGGAACCACACAGTCACTTGTTCAGTGGAAATCTGGGTTCTTTACTCGGCATAAAGGCAGCTGGAGCATTGAGTACTAAAGCCTGTGTAATGTGGAATTAAGAATGAGGAATGTGGTATTGACAGTGTTGTTAATTAAATCATAAATAAATAAATTAGAAATAAATAGAATGTGTTACTATTCACACTCCCATATTGTGAGATTCCATAAACTTACGTAATTTGTAAGTAAATGTGAGACCTTGGTGCAATATGAATGGGACTTATTATTCCTGGTTGGTGAGCATCCAGTTTGTTTGTTTTTGTCTAGATGGAGACAGATGGTGTGTCTTCTGGTAGTGAAGCCAGCACACCTACTCCTGGTGCAAGTTCTCCTGTTACAGTGGCTCCTGGGTCACCACCACTTATCAAGCAGTCATTCTCCAAGACCTCTGTTGGTACAGGTCTTGCTGCTAAATGATACTGGCTGTAGCACACAATAAGGTAAGTTTGGATTTACCATGTGCAGCACTGTCGAGGTTGAAAATGAAGTTGTCTGTAATTATGTTTGTAATACCTACATTAGTGCCATGTACCGCAGGATCCTGAAGTACTGAATGGCAATAGACCTGTGAAAAATATGTGATTTTTCTTATAGTGGCTGCTGGAAGTCTATACTTCATGTTTTGGTGTGATGGAAATACTAAGTGGTGGGTTTTGGTAAATAGTTGATACGTTGTGTGAAGGTAGATTGTAACCATATCTACATATTTTGAATGAAATTACATGTATGCATAAGCAATTACAAACTTGTGCACTCTGTTCAACAAAAAGGAAGCGGCCAGATGTTTCATATGTCCCACGCAGGCAGTGACATGAGGTACAGTTGCTATCATAATTCGAGTCGTTTTACTTTCCCCATATTTGTGCATTCGTGGCGTTTCTGTGTCTTCCATTCATTACAATCAATCATGCTGCGTATATATTAACCAAAGACATCAACACATTCACTTAATTTGAAGTTAAAACATGAATTAAAGATCATTAATTTTCCGAGGCATGTTGCTTGCTAGCTCTGCTTCCACAGATGGATGTTGCAAAATTGTGGTTGTTTGCCACACCTGGAGGTAGCCAAGCACATTAACGCGTGCTGGCAATACTCTTCGGAAACAAACTACATTGGTTCGAGTCCCAGTATCAGCATATAATTTTTCTTGTTGAGTATGCTTTATACTCACAAACACTCAATTAAATTATGCAGTAACACATCCATTATTCAATTATATGTTTCAAAAATTATATTTGCTCCATTGGCAGGGTAGAAATGGGAGTGACGCAAATATTTCTCTTATTTTTCCGTAATTCTTTTTTCTTTGTTTACTGACATTCTGATTTAGAGGGTTCATGTTTGAATGGGATTAAATCTAGGCATGTGATAGAAGTCTTACTGGCTACACTGATTATGGTGGTTATTAAAACCAAAATGCACATTTTTTAATAATAATGAAATCAAAGGTAATGAGGAGCTTGTGTTGGTTATTTTAAACTGTACTTTTCTGCATGATCAAAATGATGGATGGACTGTGCATTACCCCTATTTAATGGTTTATTGTAAGAATGTTATTTAAAGAAACCTACATTGCTTGATAAAAATTGTTGTATGATTTTAGAAAACTTTTACTAAAGGATTTCTAATTAAATTAAGTCAAGTTTCTTTCAGTTTTCTGCCACCCAAATCAAATGTCTTCTGCAGCCGTATTATGGTAATTCACAATTTTGGAGCCATGGACCAACAAGGATATCACACCTGCTGCTGGTAGTGGATTAAAACGGAGGGTAGGGGATTATCCATGGACAAAAACTGACCTGTGAGCGACAGTATGGTCATTAACCCTTACATGATTGTAGACTGATTCCCTCTTCACGACTTAACCGTTTGATGCCTAACGACACCTATAGGGGTCGTACCGCACCGCTAACCTCTAAATTTGCATTTTATATATTTATTCAACAAATATAGATACTGAATATTTTAAACATGGTATATACTCTCCATTTTTTTCTCTTCAAAATACAGTTTGTTTCGTAATTCTAACATATTTGATGCCTGTATTATTCACATTGTATATACAGGGTGTGCTAAAATTAAAAAAATAATTCCAGCGCCAAAAGGTTAACCACCATAATCAGTGTAGCCAGTAAGACTTTAAAGACGCGCATTTTTGAAAATGTGTTATTGTCTACTAGAAGGCCACATGGAAGAAGAATTATGAAGTTGTTTCGAAAACTAAAATTGAGCTGCACCTGTTACAACAGTAATTCACTCCTGCCACCCCACCCCTGAAACAAGGCCAGAGTGAAACCACCCTCAGTCCAGACCTCCCCAGCACACACATCATATGCTCCACAATTCTTTTCCATAAATGTTTCAAATCGTGCAGCCCAATGTCAGATTTCTTGACCCATTACGGCCCACAAGCAACAACAAGATTCACATGCCTAGATTTAGTCCCATTCAAACACGAACCCTCTAAATCAGAATGTCAGTAAACAAATAAAAAAGAATTACGGAAAAATAACAGAAATATCTGCGTCACTCACATTTCTAACCCTGCCAATGGAGCAAAGATAACTTTTGAAACATATAATTGAATAATGGATGTGTTAGTACGTAATTTAATTGAGTGTTTGTGAGTATAAAGCATATTCAACAAGAAAAAAATTATATGCTGATACTGGGACTCGAACCAATGTAGTTTGTTTCCGAAGAGTATTGCCAGGATGCATTAACCCACTCGGCTACCTCCGGGTGCGGCAAACAACCACCCTTTCGCAACATCCATCTGTGGAGGCAGAGCTAGCAAGCCACATGCCTCAGAAAATTATTGATCTTTAATTCGTGTTTTAACTTCAAATTAAGTGAATGTGTTGATGTCTTTGGTTAATATATACGCAGCATGATTGATTGTAATGAATGGAAGACAGAGAAACGCCACGAATGCACAAATATAGGGAAAGTAAAACAACTAGAATTATGATGGCAACTGTACGTCACATGACTTCCAGTTCGGACCGTAAAAAATTTCAGGCAGCTTGATTTTTGTTGAACAGAGGGTACATGGAGGAATATATATTGATCGTGGCCTCCTCCATGTATTGTTGACAGCTGACAGAATAAGGAATGCTGCTGTATGATATAGAGGTAGTTTTTTTGTGGCAAAGTTAATAGAATGGCACTTGGAATTTATGATCCTTGAACAGTGCGTCAGTTTGATGTGTAAGCTAAGAGAAGTCTCCCACCTTCATTTATGGTGCCATTTTTTCTTGGTTATGAATTTGTGTTCCATGTTTATGATAATTGTATAATGACATGAAGTTTCACAGTACCTGTCTGCTGTTGAATTTGTGAAAGATGATTTCTTCTTTCGTCATTTTCCATTTCAGGTAAATTTGTATTTAGGTTAGCAGCGCAGTGGATGTGGTTGAGTTTGAAAAGTGGTGTCAGCAGAAGTAAGAGTGTGATGAAAAAACAAAAACAAAGTAATTTGTGATGAACGTCTGGAAGTTATGTCTTCGTTCCATACAATAATTTCTCTTATGAAATATTTGCCAATGTTCTGAATCATCTTTGAACTTGAAATTATGAGAGACATCTTGCCTTTATTACTGTCAGTAAAAACTTGTTTTCTTGTGTGTGTGTGTTAGCAGAAATGGTAGTTATTAGCTAGGAGGAACAAGGAAAACTCAACCAGAAATATGTTTGGAAGTGCTTGATGAGTCACAATATGGAGAGCTCAGAGAAATTACAAGTGCACCCATAGGTATTCTTCACCAAGAATTAAAAATGAATGTGGTATATCCAGAATGCAGAAATAAAGAATAAAAATAATGGGGAAGATTTATCAGTTTGTAGTAAGTTTCAAATAGTACAGTCTTTCTTTCTCTCTTTCTAGTTTTGTTTATTTGATTGTTTCTTTGTTTTCTTTTGTTCTGTCTGTTTACATCCTGTTTTACTTAATCACAGTAAGAAAATACAGTTTGCATCTTCCAAGTAAAGTATTTAAATTTTGAGGCCTAATGTAATTTATGCTAGGGGTAGATACTTCTCTGTACTCTGCAGCAATGTAAGAATATTGAATTGCTTTGTGTATGTACTCTGTAATCCATGTAGGTGTGGGTAAAGTAATATTATTTCACTTACATAACAACCATCACCTTCTGCAATTGAATGCATATGTAAGAAAGTTTTACTGCCAAATGCTTTGGCTCATGTATAAAGAGCCATCATCAGGCTGACAAAGACATCATAGAAAATATGTGTACAGCACCTAAAGTATTTCATATCGCCTTTGTATATGGTTGGGATACATGAGCAATGTAAAATAATCATGATATTGTGCACAAAAACTTTTCTTTTGTACCGTGGCTCTTTATACATGATCCAAAACATTTGGCGGTAAAACTTTACAAAATGCAAAGAATTGTTGTGCTTCAAGGCTACCATCCTTACTTCTTTGTATCTTGATCACAACAGGATGTCTGACTTAAAAATGTTGCAATCTTTGTTTCATTCAGGCTCACTGTATGCCATTTGGTTGGCATTGCACAGTTTGTAGTATGAGGTCAGTTTTCCCCTGTATTGTTTAATATTTCTAATGTGGTTTATTGACAAGTGGCAGAAATCTTTGCTTGCAGGCCATCACTGTCTAGCATATGTTGCATTCTTTATGCTCCCCCCCCCCCCATGTGTGCATGTACACGCGCGCACGCATGCACACACACACACACACACACACATGCAAGTAATGGTTAGCTGCAACCACACTATTTGTGTTTGACTGCTTCATCCATTTAACATTTTTGCCTTGAATGTTATATGTATGTAACACAGGGTCATGCTCAGAATGTTGACTGTTACAACTGCTTTGCGCAACTCCCATAGGAAGTGTGGCCTTCTTCAGATCACTACAGGCATTTAATTCTGATCCCAGTGGATTAAATGTGGGAAGTATGAGAATACCCCATTGTGCTGCAAAGTGGCCATCATCGTATAATCCATATCCATTTGTAGTGTACGAAACTTGAAGCATATTAGGCATCATGTGTAGGTGACTGTCTTGGTTAAAATAAAAAGACTGATGAGAAGTGCCCATAAACTTTGTACTGTGTCACTCTTGCACCAAACATTTGTAATTGCTCACCCAATTTCTTAGGTGACATGGGGCTGTTCCTCCATTGTGTTATAAACAACAGCTTTCATGTCTGGCCAGCATTTACATGGCTTGTGATAGATGAAGTTCCCCAAACTTCTGTTGTCACTTTATTGAGAGTTATACTTAGGAAATTTTTAAATACCATAGACGTGGCAAAACTCATGCTACATCTGTGTTAGTACTACAAAGCTGAACTCTGCAAACCTTAGGACACTTAATGCTGCTGTGCATTTCACATATTTGATGTACCATGAATGACATGGTGCGTATATGCAGTAATTATTATATAACAAACACAGGAAGGTTATGGAAATACATTACAACTACAATTCTACATTTGTGCATTTTGTGTTTTCTGCAATTTTATGCACTTTTTGTTTTGCCCAAATGCCAATAAGAATGATGTTTCCTATATTTTACACTTTCTTGGTTAGGTGGTCACCACAAAAATGTAAAATAGGGGCTTTATTATATATGTACAACAGATGAACACAGTACAACTTGAACCTCTGTTGTCACTGTGCTGTCCTTTTTATCCAATGCAAATAGATCGTTTTAAATGTTTCTGTTACTGTTTCATCTTAGTTGAGTTTCAGCAACAGTGAGATGAGTTTATTGTGTCCATTTTCTTGTATTTTGATGTTAAAGAAGTTGAGCCTCTGAGTTTGTAAATGAGAATGGAAGGCAGTATTTCTGTTTGTTGAGAAAATTTATCCTATTTGATATGTTTTTTGTGTATAACTCTAAAATTTGGTGACATTATGAAATTCTGATACTGGAAAAATAGATGTTTCATTGGAGTGTTTTACTTGAGAAAATAGGAGGATTTGTAACACTGATGCACACTTTTATGAATACCTTAAAGGATTCTGTGTTATTTAATATTAATTTATGTTGGATGGGTTGTATCTTGTAGCATTGTTTTGAACCATGCTGCAAACTGTATGAAAGAAAATTACTTCTATTATACAGATCTGCAGTAAATTTTTAATGCAGCATCAGTTTGTATGCAGATGTGAATTTGTATACAACAATGTTGGCCTTTGTTTTAAAAAAAAGGAAATTTTCAACACTATTTTGGATGTATTACATTTGCTTTCAGGCATTTGGAGAAAAGTTATGTTAGAAAGGATGTGTTGTGTTGTGTAAAGTTGCTTTTGAATTAACTTGTCTTCAATTTGCCATCATATATGTGCGAAGATGAAGAGATGTGAGAACCAAATGACCGATGGTAGGTAAATGTATTTTAAAAATTGACACTCAGAGTCACAGGTGAAGGGATCAGATTAGTGAAACATTAATTAAGTTGTTTTTAGATAGATGTTAATTACAGAACTTGGATTAATGTTTTACTAGTTATGTGTTTATCATAGAAAGTGTGAAGTTTTTCAATCAACCTGTGAAAAGAAACTTATTAAAAGGTAAAACTTGAAAAGTGTAATTAGGTTCATTCTTGGGATCCATGTTTGTATTTTGATCCCATGCAACTGTTTTATAATTTTCCATTATTTGAAGTCACAAATCCATATTAAGTCAGGACATCTTGGACATACAGTTTACATTGGTGTCAAAGTACAGTTCATAAAAACCAGTCATAATGGACCACTCAGTCTGAAGGAATTTGCTGTGGGCACAGGGGCACATTCTTCATTTACCTCTTGTCCTCATTACAAAACCATCACTGCGTTTTAAGTCATGTCACATAATCATCCATGGAAAGAAAATTGTCAGAACTACACTGGAAGTGCAAATCTTGCTGCGTCATCTTTCTGATATGCTTTGCTTAATAAAAAATGAATAACAAAAACTCTGGAACAAGCAATGAATAGGTGATAGATTGCATGCAAGGGATGAAGTCTGCAGTCTGTTGCTGATTGTGGTACAGTTTGACTATCAAGAAATGAATAATGGTTGTGAAGCCTTTTAAACATATTAAGTGGGAATTTTGCGTAATAATTAAAAGAAAGTGAACTTGGGCTAAAAGGGGAAAACTTTGTACACAGTACTTTAGATGTAGGAACGTTTAACATTTTTCGTACCAGAGTTTCGATGGAACTAAAAATGTAACTTCTTGCATGAGAAAGCTTTGTGTCTGGGAACTTCCTATTTGGGAAACTATGTACAGCATTAAGTGCAAGTTTCAGGCCAAAAGTACTGAATTGATAAACAACATTGACTTCCTTTTTGATCTTCGCAAATATCATCTGTGAAATATAAAGAGAACTTCTGTGATGAAATATGTGTGAAGTTATTTTTGCTTTTGGTTGTTAAGGCAATTCTTGGTGAAGAGTAATTCCTACTCAGAAACCAAAGTTACTAAAGGCATTTGCCAAAAATGTATGTTTAACACAGATTTTCATATTCACATCCCAGCAGTGACTGCTGAAATACAATGAGAGACTTAAATTTAAAATATGTAATAAATTTTGTTTATATTAATGAACCAGTTGCATATACTTTTTATGAAGGCTGTTTTTTGGTTTATTTGCAATTAGTTTTTGTGTAAATATGAGTTGGGTTCATTTCTTCATTTATATAGTAGTACGGGTGAAATTGGGTCTTGTTTTTTCCTTCAAAACTGCACAGTACAGAGGCTGCATTTGTTTGGAAGGAATCGTAGTGTATAAGTCTCAAGATGTGCACTTACCACTATGCAGTCATTATTTTTTAAGATTAAGTAATGTATTGAGTGTAGCTTGTAGCATTTATATTATAGTAACAAATTTATATTTATAAAATATAATTGAGATGGTACAGAGTATGTACTCCATAACTATCATACAGCTATATCACTATAATAGATGGATATGTTAGATTAATTTATTATATTGGATTCTATTTTCAAACTGGAAATGCAGAGATATTACTGTTACTAAATAATTATTACTTCAATCAAAGTGTCCGACTGTACAGTCAGTATTCAGTTACCACTGGAAAGGGTATTGAAGATGGAATCTTGTGTAATAATATACCGGATTTATTTGATAGGGGGATAGATGTATTTTCTAGTTGAAATGTTTCCATCCCTCTGTCATGAGGGGTTCCATACACTGGATAATTATTTGATATTTATAAAATAATATAAGTCTGTTTTAGTCCTTTCTGTGTGTGTACTGTTTTGGAATATGTGACTGTATGTAATTGGGAAAGGAAGGAGAAACCTGGTGAGGCAGTCTTATTACATCAGAAGTCCCAGGTTTGCTTTGTCTGAACAGCATAAGCACATACTTTTGTGCTGCTTGATGAACCTGCAGGTTCTTCTGAAATGTTGGCACCCATTACCAGACTACATGGTGTCATAATCTTTATGCCTGTAGCTTATTGTAAATCCTGTAATTTGTACATAATTGGGGAAAATAGCTTTAAACGTTGCATTTTTATGTAGTTTGAATGTTGGGTGTTGATGTTGAGTAGGAGAGTGGAAAGTGTACTCTTCCACAAGCAACATCCCACCATATTGACTGGATTTGTGCAGTAAGCCTTCCCCCACCCATATGGACAGGCACTTTACAAAAAGGAAATGTGTTAGTGCATTATTTAAAATTATGATTCAGGAATTGGAAATACCATAGGTGCTTCAATAAATAGAATCACTGGAATCACTATATGCAGGCTTGGTAAGACAGTGTGAAGGCGATGAATTGGACAAGCAGTTTTGGTATTTAGTTTTGCTGCAGACAAATCACATGTGACTTTTTGATCAGATTTATGCCCAATGAAAACGTGTCGAACTGACATGTAATTGTTTAAAAAGTATTGTTACACATGTGTCAGTCTTTTGTATCATGAATAGGATTGACTGTTTCATAAGTATGTACTATCAGAGAAGTGGAAAATGCAATCAGATTCCTCACTGTGTCAGACATCTCTAAAGCAAAAGAACCATCCATGTATTTTAAACAGCTGAGACTTTTCGTCCCCAAAGTTAGTTTTTAAAATGTAATAGGTTTCATTGCCATGTAGCCCGGATTCCATGCAGACTTTGATGAATGTACTTTTCTCAGGTCATGTTGTCACATTTACAAAGTGACGCATTTAATGATCATGTCTGCACAGAAACATTTCTCTCATGATAGACATCAGACACATATGCTGCTACACAACTTCCTCAGTTTCCCATTTGTGTGTAGGTAGTTTGCGATTTCTGGAGTTTTGATTTATGATAATTTGATTTGACATAGTTCATTAATTTAGGCATGTTCTCAATTTACACATACTAAAACTTACATTTATGTGGTTTGAAAGGATCCCTCAAAGTGTGACATGAAAAATTATGGCATCTTTATTGATAATATGCTTCCAATCACTCCTACACTCACCTCACCCTATCCACCAGCTCCCTTAAGGTTGGTGCAGCAGTAAATATGTGTTTCTTGCTGCATGTATATTTGTCTCAGGTTTAAGTTTATTTGATTTTCTGTTTTAAATGACTGTATTATATTGTGGTATTGTGTATTATAATTTGAAATTTCCATTGTGTTTGGTAGGCTAAAATTGTTCTAATTTTACTTTAATTTGATTTACATCATAGTGTTCAGGGATGCATTGACCATGAAAATTGAGAACTTTGTGTACTTTATTCCTTATAATAGACTCAATCTCTATACTTTATGATTACAGGTTACTGTAATAATTTAAAATTGTAGTGTTTCTCTTGTACCCTTGAACTGAGTAATATGAGAGTAACAATAGTCTGAAGATATATATTATTCCTGCATACTGTCAAGAGGTCAGCTATTTGGGTTCAATTCTTGTGTGTAGAAGAATATTGTGTGGCACATCAATACATTACCATCTGTGGCATTCCATTTGGAAAGTGAACATGGTCTAGTGGGTTAGAATTTTTGTAGAGTTTGTGCTTCACAAACCCCTTATAGTCTAGCACTGTTGATGACCTGCACTATAAAGTTATATGTAACTTTTCATTTCTTTTTCTCAGTCTTTTCTGTTAGAAAATTGGTTCTTACAAAGGAATTTCCAGAAGATGGCCTGTAACTTGTTTTTTGTGGGATATTTTGCCAGGTTTCTACATTTCAGGTTTGAAGTGTTTGATTTTCTTAACTGGATCTTTATTCCCAGATAATGGGGTGTGTGTTATGCCAGTTCAGTGTGGGAACTCCTTAATAATAGTTATACTGTTAAAGTATTCTAGATTGATTTCACTTCATTCTATTTTTCCTGCAGTTTCAGTATTCATTTTTTTGTGTGTAAATGAGTATCATTTTTAGTTTTATGAATGCACGTCAAAGACAAATGGCAACATTGGATGCCGTTCTGAATGTGAGGTAAGAACAGTTGAAGATTTTGCAAAATTAAAACGAAATGGACACCTTTGAGGTGATTACTGACAAATATGAAGCAATTGATTGTAGGTGATTTTGTGTAGAAATGTGGAGTGTACATCATGGTAGTATAAGGGATTTTAATAATGATGCTAATTGCTGTTAAAAGTAACATTTGTCCATACAATTACAGTGACATTATTCATATATTATTTTGCCCCCTCCCCTCACTTTTTTTGTCTTCATTTAATTTTCAGAACAGTTCAGCCATGTTTGAATTATCACAGGACTTTGTATAATGCGGTGTATTTAAAGATAAATTTGAAGTGCATTACATTATTTATTGTATACAAGCAGTTTTTTTTGTAGCCCATACATTTGATCCTCTCCTATCTAACAACAAATGTACCTACATGATGAACTTTATGTCGATCAACTGTGATTCTAGATGAATTTGTTGGTATGCCATCAAGACAGCAAATTATTAAAGATACATTTCCAAATGTGTGGTATGAGCCCCTGGTGCCTATTGAATAGGCACTGAGTAGACCTATTGAAGAATGTCTCTTGCCTATGCCAGGATCTGAACCCTGGATTGACCAGCTCATAACCTAGTCAGTATATGGACTGCTGTGTGCAAAGTGCTATCAACTGCTTAGGTTGTAGCCTTCTTCACTTTCCATACTGATGCTGACCGGCCAGCTATCATGTGATCACATCACTTGCTTCAGTACATCTGCAGCCACTCGCTTTTGTTTCTGCATATCACTTTGGCTCATACTAATTTGTAGGAAAGTAAGTACTTGAAATGGAATTTAATAATTGTCCAACAAGATGCAAATTATTCAGTTTATTACATTTCTGTAGGCAGCTCTACATGTTTCAGGTGTTGACACCCATCATCAGGAGCTCGTACAACTGTAAATACAGCTTCTGGTATTGATTAACTGCAATGAATAATATATGCTGCTACTAATACTAATATATAATTTAAAATTCTAGATTGGTTATATTGAATGTTACTAGCCTTGACGAATATATTATGTAAAACAATGGTGGATGGTTAAAAGCAGTACTTTTAAAATATGTACAACAATATATATATATACCACACACATAATTTAGGTTGTGTTGAAGTTCTATCAGAAAATGCAGTAAACAAAGTCAGTTAATACTATTGTGTGTATACCTGATTTAGTTATTATAAAATACTTTGGGAATAACATTATTGAGATCAAAAGAATAGTCATTACATACCCAGATCTACTACCATCCGCTCTCTTTGTTGATTTGGAACTGATTCATGTGTTATGGAATAGTTGTGACGTAAGACCGATGTTGATGGCTAGCTGGAATGGGAGATTTTGTTCGCCTCTGTTTTGTTCTGTGATGAGAGTACCATTATATTGATATGTCTGTATGAAGAGTTGTTCGTAGGGTATCAACAATGAGGTCTTGTGCATTGGTTTAAGTAAAGTCATAGTGTCTGTAATGGTCCCATATTCATGTTGGTTCCTTAGAATGTGTTGGGCATATGCTGATTGGGGGTCGTTATTTCTGATGTAGCAGATGTGTTCATGGTACCTCTGTGTCAGGTCGCAACTAGTCTGCCCTATATATGACATGTTGCATGTCTTGCAGGTAAGTCTATATACCCCACTTCTATTGTAGTCTGGTATTTTTTCTGGGTTCTTGGGTTTGATGCTTTGCTGTATTGTGTTATGTGCTTTTGAAAGTGGTGTTTATGTTTGTATGTTTAAAGAGATTGGTAAACTCTGACTTTTCGGCTGTGATATGTAAATGTTGCCCTTTTTTTTTTGTTTTCATCTTTTGTTGTTCTTGTGTGAGCTTTGTGCTGTACTTGTTTTTAGTCTTGCTTACCTGGATTCACAAGTCATAGCAGAACTTGGATGGCATAGTGTAGTGAATGGGGAACAGGCTTGTGGGTTAGTGTAGGATAAGTTGTTATTGAATAACAACCAGAGTACACACATATACTGGATACTTATTAAAGTCTTACCCAGTGAATGTGCAGTTGGGATGCGCGGTGTAACGCTGGGCAGAAGGCCGCTTGGTCGGGAAACAGCTCTCGATGAGTCAGTCGGCCGCGATCGACTAGCTGCTAACCCGCGGCTGGTCTGTGAGTGCCTGGTCGGCGCTGCGTCGTTATTCCTTAGATGCCGGGCCCTCGGCTTTGTTGTGCGGTCACACGTTACTCACGCTGCGAGCTGAGAATTCTTAACTCCTTCCTGATGAGCACTAGAATGCTGTCCGAAGCCAAGCCAAAGTGTCTAGGCGGAGACTTGCACGAAGCACAAGTCGACGTCCCTCGGTCTGTTCGAAGCGTCCTTCCAGACGGCCATGTCATCTCTTCGCGGCATGCGGGTTGGGGCGACTCAGTGTATTTAGATCTTCCCCATCCCCTTCAGTGTGTACGTCAACGACATGCCCTTACCCTCGCACCACGTCGAGTTGGCCGTCTAAGTGGACGAGACGTCCATCATAGCTACGTCCCGCAAGAGGATGCTGCTCATCAGCTACCTGGAATCGTATCTCAACGATCTTCGGCGATGGTTCATTGAATGGAGAATCGCCATTAATGTCTCTAAGACATCGCGACAATCTTCGCGCAGGCCGGTCGGCGCTTCATCCAGCCCCGACCAGTATCACTTTTCAGGGAACCAATCAAATGTGTCGACACAACTCGTTATTTGGGATTGACCCTAGATACATGACTCACCTGTTTGCCTCACATCGATCACGTCAGGAAGAGAACTGAAAGTATGGATATGCTGGGTCCCCTGCTGAATAGGAAGAGTGATCTCTACGTCAGGAACGGAGTCCTATATAAGCAGCTCACCCGCCACATGATGTATTATGCGTGCCCCGCGAGGAGGTCCGCAGCCAGCACTCATGTCAGGAGGCTACAGGTGTTAACAATCCAAGTGTCTTCGTCTTGCTACTGGTGCCCCTGGTACGTAAGTAACAGGCAGATATATGAGTACCTGGGTGTTCTGCTGTTTACCGGCCACATCAGAGCCCTGACTGCGAGCTTTGATTCAAAGATAGCTGACGTGGTGAACCCCCTAGTACGGTAACTCGGCAGATACTTAGTCTGAACGAGGGTCGAACCCGTCGCCTGACGCGAAAGCCAATGGCAGGAGTCAGCAGGCCAGTTGCGGCCATTGCAGTCTGAACGAGGGCTGAGCCCGTCGCCTGACGCGAAAGCCAATGGCGGCAAGAGTCAGCAGACCAGTTGCGGCCATCGACCGCAATGGCCAAGTCGACTAAACGAATCGCGTTCGGCGCTCCTTAGCCGAGGCCTTTCGGTTACCCTGACTGAGGTTTAACCGTGAACTTTCCTCAATTGTAAGGCAAATGCCATGGTATAGGATGCAAAGTCGGGGCACGGCCCGCACTCCCCTCCCCTGGCGCGGCGGCTTCACCTAAGCGTCTGACAAAAGTCGCATACTTCCAGTTTGCGACTGAGCCAGTCTGGGTTCAGAATCCAGACAGCTAGCCAACCGGAGTTTATCGCTTCCATATTTAGTTTGCTGCCACCTAGGCATTAGTCTTTGGTCAGATCAGTCAAGACCCTCAGTCTGGCTTCAAACCGTTAGCGTAAGCATATCCCCTGTTAAGAGTTAAGGTCTCTCATAGAGCCCAGCGTTGCGGTCAAACACAGGACAAGACGGGGACGGCGATTTGCGCTTCGCGCAAGTCTCCGCCCCCCAGTTAGCACTTTGGCTTGGCTGACTTAACTTGAGCTTCATTAAACGCTTGCGACAGGAATAATACACCTCGAGAATAGAACCGCCAGCACCGACACATCAAGAAAGGAATAACCAGCTCCGACACGTCAAGAAAGGGACAACCAGCTTTGGCACATCAAAGATTAAAAGCGTCGTTAAATTCCACCCAATAGGAGTAAAAGCGTCGTTACTCTACTTTCCAAAAAGGAGTAAAATTGTCCGCGACAATTCAGAAGGGAGTAACGTCGTTTGACCACTAGTATCACCACGACACCTATGGGGACGTAAGGCTAGGCGATCTGCGATATACCGCCTCGCCTAGGACCTGTCGTCACTACGTCTCGCTTTCCACTGGACCGCCGCTGCGACATAGTTGCCATCTCCCCGGACTGTAGACCGCGCAACGCACCTGCGCATTCACATTCCACTTGTCAAACCGAACACACGAGGCAAGACTAGGCGATGCACAGTAATCTCGGCGTCTAAGCCGCAATTCATATGACACCATACTGTACGACTTTAAGACGATAATAAATAACATGTGTTTTGCTGTGATTGTTCACTGCAAGCAATCCTACAGTATCCCACAGGAGTAACAAAGCAGCGCGGACGGGACACCCACAGACTAACCTTGTAAATGCCACTAGCAGCATCCGGCCATCCTGGAACACAGCGCCGCTTTCTGACAGCTCCACACCGCGTTGCCCCCGGTACAGTCTCTGCCAGTCATATCCAACCCTATAGCGGGACTTGCCGCTAACCGACTCAGCTCGCAAACAAGACCAGCACTGAGCCGTTTCCACTCAGATGAGATGATCTTTGCTCACAACTGCCCGCTGACCAGCTCCGCCGCGCATTCACGCGCTAGCAGCCGAGCAGGCCTCATCGCCAGCGTGAAACCAGTAACAAACTCAAACGAATCATGGCGTTTCTTCCGCAGTTAATAACACTAATGTATGACTCACCAGACCTCAATAAATATCAGTGTATATGTTGGTACTGTAGGTGTTATTCCATGACAACCCTACAGTACCCTACATACCGAATTCATTAGAACAACATTACTTACAGGCAACAAGTTGTGCTTAAAGTACGGTTGAATGGCAATTTAGTAGGTCTTGCTAACTCGACAAAACACATAGAAATATTGCTTTACTGTGTGCTGCTTAAAAGTGATGTGTGCGGGTGTTGAAGTTGCGATATTGGGCTGTGTAGACCTATTATATCTTGCTATTAAACTATTGCGTAAACTATGCAGGTGGCCGGATGAGAACGACTGCTGAACGCAGGGCCAAACATGGCTGCGAGAGGCGCAGTCATCCGTGGGTGCGCTATATCCGCGATATTAGCAGACGTAACGAGAAACATGGTGTAAATACCTCTGTGACGGGTGACTGCGCGCGCATACATGATTCGCGAGATGCTGTCGTTTTCCGGGGATGAACAGCTGGAAGTTACGTATGTCGTAGTGAGGTACCAAACCTCCTGGTGGGTGAGATTACTCCCCTGGAACCACGACCCTTGCATTACAGGCCTACATTCACAATATCTGGTTCCAGCTACCATCCTTCGAAATCGCCAGCGGAAACCATGTAGAAGAGAAGAATCTGCGTACCAGATTATATCACGACCGCAGGAGTTACACTACACCTTACTGCGAAGTAATCTGACATCCTTAAGGAACTATATACCGATAGCGTGGTCACTGAATAAAAACGTAAGGAACCGTTTATTCGCATCTCGCGTAGTATATCCTGATATTGTTTTATGATGTGAGTGATCCGTTGCACCACATTTGGAGAGATTAGTGACTCACAGTAATACACACTACCATCTGCGTGAAACTACAATGGCGAACTAGCGCATGAAAGACGCTCGTGAGTGTATCCTAGTGGAAAATGGGCGGTGAAACCTTGACCCCACTATAACAAGAGTTTAAGAAGAAATTGAACTAGAAACATCATGTTATCGTTGTGGACAGAGTATGAATTAATATTGTGATACAAATGCCTAAAACCACATGTAACCTCTCTCTCAGGAGTAATACAAGTTTTGGAGTAGGCTTGTGGGAAAGAGGCGGTAAAACCTCAACCCCACCATAGCTAGAAACTGCGAACTAAAGGAACTAGAAAACATCTTGTGACGAGTGATGAAGAAGTAGTAATATATTTTGTCATAGAAATGACTTAAAACTATATCTAACGTATGTCTCACGTGTTGTAAAAGGTTTGTGGTAGCGCCATGTGGTGGAATGCCGGTATAACCTCGAAATTGATTAGGAAAGAAATGTGAAACATCATGTCACCAGTGTGGAGGGAGTAGTGGTAATATATTTTGTTATAGAAATAATTTAAAACCATATGTAAACTCTGTCTCAGGAGTTGTAAGAGGTTTTGCTTAGCGCCTTGTCGAACCTTTGGCCCGGAAGTATTACTAGAGCACGAACTATAACGTCCGTGGAGTTACGTGGGATCCGTGTCACTGGGTAGATCGCAACGACGTCAGCGACACATGTTTCAGCCTGCTACAATAGTTGGAGTTAGGTATGTTAACACTTACAGTCGAACAAAACTATATTTGTTTTTTTAAGTATACAGGAGTTTACAACAACGACATGTTTCGGCCATATATGTGGGCCATCATCAGGTTGTGGTTGGACTTTAAGCTTAGGCTATACTAACATGCGTGTAGTGGTCTTGGGGCGTAATGGGGCGGGTTAGAGTTCTCATTTTGTCACGGGGTACCATGGTGCCGGATGTATCTGGTGGGATATCGTTTTTTCTCCCACAGGGATTATTTCTTATGCTAGGGGGTATAATATAATACATAAGTATAATTACTTAAGCTACAATATGTACAATCAGTGAGAATAATATAGGTTAAGCCTTGTGTTGAAGCGCTAAGCTGGGAAAGGGTCCAGCCGTGTCACTGTTATAGTTCCTTATCACTTTCTAACCTGTTTAATTATGTGTTGACCAGGGGGTGTGCGTATGCAGCTGAGTTGAGGCTGGTCATTGTTCTGGCTATAGCTTCTGCCCGTGTGGTGGTGGTGGATTTTA
>Ga0123354_10000393_pt1:27500-42128 | contig 42128 bp, 24 predicted proteins | sample TergutLab28metaG_2_FD_97872 | JGI IMG/M metagenome (GOLD analysis project Ga0123354, IMG submission 97872) | Labiotermes labralis P4 segment gut microbial communities from Petit-Saut dam, French Guiana - Lab288 P4 | ecosystem: Host-associated > Arthropoda: Insects > Digestive system... | reverse complement strand
AAATTTTATTGTTATCAGATTCTACATTCTTCAAACTATTTTTCCACATATTCGCCGCCATTATTGAGGCACTTATCGTAGCGGGGCACAAGTTTTTGTATACCCTCCTCATAGAATGCGGCCACCTGCGATTTTAACCTCTACTGACAATGTCATAGAGTAGAGTCCTTGAAATCTGAGGAAAGTGCAGGGACAGATCAGATCTGTCGTCACGCACTCTTTCGTTGAACTTACGCACCAAATCATCATTCACCAAAGATGGACGCCCACTTCGCGCCTCATCGTACACGTTCTCTCGTCCTTCATTGAACATCCGAACCCATTTCCTAACCATGCCATCACTCATCGCATTATCGCCATACACTTGACGAATCTGGTGATGAATCTCACTTGGTAGCACTTTCCTAGCGTTCAAAAAACGAATTACAGACCGTATTTCACATTCGGCGGCCCCTTCAATTGTCTTAAACATGTTTAACGCACAAGAACAAACATAAACATAACACAAATTTCACGAAATGGCGTATTTGGCTTCTCAATTGATAGAGGAAGTCACTGCACATGAGCAAAGTGACAGTCTCGAGGATGCGCGAGAGATATGCGCAGACGGTACTTACTTTCCGAATAACCTACGTATTTCGTTAAAAAAAAATCATAAACTATTTACTGACAAAATCACGTTATTTCGTAGGTAGTGTACGTATGCCTATTGTGGGCCACTGCAGCCAGTCAAGTTACTTGTAGTTCTTTTTTTATTAGAAAATGCGGTAAATTAAAAAAGGACTTACTGCGAGTAAAATAATTAATGATGTATGGAGTTGACACGTATGGTTCGGCCCATTTCAAATCTCCCATTACATATCTTCGCTTGTAATATCAACGTGACCACATGCAACCGGCCGAGTGAGCCTGCACTTAATAGTATCTTGAACTAGCACATGCAACTTGTGGTTCTTGCGTTATGGTCGCATTCGGATTTGTTATGACGCCGTACAAGAGTTCAGACAACAATTGATGCCAGCGGTGTGTTAGGCACCTTTTTGTTGATGAATATTAGTTGAGTTTTCTGGGTTGTTGGGGCATGACCGCTGGCAAGTATGGGTTACCGGCAGTTTGGAGGTTCGTGGACTACTTGAAGCTGAAAATGAAGGCGTTGTCCTCCTCTGAAACGTCTGTTCCTGTTTAACAGTAGATATGCCGTAACAAAGCAGAGGGCTTGAACCTTCATCAAGGTTGCTGTTAGAACCCAAAATCTCGCACTATATTCTCGTTCATTGACAGCTTTTGGCCCCTCAATTATGGCATAAACCGAATCAAATAAGTAGCTATTTCTCTTCTTCGAATTAATTTACTTTGGTGGCGCGTCTATTCAGTTTCTTTGTTTATCCTGACCGCGGTTTTCACGGGTTTATCAGGTCTTCCAAGCAAATTCTCTTAGAGTACCGTAACTTACTTTGCCTTAGAGAGCAGAGTTTATTATTTGCGTGATATAACTTAGTACGTGCTCGAAAGTTGAAATTCATGCGAAGTTTCTTCTTGTCGTCTTGCTTTTTTATGTCGGTAGTATTTATCATGTTTTCAAATGTTTTTGTTTGGATGGTGCGTGTGGAATACTTTGCAATTGCTTTTCTAATACACACAGCACCATTAACCCTTTGTATGTGCGTGTGTGTGTGTGTGTGTGTATTTAATTTTAGTTCCTACTGCAGTCAGAACACACTGCGCCTCCATCCCCAAGACTAACCGATTAATTTTGGGTGGGGAATGATGGCTGTTTAATTTGAAAATCATACAGAACTAGTGAATACGCTGTGTGCGGGGAAAATACATTTTTTTCCTGTTAAAACATACGATTCGTGTAATAACCACTGAGCTGTAAAGGAAGAAACTTGCACGGGTTTCTTAGGCACTTATTTGGAACGTTTTACTTCTGCGACAGCGGCCATTGATTTTCCCCATGTTGGTTAAAAATATGGATGTTTCCAAAGCTTATACCTTCTACCCTCAGGTCTCTACATGGGGAAATAGGAACAGGTATTTTATTTTCCCTCTTTTCTTGCTTTAGCATGTCGTATATATTTTCTTTTCCTTTCTCACCCCCGTATATTATGGTTCCCATTTCCCCCCCCCCCCCCCACACTCATTTCTCACCCCCTCTGCATTGTTATTTTGTCTTCCCTTGCGCATTGTTTTTCCGTTTTACAATCACATTCTCTTCCTGCCATCTTTATTTCTCCTTTCACAGTCTCAGAGAAAGTTTTTATGCCCTGCTTTTGAAAATAATGAATCGTATGGGTAAGTGTGATCGTACAGGAGATGTGGCCCTACGTAAGACCATGCTGGTTGACGGTTAGTTCGCTAATATTGATGTAAATAATATTCCTTCATCTGAGCAATGTGACCACTTCTTTGTATCCAGAAACTTGCTGCAGTAGTTTATATGCTGGTGTACTGAGTTGATAGTTTTGTGGGAACGGCCCTGGCAGCCTAACGTTTGGTTGACGATTGTTAACGGATACATGCACGTGCAACGCGACACTGTCACTTGCTACTGCCATCATCACTGTTTCTTTCTGTAACCGCGCGCGTGTGTTGTCCATCGAACTGTTTATTGCCTTTAACATTAGCTGCCGAACCGCAGCTCTCTGTGCAACTTGAGATAACGGACTGATTGTTACAGCTTTGTGTTTGTACGAAAAACAAGAGACGAGCCTGAAGCGTAGTGCGTAGTTTGCCTGGTAGGAGGGAAGTAAACGTCCATCGTGCAGTGAAGGTCAGGTGTTGCCAGTGCTGGCACAGACGTTTGCAGATGCGTTCAGGAATTCGGTCATGCTCTCCGGAGGCCCAGAGTTACTGCGCCATTGCTGTCAACAGTTCATTCCCATTGTATGGGTAATAGTTCTCAAAACAACAAACACCAAACTAATCTCTGTATGGCTGTTGCTTCTGTCGAACTTATGCTCACTTACTGCGATCACAAACATAAAATCGGTCATCTAGACCAAACGTTTGGAACATCGAGAAATATGTGGTATCTTTAATAATTGTTATTGGCCGAGAATCCCTGAGAGATTTTGTGAAGAATGTTAGTTTAGGAATACCGCTCGGTCGCATGCATCCCACGGATGTCACTTTGGCTTCGATTTGCATAGGCTTATTTGGCTAGCAGTCTTGCCACTTTGTGAAAAAGGCTGGACTATGTTTTGCGGCAACATCTTGAGGTTCACATCGGGGAATGTACTTTTCATTGCCGATACATCAGTCACTGAGATAGCGGAAAATTGTATGCGAACTCATTAAGTGGTGTTATTGGCGTCTGCTGTGAGATGCATAACTGATGTGTGTTTAAACCGTTCTGAAGCTTATTTTGATGTTTAAATCTGCAGTTTCACTGATCTGCTGTGTCACCTAAAAATATCATTTTCAATCAGATAAAGCTCGATTGTTTACCGGCTTTGTAAAACTACAGCTCTATAGCCATGGTTAGCATTAGTCTCTTCCAAGACGCCTTAACTTCGGTTTCTTAACTTAGGTCTCTGGTTAGCAGTTGCAGTACCCTCGCACCATCTATTGCTTCGTGCTTCCTCTAACAGTGTGTTATTTACTACAGAGGTATGTAACCTTCGGTGAGAATGGGAAAGGATCATACGAATGTGTGGTTAAGATGTGCATCTAATGCTTGCGGGCTGTTGCACTTTGCCTGCATTTGTTTGGAGCCAAAATAAAATTTAAAAAAAACTACCCTAATTTCTTGATATCCGTTCTTGGGGTTCTAACGGCTGTTTTTCCTTAACAAGAGTTGTCACAGTCGTGAAATATGTGTGTCGTTGTCTCGTCATTATTGTCACTATCACAGCAGGGTAGTCGTAGTAACTACTGGGGTTTTCCCTCTTGAGAAACTGACTGTCGTGTAGCTGGTCCCGAAATTCCCTTGGAATTAAGGTGTTTAGTGCTGTGATCACAAGAATCCGCTATTTATTATATGAACCAGCTGAATCGAATCTGCGTCCTGTATTTTTTGTTATTCTCTCGTCCGCTACTTGGTCTCCCACGTGGCCTGCTCGCTCCAGATTTTCTGGCCAAACTTTCGTGTGCATCTGTCGTCTGTCCCACGCTTGTTATGTCAGCATGTTGAACAGCACATACTTCAGTCATTCGTTGTTAATTTTTTTATCATGTGCCTCATTACTTCAAGATATATTGGGTGTTTTTCGTACTTGACCGTTGAGCGCCGGCCCGACGCTCTAGTGCGTTTTTATTAGACGTTCTGAAGGTTATTATCACTTCGATCGTTTTGTCGAGCTCCCGTCATCGACTTTTAAACGTCCCTGACACGCGGTGTACGACGCAAGACTGGCTGAGCGCCTGGCGGAGCGTTGGTCGGGCGCTTATCGGTCAAGCGAGATTAAAACACCCTATACATTGAATCTTTGAAAGCCTATAACCATGTAAATAGCGGTCTGTAAGTTTAGTTTGGACAACATGAGCTCTTCATGTTTGCATTAGGTACACCCTTATCGGATGGGGTGCGTTCTTGTGAAGGGTAGTAATTGTGTCACGCGGGAAGAATGGATTATCCAATTAATGTTATTGAATATAGGCCTAAATGTAGCTCCATGTCAACATTTTACAGCTAAATTCGGCGTTACATTAATATGTAACCGAAAACTGTAAGTTCGTATATTTACCATATGGGATATTAGGTGCTCGCGGTGATACTGAAGAAGGTTCATATCTTCTGCGATATGATTCCATGTCGATAGTTTAATATTGACTGACTGTTCTTGGGAACTTGATCGCATCTTCGGGGCCAAAGACGAGTTCGGCCATGCCAGTCGGCACGGCTTTATATTCCAAAAAGTGAATATTATTGTTTGTTGTAGATATTATTTTCCGTTTCACATACATTATACGTAACGTTCAGGTATTTATTGTGACATTTTGTTTCAGTGTAACTGTTAGTGTACAGGCCGGTGCGTATTCGTTTAAAAATTTCATATTTTTCATGTTTATTATTATACCAACAAATGCACATAGAAGTAGTATAAAATTAATATTAAAATTACGCCGACATTTTTCGGTGTTCTTACGTCATCTTCAGGGAGCTTACAAGTTTTGTCAGCTAAAGTTATGATTTGTTGAATTGAGAAAATACAATATAGTGGTGCGTCGTTATGATAACATCTAATCGTTGCTAAAATGTGGCTGCATGTGTAATTCAGGTCTGCAATGAATAATATGGAGTATAATAAGAATGTGTAACATTATATGGAATTTGGTAATAAGTCCATCAGATCAGTCGATATTATATAATTTATCAAATTCCTTATAATTGTACACATTCTTATTATACTACTTATGTGCATTTGTTGGTATACTAATAAACATTCATTTTTTAGTTCGGTGAATGTAGATCTTCTTTGTCAGAAATTGACCTGTGCAAGTTTAAACCTTGAAAAGTGTTAGGAGTCGTGTAACAGAGAAGAGGGTTGAAATGCTTCTGGGTACACCTACAGAAACAGTGTTTAGAGAAAGCATATATTTCTTCCTGCTCACAACTTCCTTTACCTCAGCTTTATCTGAGAATAAGAGGAAGCTGGAAATAGGAAGGAATAAAAGAGACGCATAAAGGGGACAGAGGTAGTAGGACATCTCTTTCACCCTCCTTCCATCTTTTGTAACGGAAAATCGATTTTAATTTACAATTCCTTTCCCAGCTTTGTGTCAACTGTAATCTACTCCGAAACTCCCTCCTCTCACCCTCCACACGATTCTCTTTTCCATCTTTATCTCGTTCCTCAGAAGCACGTCTATAATGCCTTTCTTCTAGTTACTGAACTAATTTGGAAAGAAAACCAAATTTAATAATTTTCCCTCTTTTGTTGAAAGCCGAGAAACTTGATCTTATTCATCTACAATCTTGTCCAAAATGAATGCCATCAGCTTCTTGAGTCGGCTTTCTTTTTAAATTAACAAATATTCATACTGTTTCAGTTCGCATTTTTAATACAACACGAGATGGATTCAAAGTAGTGTACAGGCATTGATTTGTGAGCCCATAACTTCATCAGTCTTGTCCAAATGTGGACCTGCACAAGTGTTTTCTTTCCACTTTTTGCAGACCTGTGTATGTTTGTACTTCGTGCACACATGATATCGTTGTTATTAGCGCTAAAGGCGTTTCGATTGACAGAGTTTGTTATTTTTAGAAGAATAGGATCTAAAATGCTGATTCATTATCTGCATGTGTATGCTTGTCAGTACGTCTTTTCGACGCGTAATTTCGTCATGTTTTTTTAAAGTTTTAAGAGTTTTGTGAGATTAAGAATTGTGCCTTCCAAGAAACCGAGTTTGTATAACTGAGAAAGATATGCAGCGTCACTTAATTCCGCAAGTGCATGCACAGAGCATATAATTTGCCTAGGGACTTAAATGTGATGGAAGTCTATTAAGGCTGACAGATGTAAATACATACTGTAGATGGAAAATACAATGTTTCTCTGCAGGACACACAGAAACAAATGTAGTGAAGCATTAATTTCGTATAAGATTTATCTTCTTGTCTGTTGAAGTCTCTATATACTATGAACATTAAGTGTTACGTCTAAATTGTGTACTTTTATGTTCGAAAATGATTGATGTAAGAGATAAGACCTTTTTCAAAGTAAGCACGGCATGAACTCAATTTAGTAAAACGAACCATTGATGAAGTTCCTGAAAGTAGGTCTCGATTCACGAAATTCTGTGACTTCAGGCTGTCATTGGCATCATTTCCCCTTTCCACACAAGCAGCACATGTTGCATGTTGGCAGTGTTTGACATGTTGTCTATTCCTGTGGTTGAGGGACAGTAAGAAACGGGCCGTCTGGCGAACATATCGGAGTTATTTATGCTTTGTGGACCTCACGTCAGTTGTATGTTTCTTATTTAAGTACGATTTATCTTATTTTTTAGTAGAATTTCAGTAGGCTTTAGCGAGCTGCGCACAGACGGGTCGGTGATAGTACGACGGCTGTTTTTCAGATGTCGAACAGTATGGCCGCCTGGATGCCAATGGTGACAGAAAGTTCGGCTGGGGAGTAGTCTACTCGGCGGTCGGAATTTGGCTTAACGAAGTCCGGCAGTCTCTCTCGGTCGTGTGTGACAAAGTGGAAACGGCGACCATCTCCAAAGATTGTGATTAGCATCATTATAAGGCCGTCATAACTGATCTTTATCGTGTTACGTTTTCCCCTATTATATTATCGTACCAGGCGTATCTCTTTTTTGGAAAGTAGAATTCACACAATGGCAGGAAAAACTAATCTTACGCCACGATGAGAGGCAGGAGCTACAACAAGTCGCCTGCAGGTACTGATACATGTTTCTGGCGACCGATGTATCTGGCTGCTGCTTTTTAACAAACATTTCTACCCCTGGGTCTGACAGACATGAGGGGGGGGGGGGTACATTTGGCTTAGGACAGTGACCAGTGACAGGCGCGTTTAAACACACTAAGAAACTTCAGGTTCATAAAACGCGGGAATTTTATATACTAGCTGAGTGACTATCAGCTTATCATGAAGAACTCTGCTGCGTGATGTTACAATTACGTTAAAGGTAAACGTTCAGTTTTCCGTGTCCACACCATGAAGGTATATAGGACGTGGAAGTATAGCTCCACTCATTCTTGATCGCGCTTCTAGAATGAGGTGAGTGGTAAAATTTGCGCTTCGGCTATGTTCGCCCCGATAAGGACCTCGGTACGCATTGAGTAGGAGGCTGGGTGGGCCCCAGAGCCAATCTGGACTTTTGAAGAGACAGAAAGAAACCTTGACCCCTACCGTGATTCGAACCCCAGACCTTCCAGGCCTTAGCCTAGTCTGTATACCGACTACGCCACCCCGGCTCTGTTTGAATTACGATAGGTCTCTACTGTGCACGGGGCCGGGATAGCATGGTCGGTATATTACCTGGGTCTCGAGCTGGACTCCGAGGAATCGTTCGATTCCCGACAGCGACAGGAGTCTCTTCTATCCCCAATGGCGTTCGGACTTGTTCTAGGACCCACTGAGCATCGTGTTCATTGGCTACCGGGGTTGTATCCCCTGGGATAAAGCATTCGTGTCATTAAGCTGACAGAGCAATCACCCCGTCTATTGCTGAGGTTAAGAATGATTCTATGTAAACGTACACTGCACCATACACGTTCATGGCGTGCACAGGGCCTACATTATTCTGTTGTGTAGGCCATGACCGTACTCCAAGAATTACAGCAGCTGTTTCTAGTACAAATGTTTTATCGTGTGCGTGACAAAAACGTCATCTCTCAAGAAGTGACACTACTAGCGGGTACAGAAATAAATACATAAAAAGCAAACCGGAAGTCCGGAAATACTCGACTGTATTTTTGATTTGAACTTATTTATGTAACACATATATCTGATACATGGGTACAAACAGTTGCAAACTGCAGGACATCCTCTGATGTGCTGTTCTAAAAGGAAGTCAGAGAGGGGTGGGGGTGATGGAGCAGCAAGGCGTACAATTTCTATCTCGAAGGAACATGGTAAAATCTGGGAATGGGATCTTGTGTCTTTTTGGGTTTGTCTGGACTTTATTCACTCTTTTAGGCGACTACCAGGATCCTGGACTTATTCATTCTTTTAGGCGACTACCAGGATCCTGGACTTTATTCACTCTTTTAGGCGACTACCAGGATCCTGGACTTTATTCACTCTTTTAGGCGACTACCAGAATCCTGGACTTTATTCACTCTTTTAGGCGACTACCAGGATCCTGGACTTTATTCACTCTTTTAGGCGACTACCAGGATCCTGGACTTTATTCACTCTTTCAGGCGACTACCAGGATCCTACCATCACACAGACCACAATCGTTTTATCCTTGATCCGCTCCGGTTTGCCTGATGCGGCCTTCTTCTCTGCTCGCGTTACTCGAAATGGCGGCATGTGTTTGGATCCCCTCATTAAATAACAAATATTCGTCTGCCATTTGCTTCAAGCCTAGAAAATAAGTATTGTTCCGTAACAGAATTTCCGTCTTGTCCCAAGTCTGAGGAACTCCGGACGAAATTATATTCCCTGTGTGTGATTTGTTCACCCCTAGCGCGATATTTAAGTCCATGCTGTGGTAGTACAGTTACAAGGAGTTCACAAATCCATTCTTATTAAAATGTCAAGTTCCTCTTTTTTCTTTTTCCTTTCCTTTTTGTTAAAAAAAAGCTCACGTCGGAGGATAATTCAGATCGTGTCTTCTCAATACTCAATTAAAACTAAACTTCATATCCTTTTCATATTTTCCCCAATTAGATTGTACTAGACGCAAAGAGATGTAAGTCTTTACAAAATTAACTCAAACATCATTAGAAATACGGACGATGTCGACTACGTCGAATCAAATTTTATTCACTGAATTCATTAGCTATACAGCATTAGTTCTGACTAAAGGAGTTGTGTATATAGAGCATGTCAGCTGTACTACATCTTAAAATCATTAACTTCAGATCTACAAGATGTAGTTTGTAAATTTTATATTACTGGGGCGAAGAGAGGCAAGAGGAGCGCGTTTTTGCTGTTTAACCGTCTATAGAAGGGGTTCGTAACCTGGGGTCCACCGACCCTTTGAGAGGGTCCATGTGTAGATTTCAGGGGGTCCGTGAACTTGGATTGGGAAAAAATTGTAACTTTATCTTCACTAATCTCTAACTGAAATTTAGCTTTTTGTTTAATAATAAATGTAGAAAACAAAGTAATTTATGGTCTCTAAACTCCAAATATGTTTCTTAACTGAAATTTCACACTCTATGTTATGCATTTAAGTACATTTTTCTGAGAAGGTGTCCGTATGTTTCACGAGACTCTGAGAGGGGCCCATGCCATAAAACAGGTTCACAGCCCTCGTCTACCGTATGAATGACGTCTACAATAATTAAAAATTCAGTTCCTACCTCAGTGAAGGGCAAGGCCTGACGATTCACGCCGTTTAAAGGGTGTGATGGCCGTTAATTGTGGGAATCGTACGGAACACATAAGTACACGGTGTGCGCAAAATTTAGAGTTTACTAACGTTGCAGGTAGTAAACCTACTTACTGTTACCACTGTGCGTTGAATGTTAAAAACTTGTATTCAAGATTATTACAGTCTTTGTCCATGTTTTGCCTTCCAGTAGACTCTGTAGCCTATGTCTCGGTCAGTCCACACAGCAGCGTTGTATGCATAACTACAGCACAACTGTGTTTTTGTGGCGTCGATTTTGAGCCCTATCGTATCATCATCAGGCTAATATATTCTCTTTGTCACACAAATCAGTTACACTGCCACATATATAAGCGTGTGTCTTTGGTCAATATTATGTTAAAACAAACTTGTACTAAGCTAAAATATACAATATATCTGGTTGAATTAAAATCGTTTGATGTTATTTGTTTTCTATGTTCAGTGTTATTCCGGAACTGTAATTTTTAGATTGTTACGGTTAACGTTCTATAATTTAATATGACAATTTCATATGTTTCAGTACGCATGGTTGTATTTCTACCTATTGTTTGTGTTCGAAAGACAGTAAATTGCTCTTGATCCGTCGTGATATAGGTCTATCATCCGATACCTTGTTTTCATAAAACATACTGTTTTACATTTTCTGTTACCCATAAATCATGCAGTTCATACAAGATTGATATGCACTCCAAATAGTCATATTTCCTGTTTTGATTTGATACAGAACGCTGTAATAACGGGGCACACCAGACAGTATCTTACTGTGAAAGTCGTAGGTCTTTGTCCGGTTTGTTCCTGTTCAGAAACAGGTAAAAAAGACCGTTACCTTTCCTTGTTTTCGCCATATTTATATTCTTCAGCGCATTGTTTCGTCCAGGCTTCTGTGTGCCTTCCACAGGAGTCATAAATGTTGAATGTATCAGTATCAGTACGCACCACTGTATCATTATTGTTTATAACGTATCTCTCACATAGTTATGGTGCGTTTTATTTAGTTTCTCCTAAAAGGTACATCATTTGATAAAATGCACATTATATATATATATATATATATATATATATATATATATATATAGGAGCTATTTATTATTTGTCTTCTATTTATATATACACATAACATAAAACACTAAACTTCGTATCATCAGCATGTCTGGAATCCCGTTGTTAGGCGCGTTTACAAAATTGCGAAAAGCGACTATTAGCATCAACAATCTTCATGTTTGTACCGTGCATCAATGACGATTAAAACGCTTATTTATCCAACAGATGCACAAATATATAATTCGTAGATACAATTAGAATTATTATAAAATATTTAAAATTGCTCCAACATATTTCGGATCACAACGGATCCATCCATATGCTGCCATAACACCGACTACGTCCATATAAACGGACACGATAGAACCATTACTGTAATTTTAGCCAAGCACTGTATATAGCTCCCTGATGATGGATCCCTTGTGATCCGAAATATGTTGGAGCAATTTTAAATATTTGATAATAATTCTAATTGTATCTACGAATTATATATTTGTGCATCTGTTGGATAATAAAGTGTTTTAAGCTACTATTAGCTTCGTCATACCCATCCGTCTGTGTTTCTGTCTGTCCGTCCGTACGCATGGAACAACCCGGCTCCCACTGCACGGAATTTCATGAAATTTCATGTTTGAATATTTTTAGAAAAACTGTCGAAAAGATTCAAGTTTCATGAAAATCTGACAAGAATAACGGGTACTTTACGTGAATATCTGTGTACATTTATGATATCTCGCAGAATTACTCTTAAAATGGTAAATGTTTCAGACGAAAGTTGCAGATAAAATGCAAAAATGGTGACACGTACGCACAGTGACGCCTCATTGTTACGTTTATACGGACATTGTCAGTCTTTTTTTATCTTAGTAATTAACCAACTTGATACACAAAATTTTTGTTTTACAATAAGTTTATTTCATGCCTCTATAGGTGTGATGATACCAGAGGCTGTGTAATGCAATTTTGACCTCCTGATGATGAGCACATGGTGCTTGAAACATGTAGAGGCATGAAATAAACTTATTGTAAAACAGAAATTTTGTGCATCAAGTTGGGTAATTACTAAGATAAATGTACTGAGATGCACGATCAAAAAACATAAAAAATTGTCAGTCTTGTGTTATCAACAGTGATATTAAACAGTACTTTCACTCCGTCACCACACCATTATTAGTATTATTAATAATAATAAATCATTGATGTGATTACTTATTAATGGTAATAAAGTTGTTTTGACGGAATGAAAGTACGGCCTAGTTTAATATTATTTAATTTTATAACCCATTTTCGACTGGTGGAATTTATAGCAAGCTACAGTTTTTTTAAGGCACCAATCAGATGGATTTTTCCGAGAATTGTATTACCATAAGTTCCTATTTTAGTAAGTTTTCTCAACATAATCTTTAATGAAATTCGCTTGCCGAAGACGGTGCTGATATTAATATACTAAACGACGGACTGGCCTGATCTCGCTTCCATTTTAGCTATTTATATGCTAATTGCTTCGTTCTGTAAATAATGACTTCTGTAATTCTTTGGAGGGGATGATATGGACGGACTGAATCTATCGCGCTTAGAGCTTTCCAAGAAATGTGGGTGTAGAAATCTTAGGTAGAGAACACGGCTAATTAATCACAGGTGAATAATGTATAGACTTGTGTAATGATGAAACGTGTATAGGCCTATATCTATAAACAATGACGACACATTGTGAAATGAGCACAGCATTCTGTTGACGGTCATTATGAAGCTTCTTCATTCTCTGCTAAATATGTTACTAGGACACCATTGTCAGTAACCCGTGGGAATCTGCATGGTTTGTTGGCTGAAGAAGTGGACGTGTGTATAGTTTTATGACATCCTGCCCTGTGTAGTAATTGTATGCGAATAAATACTTTCTCGCCAATGCCATTTCCCACGAACATAATGCTGAGTTAACTGTCGTCACAATGTGGCATCAGGCCCAGAAATACATCCTCAACATATACGCCTGTGTCTTCTTGAAACTTGAATGTTAACATGAGCGTTGTAGTATGTGAACAAGAATTTCATTTCCTTCTACTTCGCTGGTTATTTTATGTACAGTATTAAGTGGGCGCCTTCAGCTGCGTGCCATTCGATGTGTGGTAGTTTGTATTGATTCTGGAGAGTTTCGCAGGTTGGTTATTATTTCCAATTTTTCTCTGCTTTTACTCGTTTCTTTATTAACTACCATTCTGGACAAATGTGGACTTTAATTTTTCGTTTTTTTTCCTTGATAGTCATTTGAAATATTTTGCAGTTAGATAAGCCGATTGTATCCACAGGCTTCATAATTAGTTCCTGAAATTGCCAAAACACCGCGTCGCTATCTCATATCTCCTTTTACTCACTTCCTAGAATTTCCGCATTATGCCTATTATAATATAATGTCGACTTTGAATAGTAAAATTCCGTTCGAAGGGCAGGTGTTTGTATGATTACACGTACGTCGTTATTATTATGCGTCATGTTTCAGAGTTAATTCCAAATTGGGCGTTCTAATGCCGTCAAATGAACCGTGGCTCAACGTAAATGGTTCCTGTACTTTCTGTATTGAAATTTAGCAATAAGAATACAAATCTGTTTCGAAATACTGAACCTAAAACCCCAAAAATGGCGGTCCCAGTGGCCGCGCGTTCTAAGGCGTAGGTCTACGGTCGCTTGCTTGCTGAGATTGTGGGTTCGAATCCCACCGATGGCATGGATGTCTGTCTGTTGTGAATGTTGTGTGTTGTCAGGTAGAGGTCTCTGTGACGGGCTGATCACTCGTCCAGAGGAGGCCTACTGACTGTGGTGCGCCGTTGTGTGTGATCTAGAAACCTCGTGCATGAGGAGACCATGACCCACTGGAGGGCTGTTGTTCCAAATTAAAAAAGAAACCCAAAAATAATTCAGTTCCGGGCTCAGTTCAGAGTTCTGTTGTCCATGTGGCTGAAATGTTACGTTGTTTTCAAGTTATGAAGTTTTCGGTGATGCGCGTCAACTGTTATTTCGGAGCAATTTCACATATTTTGATATTTGAAGAGCTTATTTTCAAAACATACAATACCATTTTGCGACAGCAGTTGGGTATATTTACAGAAGACTGAGGGATAAATAGATGTACGAAGTAAAACAGAAATTACGTAACCTACAGGTTCGTGTCTACGCGGCATTCTACAGCAGTAGTTGTACCCAGTCGGCGCACTTGAGGCCAGCATCGTGCAAGTGTTTCCACAGATAAGTCAGTTGTTGCCGCAGTGTCTTTAAAAGTAAGTTCGTTAATTATTGGGTGACTGAAGTGTTAAATAATGAGCAGCTTAATCAGTTTCGCGTGTAAACTTCAAACGCCGTAACTTAGCCGGTGTACCTGGACTGACTGTATTCCACGGAAGTTAGACCGTAGGTGAAATGGTAAATTGTTTTGCCCCTTAAACTAAAAATCAGACTATGAAGACAGATTGGGTCGCAGAGTTGAAACTGTCTGCGATTTGAGCGTCAACTGTGGACGTGGGAGAAGCATTAAACTCACACTCCGTCTTGGAGCAACAAACTGGGGCTAGGTGCCCCCAGAGACGTTCTGTCCGG
>Ga0123354_10000393_pt1:0-25000 | contig 42128 bp, 24 predicted proteins | sample TergutLab28metaG_2_FD_97872 | JGI IMG/M metagenome (GOLD analysis project Ga0123354, IMG submission 97872) | Labiotermes labralis P4 segment gut microbial communities from Petit-Saut dam, French Guiana - Lab288 P4 | ecosystem: Host-associated > Arthropoda: Insects > Digestive system >... | reverse complement strand
AACTGGCTAAGTAACTCAGTTTTAACGGTCTTATATTTTGTGTTAATCAGCCAATACCAATATCTTGTTTCACTTAACTGTTTTAATATGGCCTTGCGCACTGTGTTTCGAGACAGGTTTGTATTGGTTATTTTAAGGTTTGTGTCGACTGTTAGGGCCGAACCCAAGACCCATTTAATACGAAGGTTGGTACGCTAACCACTAGTCCATTAGCGTCTTGTACATTAAATATGCCTCAAAAATGGTCCGTGTCCCAATATAGGCTATTATTGCTATCATGTGGCCCCCTGCAGGATTGTCTCTTGCGCTTGTGCATCGTCACCGAAGCACATACTCTATTGTATGTTAAATATTAAATTTATTTGTATTTTGATATAAGGTGTTTAGCCTTTCGTAAGTCCGCTGCCCTTTCTCACTCCACGGTCGTTCTCTTTGTCTTATGTTGTGACTAAACGTAGGTATTTCCCCCTCTCTCATTATCTAATATTCCCCTTTCATGACTTGTGTTTTGACTTGTCTGTACTACAGTACGTTACCTTGATCAAGGCGTGGGAATCATGCTGCATCTAGGAACCGATCTTGACTTTGAGCGTCCGAGGTTATGCTTCTGCCTTGCTTGCCTGTAATCATCTTGAATTATAGTCGTGTTTGTCGTGCTTGGTTCACTGTACACCGTGTGTAATAATAGCCGACGTACACACAAGCCGGTATAATATTCGGTCCTTTTTAATTCAGAATCTTTGTGTATACTTTGCTGCTGCAGTAGACTCCACATCGTATCAGACTCTCGGTGAACAGGCTGTAGGGCAGCTGTTCTTAACCTGGGGTCCATCAACCCCTTGGGGGTCCGTGGATAGCTTTCATGGGTCCCTGAACTGTTGAGAAAAAAATTACTTCATTTTCACTAACCTCTAACTGCACTTCAGATTTTCATTCTATAATGAATGTAGGCAACAAGGTAATTTATGGGTTCTAGGCTCCAAAAATAGTGAACATCAATAAATAATACTATCTAAAATTATTATGGCCTAAGAAAGGGAACCAGAATACAGCGTGATTCAAAAAGATGGACGCAATTGTACACAGACAGCCTATTTGCTCAAATTGTTGATTCCAACGACAAATGTTCTTCCTCATTGGAGGTTGAATGTTGAAACGAAGACGAAACGCACGTTGTACAGCAGTCGCCGACTCAGTTTTAATGAACTCACGAACGCAAAAAATATTGTGTTGCATAGTAGTCACTTGCTCTCAACTGATGCTGCTGCACGGCTGTGCGCTAGGCAAGCGCTATAGCGGTGGTGTTTGAAAATTTAGGACCTTCTCTTTCAAATGTTATGTGGGTCATTCACATACCATGTATAGTTTAGGAAATATAGACGTACGAAATCGAGTCCATCTTTTTTAATCACGCTGTACATTTTCCTTGGCACTGATGTAAAAAAATTAATTTAAAATTGTCTGTTTTTTAATTGTATTTATTGCCTTGTTTTATTGGAATAATAAAGACGCCCATATATGAACATATTACAGATTTGTTATTTTTTAATATTTTGAAAGCTGTATTTAAGCATAATTGGTTTTCTTTGTAATGAAATTTATAATGTAGATTGTAATACATAGATATAGATTCTAAATCAATGGATTTTGTTTTGTGCATTTAAATACAATTTTCTGAGAAGGGGTCTGTGGGTTTCTCCAGACTCTCAACGGAGTTCATGGCACAAAAATGGTTAAGAGCTCCTGATGTAGGGTATTTGCGTGCTGATATAAGAACTTGAGTGTCTGGTACTGGCTGTGTTTTGAAGTTTTTTAGAGTTTCGTGTCGTGATGATAATGAACTTCATTACACTGCTCGGTTGCTAGAGTGCCAAGCATAGCCGAGTGCTCGATGTGTATACAGTTATGTCCTTTCACAGAATTAAAAAGTAATAAATTAGAAGTCACTTCAGGAAGAAATTAAGAACAAATGATAGTCGGGAAGTGCGTGCTAGTGTTTAGTTCATACTCCTTTGTGTTTTTGTTTCTATAGTAAATTATAAATTTTTCGTGTTGTTTTGTGTGGGCGTCAAATTTGGGCATCTACCATAAGAGAAGACTCTGGCATTGAAGGTGTCTGAGAACCGAATGTTTAGACGAACATTAGGAACCCACACTGAGAAAGTCGGCGAGGGTTGAGAAAGTTGCGTAAGGACGTGCTTCCTAATTTGTTATCATGATCAAATCACGAAGGATGAGTTAGGCGGGCCATATAGCAAGCACGGAAGAGATGAGAAATTCGTGCATAACGTTGGATGGAAAGTCTGAAGAGAATATTTAGAAGACGTCGGGGCAGCTGTGAGGATTGTGTTAAAATGAATCTCAGAGAAGCGGGTTGAGTAGATGTGGAGTAGATTCATTTGGCTCAGGAAACGTGGGTTGCATAACAGGCTTGGAAGTTGTTGGCTAGCTGAGTGCTCTTCGTTTCTCCAGAGACACTGTCTGCTTTGAATTCTGACTTACTTATTCTTGAGACCAATTTTTTCATTGTGTGCAGTCATGCACTTCCTTCAGTCTCCGCCAGATGACCGAGAAAATAGTCAGTGGGCCGCAGCGAATAAGCTGTGCTGTGTACGACCGCGGAATGGGGGCTGGATTCGTGGTAGGGGTAACTGATTTGTGTGTTCTCCAAACGTTCCAGACCGTGGGGCCCACCCAGCCTCCTGTCCAGTGGGTAATGGAAGCTATTTACCTGTGGGTAACGTAGTCGAGTTGTGTTATATGTATGCACAATATTCTTATGCTATCATAGCGTAGTGCTTAGGTCAGCACAGGAACAACTTTATCTTTACCTTTACTGGGAGTTGCTAGAATGCATTACTTATACGTAGGGGTGAATATCTTGGGTTTTTAAGGCGATGTGCTTTCAAGTTACGATCTTGTATATCAGGGCTGACCAACATGCTTCCCTAGAGTAGAGTATTTGAGGCCCTCGGTCACGTGAATAGTTTCAGAAATACTATTTAACAAACTTAACATAACGGGTCTACAGAACGTAATATGACGCCTTTGTTAACAGAGAAAATGTTTACAAACTATGACTCATCACTTTTAAGACAGCATACAGTAAACTAATCATTCTTTGTGTTTGGCCGTGTTTAGTATGGCCTACTTACTTGTCATTAGACCGTACTTTTACCGTAACTTATTGTCTGTAAATAACGGCCTGCTAGTTAATTCAGTCTCCTCCCCCCATTTTCAATATATGTATTATAGACAAGTACAGCCCTCAGGCGAATTATGCGGCCGTCCTGAGAGTTGAAGTTGGTCATCCCTGTTTTATGTCGTGACACAGTGCACCAACATTTCGGAGGAACAAACTGACTGCAGAGTCTGCACAGTGTACAGATTTGTTCTGTGAACAGAGTGCATGACAGTTTCTGACCCTTGATTTTATACATAAACCGCAACGGGGTGTTTGATAAAATGGCTACGCGTATGAACCCTCCAAACCACAGTGGTTACTATATGTATCACGCCCTGTAACATTAAATAGGTCTTATAGAGTGACTGTGTATTACTGTGCTTGTGGGATTGAAGAGCCGTCTGTCTACAAACAGAATTAATTGATTAGATGAATAATGGAGATTGTGTTTACCGTAACCTAGGAATTTGAACGTTTAAAATATATATTCCTTCAGATGTGAATACATAGGACTGTACAGGTCTGCTGAGGTAGTGTGGCATAGGAAGTAACTGCAGCTCCAAAGTGAACGTATGTACATTATCGACGGAGTAGTTTGGTGTAGCGATGACTTACTATAGTTGTATTCGGACAATGTCTGGTTCAAATTTTGACCAGGACGTCGGCAATCCTGCCTGTGGTGTTACGTGTTTTTTTTTCTCTGTCTTTCCGGGCAATGACGGGATATTGACTCTGTCATACACGGTCATTTCATTCAAAATCTTTTCCAGTTGTTGGCTGGATTTTCGTATCGTATGAGTCTATATCTTCTGAGGTACTGATGGCGTCGTAAGATCAACCACAGGAAAAGTGCTGAATTTTCACTTGCAACGTTTTGGGTGTATGCCGAACTGTATGTATCCTGGTGGTCTCACTCAGTACCTGAGAGCTGTCCATTCTCTTTGATTCAGTCTATTGCCTGAGAAAGGCTTTACGACATTCACTTAGTGTCTTACTGACAGTAAGTGATAGGTGTGAAATCCTGTTTTGAGAAAAGCGTGAGTTGCAGAGGTGACTGATCTAAGAAGTGTGGCTTTGTCCAGGGATAATTCATACCTCACGAGTGGAACATTAGTTTCGCTTTCCAGTGCTACTAAATTATCACCATCACGCCCCTTGGTTTTGCCGCCAAGTAAATTCCTTTAGAAACTGTAGATGTAATTTCATGTCTCACAGATAAAACAACTTTTATGTCGTCTAGAAATGTGTTATGGGATAGGCTATAGACTCCTAGTAGCTTGAAGAGCACATTATTGTATATAAGTAGGCCTAATGCAGCTTGTTGTATTTTACATCGTTCTTACAATGCAATTTAGAATTAATCTTATTTTGCGGAGAATGAGTGGTGAAGTTGCTAGGGTGTGTAGCAAAGTTTGGGGAGATAGTAAATATACTCGAAATTTTAGCCGGGATATATTAAGAAAGATTTGCGTGGGGATAACATTCAGCTGGATTTTAAACAATTATGTGATGTTGCATTTCGGGATCTTACATGTATATCAGGATGTACCTTGAGAGCAGGCTGTTTGATTTTTGTAATTAAGCCTCGAGTTCGATAAATGTTAGAGAATTTGTTGAATAGTTGACCGAGCGTTGGCTTCTCAAGGACTGTGCCTAAAGTATAAAAAGAAACATTCATGTCGTGTATGCAGCGTAGCTCTTACCTTACCTGGCGGGCTACTGAGCAGCTCCAAACAATCTTTGCAGAATTGGGTTTTCTCTACATCAGAAAGGGAACTTGATTCAATCGAATTTAATTAGTCAGTGCTAAAGGTAAGAGGAACAATGCCTACAGATTTTGTTACTGTTTCAGCTCGTTCGAGTGTCCAGGTTCCTCTCTTTTTAAGAGATGTTTACATAGGTTTGCTTGCTTATGAATTCTCTTCTTACAAGCTGCTTCTTCATATTTATTGTTACATTACTACTGCTGCTGCTGTTGCTACCACTACTACTATTTGTTGCTGCTACTACTACTGTTGCTGCTGCTGCTACTACTACTACTACTGCTGCTGCTGTTGTTGCTACTACTACTACTACTACTACTACTACTACTACTGCTACTATTAAACTGCCCGTGTCGCAGGGTCCGCACTGAATAATGCGACATTTGACGTTCTCCAGCGATGTTGCTGAAGACCGAAGTCTGCAAACATGTGACGTTGTGTCGCTGGGTAAGTGGTTTGTGACGTTCCCAACGAGCGTAGTAGAGCACGTTAGAAACGTGATGGCACACGCGCAGAAACCAGATTTGGTCTTTCAGAGAAACGGACGAGTCCATTTAAATTGGACCGCTATCCTAACAGTCCATGAGGACCCTACAGTGGCTGCACATAGACTACAGATGCACCTAAACAAAATCCAATCATGGTTAAAAACATGGAGAATGAAGGCGAACGAAGCAAAATCAGTACGGGTCACCTTCACCCTCAATAAGATGACATGTCCTCCTGTCAAATTAAACAATGATCACCTACCCTAAGCGGACGAGGTAAAATACCTAGGTATCCATCTAGACCGGAGACTCACCTGGCGTAAATACATAACCGCTAAACGAAAACAACAGGACCTCAAACTATGGAACCTGTACTGGATAATCGGTCGCAAATCTCAGTTATCACTTGAAAACAAACTTCTAGTCTATAAAGTAATCCTAAAACCAGTCTGGACCTACGGAATCCAACTATGGAGAACTGCATCGAACTCAAATCTAGAGATACTAGAGCGATTCCAGTCAAAAGTGCTACGCATAGTAACAGATGCTCCACGGTATGTTCCTAATACTATAATCAAAAGTGATCTACAAATACCAACGGTCAAGCAAGAAGCACGAAAATTCAGTGCAAAATACCGAAAACGACTCGACACTCACCCCAACAACCTAGCAAATACATTATTTCAAGAGCAATTCGGAACTCGCAGACTTAAGAGATTGTATCCTACTGACCCCGTCACTAATCGTTAACTAACTCGGCAACATTCACCTGAGACAACATCAATCCTTGCGATTGAGAATAGAAGAGAGAACTTCACTGGAAGTATCTCCTACATGTTTCTAGCGCTATCTACACAACGGTTACTAAATGTCTCCGGACAGACTGTAACAAACAAGGAATTCAAATTTAAGAAAAAAAATTTAAATTGGGGAGGGGGGGTCAGTTCAGTCGAATACTGGCAGCCGAGGTGTGCACATCAGCAGTAGTAATGGTAGTAATGCTGGATACACCATGTTCTGAGGTAGAGTGCAAGACTACTGGCTACCCACTCCACTCGCATGTTCCCCCTTCACTTCCCCTAACGTGCGTCACCGTGTACCATCAGGTTTCAACTGAGCTCTACCTCCATCTTCCGCGTCAGGCTGTCCAAGGCTCTTAAACTACTGAACCCCGTAGATGAAGGCTCTACGTTCCTTCGAAACGTCGGAAACCACTCACCCAAAGACAGTGTCATGTCCTAGAAGGGTTGATTTCCCCTGCATTAACGGGTTTGTTTCTTTGCTGTTCTGGCAGCGGCAGTAGTTTGGACTTCCCGCGAGTAATGGATATTTTTTCAGCAACTATTCTGGAATAATGTGAAATTTGCAGAGGCCATAGCTTGTTTGTAGCAATGCTACCATAGGATGCTGTTGGAAGTGCTTTGTTTCAAGTTCAGAGGCTTAGAACTCTTGTGACAGATCTTCGGTCCCACATTCATTGCTCAGTCGGTTATTGGTACTGCTGTCATACTAATTTAAGCATTCCGCCCCAGCCGTTTAATGTTGTCGTCTTCTGCCTCTGCTTATTGCGGTCAGGTTGTTTTTGTATGTGGTTTCCACGGACGCGAACGGCATCCTGACAAATAAACAATTACCCCCTAAGACCAGTTATGTCATCACTAATTCAGTTACAAGGCAAGAACTTGCAAGTTAGTAGTACGTCTTCCCGAAAAAGTTATGGAGGCTCGTGTTACCCATGTATTGAGTATTTTTCTCTGCTTATTAATTTCCTTTGTATAATCTGACTATTTTAGCGGAAGATGTTTTCTGGGCTTCCTTGTGTGATTCAGGGCGTTGTTCTGTCCTGTGCCCTGCTGGCGGCCCTCACAAAAGGGCTCAGCTGATGTGGAAAGTGCTTTTACGTTGACCGGCTGAGCTTCCTCTTGCTGGATAGTCTTTTGACCGGTACGACAGAACTCTTTCTGTCCCTGTGTTCTGTACACCGTTCCGAGTGAAATGTGATTATCTACTGACCACTGACTCAGAAATGGCTGACACGTAATTCCTCTGTAACTTGTATTCATTTGTGAAATTCACAAGAGGGGAGTAAAAAAAGCTTCGTTAGGGTTTTATTGGTAACCACGTAAGCTGCACCGATTTTATTGATTTATGTGCTGAGGGGATGAACCTCTGTATGAAACGTTAGCAAAGGGCGTTGACTTCTCGTGACGAAGGGGTATCCTTGACTATGCCTGTTCCTGCGTAGGAATGATTTACGCTGGGCTGGCAAACTCATGCTGACAAGGCAAACTTCGCTATTATTTTAACTTTGTTGTTCAAATAATTTCTTGCATTTTCACACCTGAACCTTATATCAAAAGGAAAGCTGTCACTGTACTTGCTACGACTGTACGTGGGGGAATGGAGGTGTAACTGCACTGATTCTTAACCTCAGCACTGGGTGGATGCAGGTGTTCATGTTAATTTTTTATATATTTTCCTCGAAAACTGGCAGTAAAAGAGTGTATTTTTTTGTCTAATTCGTTTTACGATTTGCTCGAACGATGGCTTTATTTAAGTGAGTTTTATACTCTGTGTTTGTAAGAAGATCGTTTTCAAAATTTTGCATGTAAATATGCTCTGTCTACCACATGTTTGCACACTGATGTTTATCTTACGGAATCAGTTGTCCCATGAGTTCGGGTAAAAGGATGTTGCTTTCTTCACATATGTAAATGGCATGGAAGAAATACTAACACATATTTCATAACCCGAACTTCAGTGGTGTTGCAGTTATGATACAAGAATCTTGTGTTCACTGTTCTAAACTTACAAGTATTATAGGTTTGGAGTAATGAGTGGATGATTCAGGAATCCCGTTTTGTTTTATGAAATTAGATGGCAGAGGTTTAGACTCAAGATTCTGTGTTTCAAGAATCCTGTGTTCTGTTTGCTAAACTTACAGTTTTGAAATTGAATGCTGCATAAATCATTTGTTGTTTTATAACTTTAGATTTCAGTAGGCCTACAGTGAATATTACAATGTGTACAGCATGAAATCTTATAGCATGCTTTACTAACTTGTTACATAGCCACATTTGTTCATTGTTGACACGTTTTATACTACAGCATGTTTTGTACTTCATAATTTGATTCGTGTCACATTTTTCTGTAGATAGAAATGCTCGTACAATCGGTAAAATTCTGTCGTACTATGTTGACTTAATTTCTTTGTAATCTAAAGTAGCTTTCTGTTATATGGAGCTGTTTCTTATTATCTGTAACCTGTTATCTGGAGCTGATTGATTTATGTAAGCGGCTTCACGTTATGTGGGGCTGCTTCGTGTTATTTTAGTGGTCTGTTGTCTGAAGCTGCTTAATTTATCCGAGTGGCTTCGCGTTACCTGGGGCTGCCTATTATGGTGTGAGTGCTCTGTTATCTGGAGCTGCTTGGTTTATGTGAGTGGCCTTATATTATCCGGGGTTGCTTTATATTCTTTGATTGGCCTGTTACTTGGAACAGCTTGTTTGTCCGAGTGGCGTTGTATTACTTGGAGATGGTTTACTTTATCTGAGTGGTTTCCTCGTACCTAGAGTTGCTTCATCTTATCTGAAGTAGCTTCTCTTATTTTGAGCTGCTTCATATTTGTCTGATATGCGTATTATCGGAGCTGATTAATTTGAGGGTTTTCCCATTATCTGGAGCTGCTTCATATTTATCTGAATGGCATATCGGAGTTGATTGATTTGAGTGACTTCATGTTATCTGGAGCTGTTTCATATTATCTGAGTGGCCTACATTTCCTGCGGGCCCTGTGTCTATCGGCACAGCATGGGCTTCCATTTCTCATATTAAAAATACAGTATTTCTTTAAAGACGCTGTCCCTCAGTTCCGCACCGCCTTCCGTTTGGGCAGCATCCGTATCATCAGCGGTATTTCTTCTCGCATTAAGCTGTTGTTTCGTCACTGGTCTCTCAGCTGCCTGCCTCCCTTCCTGCCTGTCAGAATTTCTAATTCCAAATTAATGTCGTTCCGCCCGTTTCACTTGCCGTTCTTGGTATCTTTGAAGACAACTTCATACAGTTCCAGTTACCATAATACATGTGTAATGATGGTGTATATTCCGCTTTGTAACCGTAGTGTCTGTCAGTGTGGGATATCAGAGTGCTCAGTGATTGCAGTAATGCTGTTTGTCATTTCAGTATGTACGAGGGAGAGTCAACTGAAAACCTTAAAAGTGCGATAAAAATTCGAACAGGTCGGTTGTCTTGTAAGTTTCCAACAGTGATACTTATGGTTTGAAGAGTGGCCGGCAGGTGGCAGTACGATACTACATAGAAAAATGAAGTCACTGTGTACCTTTTGTGTTCAATAAATTACGAGATCATACATATTTAAGGTTTTCATTTGACTCACCCTCGTACTAACTGGGCATATAGCGTTTTCGTGGCGATGGTTGTGAATAACGTTGTCGTCTGGGATGTGACACGATGTAGTGTGATAGAATTACGTCAACGCTTTGGACGAGCCTGCTGCGCCACTTTTCAGGATGTAAGCAGCATGTCTTTGAAGCTCTGATACATTTTTTTGCAGTTTGCACATCGTCATATCCCAGATAACGGTCTGTTCCCTTATTTATATTTGGCAGACTGGATATGTGACGACGATATGACGGGAAAACTACAGACACTTTATGGAGCTTGTGGTACTTAGAAATATAATGAGAAAGTACACGGTGGTAAAATTTTATAAATGTATGGCTATTCCTGCACTCGTATACCGATTCAAAAGTCGGGCCAAAACACAGCGAGATGAAAGACAAATACCTTATACGGAATTGAATTTTTTTTTATGGGGAGAGAGAGATTAAACCAAATCGGATAAGTTACGAAACGAGGACATCAGAAATGAACTACAAGTATTCTCGTTGATGTTTTGCTTGAGTTGGAAGAAATGGTTGTGGCGTGTACAGCGATTGGATGAAGACAGACTTCTCAGAAAAGGCAGTAACATGCAGCAGTACTTCGCAAATGGTGTTCCGTAGAACTCCTAACCCTGACCTAACTCAACATTAAGATACCCGTTCGCGAAGTGAAAATAAGGGTCCAGCAAGAAGCATCCATTTGAGTATTAACAGTGCAATTCAAATATTATTGCTATAGTAGTCACATAATTTTTATTTTTATTTTACAGTGGTTCATTCGTTCAGACATTTCGGAATGGTTATATTACTAGAAGAAATACGGTAACCATCTTTTTTTGGTAGGCTCGATCTTCGTGTAGATTAGGTACGACTTCTGTTTCTGAATATATTGAGTTTAATAAAATGTTCATATCTGCACGTTGAATATTTATTTATTTATTGCTGTCATTATTTGTGGTATTTTCGCTTCATCTGTATGAATGTTGTTACAAGTTCAGAAAAAAATATTCCAAGTTTCAAAGGGTTTCATGGCTGAATTTAGTAGAGGAAAGTGCCATGTTGAGGAAAATAGAGCGAAGACACGAACGCCCGAGAAAAACGTGGAGCCGTAACAGACATTGCTTGTGCTACGACGTGAAGACGATGACGAAGATGAATAAGAGGAAGAAGAAAGAAGAAATTAGCTAATTGGAGCAGTGTCCTGCATGAGAAGCTAATAGTCGCCCAGCTGGTCAAGAAATTTACATGATTTATGGGACCCGAATTTTCATTGCCCTGCTCACAGCAGTTCGCCACCGGTGCCTATCCTGGGTCAGTTTAATCTAATGTACACCTCGGAAATAAATTAGATAAATTTTAATATTATCACGCTCGCCGGCCATATGTGTACGTCTCCTAAATGGTCTGCTGCTTCCAGGTTTCACTTACATTGTTATAAAATTAATTTTCGTTTAAGAAATGGCGGTCAGGGAATCCTTTTACTGTAAGGTGGTTCAATGTGATACCATTCTGTTTTGTGGACCTTTTAGCGAGGGCCGTTACAGTGTTTGTATGCACGTTACGAAACAATAAGTCGTTAGTTGCCGTTTCGATTCTGTTCTTTGTGTAGGCAGCTGCATGAGTATAAATATGTGTGTTTGTGTGTGGGCACCGTTATGTAGACAAAATGCAGTTCCTTTTGTGAGCCTGGGCAGTGTTTGAGGCAAGATACTGGTCTGAGCTGCTGCTCTGGCATAAAATAAGCAAGATGCAAGTTAACGGGTTGTCAAAGGAAACGGTAAATAAATGTTGACGGATGTGTTCCTCTACATAGGAAAAAGAGTGGAATCTAGCCTGAAGCGTATACATGGCTTACAGAGCCCAATCTACTCGGATGTTCGTCACCGGAGTGAGACCGTTACTGGGGAAGGTAAGGACGATGTTGTTCCTGTCAGACACTCTTTCGTAAGGTGGACATTAAGACGACTGGTCCTTCTCCTTTTTAAAACTCTGTAGTAACTTCTTTGTACCGTCGAATTGACTTTAAATAGCTCTACGTTTTACTCTTGGAGTTTATTTATAGATTTCATGCAACTGTTACAAAGGAAGACGAGAATTTCCGTACATAGCAATAACCGGTTGCCTTTTACAGTGGAGACAGACTAGGTAGGATGTGAATTTATGACGTAAGTCCTTCCTAACTAACTTCATGGAGCAGTACCTTTCTTGAGAAGCTAATGGTTTCTGGCCTAGTCAAGAAATATCCCACTTATATCCAATCCGTTGGTTCATTACCTTACTCACAAGACCCTGGCATTTGTCTCTGTCCTGAGCGAGTTCAATCCAGTCCACGTCTCCTGTTCTATTTCTTGAAGATCCATTTTATTTCGACGCCTGTGTCTTCCAAGTGGTCTTCATTCCTCAGGTATCCCTAACAAAACCTCTGTACACCTCTATTTTCCTCTTACATGCAACGTGCTTATGCCCTACATGAAAGTACAAATGTGAGGTATTTTAAGTCTCTGTGCTGTGTGTATTCATATGACCCCCATTTGAAACCTTTGGTCGATTTTCACGAAATTTCGTTTTAGCCTGTGTGATTTTAGGACACCCAGACTTCGTAATCGACGATAGTTTGTTGCAGGTACAATTAAGTTGTGGCACAATACTGCAGGTTCATGGCACAATGTGATAAGTAAGTATGTTATTATAGTGCATTTCTTTTAAATATTGAACATTTGGGCAAGACACGTTTAAAGTTGGGGGGTTTGGCTCTTAATTATGTCCGTATTTTATGTCTCATTCAACTTCTGCTCTATTTTAATGTTAATTCAGCGACTGATGACGTGAATATCGTACATCAAGAACACGGAAACTCTGTTACCCGCTAGATCTACGCGTACCGGAAATTTAGTATGATCATATATCTTTATTGGAATACAAAATAAAGTTATGTAGCTGTCAGCTGACAGACACATCGAAAGTGTGTCTGATCTTGAAAGTGTTTAGAATGGCAGAAACACACCGAAGCTGCAGTTAGGAGCGCGTTAAATACGATTGACCCTTGTAACTGGTCGGTTTAGGATCTTTTGTCTTCCCATTTAGTAAATAAGGATGAATAATCGAATATACTTCGACGTCAGGTGGTACGTAAAAATTACACCCAACCCCTATTCAGTAGGTAAGGGGGGCTTGTTTCCCTGGCGTAGAACGGCCGTAAAGTTATGTTGACTATTTATCTCCATCTAGTGCCGATGTTTAGAGTGAGTGGATCTATACCTCCACTCCCCCTTTATACTTTCATGTCGTGCGCATATAAAATTTGACCGTACCGTTCTTTTTTTATGACGCTGTAGTGATATTCTGTTGTTAGGCTTGTCTTTTCCTTGGACATTAATTACGTCGTAGGTTGACGCTGAACCCTTGACTTTGAAAGTCATAGAGTGGAACTGCAGACAACCGGACAGTGCGATTCTCTGACAGCGTTGTTAAATAAACTGCGTGCAGGTAAAATGTACATGCTGCGGTACAGAAGGAAGAAATCACGTTAGATGTAGGTAACGGGGTAGTTATTTAAATAACCCTAATTTGAACAAATTATTTCATGGCTAATGCTCAGGATAGAGACCGGTGACGGACACTTATAAATGCGGTAATGAACTCTCGGGTTCCACAAAGTGCGGGAAATTTTTTGACTATCTGAGAATCGATTAGCTTCTCTAGAAGGACTCTGCTCCATGGCATTAGTATTTCATCACCAAGTTTGGTAATAAGGATAATTTAGTGACCGTTTTCAGAATTGTAGGATTTTGAAGAATTGTAACTGTGTGCAGTACAAAAGCGTGAATTATAAAACTCTATACATCTAATTATACCTGAGTTTGAATGCTGGCAAATTTGAGCAAAGCCTTAATAGGATTGCGGTTTGAAACTGTTATTTAAACTTGGATAATTGAAATGCATACGGTAGGTGCGTACAATATGGGATTGAACGTTACATATTCAATCTGTTTATATTTTCCTATTCATGGCTGGATACGTACTTTACTTTCCATTGTTAGACTGCTTTATTGTTCCATTTTCCATACTAATTTTTGTATGTTCCTCGATTTAGAGCTTTTATTGAATTTATGTACCGTTTAAAAGTAATGCTCACTACATTTTTGCATGTAATTTGTCATTGCAAACTCCTTGAAATTTCCGCACAAAGGAAAAAATCGGCAGTTTTAGTCACGGACTGAATACTATTCCCGCTTGATTGTAACATCATATGTATCTAATTATAAAGTGAATTGCACTTCTGCGTCAAAATCGTGAATTCACCGTTTGACTTTTATGGTTTAGCACGTTTCAGTTTCTGAGGGATGGAATGTGAAATTATCAAGTCATGGGATTTTAATTGTGATGTTTCTTGCTGCTTAAATTCTAGGAAAGATTCCGCCACTCTCTGTTTCTGGCGATTAATTTTCGATGCTCAGCTTGCCTTTGTGTTTTACTTCCCTGTCAGAGCTTAATTATGTTTTCAAATTTCTACAGCATTGCTTTCTGTTCCACGAAACCCTTACAGAAATTTACTGTAGGCATTTGGCATTTCGCATCCTGGAAACTAGGCTGCCAGTGCGCAAAATCAAAGGAATTGCAGTCGATTGTTTTTTAGGCATTGTGATGGAAGACTGCCCATATGGTCCATAGCGACTTAGTTGTGTAGATAAATTAACCTTTAAAAGCACAGTAAAGCCTAATGTTACCTATACTTCTATATACCGCTTGAAGTAACATTCAGAAACTCTGCATTTTGCCCACATACTGTATTTGTCTGTGTGTTTGTTACTGTTCTCAGAGTGAGTAGGATTCATTGGTCTTTGTAATGTTGACGTTGTTTGTTCTCTGTGATGTAGATTTTTATAATATTGTGATAATGAGAATTGTTGGTCTATGGCGGTGTATACCGGCTGAGGTGAGTTTGTGCATGCTGTGGGTAATATTTTACTTGGACGGAGCACTTTGGAATATTATATTTCGGCGACTTAATTTGAAATTCTGATTTGGGAAAGTAATGTAGTATTGCATAAACTTTAAAGAAAGGGGGCGAGAAATTAATTTAAATCTTGACGTGGCAACCTTAGTCTGAAAAGTGTAAACTTTTTATTTTGTAAATTTTGTATGTACTATAAACTATTATATTTTAATATGAAACTGACTGTATCATACTCTGTGCGTTGCTGCACCGAAGCAGTCATACGTTGATACAGCACACCGCGCGTTGACGCTTGTTTCGCCTAATGAGGAAAATAAGATTCGTGTTTGGTAGCACTTTTATATTTCTGCTGTACAAATATAAATCGATTGATAACAGCTTCTTATAGGTAAAGACGGATCCAGCGAGTGTCTATTCGGACACACTACCGGTGGAACCTCCTTTAAGGGGAATTGAGACTGTTTGAGGTAAACGGCCCTAGGGAGGCACTAGAAAATTGGTGTGTATAATGCATTTGAATTGTAGGTTTCAGAGGGTCAAAGTCTGAACTTTTCTGGAGTGCCCTTTTTTGTTTAACAAGACGAATTTTTAAGCAGATTTATCGAACTGAACCGGGCATAGTCAGAAAATCACAGGTTTCATCTTTATGAAAACTTATTACAGTGTTATGGTGTAACGTTTTGCCATTGGAACAGGAGTTTAGGCATTAATGGCTTCTTCCCAGTCTACACGATCACCCTTCACAACTTTGTTGTCCTGACGCGCTCAGTCTGGTAGGTGATGCTCTTTCGGGAAACAGGTGTGGTTCACCGAATCACATATAGTTTTAATTATTTCTTTTTTTTACTTGTTTTATTTACTCAATTTATTCTTGATATAAAATAACGGAGCGCTATATCCAGTAAAACAACTAGATCATTTCTAACAAACTGACACAGTCACTTCTCTGTACTCCCACTTACACCACACTCGTGCGCGACTGAATTCGCACTGGATTGCTAGCGTCCGTTATCAGCTCCTAACTGTTTCGACGTTTAAATCTCTCCCATCCTACATATCACCAACGGTCCTGAATATAAGTTGATGGATTAACTTACAGCGCATGCCATGAGCCGTCCGTAACTGACGCCAGCAATCCTAAGAAACAACTATACTAAAATGATCGGTTACACCAGTCATATCATATGGAATGGAAAGGCCTGAGTCTAACTTGGCATCAGTGTTGGTCGTTGTGGTGGTAGCGGTAGCAGAAGCAGCAGTAGTAGTAGTAGTAGTAGTAGTAGTAGTAGTAGTAGTAGTAGCAGTAGTAGTAATAGTAGTAGCAGCAGCCGTAGTAGTAGTAATAGTAGTAGTAGCAGCAGCAGTAGTAGTAGTAATAGTAGTAGTAGCAGCAGCAGTAGTAGTAGTAATAGTAGTAGCAGCAGCAGTAGTAGTAGTAGTAGTAGTGGTAGTAGTACCACTACTAGTTGTAGTAGCAGTGGAGACTGCGGCGGCAGCAGTAGGAGTAGTAGTAGTGGTGGTGGTGGTGGAAGTGGCGATTATAAGCAGCCGTTTTATATTTATGTCTTATATTTTAGCTGTCTATCTAAATCTAATGAGCCCAATGTTTGCGTATAGGATTTTGAGTTTTAACTTGGTGCGTACGGGAGTTCGCCACCTACACACTAACTGGTGTCCTGGACGGGATAGCTGATGGGTGCACAGACGTTTGTATTAATCTTTCTTCTAAACACTACTTTGAGTATAATTCCATAGCACTTATTCCATGAAAGGTGTTTTATGTCTTATTTGTGAACATTTTAATCAATGTGCGTAGTGACATTCATAGAGCTGATTAAAATTGTATGTGACGTATTCAAGGTTTGTAAGTTCTCCATTTGTATGCTGCAAGAACAAAAGTTACAGAATTGTAATTTTATCTGCTGTTTGGTATGGGTACGAAACTTGACCTCTCACTTTAAGAATGAGCATTGGCTATGGATGTTCGAGAATAGGATGCTGAGGTTGATGTTTGTTCCTTACAGGAGAAAGTAACAGGAGAACTGAGAAAATTTCATAGTGGAATATTTCGTGGTTTGTTCCCACCAAATATTATTTGGGCTATAAAACAAGGAGGATGAGAAGGGCAGGACTTGTGGCACGTACTGGGGGAGAGAAAAGATGCAGACAGGGTTTCGGTCGGGAATCTGAAGTATATATATATATATATATAGCACGTTTAAGATTATATATTGAGGATAATATTGAAATGGATTTTAAAGGAACAGGATAGGAGGACGTGGCGGGGATGGGTCTGGCTCAGTACAGGAATGGGTATTGGGTTTTGTGAACACTGCATTTACCATTTGCGATTCATAAGACTTGGCGAATTTCCTGCCTAACACAGGAACTGTTATGTTTTCATTCAGGACGTTATTCCATCGTTTTGGCTAGATAGTTCGTTAATTAATTAGTTCATCATTAATGCATGTCAGATTTTAGACATATGAGACCAAAGAGAAGAGTCTGCAGAACAGCCGTTGTACGTAGAAGAATGATATTAAAATGGATATTGAAATATTATGTCTGTATGAAGGCGTGGACTTGGTTCAAGTGGCTGTATTCACAATATCTCGCCATTGGCGCCCATCCTGACATGATTTAATCCAAAACCACGCCGTAATTCGTGTAACATCCATTTTAATGCTTTCTTCAAACAATGCCTAGCTCTCTCACAAGTGATGTCCCAGTACGTTCTTAAACTAAAATTCTGCATGTATTTATCTCTTCCCGGCGTACGTGCCCTGCACATGTCGTCCTCCTCCATTCAATCGCCCTGCTAATATTTTGGGAGGAGTACAAATTATTAAAACCCTCATAATACAGTTTTCTCCAGCCACTCGTTATTTTCTTCTTCATCATGGGTCCGTATGTTGGCGTCAGACGTTTTAACGAAGGGATTTTTTGGGTGTTAATTAAACAGTAAGTAAATGGAATGGATGCAAGACTGTTGTGAACAGACATTAGTGTAACTCGAAAACATTTCCACGATTTTGTTGTCAGGTTCATAGTATGGGACGATTTATGCGGGGTTAAGTTAGCAGTTGAGAGGAAGGTCATAGATTTGTCTTAGTATCCAAAGAGCGTATTTATTGATCATGCTGTCGGCATTAGTGCTCAACAGAAGCAAATGTACACACAAGTAGCTTTTCATGCATGGTTACTGCCGGGTGAACGGGCCTTGAATTATTGAACTGTTCTCCTGAAATAGAAAATCCGCGTCTTGTCAATACAAGCGCTTCCTTTCTCGTCTGTCATTCTACTTTTATCCCCTTGAGCGCATCGGTATCCCCTTGGCGACCTTGACCTCAAACTGTGCGAGTTGTGCAGGAGAAACGAGGTCAGTGAAGCGAAGAAGGCGAGCAACTGGCTTGGCTGGGGGGGAAAGAGTCTTTGATCGGCCTTGATCGTTGACCCAAGGGCCATGACATGCCATGGTGTGACCGGGGGATCCCCTAACACCGCCGCGCCTCGTCGTCTAGACGCTGATAGTAGTGGTTATAGTCGCAGCAGCAACATGCACGGAAAAAAGAGAAGCGAATGGTGGTTAGGGGCAGTAGGAGGTGGAGGTTTGTAGTAAGCGTGTAGAGCCGAGTATTGGACTGCAAATCCAGACGAAGAAGACACCGACAGCGGGTCCCGGTGATTCATCCCTATAAAATAAGAGTTGGCGTGTAGACGATGTGTCCTGCTCCCAGCCTTTCGAATGTCCAGATTTCGCGGTTTACCGCGGTGTAGTTGATGCCAATGCTATGCCTAGGCCCTGCTGTTTCTCCTAAAGACAATCAGAACAGGCCTTGCCTACTCTGGTTGTTTCGCTGCGTAGGTTGGTAGTTAATTACCGACGTTTCGGGACAACTTACCGGTTCCATTTTCTTCCACTGCTCCCTTGACGATGGGACCGGTGTGATATTCCGAAACCAAGGTAGCAAACTGCCAACCTACCCCGCGTACCATTCAGAAAAGGAAAGGCATCTTCTGACTGTCCTTAGGAGAAACAGCTAGGTCTATATGTATACACCTTGGCAAAATAATTTCTAGTGGCGTCGTTTGCATGTAAAATGCTGCAAACTGATGAATTTACCACGGATCAGGTCCTTGAACTAATAACACTCTGGACGTATAATTTGTCAGTGTTGTTTTTCTTAATCTCACCAAGCAAATTCCGTGACTAAGAACACTGAAGACTGCAAGAACGCCCGCTCGATATCCTCATCTGCGTATCCTTCATAACCGTCTTCATATATCGTCAGTCGCTACGAAGGAGCGCTTTCTTTTCTTTTCTTCTTTTTTTTTTTCAAGTTTAGAGTAAACCAGACTCTCTAGAACCTGGTGCAAATAGCTGCGTGACTCCATAGCATAGAGTTCGTCGTAAGAAGCTGATAGTTATTAAAATTCAAGAAATTCCCCGCATTTTGTGAAACCCGAAAGTTTGTTTCCGTGTTTCCAAGAACTCACCACTAATTCCTGTTCTGAACCGCATGTTGAGTCCACACTGCCCACCCCTTTGTTTCTTTAAGATCGATTTTAATATTATCCTCCCATTTAGACAAACGTCATTGACGCTTTTTTCTTTAGGTTTTCCAACAAAGCATTGTGTACATTTCTTTCCCATCCGCGTTAGGGGCTTCGGCCGGCTACTTCTCGTAGGTCTGATAACCCTGATAACATTTGACTAGCAGTACAAATTGTGAAGCTCCTCAATGCCTTATTCTGTCTTGTTTTCTGTTATTTTGTACTACCCTTGTTAAATCCATTTGTTCTCAACACCCACTTCTCAAGCACCCTATGTATGAGAGACCACGTTTCATATCCATACAAAACAACAGGCAATGTTATAGTTTTCCGCATTTTGTTTAATTTTTTTTAACAGCAGACGAAAATACAAAATATTCCGAACAGATCTGTAGCAACAATTTCGTTGTTGTTCGTTATGACATTATGTTATTTGATTCTATGCAGCAGTTGTGCCTGTGCTAATAACTGTATTCGCCATAATGTACATACTAACCATTAAAAAATTCGAAAGCTTCTTCCCTCTTGAAGCAGATGTAATACATGTAATTCGCTTTCCTCATTTAAGCCGGTTTGAATCTGATGGAGCGTCGGCATACCTCATGTTATTTTTCATATTTATTTCAGCATCTTCAGACTACCGCAAAATCATCCCTAAAGTACCCCATAGCCTATTCCCCTCCCGCAACTTACCGATTAATTAACAACAGTGATAACTCGTTTAGTGGTCTTTAACCTCAGCAGTTGAATTGGCGCCGTGATATAACCCAGCAACCGTCCAGGAACAAACATAAAATAAAGGTAACGTAGCCTACTTTTATATGGGAAGCCGGCGCGATCTATTGCAATTCGAACACCGTAGTCTTGAGTTTGAACCTCTTTCACTCTTGAGTGCATGTCCACATATATCCTCTGTAGGTAGCCTGGAGATGCACCGATAAATTTTTATAGAATCCCCCCAAACATGTAATGTATCTTGTTTCAGCGCTGTAGATTAGATCATGTACAAAGAATGAGCCGCTGAGCTTAGTTGTAAAGGATACCGCCAGGGGCTAAGCGACCTTTTTTCCTTCCCACAGAATTCAATTAAACCCTTGCGTTCACCCAGTCTGCAATCGACTGAGCTCCGTGATCTCTTCTACAAGGAGGAAAGTTCCCGGAATACGAAGCCGACCGTTCATCCTCATATACTGCCGGTGTTAACGTGTCGATATACACCTCATTGCCACTGTGGGCTGGGAGACTCGGTGTTTGGGCACAGCGGCAAATTTTCCTTTATATTAAGAGGAGGCGTCCTAATCCGTGACAAATATTGAGGTGTTATTTTATGGATAAACCATTAAACTGTTTGCTGTAAAATTCTAATGTCTGAAAGCGACGTTGAGCTGACTGTACTGTTTCGTGCAGGTTGTATCAATGCCGTGTGCATCCTGGCTGCAGGTGTACGTTATATTGGCAGTGCAACGCTATTGCAGACCTACCGCAAAGTCCGCGTTGTTGTATCGTGTGCAGAGGACCTTGGCTTTGACGACCAGCTGGGTGGCTGGCTGGCTGGCTTCCTTGACTTCTCCACTCCGCCACCTTCATCTCCAGTCTCGATTTGTAAAAGGAAGTCTCGGACGCATGTCACTGACCTGATTCAAGAGATAGGCTCTTCTGATTCTGAGCTTACATTTAGGTAGCCTGTTTCTGGTCTAGTTTTCTCATTGAAAGAGAAGTACAGGTTTATCATGTGTGTGTCCACTAATAACAGTTTAACCACTCGACACGCATTCATGAACGTTGGTACAGATATTATTACACACTCAGTCGATCTCGTGTTTGCACTTTTAATTTCCTGTCATAAATAATTCCTATGACAGCTGTGACCCTGCGAAATTCAGAGGTAGGCTTTACCAGCGTCACTTAATATGGGATTCTCAATTTTTTTACAGTGGTCGATTTTTTAAAAGTGTGTTACATTTTATTTCCGAGAAACGCGTGAGACCGATAAATACATTTCAAAGGGAACTAGAGTTTCTTAATGTTACGGCGTTACCGTTGTGCTTTAAATTGTTAGTGTATTTAGCCACTTGGTGAAGGCCGTGGATACGAAAGTGCCACGATAAAATTTAACACATGCATTATTTGTTGCCTTAAGTGACTTGTCGACCTCTAAGTTCCTGCTTTCCTTTGGTACTTTTTGTAGTAATTGGTGCGTTTAGATCTTGATGTTTGATTTGAAAAAAATGAGGCGTGTCGTTATAACAGCATAATTTTAAGAGTAACGTAATCTTAGGTAACTAGATGTCACGCAATATCCAGGTTTCATACTTGTAGAATTCTGGGTCACCACCTGGTTCACCACCTCCGCGTCTCCATTTCTGGGCTTTCCTCTATTGATCTTGTCTTCTGAAACTATGATTCTTTTCCTGCGTAGCCTAAGTGATGTTGATAGCTTCACGAAGAGCAGCAGCAGTAGTAGTAGTAGTAGTAGTAGTAGAGTAACAGCAGCAGCAGCAGCGGCTGTAGTTGCGGTATTAGTGGTGGTGGTAGTAGTAGCATCCATTACTTAGTGCACCTCTTTCTTTTGTCCAGACGTCCTGGGTTTGATTTCGTACATTTGATCGTCACCTATTATTTGTACTTATTTTGTTGCATCGTACACGCGTTCCTTGTGTCTTCATAATGTGCCACTTTTGCAGTGCTCGTCTGCAGTTAGCTTGCTTGTCATTTGCATTACTACTGTAATTACTACAACACTGCTGCTGCTAGCACCATTACTACTATTTGTTGCTAACACCAAGAAACTCATGTGTAAAGTTGCCATTCTGCATGTTCAGAATGAGGTTTAAGCGTTGAATTTATTCTGAATTTAAACTAAAAATTTTACAGTCTTAATTTTCATTTTTGTAAATCTTAATTTCTTGCTTAAATGAGCAATGATATCTGGTTCGTGTAATAGCTACCGACATTTACTTTCAGTCGCAGTTATAATTATAGTAATGTATTGGCAGTTCTGACTGTGGAACAGTAACTGCTGGACGGGGAGCTCGCGGTGGCGCAGTTGGTTGAGGCACTGCACTACCAGCCGGAAGGTCGCGGCTTCAATCCCCGATCGGGCCACTGGGATTTTTCATTGACTTATCCTGCCGGCCCTGTGTTTGACTCAGCCTGTAACAGAAATGAGCGCCAGAACTTTCTCCTGGGCCGGTGCATAGGGCTGACAACATTTCTACCTTATGTGCCGATTGTATAGAAATTCTGGGAGTCCAACCTCCTGGCGCCCTCAGGACCTGTCCAGGCAATGACGTCTCTAGAAGTCACGTATTTTCTCGCCCTTCCTGTACTTTTCGGGGCACTTGCTGTGGATATGTGCAGGACGTTTCGCCGAGACGCCGCTAGCGCATTTATTGTCAAACGTGGGAAGAAAGGAATATTAGCCGTGGTTACGGCATGTAATTGCTGTGAACTCGATAATATGTTTTGTACTGAATTGTGTTTTAAACATAATTTCTTGTTAGAACGTTCTGTTTTATAGCATGTTGGCACGGCGTTATTACATCTTACTTTCCTTCTGGAAGTACTCTGTTCAGATCCCGGCTTTAGTATCTGTCTGTCTGTCTGTTCTGAGAACATTCTTGGTTTTCTTCAACTTTTCTTTTGTATCCTGGTACAGTACCTTAATTTTTCATGTCTTTTTAACCGTGTACCCGTCTTTAGGCCTTAAAATCACATGTCAGCAGGTTTGATTTCCCGTATTCCGCGATGGTTTTTAGGCCCAAGACTGTAGCTTTATTATTTGTAGAGTAGCGATCAAACCCGGTCTCTTCTGCCAGCATCAAAAACAAACGTGTTTGTGTCTGCATAACCGCAGCAGTCACTCTATGACGGGTCAAGTGCCGGCGTCGAAACTTAGTTTAAAAATGGCTCATGTGCACAATATAATTGTGTTAGAGGAAGAAGTTTTCGTGGGGTCACTCGTATGATTGCCTGGAGATGTTGGTAGGTTTTGAAAGCGTTTTTCAGTGTTGTTGGAATCTGATTTTCCCAAACGCCAAAGGAGATTTTCTCACACATAATATTTCGTATGTGTTCTGAATTGTGGTAAGTGTGTGAATGTGTAGAGGTACTTTCAGTCAAAAACACCTAGTTGCACTCCATTCCGTAATTTCAGTAACACATGTGACAGTTTATAGGTCTCCGTCTATGCATCTTTGAGTTAACGGCCTACTAGCTTTGTGTGATCGCGTTCCCTTAGGGCAGTGTAACGAAGTTTCTGTAAACTTCTCTTTGATGTACTCCACATTTCACATTTATAGTTTCTCAACCCCCCTTATGAAACCATACTGACAAAATGTAAAACATTCAGGAATATGACTTGCACTCAGGTATTCTGAAATTTATTTATCACGTTTCATGGAATAACCTAAAGTATATGACCGTAATGGCGTAGAGAATCGAGTTCTGAAGGGTGCTGGAGGACAGGGATCAGGTCTTATGTGAAAACTGTGAGTTAAAATCGGATGAAGCAACTAGGAGTTCACGAACGAGGACCTTCATCACTGGGGGGGGAGGGGGGGGAGAAATAAACGTTTTGTTATGTTGTTATATATTGTTTGTATAGAAAACCTCTTCTTTCCTCCTCCCACCTGTGTCTTGTCACCCGTGAAAATCGCGATAAAGGTATTTTGAATATGTCATTGACCCCTGAACTTTAGCCCGTTAATAGTAAAGGTAAAGCAGTCCCATTGCAGGCCTGGACAGGCCCAGAGGGTTCCAGGAAGTTAAGGTTCCCAGATTTCGTGACAACGGCACAGGATGGTGGTAGGTTGTCATACGCACCAGCCGCCTTTACCCCCAGAAAATGCTCCTGGTACTCATTTCTGTTGGGGGGGAGGGGGTGAGTCGACCCCAGGACCTTAGTGCGATCGGAGGGATTATATGTCAATGAAAAATCCACTGACACCAGCTGGGATCGAACCAGCGACCTTCCGATTTGTAGCGCAGCACCTTAACCACTGTGCTACCGCGGTCCCCCGTTAGTAGTATATTTTGGTATTATAGTGCTTCGTCTTTGCGGAAATATATGAAGGAAATGTTTTCGTTTCTTTTTGATTATTTTATATGTCTGTATTTGCGAACCATGACATAACCTACTAATACTTATAAAACATGGTACATGTTCAAACGAAACATAGACTCTTTAGCTCGCAAAGTCGTGACTGTATTCTAATGCTGAGAGTTTCTCTTCTCAAGATTCTTGTCTTGTGTGAGGCAACAGCCTGATCGGATTCCTTTCACCGGTAGTGTCAACCCACACACAATACAGACAACTAAATGAGGCAGTTTAGCTGTAGGGCTACTCAGGACACAAAAATTGTGAATTCTGTCTTTCCTGTGAGCATAGGTGAAAGTAAGATCATTGCGTTACTAGCATGCAGCCAACAGCTACTTGCCGCATTTGAAATACTTGAAAAATGTAACGTGCTATGTTACAGTTTCCGCGTCCGGAAGGAACAGGCTTAAATAGTACGAATGCGTATCCACATTATTCACGCAGAAACAACACTTAATGTCGTGGGGGGGGGGGGGGGTGGGAAAAGAAAAATTTTTTGAATGGGGAAGAGAATTTTTTAATTTTGAAAATTTTGCCTTTTTTATAATTTTT
>Ga0123354_10000392_pt1 | contig 42135 bp, 20 predicted proteins | sample TergutLab28metaG_2_FD_97872 | JGI IMG/M metagenome (GOLD analysis project Ga0123354, IMG submission 97872) | Labiotermes labralis P4 segment gut microbial communities from Petit-Saut dam, French Guiana - Lab288 P4 | ecosystem: Host-associated > Arthropoda: Insects > Digestive system > Gut ... | reverse complement strand
GCGGGCCATGGCCTCCCCATTCTTGAGGTTTCTAGATCACACACAACGACGCATCACAGTCGGTAGGACTCCTCTGGACGAGTGATCAGCTCGTCGCAGAGACCTCTACCTGACAACACACAATAATTAAAATAGACAAACATCCTTGCCCCGGTGGGATTCGAACTCACGATCTCAGCAGGTGAGCGGCCGCAGACCTACGTAGACCGCGCGGGCACTGGGACCCTCACCGAGAGTTATGTTTCCAAAATGTATCAACAGAAGTAACTTATGATCCCTATCATGAATTAACGGCGACATATATATCCATGCCACGGAAAACGGTAGATTGAAATATTACCGAGACCAGATATTTCAATTTTACTCGCCTCTACCCTGCAAACAACCGACCTCATTAATCCCACTCTGTTTTGATAAACGCATGGCTTGAAATCCCTTCACTCTCTCTGCACAAACGTGGAAGTTCAATAAGCAAATTAGTGCTCATATTTACAGGTGTGAAGTGAAGTGTGTCACTTGAAATGAATTGAGTCTGCCTGCAAAAATACACTACCTTGGCGTTTACAAATATTAATGAGTGCATCCTAAAGGGACACTGCCTCAGCAAGCAGTTAACTCTTGGACACAATTACGTTGACGCAAATTCCAGAAGTAAAATGTCACCAACTGTCAACGTTCTCAATAGAAACATACGGCGGAACGAACAGAAATATTTTCGTTTAACACGATTAATTAAAACTACAATTTACAGAGAAAATTTATTTACATCTTTACGAAGCATCCTTCAACAATTATTATTAATCTAATCGTAACACTTTAAGGCAAGCAGCATGCAAAATATATATATGTACCACTCCACCTTTCTGTTAATCTAGACAAAGAAGATGGAAATTACGAACCTAAACACGAATAAAATGAAAGAAACGCTGTATGTAAGATTCTAAGTATAAAATATACACCGATTTACTCTATTATTGTTCCCAAAAGAGTAAAAATTACAGAGATGGCCGCTCAGTTAAAAACTCCAAAATTTCAATCTCAAACCAACATTATTACAAGTATATAATTAAAGATGATATTATGAGTAGGACATGTAGAACGCATGGTGAAAATAAAAATGAATATGTAGTTCTAGACGGAGAGGCTGAAGTTAAAGAGATCACTTGAGTGTCCTAAGACTAGATCTATGATAACATTAAGATTAATAACGTTGAAATAGAGTGTGGGGCTGAAAAGTTGGGTGCATTCGGCACATGTCTACAGCGAAATTTACTGACCACCTGAATGTGACTTTGAGCTTCACGTAAGGAGGTCAATATCTTAAGGCCTAAGGTATTATCATGGTATAAAAGAAAGTGTGGTATTTAACACGCTAATACAAAAACAACAGTGGTGTCTGGAAAGGAGCAACCGTACAGACGGACAGAAAAACAAGCAACGACGAACTCGTAAAATGGCTCTCAAAACGTCATTATTCCTTGTGGTAATTCTAAACATTAGTGTAATAAGATCAAACAAATATATTATCATTGTACACAAAATTACGTACAAATCTATCACTTATTGGCATATACACTTTTTAGGTGTTTGGGTCTTACTTGACCATCTGCAGGAAAAATAATATTACAAGGCTGGAGCATTACTGAAGCTCTTAAGATTAATAAAATACAATCATCCACACATTGTGACATGATCCAAACATATTGGCTCAATGTACCATCTATACATGTTGATATTGCTCCAAAGTTAAAGAAATATGATAATTTTAATATATAAATACAATATAAAATTATGCTTAAATATATTAGGTTATGTTTCCGTTAGCTTCTTGACAATTGTTTTACAATGGCATCCCCACCTGTAGACTACAAGCAACAGTTCGTAACAGTGTCCGCTAGGATATCAGCACTGGTTGTTGTATCTAACCGGTTTGTAAACACTTTTAAAAGAAATTTCAAGAATCCTAACTGAGATATTTCCTAATACATTTTAGCACGATCTTGAAATTCTGTTACTGAATAAGTAACATAGAATATCTCTACTGATTAACACAATTTTAAAACACCCAAATGGTGTACTGAGACTGTATGATTGGAACATGGCTTAATACGCTTATGAATACATTTTATTGATCTTAAAATCTTCCGTTCACGTTTCACTGATGTAATATGAAGCTTGAGTTTTCCTGAAGACGGTCTTTTAAGACCGAAACATGTATGAAATAGATATGTAAGTAAATTACTGAAAGCACTATTTATTTTGTATATAGTGGGACATTACTGTGCATTGTTACAGAGTTTGTATATAGTGGGACATTACTGTGCATTGTTTTACAGTTTTTATATAGTGGGACATTACTGTGCATTGTTATACAGTTTATATATAGTGGGACATTACTGTGCATTGTTATACAGTTTGTATATAGTGGGACATTACTGTGCATCGTTATACAGTTTATATATAGTGGGACATTACTGTGCATTGTTATACAGTTTGTATATAGTGGGACATTACTGTGCATTGTTATACACTTTGTCCACTGTATAAAGATTTCGGAAAACTTCCATGCCCAAACTTCTTGAGGTGATAGGAAGGGACTGAAGCAAAGATTTATCGTCAAGCGACGTGCGAATTGGTAGTGCTGTATTTCTTACTAATGTAGAACAGATATCGAAACGTACGCCCACCGACCTCAGTACAAAGCTGACAAAGACGCATCAGAGAGTGCCGTGTGCGCTCAAAAATGCCACGTTCCCGCCTAATGGTTGCTGCTGCTTCAGCGATACGGGCAGTAAGATCCTCTTCAGTATCAACTGGCGATGAGTACGTCAAGGGTTTCGTGTAGTCCCAAAGGAAGAAGTCCAATAGTGGGAGATCCGGTGACACGGGAGGTCAAGCTACAGGCCCACCCCATCCAAGCCAGCGATCGTTGTAAGTGGCGGTGGGACGTTCTCGGTCCTAATGCGCAATATGAGCCGCAGCCCCGACGTGTTGGAGCCACATATTTCTCCTGAGTGCCAAGGGGATTTCCTCCAGCAATTCTGGTAGCATTTTCTCCAGAAATACCCAGCAAATCCGCGCACTAAGCCGTGGGAGTAAGAGGTAACACCCAACCAAAAAGTCATGATCAATTTTCGCCAAAAAGTTTACGACAAAGCGTTTTCGGTGTTAGTGAACAACGCAGCATGAGGGTCTGCTCCTCCCCGAACGTGGTCGTTGTGGCTGTAGAAAATCCCCACAAGAACTCTATATGAAAACGTTGATTTACTCACAGCCAAATGATTCTGAAGCGGATCTTATTGTTCGTATCGATGAGGCAAAAGGAACAATCACGAAGACGCCTGTAATTTCTGACCGCACACACCAGTCTCTGCTGCGTTGTTGTCGGATATTTTTTTTAGGGCGGTGGTCGTACTTTGGAACATCTGCTCTAAACTGGTACTAAATAAGGCTTTTTTTTTTTTCAGAATACGTCACTCGTTTTGCTTGATTTCCAACCGCATTCAGACCCACGTTGCTGGTCACTGGCACGGCAAGGACACACGTCCAACATATATGTGCCTGACAATAAACCTTTGTTGTGGTCCCTAGAATTCCCTCAGGAAGTTCGGGCATGCGGTTTGTCCGCACCTGTGCAATGAACACGGATACGTTCAGACAAGACAGTGACCTAGATTGCGACCAAACCAAATTACAAATTTTTTTGCACGACCTGTTTTGAAATTCGTTGTGTGTGCACTAAAAGGCGAGGAATTTGTGCATATCGAGAAGCAAGCCACTGCAGAATTTCGCTGTTGATTTCAACACGCGCTCAAAAGTTAGGAGCTCCTAAGCTGAAGTCTAGCAGACTGAGCAGTGGTAAGGACCTAGACTTCCAGAACAAAGGGTGAAGGGCGCCAGTCACAGTTAAGCTTTATGTTATATGTTACGTTTTTATATAACTCGAATGCAACATGTTTCGGCTTAAGTACAAGAAGGCATCAACGGGCGAAATTAGAGTAACAAATAAACGTTATCGTGTAAACTACATCAAACCACTGCGGATGTCGAAAGACACAGTTCGGTCCTCAATTTTACATTTTTCGTAAGTGAAGGGAAGTCGAATTCATCAGCTCGTTTGAGCAAATACAGGTTCCACATCACGTAATAAAAATATGGTTCTAAAACTGAATAGCAATGTCCAGTATTTATGAGCGTGAATATTCTGTGATATGATACTGGTCGGTCTCGAACGAGAGTCATGTAAATTTGTGTATTCTGGTTTACGTTCTGAATCAGAGGTGTTCCGGATGTTAAGCCATTCCTTCCATATTTCCATTACAGATATTATCCATTAAGAATTTCGAACGGTGAACGAGGTTCTTGTTGTTTCTCTGCCGTCGCTACGCCAATGTCGGCAAGAGCACTTCTAACGATATTTCAGCATCCCTACTTTCTCTCCATCCGTTACCACATTCACATCATAACTGACGCTGCGAAACATCTACAGTAGGAACAATAATGTTCACTTACTATCTATAGCAACAAGAATGTTGTTACTATCCTTAGCAACAATGATGTTCAGTTACTATCTATAGCATCAATAATGTTCAGTTACTATCTATAACAACAATTATGTTCAGTTATTCTCTATAGCAACAGTAATGTTCAGTTACTATCTATAACAACAATTATGTTCAGTTACTATCTATAGCAACAATAATATTCAGTTACTATCTATAGCAACAATAATGTTCAGTTGCTACCTATAGCATCAATAATGTTCAGTTACCATCTATAACAACAATTACGATCAGTTACAATCTACAGCAACAATTATGTTTAGTTACTATCTATAAAAACAATAATGTTCAGTTATAATCTACATCTATAGAAGATAATAATGCTTCAGCTAGTCAAGAAATTCTCCTAACATTATTAAAGCGGAAAGTTCATTGCGTTTAAACAACAGTCCGCCAGTACTCCTATCCTTAGCCTGATATATTCAGTTCACGCAATGCTTGTGCATTTCTACCAGATCAGTTTTCGTATCATCGTCCCATCTACGCCTATGTCTACCAAGCGTTCTGGGTTCTCTTCCAAATACCGCTAGGCATTTGCATTCTCCGCCATAGTGTCACAAGCTCCATCCGCCTTACTTTATCACCCGATTAATAGTTTACGAGGAGCAAAAATAATCAGGTTCCTCACTATGCTGTTTTCTCTAGCCTCCTGTTACCTCTCAGACGCGGTATATATCTCAGCGCCATATTATCGCCACATTATTGATCTACGTTTCTTGTAAGTGTGCGAGACCAAGTTTCAAACCCGTAGAGAACGTAACTGCACAAACGTCTTAACGATAACCCTGTTATTCATTTGGCAGCTTACAGTTTTACGCCGTTACGTCCTCATCTATTGCAACCCTCATTATAATGGTTCAACCAAACAGACCAAATAACAGCTCCGGTCTGTTGCCATGTTCTTTATCTCAAACTTCTACAAAAAAGTTACGTAGGATCTGGTGACTGCTCATGACCTAGTATAAGCGAACAAAATGTAAAAGTTCATATTCAAATGCCAAAGAAATTTTCAGAACCATATAAAATAACATATTTTAAACTCTACAAATATTACAGGGTGATCACAAAGTGACGCTAAATTTTTTTTTCCGAATGTTAAGGTAACTGTTAACTCTTAACAGTAAGAAATTGTCAACTATCATATTGGTAACGCATGTATGATCCAAACGTAAAGCCAACAGAAATTCCCAAAGTTGCGTACTAACGATCTGCCTCAGGATGGCAGAATATAGGCCGAAATATGTCGAAAATAATATTGTTAAAATAAGGGAAGGGTTTACATATCCTCTAGTGCAACCGAACAGTGTTTTTTAAAATATTATTCCACATTTACGCACGTAAATATCACTTATTTAAAAGACCGAATTGTGCTTATAATAGCAACTATGAAAGGGATTCCGCACTTATTGCAGTACTAAAGAGGCATGTACCAAATTTTGTGTGATAAATGTGAGACATAAAATTATACAGACTAAGTAATTATGCATGCCACTCATTTATCATTTTAATGTTGACAGCTATGCAACAGGTGCGTGTTCCGGTTTAGACTGATAATTATTTTCATCTCGTATTGAAAGCAGATCAGGTGTGAATTATCATTAAATTACCATAAAAAAATTTGCCTGATATTAATAGTTGGAAAAAAAACAGCAGAATATGAAGGTACAAAATATATTACAATTTACGGTCTAATTATGTACAGTTACTATGTTAAATAAAGACATTTTCATTTTAGATTATATAGCGTCCATTCAGATGCAATGTCCTCAGAGATGTTGACCAGGTAACTGAGAGGGGGCAGGTGTGAATTTAAAAGTATTATTCCAGTATGAAATTGAATAACTTATGATAAACTGCAGTGAATACTAATTATAATAATCACCAGCATTTTTAAGACTGTAACCAGCTGCACCATGATAGTTGTTTCTTGGGTTATTATGTGACGCTGTATCAAGTATAATTTTTGGAGCCATATATGAACGTTGTCATGAGTGATAAATAAGGGTATAAAAGACAAGTTGCTGATGTGTCCTTGTTTGCAGTTTCTTGTAACGGTACAGATCACGTATCCGCGAGGAGACGCTGCGTTACCAGTTTTGGAACCCGACGTTATGGGATAAGTCATTTGTTTCATTATGAAGGTGCAAAATATCCAATCTTCCTAGGACATTTAAGAATTTTGGGTTGAAATAAACATATTGTCTCGAAACATCGGGAACCTATACCCAATGCCGAGGACGTGATCTTTTTGAAAGCCGTGATGAGAAATTAGCTCGATAGGAATAAGTGAATCCTTGCAATATGGTTTAGCCGGTAGCTCGACTCACAAATTCTAATCTTGTCGCTGGCCACTTACGAATTCCTCCAAGGAACAGGTAGGTGTTATTGATTGAAAGTAGCGTCACTTAGCGACAAAAACGTCACAGGCTTCTTCTTACGCCTCCTCAAAAATCATCTGTTTGGGAGATTTAACGTCATTTCTTTCTTTACCGAATGTAGAATTTCTCCCGATGCAGGTCACAAATGATGTGCTTGCACAGTTCACTGCTTACGTGACGGCCGTTGCTGCTTTCATATTCTTATCTTCAGCCTGGCTACGTAACATCACACAGTAAATCTGACATGGCAAACAGTAATTGAAATCGGAAAGACAAACTTCGATCACACATGCGCAGAATTACTTGTCGAAAAGGAACATGGCTTTCTCAAACTGGCTAGTTCCTGCGTCATGGCAGAACGTTAATCAAACTACAGATACACGCAGTCTCATTTCGTAAATTGAAAGAAACTTAATTTTTGAAGGGATGTTTTAATCACTTGTACATATCGCAAAGTAACGAAAGAGAGGGTGATGATTATGCATGATAAAATGGACGTCAAAGAAAGTGATAACACGTTACATTGCTTGCTTTAGGATGATTATTTGTCTTCAGGCTAAGAAAATTGTCGCTGTCCTTACCAGGAAAACACATAGAGGAGCTAAGGTACAGCTCTACGTACTCCTAACTTCGACACTAGATGGAGGTAAGTGGTTAGCGTCAGGCCCCGGTTGTTTTATCCCCGGAGAAGAAACTGCGGTACCCACTGAGTAGGAGGATGCGTGGCTTTCAGAGATGATGCGAACGATTTAGAGAAATGAAGTATGCGTTGTCCGAGCCGCAAACTGAACCACGATTTATTGGACCTCCGTCATGGAATGGTTAAGATACCGATCATTATATCCTGGCTCATATGTCTATAGGAATTTCCGCCCCAAAATCTGATTACGACTGAATGTTTGTAAACTGAAGGACCTCTCGAAAACGAAGCAGAAGACTTTACCAGCCAGAAGCAATGCAGTCTATCACGTATTTTTAACTCTGTGGAGAGTTGGCAGCAAAATAAAAGTCGACCGAAGTGCAAGATTTTAAAATTTAATCTGCTATTACTAATATATACTTACTATCGGGTAGTGGTTATTACATATGGCTAAAGATGAAGTGTACACATGCGTTCAACAAGGCAATTTTATTTATGTAAGGCAGGTACCGACAATTCGATTTTAGAGCACAGCCCATCTGTATAGAAGTTACTGTTACAGGCACCTTTCAGCCACTATGAAGCTACAAGAAAATTAATGAATGTGAAATGGTCGAGAAATAAATCACTCTGTGCAGGCGCCAGGATTTACATTTTGGAAGCTAATAACCGAAGTCATTAATTTCATTCCTTATGCACATGTTATACAATGCACAACAAATGAACACACATTTTCAGGTAATACATCATTTTTATTAACCCAGTAGCCTATATCTGTTCTGTCTTAGTCATCATTATTACTTAGTTCTCTTACGTAAGTTTACATTTAAAATGTTTATTAAACCTAAGGGAAAAGCGCGCTGAATTTAATTAAACATATTACACATTTTAAATGGAAAACATAATTCATAAACCCAGCTGTGAAACTGCTAAATAAAACGTATTATTAAATGTTCCTTGTAATTATTTACGTATTGACAAGTGGGACTCAACATAAAGTTATGCAAAGTATAATAGTCAGTGTACTAAAGTGTTCTGCAGGTTCCAGTGTCTGTAAAAACACAAGTGTGTACCTCAATGAATGATCTCTTATTCCAACCGCTTATTTTAGTAATATCTAGAAACCTTTTTCCGGGCTTTGAAGGACTGCGTTCTTAGCCCTTATTTATACTGAAAAAAACGTAGGAATGCAAGACTAACATTGTACGTATAACGTAACACTGGGGCGTGTTCTTGCAAACATTGTCATAGTGGAAAAGGAACACGAGGGCAAGTATTACATATTCTGTGTGTGTGTTTGTAGCCTCAGGTATCCTGCATGCAATGCGCATGCACCATACTGTCATTTGGGTCCTGTCCGGCTCTGCAATATTTTTCCAAACAATCTCATAAATGGCACGATTTTCAGTAAAAAGGTACTCAACATAAAATGTGTGTTGACATTTTCTCTACAACTTTTGTCTTAAAAATTTATCATTATAGGAAGAATTGAGCAGATGTGATCAAAAATATATATTGTACTTCATGTAAAGCGCCCGTTATTACTGTTATATTTTAATGAAACTTAAAGTTTCCCTGACATATTTTTCGAAAAAAATAATCAGAAAGGAAATTTTATGAAAATCCTACTAGTGAAAGTCGAGTTGTTCCACGCAGACGGACAGACATACATGACGAAGCTAACAGTCGCGTTCCTCAATTTTGCGAAAGCGTATAAAAACAAACATTAGCTCAAAACCTTTCTATTGTCATCTGTTGTGAGGAATAAACATATGTATAGCTAATAACTGACTTCAGCTAATACACACCGCCGTAACTCCAGAGTTACAGCAGGGAGCAGCCGTTTGATTCCATACACGCTGCCCCCTCCCCCCTACCCGCCACCATTTGTTAAATATGTCTCTCTATCTCCTTATGTTCAAGGCTATAGCTCTGTAGAATTGCTGTCGACATAAGGCACAGTGTCCAGCTTCAGATAACAAATGGCTGAATATGAAGCACTGGCCGAATAATACTGACAAAACACCTGCGCATCCTCTCGCATCATCTACCACACATTCCACACAAGCCGTCCTGAGAAACAGGCCCTCCAGCTTGAGAATTCGGTGGCAAATTTCTAATCAACAGTGTTATCACCTCCTCAGTACACCCTCATACGACACTTCTGGAGAAACCCTACAAAACAAGGCTGCTGGGTATAAATCCGGTGATCTTGAAGGCCAAGTATTTGGAGCTTCACCTCAGCTAACCAAAAACAATTAACTATCTAACGTTAAAATTATGTTCTTAACCATTTTTTCCTGCTTTACCTAAAACAGAGCTATGCAGGACACAAGATACTCGTAGGTATGAACAATGCTTACACGTTGTAGTCAGAAAGCCTAAACAGAGTCTTTGCGCTGCTTAGATAATAACAGTACAGGCAATGGACGTATAAAAGAAACACAGAGGCGTGTTCGCGTAACTTTGTTACCATCGAAAAGCAAGAAGTATTACATATTCTGAATGTGTAATCTTAGTTATCCAGCATGCCAAGCGCTTGCGCAACATTATGTTGTTATCTGTGGCATGTCTGGCTCTACCATTTCCTCCAACATTATCTCATAAGCGGCAAGAATTTGGGGAAAAAATTATTATACAGAAAGTGTGTTTTTTTTTCTACTACGTTAGTCTGAAACATTTCTCGAACTTAGAAGAGTCCGCAGAGATACTGTCACAAATGCACACAGATTTACACTTAAAGTTCCCGTCACTCTTACCACACTTTAATAAAACTTGCATTTTCTGGGCAGATTTTCGAAAAATACTCGAATATCAAATTGTATGAAAATCCGTCCACTGGGAGCAGAGTTGCTCCATGGGGGTGGGCGGACAGGCGGACAGACAGACATGATGAAACTAATAGTCGTTTGCGTTGTTTTGCCAATGCACTTGATAATAATAATAATAATAATACAAATTAAACAAACAATATGTGACAGTGAACTGGATTTATTTGGTGCAGAACACGGTACACCCTAACGGTGATGGCAGACAGCACCTGCGAGACTAAATGCTAGTGCTCTACTTATTTACCGAAGCACAAAGTTTCGTAGCTCAGACCAACGTAATCTTCAGATGAACCGCAGTGAGAAGTTCAAATTTTGCAAGAACGTAACAGGACTTGTGAACCTAAACTACGTTACTAACCGCAAAAAATATATTGCTATTGGCAGTCCGAAGCAGCATGTAAGCGCTGGGATCAATAAAATGCGTGTAAAACTTACAATATAATTGTGATCTCGGATCGTTCCGATTCAAATATAATATTTATTAGTGAATAAACTTATAATGAAGGCTGTGACTTCCCCAGTTTGCAGCGTGTGTACCTAGTTATGCTAATAAGCTTTCACACATCCTCTACCTAAAATATCACCCTATTTCCAGCACTAAAAAACAACCTTCTAAGCCGTACAAAACCAAATTACTCTTAAATTTCTTTCTTGCCTTTTCTATATCTAACAGCTACAACGTTCCTTGCAGTTAATTCTATTTTACTATTATTATTGATCGTCTCAACTGGGCTGATTTACAAAAACACGAAAATATTTAAATTTATATATGCATGGAAGGCCGGTACAGTGTCCCCGCGGTCTAAGGCGTAGGTCTTCGGCCTCTCGTCTGCTATGGTTGTGGGTTCGGATCCCACCGGAAACATGGATGTCTGTTTGCTGTAAGTGTTGTGTGTTGTCAGGTAGAGGTCTCTGCGACGAGCTAATGACTCGTCTAGAGGAGTCCTACCGAATGTGGCGCCTCGTTATGTGTGTTCTAGAAACCTGACCCAGTGGGGGCTGTTGAATCAAAAACAAAAAATATGCATAGAAGATGCCTCTGGAAACTCATTCTGCACACAAATTTTATGACTCACTTAACAGATATACTACGGGCAGTTATATAAAATACTACAGGCAGGTATATAAAATTTATTTTGAAACAATTCTATTTACTGTGCAAATAGAAACTTAAAATATCTTGAAGTCGTCGCTGTTATGGATTTGTTAAGCAGCGTAAGTTGGTAGTCACTCACCGATGTTTCAGAAAAGCTTTTCGCTCCCTTTTACAGGTGTCAATTTTTGTACTGTTTGACCATGAAGATGGAAGTAATAGGCTGTCCCGAAACGTACGCTGCGTAACAACTCAGAAGAGCGAAAAACTCACTACACTTCGTCGAAAGCATGATATCTCACATTAAATTATCGTCTCAGTTTCGTAACACTTGCCCTGATATTAATGCTGTGATCAAATGATGTCGAGCTTAATTAAATTATACGTAAGTTCATGTTGAAGTTTGATGACTGTTATGTTTACCAACCACATACTCAATTAACCTATTAAATTTAATGAAGAGGATGAATATCACATCCGTTTAAAAAAAATCGATTAATTCTGGAGGGGGTACGCTCCACTTGAATAAATGGAACCCAAATAATGTTCATTCTATGCGCTGATAAGGCACAGAAATATCTTCCAAACGTGTTTGTTCAAAGATTAGTACATTCAAAACAAAATTAGCAAGTTACATTAAAGTTCCAATTATGGTAATTGAATCATACGCGCTTGCTGTCACTATAAAATCTGAATATTCTGCATGTGAATGGGGGTGCATGGCCGAATTTTCTTCTGATGTATTCAGCGATTAAAGGAGAACTTCATCAAGAGGCCACAGCATCGCATTAACTTCGAATCCAAATTATTCTTAAAAGCTGAGATGAAATTACATATACATACAAAACATAACCCACCTACATAATCGCCAAAGACCTCGACGCTTTCTGTGAGTTCAAACAATTACTTTTAAGCATTTCAAACCTACCTCTATTCCAGTGCACCGTCGTGTTCATGTGTTATGCGTAAAAACCTCAGTCCTAGTGAACAAGAATAAATCCAGCTATCTTCAAAGCTACTTTTACTGATCCTACTCTTTATAACATGGGGTAGGGGGTGGAGAAGTTTGATTAAGCACTGCGCTACAAGCCGGAAGGCCGTAGGCTCGATTCCGGATGCGGTTATTCGGATTTTTTATTTACCTAACCCTTCTGTAGGCGATATGGCACTGGTCGACTCACCCTCTAATAAAAATGAGTACCGAAGTGTTGGGATTATGTTGCCACCTACATGTGCCGATTGTCTACAAATTCTGGCAGCCCAACCTGTCGGACTCCTGACAGTCCGTCCAGGACTGTATACCGTAGTGACTACACAGCAGGGTAGACAACTGAGAAACAGTTCGATTTCCGGAAGGGGCAACAGATTTTTCCCTTCACCAAAGCATCTGGACGGGCTCCGGGTCAAACCCGGCTTCCTATTCAATGGGTACAGTAGACATTCCCTGAAGTTACGGCGGCTGGAGCATGAAGGCGACCTTTCACCTCCAACTAAACACTAAATGGAACTTTATGTAAATCCGACACTTCTATGTACCTGTTTATTTTACATCAATACAAAAAAGCTAGGATATGCGTAGAGAAGAAAACCAACTGGTTGCTACTGAAAGATTTATTGCACTTATAATCTGCTCAACATGTTTCGGGCACTTATATGACCATCATCAGGAGCTCGAAACTATACTTGTCTTATTACCGCATATGGTGTGTAATGCCTTGGTTGCTGGTGGTCGGCGGTCAGGTGCAGGGCAGCAGGCTATGCGGGCTGGTCGGCGATCAGGAGCAGGGTAGCAGGATATGCATGCATAGCCTGCATAGCCTGCTGCCCTGCACCTGACCGCCGACCACCAGCAACCAAGGCATTACACACCATATGCGGTGATAAGACAAGTATAGTCTCGAGCTCCTGATGATGGGCATATAAGTGCCCGAAACATTTTGAGCATATTATAAGTGCAATAAATCATTCAGTAACATCTACTTGGTTTTCTTCTCTACGCATATATAACGATGCACGGACAAACATATATCAAAAGCTAGGACACTCATATGATGAACTAGAACGCTAAGAATAAATACAGCAAAATGACGTAGGGCGTTACGTGGTAAAGCAACCACGTTGAAGCTGCCATAAGAAAGGACCCTGATCACAAGTTTATAATCAACTTTGACAAGTCTACGATATTCCCTAACTTTAAAAGAAACTAAATTTTCAAGACAACGGTAATGTACTCCGGTCAGGGCAAACATTCCTTTCTCAATAAAAGTCACAAAACAAGAAAAGAATTTAAAGAGCTCATATAAATAAAGGCTTTCCGTGTAGGGTCATTCAGTAACACCAACAGTGCAGAACACTGAATCTAAAACTTTTGACGAGATTTAGGTTGTAAACTATGTTAGGTTTACGCTGAACATTCCTGGGAAATCGCCTCGCCTCAGTCGTTTTCCGCGGTTTCTCTCAGTTCATTTAAGCCGATTTATTGGTAGGTCTAGTGTGTTCCAGCAAACTACCACCACTTTCACACTTCCGAAGGCCATAAACTAGAACCTCGTGCGTAAAAACCATTCTATCATTCCTTACAGAACGTGTATGAGCCCACTGTTATGGTTGCAAACTATTCGTCTGGATGACATAATTTTATACGTGATGCTCCTTTGAACGATGTAGTCATGGAGATGATCTAACAACAACTCATTTTACTTCCGTTGACCTTTCTTTCCCTCTGGTATCCTTTTTCCTACATCTCCATCTCCTTATATTCTTTTCTCCTTTTCTTCTCTCAATTTTATCTCCTACTTCCTTTCGTTCACGCTGTACTGTAATTTCTCCTCTTTCCCCTACGTCAGCTTCATTCGTTTAATCAATTTCTTCTCTTCATCGTTCTCAGGCGCGTTCGCAGATTGCGAAAAGCTATTACTATTAGCTTCACCATGTCTGTCCGTCCGTCTGCACAGAACAACTCGGCTATCACGGGACGGATTTTCATGAAACTTCATATTTAAGCATTTTTTCAAACGTGTGTCGAGAAAATTAAAGCTTCGTTAAAATCTGACAAGAATAACGGATACTTTACATGAAGACCTACGCACATTTATGAAAATATCTCGCTGAATGTTTCTCATAATTAGAAATTTTTCAGACAAATTTGTAGAGAAAATAAAAACACATAATTTACGTTCAATAACTTTTTTTTCGTAAATCATGCAATTTATGAGATAATGGTGAAAATTTAATAGGGCGCATGTTCTTTGCATGCTGGATAACCAAGGATACAGATACACACACACACACAATATTTAACATTCATTTTTTTCATGGCAACAATGTTTTCGTTTCCTGCCTCATTGTCATGCTATACGTACTAGCGTTATGACCCGCAAAACTACGAGTCAATGGTCACATCAGGGGGTGGTTATAAGGAAATGTTGACAGCAGTCATCATTCATAGCACCAGATGAATGCACACAGCCTGCAATTCATCACAACGGCAGTTAGCTTACTCTATTACACATCATCTCTCACGCAGCTCTAAACGTACAGAGACATTTTAATGGAAGGCATAATGTACCATCGGTTACAGATTGTGATGCTTACTTAACATTTAACCGTAAAACTTTGGTGCTGTAAAGAACTGGTTTTATAAGAGAATGAATACTATTCCGTTGCAGTAATATACACACAAAGATTGCCTGCTTTATCACACCGTTTGCGACCAACAGAAATTTTTAATGGGAACACTATACTGCCACAACAGCTACTAACTGTGGACATACCACACAGATGTTACACAGAAGTTCTTATGATTCGTGTTTTATTATGTTCCAAGTAAAATTAATCACATGGTTACCAAGTTTATGTTTCCTCATGTCCTATAATGGAAAAAGACAACACAAAAGTTTCAAAAATCTGTCACCATGCAAATCTGAAGACCATCGTACAAGATTGCACTAAAATAATTAGCATGTTAACATTTCGTGCGTGGGAAACTGAAGAAGCAGACGATGAGACAGATGAGTGTGACGCAGAATAGCTCAGTTGTTGCAGTGACTGCGCTACAGGATACAGGATCGGAAAGTGGACCGGCAAGGAATAACGACTATTCCCTTCTCAAAAGGGTCTAGACCGGCTCTGGGCACACCCAACATCACACTTTAAAAAAAGTTGAGTTTACAATGATTAGCTCTCCGAAGATGAAAATGAATCTATATTATTACACGAACGTAAAGTTTCAGTTCGTACTTCACGTAAGACTCAGATGTTTCCACTAGCAGGGTCATGCTGTGAACGTTCAAAAGGGCAAGAAGCGCATTATTGCAAAAAAAAGGGCTGAATGCATAACTGTAGTATGTGTACAACATGAAGAGCTTTTATTTTTAGCCCTGGCGGTAAATATGATAACAACTAGGCCATAGAGAGTTGAAATAATTGCACTGGGACAAAAGAACAGAGAAGAAAAGACAATCTGACTTCGACCTTCTTAGCAAGGTCTACTGAACAAGCCACCCTATGAAGTTCTTTTCATAGACTTCATTTTACCAAACTCCCAGCTTCTCTCTTTGATCTCAACCATTTTGAACTTCACTGCACAAATACGTTTTCGTTGCGTCTCTATAAAAAGTTTGAGGTTTTGTGCATAATTTCAGTTTTTAAAAGAAAAAGGAAATCGATTATTGCTCTCCTTTCGCAGAGATTTTTCCGTTTTCTCTTGAATTCCCATGGAAGTCGCTTTTCATTACGGCGCTCTAAAGTTTCAGCGGTACGGCTCACTTTTGGAATACGATGTTCCGCAGTCGGTGGACCCTGCAGCCAAACGCCTAAATTCCAGTGAGCGGTCATGCGGAGACTGTGTGGCTCACACCACAAGTAACTGAAGTGGTGGGGTCCTTATTCTTGAATCTTGAATTTCAATGAATTTCGTGCACTGCTCAAGAAATTTCAGGATAGAACAAGACTACAGCAAAACCACCGACACCACACGTCGGAAAGTTCCCTTTCAAGGGTAAGAATTCTCAGTATCGCTAATACTAGAAAACAAGACAGGCAATGTGAGCATAAATGTAACACCGAGGCGCGTTCGAGTAACCACTGTTGCCGAGCAAAAGTCTAAGTATTACATATTCTGACTGTGTTTTTGTAGCCTTAGGTATCCAGCACGCAATGCCTATGTGCCATATTGTCATCTGTGGCCTGTCCCGTTTTACAGTATTTTCCACGTTATCTCAAAAACGGCACGATTTTGGGGGGGGGGTTACTATACATAAACTGTGTTTTCATTTTCCGTACAAATTTCGTTCTCATTCTAAAATTAATTCAACGAAACATAATCATAAATACACATATATCTTCGCATAAAGTGCCCATTTTCTGATCAGATTTTAATGTAACTTCAATTTTCTTGACTCATTTTCGAAAAATAATTAACCCTTGTCCTGCTAACTTAGAGAATATGGTGAGCTCCTAATAATGCTAGCAAATGGCAGATGGGGTTTAATTCGGCGTTTTGGTTAAATATTAAATTTAATGAAAATCCGTCCAGGGGGAACCGAGTTGTTCAGATGGACAAGCAGACAGACAGACAGACAGACAGACATTACGAAGTTAACATTCGCTTTCCGCAATTTTGCGATCGCGCCTAATAAACACTGGCAGCCGGGAGGCAAGAATAATGGTGCGGCATAAAGAGTGCAGGAACTTGGCTAAGAAAGTAGGATGTTCACATTACAATATACCTACTTATTATGAAGACTGATGAACAAATGACACAAATTATTCCAAGTGGCTAGAAGAACTAATTTTTAATTTGTATGCTATAACTGCCTTCAAGTATGTTTTAGGAAGACTTTTCGTGAACGTTTTAGCCATCTTTACTCCATCACCCCGTTATTTCTATGTTCCAGAAAAAATAAATTTCCTCATATTTATAAATAATTTTAGTAGCAGGAATAAATTTCCTGTCGACTTCAGACTGTACAACGACAATACATTTTTACTATTTTTTTTTTAACGTTGTGCCCTGCATTTTGCTATCTATAAAGTTCATACACCAACAAATGCTCGCTTTATTAAACTTGATAAAGTTCTAAAATTTCCATTGAAAATCATTCGAACTTGCTCCTACATGTTTCGGTCTTTAAGCACGACCATCATTTATTCTAATATAACTAAAGCTAGGCTCTAATGAAGGCTCCCTGATGATGACGGTGCTTAAAGACCGAAACATGTAGGAGCAGCTGGAGAGATTTTTAAAGTAAACTTTAGAACTTTATCAAGTTTAATAAAGATTGCATTTGTTGGTGTATGAACTGTACACATTTTTACTACTTTTAACATCAAAATATTATTTATTATTCGTAATATAAATTTATTAATTTTTATCGCCTTTATGCAGTGTATTTACCCTCTTCTACGTGAAACCAACCACGTTTCTTTGGTAAGTAATGTTGTGGCTGTTCTGTGGTTATTTTGTATGCTACATGTAACTTCCATTCCCACACGAAGGTTTTGTACTTCTACATTAGTACTTTCCGCAGTATGTGCGTAGTGCCCAATATTGCTGTTTTCTTTTATACTACTACTACTACTACTACTACTACTACTACTACTACTACTACTACTATATTACTACCACCACCACTACTATCACCGCTACTGCTACTACTACTACCACCACCAATGCTACTGCTACTACTACTACTACTACTACTACTACTACTGACACTTGTGCTGCTAATTCTGCACGTTAATACGTACCTACTGAATTGAACTGAAATCATTTATAATCGTAAAGATAATCATTACGACCAGAAGTTCAATACATAACTTGTTTGGTATTGGTAATTTCAGTTTAATAAGAGACTATCTAATAATCTTATCGTTTGAGTTCTTGTTACTTTGTTAGTTTAGCCTTTTAGCTATGCAGGATAAAGTAATTGTTGATGTCTAGATGTAACTTCATGTACAGACCTACATCCGTCCATGGCGTCTATCACGTCTGATTATGTTTCCGGTAGAGTTAAATAATTATAAATAATGAGACTCTCTGGGAGAACATTCACAACTACGTACCTATGTATTTATGTATATGTATAAACATATATGTTCTACCCGCTACAAACAATGGTCCGCCAAGACGACTGTTTATACTATCAAACTAACAATTTTCTCCAAACACACTTAACTTGGTCGACAAGACACACGTTTCGGCGTTTCATGCCCTCCAAAGTTGCTACGATGGACATTCATCAATCTTTTGTGCAGAAAAAACAATCACGAAAGCTAAAAACGCAGACCACATACATGAGTTACAGTTTGCAAGTGTGTAGCAGTTCATGTAACGATTCTTTCAACAGCCCAAACTGTATAGCATCGAAACAAAGAATTAGTGAATAATCATTTGGAAAGACAAGAGATAAAATGGCCGTGACCTTGTTTGTAACATTATACTCCTGTTCTTAAGAGGGGACTGAGGAAAACAACAATAAAAAATTTCAGCTGTCAGCCCTTCAAACTGCTGCCTTCCATGCGCAATGCAAGTGCACATACCAGACAACCGCGACATTACGTCGACTGGTAACACAACGGAGGGTGGAAGAAGATGCATTTGCCGAATTCCTGCGAAAACCGCCAAAGACAGGGAAAGAGAATGCAGTGAATGTGTTCAAAACATCAAGGGAAACGCCTCAAATTCACGTTACGCAGTGAAGATATAGAAGAAGGAATTTAAGTGGATTGGAGATTCCAAGCAAATTTATCTCGGGAAATGTTCGAAGTGTAGACTGTAAGTGGGTCAGGTATTAAACTAAGTTCTCGAATTCCACAGGTAATTAGAATCATTCACAAATTCACAGATACTTCACGCAAGTTCTTAAGTCTTCCAAGTCTACAAAAGGCAATAGAATTTCACTGCTGTTTTCAGGAAGAACCCTTTAAAGCACAGTAGTTAAGAGCAACACCTGATATAAAACTAAGATAAGAAATTTTAATCAGAAAGTGCATTTATGCATTCAGGTAAGATTTCAAAATTATAAATGATTATTACATGAACAGTATTAATTACTGCATATTGAAACATAATAAAATATCCATACACAATGTTCGTTATCATTTGACCATGGTAAGTTGATATGATACAATTTTAGGTCAAAATTCATTTTGAGGTCATTGATTGTACGAAATTCATGCCGTCGACCAAACTTTTTTGGAATATGCACGAAAAATACAAATAAACCTGATTGTTACGAATGTATGAGTAGTCCTTGGGCGGTTGACATTGATATATTTTGTTAATTACTTTTCTCAACGAATAAGCATTCTGGTTCTTGTGAATTACAAACTGAATTAGTATTTTAACCCGAATGCCAGGCTTCAGACAGTTCATTCTAATGACAAATGATTGCTTTTTGGAATATATGAACATGCTTTGCAAGGCACGATTTCTCTGTTTAAAGCTTTATTTAGGAATGACAAATTTATCATTTTCTTCCTATTGTTTCAATTACATCCCATATCAAAGCATATTTCAAACAGAAGTTTTAAGTCATTCCAAGATATACATTTATACATCATCCAGCATTCTGCACAAAAATAAATTTAGGGAAATTAAGAAAGTTTATTTCGAAATTCATGAAAGGTGTGCGTAATATTGGGACACAGTGAATACAATTAAATTCACTGAACTGTTACATATTTAGATGCTTTACGTGCAATGAGATTTAATCTAAACCTTCAAATAGTTGCCACTTGCAGACGGACATAAGGAACTTCAAAATTATATTTTAATTTTGTGCACTTTCAACAGAACCCATAACAAATACATATTGATGTAACGGGTGTTACAGCTGAGTGTGTGATAAAAACTAGTATACCATGTGTCTGAAGCAAGAACCTTGAGACCCAACTGGGCACACGGAAGGCAAATCTCTCGTAATTCACTACCAAGCCCAAACTTACACACCAAAAATGTTAACGGAATGGTATTAAGTACTAATGAAGAATAATTTGTTCTAATTTCTTTCAGTTTAAAGTAATGACGTAAGTTAAACGACACTGAAAATTACAATGTTGCAAATAAAAATAATCAAAATACAAAAGTGTGGATGTAAATAAAACCTATTTGATGGGTTTCATTCACCGGATTTTAAATGAGGTACAAGGTGACTCAGGGACCGATTTAAGTTTGGAAGCTGCTGTACTCGGAGATGTGACGCTGTCAACACCACAAACACTGAAATCCTTACAGATGTCGCCGTGAGAACGAAAAACATCACACGGGACAAAATTGTCATATTGTATAAGACAGAATATTGGCCGTGAGTATGGAACCCGAAACCTGAATCTCGCGTTTCATTGCGTAACTAGCGCACGTTCTGACCCTTTACAATTTCTCTTTAGCTTTTTTTCCTCTCTTCAATTTAATGTTCGCACACAACATTTTTTCAGTATTCATCTATATACTCTTTTCGGTGTTTGTACTGCATTTCCTCAAAACGGTGCAATGAGGGCAGTAAGCAAAATATATTTCGGCTCAGCAAAGTTCATACCATGAAGGTTCCACTTCATTGCAGGGTGAGGAATGGTTGGTGGAGAAGAGGGGTTAAATTTCGGCCCCATCCTCACGGTAGAATTTTTTTATGGTAACACACAACAGCGATAAGGTGGATTCTATAAACTTGAATGTAATGCTCCACCAGTTTTTATCCGAAGCAATTCCCAGAGCTCCAAGCCAAATCCTTTCGATAATACGTAAACGGATATAATATACTATCTTCATAGTGTCGAGTTTTGTTCCTTAAAGTTCCCATAAAGATATTTCCTAAGCTTAGTGAATAGTAAGAATGGTACCGCTGCTTCTTCCACGGTGGTAAGGCGGAAAGGTCGTGAACGTGACCACTAACCTCCGCCTAGTTCCAAGGTTAAGAGTGTATACAGACAATGTGTCTGTCAGAATGGCGTGAATTTCCTTCGGCGCCTTGCCTTGCAGAAAAAAAAACTTGATGACAGCTAGCGTCTCGATGTTGTTGAAACGGCGCGCGTCCCTGACATGCTTCCGAGCTTGCTTCCTTCCTGGTCGGGCTAAGGACTTATCAGCATCCCGGTATTGGCATTCTACCATAAGCCATCATATCGTGCATGGGGACTTTAACTTTACTTTTAAGAAACAGTAAGGCTCATGTATTCGCAAAGTTCCGGGATTGGACACTGTTCTCCGTCCATATACACCAGTCTACATTAAAGAGTCTACATCTATAAGATTCATTGCAATATTAAAATCCCGCATACAGCCACAAACATTTCCAGAACTGTCTCTTCTCTGAAGTCTAATGACTTAAATATTACAAGAAATGTGCAATTTTAGAAGCAAGAAGTTCAAGTAAGTGTGGCAGAAAATTTCATCTTCGAAAACACCCTTCAAAATTCAGTTAAGTTTGGTAACAGCAGTTATGAAGGAAAGATAGAAGGAAGGGTAGAAGGGATAGTAAGACAAGGAAGAGGACGTAAGTAACTACTGGATGGCTTTAAGGAAAGAGAAGAAACAGGAAATTTAAAGAGAAACACTAGACAGCAGTGTGGAGGACTCGATTAGGAAGAGGTTACGGACCTGTCGTGAAGCAGAATGCAGAGTGAATGAAATGAAATGAATGAATACTCGTAGTTACCACTAACAGTACCTCAGTGGGTTCATTTCAACTCACCCTGATTTATATAAAACTCGAATAAAAGCTCAACACGTTTCTCAAATACGGTTTATCATGGAATTAACCAGTAGACCTCATACAATTGTATGATATTCACTTTGAATATTTTTCCTTACTTAAATATTTAAGGAGACGATTCCAGTGGCCGCGCGTTCTAAGGACAGGGTCTACGGCCGATCGCTTGCTGGGATTTCTGGTTCTAAACCCGCCGGGGGCATGGATATTTGTCTCCGTGACTGTACAGTGTTGTCAAGTATAGGTCTCTACAACGGGCCGATCACTTATCCGGAGAAGTCATACCAAGTTTGTAGCGTCTAACTGTGTGTGACACAGGAACCTCATACAGGAGGCCTATACCCACTAGGGCTGTCGAGCCATTAAAAAAAATGAAGGAAATGACAGGAAATGTTTGTAAATAAACCAACTTGACGCACAAACTTTTCATGTATGTTTATTTCTATTCTCTCCATGTTTCGGGCAAATATGTGCCCATCATCAATCAATCAAACAATCAATCAATCAATGCGATACCTGCTATGTCACTGTGTGGAAGACCGTCTGGTATTCAGGTATGCATACCAGACGGTCGTCCACACAGAGTGACACACCTGCATACCAGACGATCGTCCACACAGAGTGACATATACCAGGTATCGCAATGACACAGTTAATTCGCCTGATTATGGGCACATAGTTGCCCGAAACATGTAGAGAACAGAAAAAACATGCATGAAAAATTGATGCGTCAAGTTGGTTTATTTACAAAGATTATACTAGGATGCACGGTCAACAAGGCACAAAAAAAGAAGGGAAATGCATTTTTGTGAAGTGTACAATAGTGGGATATATGTAATGCTATGAGCTTCGTTACATTAACATTCGTAACACTGTGCATATCTGCATGAATATAGTAAAGGGGAATAAATTATGCTAAATGGCAGAGGAAGATATCGTATTTTTATATACTTGTTTGCCATTCCCAGAAAAACAGAATATGACTTCAAGGCGTTACGCTTCTCCACAAATCACAGCCCACGCACAACGTGTACATTTAAAGTACATGTCACACATAATTTAATTCGTTTGTGTCAACGTCCATGATTGCAATGGGTACCAGGTCTTTCCTGGAGGTAAAGCGGCCGGGGCGTGGCGTTGATCACCCACACCCATCTAGCCCCAAGGTTAAAGAAAGAGTAGAGCTATACTTCTACTTCCCCTTTGGGTATTCATGACTTGTAGGGTGACCTTTACCTTTACCAACGTCCTTGATTCGTAAGCCGCTCATGCACTGGGTGGAAAGTTAACGCACGTCAGCATCTTGGAAGCCGAGTAAAGGGAATATAGGATCTGTAAATAACATTCCGTGAGAAAAAAGAGATGTGTGATCAGAATAATTTCACGTTTTAATTTTCCTTCATGTACCTTCGACATATTCCTAAGACCCGGACGTAAGTTAGTTTTTTAATCAGGAGAACAAACTTTTGAATTAAATATACTTTATCCACTACGTCTCCTGAATTTTCTACCCCTTACTTGATAGCTTAGCACAGTTTGGAGATGGTGTTCTGGAAGATGAGGCAAATTAATTTACGTCCTCTATTTCCAGGGTAATCGTGACACGAATTATTATGTGCGGACGAGAGCGGAAACACCCAAAATATTTTAAAGCCTGCAAGCAGTCTAACTAATCTTTACATAATTCCATACTGCAAATTAATGCATTAAAATATCATGTTTCACATCCTAGTTAACACCTCAAGCACTTTTGTAGATACACTTGCATTTTTAAATTTGATTTTAACTTGTATCTCAGGAAATTGGAAAGGGTATGTAGTCAAACACAACTATGTCAATTAAAGTGTATTTAATGGCGATACAACTACATGTTTCGGCCTTTACTAGCCATCTTCAGGTTGTATTCAAGAGAACTTAAGGTCCTACTACATACATTGTGCGCGCACGTGGTGCAGAGATCTCTACATAGGGCCCCATTGCGTAATGTAACGGGGATGACACACTTCCTAGATTTTATCTCAGGAGTTTATACGAACACAAGTATCCTGAAATCAAAAAGGCCATTCGGGGGGCAAAATCCACAATATTTCGAGAATAAATGCCGTTTAGGAGCTAATGTAACAAGACAGGTTATGTACGTATAACGCAATATCGAGACGCGTTTGCCTAAAGATTGCTTCCGTGGAAAAGCAGAAAGTGTTACATAATCCAAGTGTGTGCCTATACACTTATGTATCCGGCATGTAAAACGCTTGCACCGTATTCAAGGTCCCATACACTCTAAGTTAAACTGTGCAGTTTAGCTGTGTAAAAAACTGCACGAAAAACTGAATTGAATGTTCTCTGCTACAACACAGGTTTTCCATCAAGTTTGACAGTTTTTTGTTAGTTCTGTTTCCTCCTTTGCATGCGACTATGGTGGATAAAAACAAAAAAGATCCGTACGTCTCAATGAATGCAGTGTTCGCCTCTCTTTTATTCATTTTGGAAGGTTGAGTGCCTTGAGATGATGCCATCGTGGTGTCGGAAAGTAAAGCGAGGAAACTGTGAGATTCCCTGAGTGAATTGCGCAGTTCTCTGTGTGAAAGACGACTAGAAAGGACAGTTCTGAGGCCTGCGCCACTGTCTGTCAAAACTGCGCAGTTTACTTAGTTTTCCGGTCAGGTATGGCGTCACACAGTAAAATCGCTCGGTTTAACTGAGAGTGTATAGCGCCCTTTATATTGTCATCTGTGACTTCATCGGCCCTACCATGTTTTTCCAGAACATCTCATGCACGGTGCGATTTTTGGAAGAAAGCTATTGCACACAAAATGTGTGTTTTTTCTCTACATCTTTTGTCTGAAACATTTTTTTATTCGAAGAAGATCTGGGCGATATATATATATATCTTTATATAAAGTACCCATTATTCTTGTCATATTTAAATAAAATTTGAATTTTCTCGGCAAGTTTTCGAAAAGCACTCAAATATAAAATTTCACGAACATCTGTGTGGTGGGAGCCGAATTGTTCCATGCGGACAGACTGACGGACAGGTAGACAGACATGACAAAGCTAATAATCGTTTTTCGCAAATCTGCGCACGGGCCTAAAAATCGCACATCAATGCAGCCTTTTATGCAGAGAGACAGACAATATATGATGTCATACATTTATTGAAACGGAATGTGTAAAATTTTAACACATTTTTAACAGTGTGTAATGAAGACAGTAGGTACTATCTCGATGGACTATCTGCGAAAAATCAAGGGGTCTATAACAACCATTTATTGCGCACAAAAATCGAGAGGCACCTGACAGGGTAGATGTGTGATCCGGCAAGAGACATGTATTTTGCAAATGAGTTGTTTATGATTTCTATACATGATTAGCACTCGTGTTCTGTGATTGCCAACATAAATTTATTACCGCCACAGTTCTGAACTCACACAGAATATTCTATAGCGTCACCAGTGGTATTTCATTAATGTTAAATTGCAGCACAGTTTAGATCGCAATAGTCCTGCCATCTAAGAGTCACGGGTTTAATCTTCATGTTTACGCCGTGCATCATCAACATATAAACATTTTATTGTCCAACGTATGCACACTTATGTAATTCGTAGATACAATAAAAATTATAAAATATTTAAAATTACTCCAACATGTTTCCGATCACAGAGGATCCGTCATCAGGGAGCCTTGTACAGTACTTGGCTAAAATTACAAAAATGGTTCCATCGTGTCCGTTGACATGGACATGGTCGGCGTTATGGCAGCATATGCTGCCATAACGCCGAAAGAACTTGTTGCCTAGTATAAAGAATAAGAATGAAATTATAACAAACCAAGTTGATCAGTGCGAACTAGTTCAAGTCCTGATTAAAACACTTGAGATATCAACAGCTAGGTGCTCTTAGATATTCAGGTTATAAAACGTAAAAATGTAGTGTTGTCCCTGTCCACGCCATGATAGCATACAGAGGGAGTGGATGTACATCTCCGCCCTTTCTTAACGACGGCATTACTTGGAAGTTCGTGATCAGTCTCGCATAAAAATGTCTTTACAAAAACACTTTACGCCCTAGAAAGAGCCGCTGGCACCCACTGAATAAGAGTTTGGCTTGGCCCTAAAGCCGTACGCTTCAGAGAAGAGATAAATCTCTTGCCCCTGTCGGGATTCGAACCCCGGATGTTGCAACCAGTAGCCTATTAATTGTACTCACTACGAATTTGTGAAAATTCTTTAAGCTGCTTCAAATTTGAGTTTAATTTCAAAATTTTGTGAAAACGGTGAAGAACTTTTGAGTCCCCTTAAAGCTGGAAGTTTCCTTATGAGTTGGTTCTGTACTGTCGGGGTTTGGTGGATTGCTAGGAAGCTTGTCAGTCAGTCAGTTAGTTACACAGTTATTCAGTCACTTAATGATCTTGTTCATTATTGAGTGAAGGCTCGCCATGCACTTAGATATTTAGCTACTTGACAACGCAGTACGTGATACCTGTCGGCTCCTCAAACCTTTAGCTCAAGGTACAGTCGGCTACATCTGCGATGAACAAAATTACACAGCAGATTATTTCCTAATATTTCTGTCTTACCCTGCAAGTATCCAACAAAAAGTGCTCCATTCCCCTCCTTTACCACACGCACTGCGGGCCAACTGAAAGTCGCAGTAATAACGTTGTCAGTATCACGTCACCCTTATAAGCAGCCAGTCAGGGAATCACTGTCTATGCTTGCAAACGAGTGTCGCAATGCGTCATCACAGCATTAATTTGTATTTAATAACACATTGGTGATGTGCAATTTAGAGTACTACGCCTGCTGTATAGATAGCTGACTAGTAGCCTGTTCACCATCACTTCGCGGGCCATTCATACAAATAGCTCTTAAACACCTCATGAATAAAGAAGCTTTGCCCATTTCGAGGATGGTAATTGGGAGATTGTTATGAGCCAGGATGACCACGTTCACTTCACAGTTCCGTAAATTTAGTGGCTAATAGATATTTATTTTAAAATATCACGTAGAGGTTTTCAATACAGACTTGCGAGATCGAGAAGGTGTAGAGGAAAACGATAAAGGAGGAAGCTGAAATAGTGGAAAAGCCGGACAGAGGTTAAGGAAATAGCTGGAAACAGTGTCCGCTGACATTGCTTCATGGAGGTCGTGTGCACTAAAGATGAGAAACATGAAATTTGACTGACAGATATAAAATTTGTCATTACGATTCCCATCATGAGCTGGGATAGCGCAGGCGGTACAGCCAGTTACTGCAAGCTGGACGGTACGGGTATCGCATCCCTGTGGTGGCGAGATTTTCCGCACCTGTTCAGACCAGTCCTGGGATCCACCCAACCTCCAACACAGCTGGTACTGGGTCACTGTCGTGAGTAAAGTAGCCGAGGCGAATATTTTGAAGCACCATTTACAATTGCAGATTCAGCATAAGGATCAACATTCTTTGTAGCAAGAGGATTCCACGGACTGCATGTAATTACTGGAACAACATTCATGACTACATGCCTTCTACGACACACAACACTACACTTCTCATCAAATCATCACTTAGGATTTGAAGCAGCAGCTTGATACTGACACTTCGTAGACAGAGTTTGACTATTCTTATACATCTCAATCTACTGATGACGAAGATAAAATAATATTTATCTAATACGACAAAGACTCACTAGCGCAGAGGTTAAAAAAAAGTAGAGTCACACCTCTGCTCCCCCTCCGTGCCTTCATGGCACCGTGAACTGTACCGTTACGAATATATTTAAAATATATGTCGATTTAATTTGCTGTGGCATTCATCTCAAATCGAGCTTGGCCGCGTCGTTCGACGTTTCTAGATCACATATAATTACTGGACTCACACACCTGGCAGATTCCTGTGAAGTGGTTATCAGCTCGTCGCAAAGACCGCTACCTACACAACAAAAAACAAACACAGGCAACGAACATTCATGTCCCCAGCGGGAACCGAAGCCGCGATCCGAGCAATCAAGCGGTTTCAGACCTACGTATAAAACCGCTCGGCGACTGGGATATGCTATGTATCAAAATCAGTTCAATTTTCAAATTTATAGCTACTTCAAGTTAATTCCCATTATCCACAAGGGAACAAGCTTTGTTCTTCCAGTAGGTGGGTTTCTTAATATCACTGCCACAATGTTCTGTTTTTGTCTTTTCATTTCTCCCCTCGCCCCGCCTTTGGCTGAGTCGCAAACCCTCAAAACATTGCTGTACAGACTGACAATTATCACAGACATTAAAAGCGATGCACTGTAACGCACAAACCCAGAGGTCGCAAAGCCCAAATGCGTGGTCTCATTGCATATACGGCACATTGATTGCCAAACGAGACGCATCGGAATGCCGAGTCACATGTTTGGAGCTGGAAGGTGGAGGCTAACACATTATTGAGATCGGAAGCTTTGACGTTATTTGCATCGAACTTTAAAGCCGCGATTATCAGATACCACTCTGTTATTATAATTATCGATTTGGGAAATAATAATAGGTGTATCAAATAACAATAATAATAACAATAATAATAACAGATAAATATCCTCCTTTGCTTGGTATTACCTACCAGTTAACCCGTGCGTTATGACGGTTGTAAATCCTTCCCCTTCAGACACACACACACACACACATATATATATATATATTACCTGATTAAGCCTTCTACATTTAAACTTTTACAAACATCTACCTGGATCTTCAAGCGCACATTCATAAGTACATCTGAACAGTTTCTCATACGTCACCTCCTCATTTACTTTAAATTATTTTTTATTTAAAATTCCCTTCTCCATTGTACTGTCTCTCAGCAGTTCAGCAGTATGTGTTCTGACAGTATTCTCAGCTCAATCGGCCATCTTCCTTTAACTATTTTATTTCTAATCCTCTTAATTCCGATACACCTACTACTAACTACGTTATCCAACTTCTTTTTCTCCTAACATATCTTTCTACATATGATAGTTTATTGTGAGTACAACACATAACCCGATACAACGCTAAGAATTTTTTTTTAACATTTTTTGTCTTTCCTCATCGTCACGCCCTTTTCTTATCAGTTTATATCTCTTAAATCACACTCCTTTTGTTCCCACACACAAATGCGTGACCAATTCTACGCAGATTTCTTTCAACCCCTTGGCCCAAAATCTCTCTTTCATATTGCTCTTCTGCCATTCGTAACACGGCTGTAACACGGCCTATCTTCTACTCGCACACACACAATCCGATATCAGAATTCTGCCACCTGTATACTGAGTGATGCTCTAAAGAGTGACTAGCGCCGATAGGTACGTGGTGACCACTCCCTTCGGAAGGTCGCGTGTAGGACTGATTGTGTGAATGTCGCGGTAGATGTCTGAGATTTCTTGTGGTATATGTCTTAGTATCTGCAGGAGAGTGCTGGGGCTATGCAGAAGAGCACCAAAGATGACTACCGGGCTGCTGCACCCACAAATCAAAATTTAAAAAAATACGGATTTTTAGATAGCATCATATCAAATGTTTCGCGTGATTCGCCCTTCAGCAGATCAGCCACTGAAATCGGCTGATGGTTGGTACAGTAGAAGGTTTAAAAATAAGATAAAAACTAAGGATGCCTCTAGATGAAATTAAAAAAGTCAAGAAGTTCATGCACTTTGATTTACAGTAGATGAGTGAGTCGTAGAACATGTAGTTATACTTGTATAAAAACGCAGCTGCGAACAGTGTTATATTAGTTATACTTGACATGATTTCATAACAATTTTAAAATACAGGCATAAATTATACATAACCTCCGATTCAGTCCCCCCCCCCCAGTAAAAATCTCTGGGTGCACACCTGGGACTATGGATTAAAATAGATGGCGATCAAGACTTCTCATTTGATACTTATGTTTGAGACAACTTAAAATCCGTTTTGAGAGAGCCCTTAACATGTTCAAAGTGCAGAACTGACAACATTAACATGGCGAATATGCCGTATTGACATTACTGACATGGCTAAGATGCAGTAGTGAACACATTTACCTCGCAAGAAATAAAGACTATAAAACATGCGACGCTCTATAATCTGAGTGACCGGCAGCGTCGCTAAGTGCGCAACAAATAAAAATATATATAGCAAATTATTTGCCAGCCGACACACCATTACCTCCCAAGGATCTGAAACCTCTATGAGAACCACAGAACTCATGCACTTTCTTTTCCTCGGTGACCCAAAGATTACAACTAATTCTTAACGGTTTCTGCACTCAAACAATCAGCGGAACCGTAAGTTCGCAAGGAAGTGGCAATTATGTCTGCTGCCTTCTGCGATGTGTTATCAATCTGTTTCCTAGACATTTACCGACGGAGGCCGTAGGTTGATCCTCGTTTACGTCGAATGTTTTTTAAATGACAGTCTTCTGCGTTATTAAATAACATTATACTGACTTTTCGAAAGAGTATAACTTCACCATATTCATGGAAATTTAGTTTGGTTTAGATGGATGCTGTACTGACCGGAAGGAGAAAAGGTTTTGAATATATATGAAGGTTGCAAGGTCTGTGGACAATCAAACATACAGGAAGGCAACACAAAATCTTTCCACCAGAACCAAATTCAGTTACACTGAAGATGGAGGCAACACGTTCCTCCAAAAGTACGCAAAACTTGCTATCATACACGACGTATCAACCTGGACAACTACCAATGTTTCGGAACAATATACAGTGCCCATAACCAGAATAAATAAGTAAATAATAACAATAATAATTATTATTATAATCCGTGATAATGAAAAGGGAACATGCGTGTAAATAAACGTTGCAATCGCAGGATACAGAAATGTGATTAAAAAGGAAGCCGAGAAGATTCTAAAATATAAAAAACCTTACAATAGAAATACAGCGCATGTGGAATGTAAACACAAAGGTGATACCAGTAATAATAGGGATGACTGGGACTATTTCAAAGTCATTCAGAAAATACGCGAGTAACATACAAGGAAAACATGAAGTCAGGAACTTCAGAAAACAGACATATTGGGCACTGCACATATACTTCGGAAAGTACTAATGTAAAAATACAATAGATGCAACAATGAAACTAACGACATAAGCACCATGAATAGTAACAACAGAATAGCTGCAACAATGTATTCCCTAGGGACATAGTTTGTCTCAGGAATATAAGTATAAATACCCTGCATAAAGGTGATGATGATGATAACAGTAATAATAATAATAATAATACTCTTAAGAAAAGGCAAGACATTTCCCCGAAACAAAGGCACCCCTCTACTAAGGTACAGGGTGTTGTGGTCAGAGGAAAACAAACTTCATTCATATTCTGTGCATTATAACACATTTTTTTAATCATCAACATAAATTATTATTAAAATACCGGCCTTCCCAGGTTATGACGATTAAAACCATTCACATTATTAAAGTAATATGAAGAAGGCATAAGAAGGAAACCTTGAACTTATTCAAAAACAGAACATGCCTGCGTAATTAATTCACGCGTAAGCAAACATCAGGATGCAAATTGGAAATGTTCACACCGCGTGGAATCTCGTTTTACTATCAAAAAAAGCGGAACTGAAAAGGAACGAACAAGGTTATGAAGCATGAGATTTGTTTAGAAGATAGCAAAATATTTTAATTCAATTCGGAAAATCCACAAAAACCTTTAGGTTAATTAAAATGCTTACAATAAACCGTTACATAAGAAGCGGGTAGAGCACAGACTGTACGGTAAATGAGCCAAGGCAAGGAAGGGCCGGAGCTCGGCAAGGAAGCGAAACTGTTCTCTTCTCCAAAATGCCCAGACGGGCTCCGGAATCCGCCTAGTTTCCTACTTGAAGGGTACCTGCGTACTTTAGCCTGAAGGACAGCGGTCGGAGCTTCAAGCGTGGAGCTCATCATTCACCGCCATCTAGTGCCAATAATTAGGACCTTAACAGCTCCTCCCCGCACACTTCTTCAAGACGTGCACAAACTATCATAATTTATCTCCTGTTAAGCAAACATTTTCTGATATTTCGAATTCACAATAGACACTAGCAAGGCCAAAACATATTTATCGCTCCCCTTTGTCATGTAGAATGTGATAATAAGAATGTGAATAATAAATAGGAAGGATACGGAAGGAATGGCCTAATGACATACTTCATTAAGGAGACGGCTGTAATTTGCTGGGTGAAAAGTGAAGTGCTGTAAAGCTCACTTGAAAGCCTAGTCTGATCAACCTCTGACTGAAACTTCATAAACTAAGCCTATTAAGGTTGTTTTTGAACTGTTCTTCAGCCTAAACCTGGGTCTCCCAAAAAGCCTCCTTTTTACGGCTTCCTTTCAATATCCTGTACATAATTCTCGTTTCTTCCAGGACTATCCCTACTATACTTATCAGCCCATCAAGCTTACTTTACTTACTCGCCAGAATAATAAGAGCTGGTGAAGAATGCAAATGGCAAATTATTTATCACGCAAGTCTTCACATTCCTTAAACATTTTCGTTTACTCATAATACACTTTGTCCTGTCCCATGAAATGATTCCCAGACTAAAAATGTCATTTATAAAAAGTGATTATCTGAAAAAATATCTCAGTGCTAGAGACATTGAGATATGTCCAGGGAGAAACAGTTTTGCTGTTGAAATAGATACGTACTGCGCCACATAAAAGAAATTCTAAATTAATTAAGTACGATTAAAAGTGGAAAGTTCAGCGTGGGATCCAACGCGAGGGAAATCCATTATCAAAACACTTCTGTACCAGACATCTCAAACCACATCTTATAGTATGTACATTATATGAAAGAGATCATAAACCGAATAAGCGAACTGCTTTAATCAGTGCAAGTCTATGGACATGAGCTGTTACAGTCGTGAAACTAAAAGACGAAACAGTCAGTTCTAATACATGTTCCGGTAAATACATGCCTCGACAGGCCCTTTGGTATACGGGAGGTTGAGACTCCCAGAATTTTCAGACAGTCGGCACACGAAGTTGGCAAGAGTGTCAGGCCTATGCACCGACTGTCTTTAACCCCAGGAGATAACCATGTTAGTCATTTCTGTTAGGGGCTGGATCGAACCCAAAGCCACAGTGGGGACGGCAGGACCAACTCAATAAAAAATCCAAGTGACACCATCGGGAATTGAACCCGCTTGTAGCGCATGCCTCAATTTTAGAGAGAATAATTCTCTATCTCTAGACACAAGTTCTAAGGAGTCTACTTGAAGTAGGTGTCTCCCAACATTTATAACTGTCGAAGAAAACACATTCACTTTCCGGAGCAGTGTATTTAGTGTTCTGTATTTTTAGAACAAAGATGAAGGGCCAAATTTGGAAGATAAGTGTTCCTAAATGTCAAACAGAATGACACTGTCTTTAAAACGGTAAAAATTAGGCAAAGTTAAACAATAACGTTACTGTAAGATAATAGTCTATAAATGTCGCGCGTTTTAAATTTAGAATCCCACACAGCATTATGGGCCTAAACTGTACGAATCTCTTAGAAGCATTTACCACTGCATCGGTGTATAAACACTCGTACCATCGAGCAGAGGCTGGACGAAAGTGGGTGGGCTACCTGGGCACAATAAGATTCCGATACACAGCCACAAACCAAGTCTAATTTTCAGTAGAGATGATGAGAACACGTCCCAAAACAGTAGCAGCACCAGCAGAATGATCTTAAAGGAATTTAATATGAAAAATATGTGGAAGTTCATAAGCGCCTCTAGTATTCGAAATTTCCTTTTATTGTTTATATGTTCCGAGACATTCCAAGTCACTCGTGCATTCGTAAGACCTGCAAACAACATGGCACATTTCGAGGACATGATCATACTTTTGGAGTGTTCTTTGTTAAACATAATTTCAATATTCATACATTATCGTTGGCATACAGTATACATGGACTATCTGACTGAAATACTGTAAATATGAAGCTGTTCTCAATTCGTAACAGTACTATTCACCTACTAGCGACTACGCTGATTTTAAAGCTAGTGCAGAATCATCGCACAGATATGTGACACTTGCACTGAAATGAATGAATTTGGTGTTACAGAACGTATAGGAAGTCACTGTTTATTACTGCCTAGCATTATCCTACAGGCTGAACAAGGCAGGCAATGTACGTACAGCGTAACACTGAGACGCATTCGTGTAACCACTGTTAACGGGGAAAAGCAACAAGCATTACATGTTTTGGGTGTGTGTTCGCAGTGTTTTGTATCCAGCATGCAACGCACATGCGCCATATTGTCATATGTGACATGTCCGGCTCTGCAATATTTTTCCACGTTATCTCATTAAAGGCATGGTTTTGAAAAAAAAAAAGTTACTGAGCATAAAATGTGTGTTTCGACCATTTCTACAAATATGTTTGAAAAATTTATCATTCTGAGAAGAACTGAACGAGATATGATAAGAATGTATATTGGTCTTCACGTAAAGTACCCTCAATTCTTAACACATTTTGATGAAACTTGGATTTTAAAGACAGATTTTCAAAAAAATACCCAAATAGTAAATTTCATGAAAATCCGTCCAGTGGGAGCGGACGGACGAAAGTAGAGGCAGACGGACGGACAGACATGACGAAGCTAACAGTCGCTTTTCGCTATTTTGCAAAAGCGTCAGAAAACTAAACGCAGAAATGACTGCGTCTACGGAAAAGCATAACTACAGAAACACCGGTTAGAATTAACCAAAGTTTTCTAGAGGCCAATACCATCACCACCACAGCTGCTACTATCAATACTGCAATAGTTACAACCACAAATGGTTCTTATTATCATCACCATTCTCCTCGTTTCTTCAATCACGTGACTGAAGTCAAGGCCTTACCCTTGCTATATATTCTACCGTAAATCCAAACGGAATTTAGTTGCGGCGAGCAAAACTCAATTTATACGCATGCACCTGCTCGAAACCTCCGTAACGCCAATATATTGCTGTCGGAGATGACCACAAAGGGACCGGCAATTCAAGCCGGAATGCCGCCCATTCATTTCAAACTTGATCATTCGACGCTGTATTGAAGCTAACTGAACCAGTACTGTTGACGTGAGCTGTCATATCAGGTCATAACTTTCAAAATGACAAATACACGGCCATTACTACGAATTCCACCATTAAATACACTGGTCAGAGGGTACGGGCCCTTCGTTATTGAATATCTGAAGTCAGATTACACATATATAGCTAACATACACTCCTCCCACGTGAAAGTAGACATATCAACCGGCAAGAGGACAGCAAAATGAATTCCACAAACTGCAATAAACCTGTACTGGATGGAATAGGACATCTGCCACAGTGCAAATATACCAGTGTCTTCAAACAGAAGGCAATTCTTCGCTTACCAGCGCGTATTTTTTTGTATCACGAAGCAAAAAAAGATAATTTGTCTGCTTCATATTTGTTTCGAACACCATCAGGTGATAGATAAGCTACCTGGGTTTCCAATTTTCCATATGTCACTTGCGGCACATACTAGCCTCTGAACTGCTGAGGTCAGACAAGGTTAGTTTAACGGCCAGCGGTTAAGAACCCTACTGATACGAGCACACGGTAAGAGTGGTGAGTAAGCAGTACACTGAACAGGATTAGGGAAAGTTGAACTGAAAATTTATAGCTTTGGATTTTCTCATGTGCTTCATATACTCTTATTTTCTCCTTGGAATTATTGAAAAAAATTTTGGTTCTGAATCAACTGCTGTTCCACCTTCTTGTTGTGTATGATGTACTACTTGCTCTGAACATACAGCGCTCAGTCTCCAAACCAGGGACCTGTGGATCCCTTGGTTTGTACAGAATATCCTTATGGGTTTCGCAACAAATCGTGGACTACATAAACAGGAATTCTGAAATGCCGATAAGAATTATAAATAACCCTCAAGAAATAGCGGGAATTTGTGTGCAGCAACTGGCAGGATTGGCGTGTTCTCCGTGGGCTACCAACTGTCCTTGTTTCGTTTTCCTTTTAAAAAGTAGGGAAGTCTCCGGACATGAAAAAACTTAACTGATTCCTCACGGCAAAACGCCAAGATACTCTGTACTAGCTTTATTACTCCATGGCGTAGGCCTACTGTATTTTTGTTGATCTATGGTTTGGCATCACAAAGCTATACGCTGCGAAATATTAGGTTGATTCTTACGTGTCGTGTTTAATGAGAGTATTAAACTGCACTGCTACCGTTACGTCAATTTTCATATTTCAAGTACTGTGAAAATCCGTTGCTTCCCTTTTATTATGACAGAGACAGTGTTTTGTTGAACGAAGCCGTCTGTCGTCAAGAGTATGTAACGCCGGTGGCAGACGACGAAATGTATCTAACACTGGTCGAATAACACCGACAGAGGCAAGAGAAGTAGTCGGAGAAACGTCTGTCCTAGCGCACCTCTTGCCACAAAAGATCCAATCTACACTGGCCTTGGATCGAACCCGTTCCTCATGGTTTACAGTATGTAATGTTAGTATGTAACCTTTTTTACGTACATAATATACCTAATACATATAAGTAACGCAGGTAATGAAAAGCACGTACGTATTTGTACGCGTGTATGTATGTATGTATGTATGTATATATATATATATATACAGTAAGAATACGATTTTAAATGTAATGTTATTCATTTCCGTGAAGAATACTCCATATGACGTGGATCAAATCCACCTCATATGCAGTTTTCTTCTATGGACTTCAAGATATCAAGATACGTCATATATTGTTAGCCTAATTTTAACTTAATTCTTGTTTTACACATAATTAATTGATGTGGCTCCTCCCTGAAGATGATCCATAACCGATCGAAACATGTTGGAGACATAATGCTTGAAATATAAAACTGAATATTGAATTATCTGTGAATTTTGTTGGATATATTTTATAGAATTATGTATATAATGCAAGTATATGTGTGCAGGCAAGTATGCATGTATGGATGATGGTATGTGTGTGTGTGTGTGTGTATGTACGTATGTGCGTATGGAATATATAACCTTCTTAATGCGTTCCTTGTATACCGGCGCTCGCGTAAACACCGAATGCAAAGTGTGACTGTAGACACTAGTCCCAGCTTAAGACTATGAAAAGTCGTTGAAGCTATTCGCCAAGAAGTGACCATTAATCATGAGTGACAGAAACACTGTCAGGGCACGTTGTTATCTAGTTTCGATAATACAATGTTTGAAAGAAATGACAACACCGCAAAAAGTTACAAGATTATAGACGTGGCTGACTGCGAAACTTCGACTGCACAGTATTCACCACATGGAAGGAAACTTCAGTGCAATTGCTGAGGGATACTTCGTAGTTAGGAAACCAAACAAACAATAAAGAAACTTTGTTCAATACCAGCAGTTTACTTGTGCTGTACAAAGCCCCCACGATAGAAAGACATCCATCATTTTCCCAAGAGATGACCTGACGATGAGCGATGCACAAAATGCATGCTGAAACTGTCCTATATTCCTCACATAAACATTTCGAGAGTCTTTCAGTGACACGAGAACTACACGATATTCAGTTGACGCACGCAAAAGCAGCGAAATTCGAAACGTACAGAACGCTCAGTACTTTACGAATAATAATAATAATAATAATAATAATAATAATAATAATCCTGAACAAAATATTTATTGTAGCGTCATCTGTCTAGCAGCTGCCGTCTCATGTGCCTGACGCTGTTTTGCGGTAGACTGGTGATAAGCCTATGAAGTTTTGGTGACGCGCAAATAAGGACTTTTATGCGCACGTAATTCTTTCACTACTCCATTTCTTATCATTCACTTCCAGAAGTTTCAGGGTAGACGCACTTAAGGAGAGGCGGCTTGACGGAGAATGACGCCGCGAGGACTCACTGAAATATATTTTATCACGGTAAAACAAAATTCACTTTATTCGCCATGACAATAATGGATGGTTGCTGTACTTACGTCAACAGCATCACTACTAATATGATTTAGCGAGAGGAATGTTAAAATTAGATACGTCTGTACGTCGATGTTACATACTGAGAGTTCAAATGATCTGCTTGCAATACAACCGAAAGGTTTAAAGGATCAAAGATTCTCAGCAAAACGTTACAATTTTGCCAGCACTGCAATAGGCGACAGGAATTGCTACAAGCACCATTTGACTGATACTGAGTGTACGAGGAGAATCAGCAGTTTCATTTGTAAAACAAAGAAGAATTAAACACGCTGAACTTATTTTGACAAATTTTGACGTTTTGCTGACCGTGCATCTCAGTATATTTATCTATAGGTGTGATGATACCAGAGGCTGTGTAATGCAATTTTGACCTCCTAATGATGAGCACATGTGCTCGAAACACGTAGAGGCATGAAATAAAACTTATTGTGAAACAAATTTTGTGCATCAAGTTGGTTAAATATTGAGATAAATTATTTTGACAGTTACGACACGTGATCTTCGAGAAGGCTGCAGATGAGGTCGACGGATTATATACAAAATGAACCAAATATTACAAAGGGAAAAGCAGAAAAGTAAAATCCTACATACCAGGAAAAGAAGAAGAGCTGACTGGACTGGTCACATCTTGCGTGGGAACTGCCTTTTAAAAGACGTTCCTGGAGGAAAGTTAGAGGGCAGGATAGGAAGTGACGAGAAGACGAGAAAGGATACGTAAGCAGCTGCTGGATGACCTTAAGGAAACGAGAAGATACTGGAAATTGAAAGAGGAAGCTCTAGATCGCACTCTATGGAGAACCTGCTTCATTTGAGGCTACTGACGTTCCGTATGGTAAATTACGCGACTGTGACGAATATATTAATGTTGTCAGCAATAGACGAGGGGAAAAGTGTGCGGCGAGTAATCTTTGTGCTAATCAAGAGGCTCTGGCGAAAAATTTCAAGTCTCGCTTAGAGCTCGGAAAAATGCCGGTAATAATGTTTCATTCCATGATATCCCTGTACAAAGTTTAGGAAAAAAAGATGAATAATGGAGACCTCTTTTCTATCTATTCTTAGTCACAATATCAACGGAATTACTTAACGCATTTCTTTAAAATTTGGTTCTGGGAATACATACTAAAACTGTAAAGCGAATTATATTTTGTTTACATGAGCAATGAAAACTGTTCAAATAGAAATTTCCATCTCTTTTAAGCTCTAAAACTTTGCGTGAAACATAATTTGGGAAATCTCGAATTCTTATAGAACAGAAGAACGGTTTCAACTCTATGCAGTGCGACAAGACTCTTTCGACCATCTTTCGAGGGCTATTTGTACCTGCCACTAATAACCAGAAATAAAATACGAAACGAACTTTTGGGAAAATATTCAAAGGCACTGAAGCGTGTCCTCCCACTTTTGCTCGGCATTTTGTCGAACAAAGCAGCAGAATGTAATGAAGTCTGGAAACCCACAGCGTGCTAATGGTTCAACCTGAGTACAGCATTAACTTTCCTCCATCGCGAAGTTGAGTCAAAACCGCGTGCTGTCTAATGCCGATCACCGAAGAATAAAACACGACAGCCGAGAAATTAAATAACTAGGCCTGCAGACCGTCGATCGAAAATGTTCTCCAGTCTTAACCTTATGGGACAGAAGATCTTCAACACCCAGCTGTTTTCTGCTGGCCGTTGTTAGGATCACTTTCTACATGTTATCACTTCCGAAAGATTATTCTTCGAACATTCTCGTTGATACGGTATTGTGAAACAAGAATGACATATACACTCCACCCTCAAAAGGTTTAAATCCCTTCGAATTTATTCTATGCGATTTTGCTAATAAAATTGATTTTCTGTTCACTTAGTACACATAACAATACAGACATGCAAAGCGATATCGCTTTCATGGAATCTATCTCTGGTATCCCTCGCTACGTATACCTTGGTTGCTCCCTAAAGGAGTCGCTATTGTGACGTCACATATTCTGTTGTGAGGTAAAGTTTCAGTGAAGCTGAATGTGAATCGAAATTACCTAAGTGACTTTCTGACGTCTTGAGTTGCAAGCTTCAAGTTTTAAGCAGGATCAGACGTAACGCTTAGAAACTTACCCGAGACAGCGCCTTCGTAACGATAGTGTCGCTTTATGTCTACCGCGAGATGCGTCCAAACAGCGGAACGACAGTAAAACGGAAAATTACCCTCATGGTGGATTTAAGAACAGATTAACTCCACAGACGATCTTTTGAGGGCACGTTAATGAACCTCCGGATATTCTAACAAATATATAACAAGTATTCAACAATGCGTTTTACAGTCTGACGCATCGAATTTGAAATATGCACAGTAGAAAGTGATATATATATATATATATATATATATATCTCGGTCAGAATCATTCTTTATTGCGAGGCCTGTTAGTGCGACAATGTGTCTATTCAAGCGACCAGCAATGACAGGAAAGCAGCAGGTTGATAATTTAAGCACCTTACCAGACACGCCGTTACTTGTACTTCAGACACATTATTCCGGTCAGCATTTTTAAATGCAGATAAATCAGAAACATAACGCGATAATTCTGGGTGTAGAAGAAATCAGACGAATTTGTTCACTACAATTACCAAGTACGTCCACGATGCAGAATACATCATAGTTTGGACAGATTATGAAGGCTAGATAAAGCAAAAATAAAATACAAACTTCGATTTTCTCACACTCACGTCTTCTGGGATGTGACGCCGTGTTTCTGGACAAGTATTGATATCCACTCACTCAACGTCATATTTAAACTGTCAAGAATACATACTGACGTCGTGATATGCATTCGCTAAGACTTTAAAACTGAAACTGAAGTTTGGTTGTGCCACCATGATTAACCCTTATCCTGCTAACGTGGAGAATATGGTGAGCTCCTAATAATGCCAGCAGATGGCAGATGGGATTTAACTCGGCGTTTAAAGGGTTAATGTTTGACATTCCTATAAAAATACATAATTTCTTAATCATATTTTCATGCCCCAGTTCCCGGAGCCCCCTTTGTAATAATAGTAATGGAAAACTCGTCCTGAGGGTGAGGTTGACATTAAAGTAAGAATGGCTTCAAATGTTGCATTCTAATCCAACATATCCACACAGGAGATACAAACAGCAATAACCCACACTGTGGAGTGCTGAAAAAAACGTTACGTTACAGAGAAATGGCAGATACGGGTTGGCGAAAAGACCTATACATATAGATAAATCCAGAATGGAAGGTCATAAGAATTGGACGTCTTCCAGGGGCTCTACTGCAAAGTTATTCTATCAGACCACGACAACAGGAATACCGTTGATGTGTGTTCTATCGTACCCTGACTATGATCCACAACACAGCCATTTTTCTTCCTCTGTATGCAGCATAATGCTCCAGTGTCCGAACTTCCTTTCTTTATAATTATCGTCAACTTGGTGTAGGGGTTACAGAAGTTTTAGCTCCATTCCCAATTCAGTAAAAATGAAATGGCACTGCCATACTTCTTTATGTTTTTGTCACTATATATTTCCCGTGTGGGCCCGGTAGCTCAGTCGGTATAGCGGTTGACTACGGACTGGACGTTCCGGGATCGAATCCCGGTGAGGACGAGAATTTCCGCCCGTCCCGAACGGCCCTGGGGCCCACCCAGTCTCCTGTAAAACGGGTACCGCGTCTTTCGCTGGGGTAAAGTGCTGCGGTCATGGAAGAGTAGAGCTATACCTCTACCCACCCTCTGGGCCACACCGGGCCTGTAACGGGATCACCTTGCCTTTATATATTCCTTGTATATGTGAACTCTTTACTGACTTGTTCTTCAATTTATTATTTAAACTGAAGGCCGTCAGACGATAGTCTATAAAAATATAATTACAACTTCTGCATATTTAAAGTGTTCGTTTGCGTATTTCTTTTTTCATTTATATATATATATATATATATATATATATATATATATATATATATATATAAGAAAATATATATTTGTGTATATGCCTCAGACG
>Ga0123354_10000391_pt1 | contig 42138 bp, 21 predicted proteins | sample TergutLab28metaG_2_FD_97872 | JGI IMG/M metagenome (GOLD analysis project Ga0123354, IMG submission 97872) | Labiotermes labralis P4 segment gut microbial communities from Petit-Saut dam, French Guiana - Lab288 P4 | ecosystem: Host-associated > Arthropoda: Insects > Digestive system > Gut ... | reverse complement strand
TTTGTTTTTACATTCCACATGCGCTGTATTTCTATTGTAAGGTCTTTATATTTTAGAATCTTCTCGGTTTCTTTTTTAATCACATTTCTGTCTCCTGAGATTGCAACGTCTATTAACATACATTTTCAATTTTCATTATCACGAACTATTATTATTATTATTATTATACGATCATCTTTTGATCATATCACTCAAGTCCATGAAGACAGTATCAATCATGTGGTCAGTCAGTTAGTCAGTCAGTCAGTTATCAATTAATTGAGTATGATGACGATGGGTAGCTTCAGAATTAGTTGCTGCTGAGGTCCACTGGCTTTATTTTATGCTTGTTAAACAAAATTTTACAATTTAACCTATTTTGTAACTTGAATTATACTAAGTAGTTTTAGCAGTTCAGAGAACGTAATCCGTCTGAACAGTATCCAAGTTATCAGTCTCCGCCTCACTGTGCTTTTGTTACAGATAACAACTTCGTAAAGTTGGCTGTCAAACACTCGCCGTTTTCATACATCACATAAACCACATATATACAGTGTGGTCCAAAAGTAAGTTAATTTGTCAGAACAGCGTACTTTGAAACATGCTATAAATTTCTTTATTATTTGTCGAATATAAAAATGTGTTGATATGAGGCCCTCCAGGTAAACAGCATAACCCACAGTTCTGTGTCACTGTGTCGCACATAGACTGTGTTTGTGTGTGCACTATATGGTTCATAGTGGATCGTTTTATTTTACAGCAAATGATACGTATTTATTGCAAGTTCTCGTTTATTAAAGATTTATCCTGAATGTCAAGACACAAGACATGTGTGACCACTGTGGTTTACTGCAATGACTAAATGCCGGTCATGTCGTAACATTCAAGAAGCTAACGTTTGCTCATATCTTTAAAATTCTCTGCCTTATGTGGATTCCGACATTTATTGCTTTGTTCATAGCGGCCAACCAGTGCAATCCACTGCATATTCCTACAACATCTTTCGCTAACTTTCAACAAATTTTAAATACTTTTTCTTCTTCTTTAAGTATATCTTCCAATCGGTGTATTCCCTTCAGATTTCCAGACTTAAATTCACTTTTACCCATTCTACATACGCCGCCCATCTCATCCTCATTGATCTGGTCCTGATACAAAGAGAATATTTTTAACGCGCGTTTGAACACTGTAGAAAGGTCGTCAGCACCCGTCGACACGCAGGAGTCACGCTGTCAGCTGGACACTGAAGGGCGAAGACACCCCTGCTGCCGGTTTTGACATTCACCTCTGCACCCTCAGTCTACGGAATTCCTCCGTTTACTGTGAAATGATACTAAAACTCCATCTCGTAGCGCGACACTTTGTATTAAGCGTTCATTTGCGACATTCTGCAGGCCATTACACAACGCTGCAGCAGCGCCAGGCTACAGCAACAATACTGACATAATGGTGGCCGCATTAGTTCGCAATAATATGGAAATTAAGAAGACTGAAAAGAAATCAAAAGAGGAGGCAGACCTAGATGATAAGCAAAACATCATATCGTCATATCAACGTGTACTGTCCATTGTTGGGATGTCAACAGCACACTGCTTAATGGTGAATGGGCACAACTACTGAACTAAACAGGGACACAGCGGCACTTCATTCGTGTCAGTTTGTGGAATGTCCAGCTGTTAACGCACGTTAGATACAAGTGTAGACGTTGCAGTAATTATGAATGTTGTATGTCAAAAATTGTCAGTGTTGTATGTCAATAATTGTCAGAGTTTTATGTAAATAACTGTCAGCGTTGTTTGTAAATAACAGTCAGCGTTGTTTGCAAATAACTGTCAGCGTTGTATAATTTCCCTGATGATGACCTAACTCAGGCCGAAGTATGTGAAATACGTCGGATATAACATTATAAACAAACAAAATATACTTCAATCATATTCTTGTGAATATGTGAATAGATACTGTGTTCTAATGGTTATCACTGTCCCTGTGTTCTAACGGTTATCACTGTGCCTGTGTTCTAATGGTTATCACCCTGTTTTCTAATGGTTGCCACTGTTCCTGTGTTCTAATGGTTATCACCTTGCCTGTGTTCTAATGGTTAACACTGTGCCTGTGTTCTAATGGTTATCACTGTGCCTGTGTTCTAATGGTTATCACCCTGTGTTATAATGGTTGCCACTGTGCCTGTATTCTAATGGTTATCACCCTGTGTTCTAATGGTTATCACTGTGCCTGTGTTCTAAGGATTATCACCCTGTGTTTTAATGGTTATCACTGTGCCTGTGTTCTAATGGTTATCACCCTGTGTTCTAATGGTTGCCACTGTTCCTGTGTTCTAATGGTTATCACTGTGCCTGTGTTCTAATGGTTATCACTGTGCCTGTGTTCTAATGGTTATCACCCTGTGTTTTAATGGTTTCCACTGTGCCTTTATTCTAATGGTTATCGCCCTGTGTTCTAATGGTTATCACTGTGCCTGTATTCTAATAGTTATCACCCTGTGTTCTAATGGTTATCACTGTACCTGTGTTCTAATGGTTGCCACTGTTCCTGTGTTCTAATTGTCATCACTGTGCCTGTCTTCTAATGGTTTTCACTCTGCCTTTGATTTTCCACTACTATGAGAATAAGTTAAACAACAGAAACACGTATAACTTTGTGTATTTTAATTTTCGCCTTTTCAGATAGTACAGAGACTGTTCCAAAGGTCTCGAAGTTAACTCTTGCAAATATTCTGCAGATTAATTACTGTCGCGTCCTTTACAAACATAATTTTCATTTGTCAGCTTTAAACCGAATAACCTGTTCTCTGCCGCAGTTCTTTCCAACGGCCGTCTGGGACGCTCTTTGTGTTTCAATGTCATGAGAAAATACGGACAGACAGACAGACATAAATACAGACCTGTAATTACTTCGATATTATGCGTCTCTCTGCTTTATGTTGTAATTGTACGTTCGTTTCGGATTTATCATGAAATGTCAGAAATTCGATGAGTTGTGCTGATTCTGAATCGGTCCAACACTGGACACGATGTAACGCTGCAACATTGCAACATTGCAAACATTGGACATGATGTAACGCTGCAACATTGCAACATTGCAAACACTGGACATGATGTAACGCTGCAAAATTGCAACATTGCAAACACTGGACATGATATAACGCCGCAACATTGCAACATTTCAAACACTGGACATGATGTAACGCTGCAACATTGCAACATTGCATAGTTTGAATAGTTTGGGAGGGCGTTGTGAAGATTGATCTGGCTTGGGATAAGGAGGGGAGCTCTTGTGAATATGGAAATGAACATTCAGTTACATGAAATGCTTGTCAGTATGTGCTCCATAACTTGATTGGTTACTTTTCGGTAGGATCTGGCTTGGGATATGGAGGGGAGCTCTTGTGAACATGGAAATGAACATTCAATTACATGAAATGCTTGTCAGTGTGTGCTCCATAACTTGATTGGTTACTTTTCGGTGGGAAACCACGCAGTCACTTCTGTGTGGTTTCATTACAGACAGGCTCAAGTAGCCTTGCATTGCTTTAGGGTACTTCCAAATAATCGAAACAGAATTTTTAAAAAATGTGTTTTCACCTTGCTGAATAATCCGCAATAAATCAGCCTAAATTGAGTTAAAATGAAGGTTTAGTTAAATAAAACAATTTCAAGATGCAGCCACGACTCTGAACCTTGTCACTGGCCCAAATCACCCTCAACATAACATCTTGTCTTCAGAGTGCTGTGGCAGATGGAGATAGGCTGACCGCACTGCATGCAAGCCCGCAGTAACGCTGGGCAGTTGGCCAGTCGTCGTTGTGACGACAGTACAGTTGCTGCTGGCAATGGTAGCGTCGGTTTTGGGGTTGCAGACCGGCGGGGCTGAGGGGCGCTGCACAAATTGCGACTTGCGGGATGGTCGGATTACAGGGGCTCTGTTGGATTGTCTGTAAGGCTAACTTATAAAGGATTCATAGAAAGATATTCAATAACGATTATGATTTAAGGACCTTCAGTGACGGTAGGAAGGGACTTTAGGCCAAAAACCCGGTAGAAAAAAGGAAAAGTAGTTCTGAGGAAAAACAAATTATTGGCGTCACGGGTCTTGTGGGACATACAGCTGTGCTGCTTGACGGCGAGTCAGTCTGCGACGTTGTTCATAAGTCCTCAAATTTGACAGTCAGCGACGCTGCTGGTACAACATAAATCTTTCGTAAATAGCTCAGGCAGTGTAGTGACCAGGTTGTGTACTTTATAATATACAGTTCGATTCTCGGTAGGGACGAGAGATTGTGCTGCCATCCGAAAGGTGCACAGCCTGTCTGGGGCTCGCTCAGCAGCCTGTGCAGTGGGCACCGGGTTCTTTTTCCGGGAGTAAAGCAGTCTGGGCTTAAATTTACAGACTGCACTCCTACTAGTGACAACGTTACGATTAACTGGAGCTGTGAATCCACTTCCCTTACACTTACAGGTCTTTATGTTATTCACATAGGAGACATTGCAGTTCCGTATGCTGGTTGTCATTATTTTCGTGCTGCAGTAGCACCAGTGACGGTGGGGACGGATACTCTGTGCCTTGTTTTGACTGCGAATTCATTCTGAAAGCCAGTCATTTACAAATCTGGCAATGCTGCTTTGTTTGGGAATCGGCTGTTCAGAATGACACTGTTTGTATCCAGTGCAGTGCAGAAAACACTGGAAATGTTAAGCTGGGCAAAATGTTTGCAATCTTCATGACGAAATGAGTGCCGCCAACTCTAAAGAGGAATATAGAAATGAATTTCACGTGAATAGTTAGCTTGTACCGCACAGTGAACACACACTGTCTCTGTTATAAAAAACAGTCAATTTATGCTGTATAGGGAGATAATCGCTGTTTATTCTGAGATCCACACAAAACACATAAATACACTGTGTGGGCAGAACGTACAATTGTTGAATGTTAAACTGGCGGTACATATAGTGACCACTGGGCTTCAGAGCATTCAAGAACAGTAGTCACCGCTAACAAACCGCCACGTCAAATTTTAAGAAGGAATGGCCAACGGCCAAAGCAAACTTTGGAGCGCAACAGGAAAAACGTCGTTCTAGCTGTTGGCCATAAAATATTTTAGTTAATTCAGTGAGTTACAAAGTGTTAAGAGCAGTGGTGCTGGAAACGGAGAATGTGGATATGATGCGTTGTGGTGGTCTGTGTTTGGCACCGTATGACGTGGTGTGTGGCTACATATTTCCGGGGAACACGTTACACACATATTCAGGGTAGAAGACGAAAACGAAGAATATGAAGAAGAAGAAGAAGAAGAAGGAAAAAAGACAGTGTTTTAGTGCCAAACATCGCCACGCACTGTGTACTTAGCAGACTGCACGGTTTTATTTCAAATAAACGGGCGTCGCAATATGGGGAAGGTTTGTGCTAGCCTTAGACAGTCGTATTAGGTACACACACACACACACACACACACACAGCAGACACTTGAAGATGAAGGCAGTACAATCCTTTCAAAAGTCTGTAGCCACTCATCGAAGGGGGAGGCAACATGACATTCCCAGCATCACTTTCCCAGAAGCACTTCAAACCTCGAAATTCTCAATATTTGTAAGGCTGTTCCTTGTGGCATTGTGAGAGAGAGATGTGCATGGAAGACAATTCGGCCCTTGTCGTTCGTCAGTTGTACAAAAATCCGACAGGCAATGTGTTTATTTGCGCCTGTAGATCAGTCGGCACACACAGTGCCCAGAATCTAACCGCTGAGTATAATGTAGGTTGCTGACCCAGGGAACTACTGATACCTCTTAGCAGATCTACTGGGTGTGTCTTTGCAGTGCTGAACATGAGCCAGCGGACGATACACTTTCACTGCATAACCCTTCCCTGTGCAACAGTAACACAAGTCGCAACGTAATGCTCCACTTTCGATTGTTTAGTACCAATAACACCGGAACTCCGTCAGATCTGAACATCTGTAACGATCTGGTTTGCTGTTTGGTAATAAGTGTGGAGCACTTTCAGTTGTGAGACACCAGACAAGCCTGACATTTCATAACGTGTGGAGCCTTGCGGAGAGAGGTTGGTTGCCAGTGCCTGCGGGGTCAAAAAGCTACATAACAGCTTCTTTGTGTTCTCAAACTCTGCTGATTGCTTCACGTAGTGCCTTGACCAACATTGAAGCAGGCTGTCTTCTTACTGACCCCACAGGTAAAGGTAAAGGTATCCCTCGATTATTCGCAACTTCTCGCCCCACCCCGTGACGTCTGTACCTTTAGATGAAGCCTCAACTGAGGTACTGGAAAAGTCTGGTTAAACTGGTTTCAGAGTATTCTTCTGTTTACGTTTTCTAACCACAAAATAGCCGCACTTTATCACGTAGCAGTATGTAGAACTGCGAACAAATTGGGACACGCTTGGTGCTGTATTACGCCCGAAAGACTGTCACTGTCACTATGTCCTTGAACGGGAGTTCGCACGTTTCTCCTTCCGCTGGCAAATTATGATGGCAGGGTGAATGCAAGCTGAAGGAAGGAAGACATCTCATTACAGAACTGCTGACAGAGCGTTCCTTTTATCAGCCCTTGAACAACGAATCTGAACCTGAATTATATTTAAAGACTGATCAGTTCGTACCGCGCAGGAAACACATTTCTTCTCAATTGTAAGAACCAGTCACTGAATGATATAGATAAATAACTGCTGTCTGTTCTGAGATCCTTATAAAACAAAGAAATGCACTGTCTGGGCAGAACGTAGAATTGTTGAATTTTAAAAGTTTTTGGTACATGAAAAATTGTTGGGTTTTAGCGAGTTGAAGGAGTTTTTTCATAAAGTAAGATACAACACGTAACTCCTTCAGACATTTTGTCTCTCAAGGAATGTTTATCATTTACGTAATGACAGTCTACAGAACACAGGACATGCTGAGACTCTGAGAAGAACCAACCAGTATTGCGTTCTTTTTGGACTGCGAGACTAAACAGTACAAAAAGTGGTGACACAAGACATTATTAAAATCTCATAACTAAACATTATGCACTCAGATTTGAGGTGACTATAAGGATTCAATCTTTTATGTAACGTGACCCCGTACTTTCTGTCAGAAATTTACCCAAGTGCCCCACATTTCTGTTCTCTTTCCTTTGCCCTAAATGTGAAGGTTTTATTATCCATTCGGAGTGGTATCAAATTTCTACCAAGACTGCAAGCGAACGTGCTACAGAAGATAATATTTTCGGATCTGTCAGCAGTTTCGGACACACCTGTCTCCATGTTCATGTCCTGGAATAGGAAATGCTGCAATTTGTGGTTCAGTGTGCAAGTTGCATGGATCGAGGGTTAGGTGAGCGGTACCTTGATGTGTGCTCTGCAATGAGGAGCTCTGACGACGGTCAGTAGGCCCATGAAGCTGTGACACCATACACTGTGGTAGACAGGTACCTGTGTTTTTATGTCAATAATTCAGGTTATGTGGCGCTGAACAGCAAGACGCTAGTGAGTAAGAACATTGGAAGAATGAGGAAGGAAGAGAGACGGTCTGCTGTGAGGTGTTGTCCTGGTGTATCGTTGGAGAGACTGAGTAAAACAAAGGTAAACAGGATAATTTATCCCGGCTGCGATTTGAACAGGGAACTCCGTTGATAAAAGTCCGAACCGTTTACATTAAAGCCAAGCTTCTGTTTTATAAGGGTGGAATTTTCAGGTTATGAGATATGTGAGGGAGTAACGGGGTTATCTTCAGAGAGTTTCTGTCTGCTGTCGGATTGCTGGTCTCTCTATCCCTCCCCTGTACTGTCTTCTTGCTAGCGACTTACGCTTCTACCTTGAAGCTGGAAACGTAGGCAGCTACACTACACAGAATCTTGGGTTGTTGGTTGCTGCCTTCAAGAACTGGCCATTGTCGTTGCTGGAATAAACTGAGGGACAGCAACGAGACTGCCGTAACTTTAGCTTCGTTTTATTTGCAAATGTAACTTTTAATGATAAAAAGCATGTTAATGTGAAAGACATAAACAGTAAACTGAAGTGTGTTGCACAGTTTTGTGCCGAAGGCCTTCAGTTTGTTTGAAACTTCATTCATTAGTAGACAAGGAAGAAAGAACGTGTTTTTGCCAAGCAAGAAAGTCGCCCAGTACTGAAATGAGGGGCGCAGAACCTGTTGTATTGTCTGACGTCTCACAGAGAGGCCTTTGTCGTTCTTACATATTGGATTACATAGACACAGATTACGAAATATTAAAAGTTACAATCGCGTTCTCTGTCGAAAGTCATGTCCATTGCTTCCTGTAACGGTATAATCTTTCACAGCTTTCGTTAACACTGCTTTCTATAGGAAACCGAAATAAGTAGCAATCTGCTAAACCTGATTTACACAACAAATTCAGCTTGGGCAAAGATTCAATAGAAAAATTAATTTTGTAAGTATTTATTAGTATGTTTTAATTAAGTTTTTCAAATTTCTGAACTGAATAGTAGGAAGTGTGTGAAGACGCCTAGAGGTAACCATAACCACCATAGCCAAGACTGTAAGCTGGGGCAGCATATCCATAACCACCGTAACCACCATATCCAGCATATCCCAGACCATGGCCATAAGATACGGCGGGAGCAGCATAGGTGGCGACCTTGGTGATTGCGGGGGCGGCAGCATAGTGGAGCCCATGGCCATACCCCAGGGCGGGGGCGGCAGGGTAGCCGAGACCATGTGCTGTGGAGTAGCTAACCTGGGAGACATGAGAGAGAGGGGCGGAAGCTACGGCAGCGTAGCCAAGGCCGTGGCCGTAGCCCAGAGCAGCGCCATAGCCGTATCCGCCGTAGCCCAGGCCGGCAAGTCCACGCTTTTCCTTCGTCTCTTCGCCATTGGCGACGACCGCAAGAGCAAGGACGACGGCGACCTGGAAAAAACAACGAAACGTCACTAAACGCTGAGTTAGCGTCATTGCTATTTAGATTTACGCGACCATGCACAAGCAAAACCGTTTCACAAATTTCAGTTTTAATTTAGTTTTCGGTGTCAGCGATAGAATTAAAATGCGAAGAAATTTGAGATTACTGAGTTTCTGCGTATAAATATCGTCTCGTATTCACAAATAGCTCACACTTTGCAAACTGGATCTGTTTACCCTCAAATAAACGGATGGACCAACGCATACTGCCATTTTGAATCAAGGAACGTCTGTGTCACAGCTGTACCTACACCGGTACAATGTGCTGTCAGCTGGAGGGCCCAGAAACCATAAAACTGAAAGTGTAGGTGTAGTCCTGACAAGCCAGCTCTCACGTAACAGAACAAGAAGATTCAAAATTCATTGCACCAAACCAAGTGTATAACTCACCCCACAAATATTCGTTCGAAGCAAGATAACACAATGTTCATACATCCGTATTAATCTCGTACCGCTTGTCCTGTCTGCAGGCACAAGAACACACCACATTTTGCTGCTTTCCCCTTTCACTTAACTATCCCTTTGTAGATCGCGGCAATGGGCATTGGAATTTCCAAACCGCGTTGGCTGATTATGTTTTTGAGCTGATTCTTTGCCTTTACTGCATCAGTTTTAGTTTCTGTGTGCAATTCCTAATGCCCATTAAAACCTGCATCTTGCCCTTTCGTAAGAATTTTGAGACAGTCTTCATTTTTCTACTGTTTGACCAACCCAACTGCTGTCACATTCACACCAAATGCCACAAACACATTTCGCTGCCTGTTACAGATTTCTCTCCAGTCTTTTGCCACAAAGTGTACCTTTATTTCTGAAGACTGTCTTAATTGTATGATTGCCGATACATTTTAGCTTCGCAGAAATTCCCATCGTAAGGGACAAAGTCTTGCATATTCTGGGCATGATTAACACATGATTAACAACTGAAACAAATGATGTTTTGAGATGTCCACTGACGCGAAATTCGCATATAATGTTATCATTGTCAGTGTTCTTGTTATGTGGCTCTATTTTAACATAGTGATCACAATGGTGTCCATATAACTGGAAAGCTCAGCTCCATAGCACTGCACACAGCTGCAGTCGGCACAGCGTGGTCGCTGCTAGGCTTATCTCGGACAGACCAGACAGGGTTATTCCTCTTGCAACAACATTTGCTATGTTCTGTGAAGATTCGTAGGTCTAGTCAATGTGTGCTTTATTGAAACGGATAGAAAACGCTTTGCGGTGCATACACATTGCTGACCCTCTTACCAGCTGGCCTCTTCACACGCGTGGAAACAGTTTTGTAGTAATCCCGTCGTTAGAGTTGCCACCCTTCTGCAGTGAAATTGAAAAAGGGCCACAATTTTCATAAATGTGCAGTTCTTGTGGTTTGTCGGTTTTTTCCGAAAGGTTACTGTTTGTTCATTTGTTGGCATCAAGTTTTTTTATGTTTTAGCAACTAGTTACGATTAGGACCAGAACTTCAGCAACTTAAACTACAGTGGAAGGTCCAGTAGTTACCTGCTTCAAAAAAACAACTGTCCTAGATATCAGTACCGCTTAGTGCACCTACTGGTCTGTCAAGTGTAGAGACTAGACTGCAGTCTGAAAGATCCCGGGTTCGTGTTAGGATAAGGGCAAGGCATTTTTTGTTGCCACAAGCATCCGTACCTTCTCTGGCGACCAGCCACTCTGGCTACCAGCGACTCTGGCGACCACCCATCCAACTATTCAATAAAAACCGCGGTTTTGTTTCAGGAATAAAGCGGCCGGGGCGTGAAGCTGAAGACTCATCTATCAACTTTCAAAATTCGGAATGAGAGCACATTAAACTACACTCCCCCTTATGCCTTCGTGACATACAATGGACAAATATATCTTTGAACTGTGTCCTGTTAACAACAGCTAATTGCATGCGAATTCTGCCACAGGATTTTCCACGCCTCTTAATATGAGTGACTGACAACAAGCAGAAAACAAAAGAACGTCCTGAAGTTCAGCGCACGGGGGTCTGTCTTCTGGGGTAAAATGACCGGGCGTTTTATCTGCCGCTAATCTGTCCGTAGCCGAGATTAGCAGCGAGTGAACCAACACCTCGACTTCTCATAAGCCTGCATGACGTGGACGGGCACAGCCAGACCTTTAGATTCACCTAGCTGGTAGTTCAAGGAAAACTCACGTTAATGAAACTGGTTATTTTTGTTTGTATTTAAAAATACTTCTGTAAATTTTCAGCGAGCTTTTTGCTATTCGATATGCAGTCAGATGGTTTGGATGCAGTCCGACTCACTTTATTGATTGTGGTCGTTTCTTAGAGGCAGACGTATGTTAATTTCTGAACAAAAGTCCGGTGTTTAGCGCCGTCGTGCACACACACACACACACACTCACTCACACACACACACATACACAAACACCCACACACACACATAAAAGCAAAGACTGCTAGCGTTCGTTGCACAACTACGACATTTCGTGATGCCAAGAAGCAGGAATTCCGTGACTGATTGTGCAGAATTTCGTCACGGTTAAAGAAATACATACTTCCCACGCCCATTCTGGCTAGTTATTACTGTGGACTTGTGTCTGTTTTGCACACAAGAAGCTCCTGCTGTCGCCATGGCAACATCTGAATGCCGTAACTCAATTATATTATTGACAATCTGACAGGAGCTCTGGTCAAGAAATGCCTCGCCTTTAATGGAACACGAAGACGCAACACTTTCGGAACAGAGGAGGCGTCGGATAGTTGGTACAGTGACGGGGAAACCGGCGTCGGATTGGACTACCGAGGAACCGCGATTCGATTCCCGGCAGGAGCAAGATGTTTTTCTCCTTCCAACCCTGCGTCTCTCCGGACACTTCATCCTGCAGATATAGCTGTCAGCTTACCCCAGCTAGTGCCGTGCATTCTGTTCTGTATGTGCCTTCACAATGTGCAAAGGGAAGGCTTTACTTGTAATTTTACCGTTACTGTTAGGTCTGCTTTTACCTTTTTACCTGAATCAGATAAATCTGTTCCACTTAATAACGTTCCATTTGAACACCTTTGTATGCCCAGTGGTTTCTATATGCACCGCCTGCTCTAACACTGAATCACTCTGCATTTACCCCATACAGTGTCTTTGTGTGTGGCAATGAAATAGCTTATACTTGTATTTCCTTTTTCAGTATCAACTGATTTTTATTTTATGTAACGCTTTACCTTACGCAACCATTTAGTTTGTAAAAACAATTTACCTGAATTTTAGAATTCGAGAAGTTAAGAGAATTCTATTATTAGCGAGTGAGCAGTGATAGCTCAGTCAGCATAGTGACTAGGTTGTGGGCTGGAAGGCCCAAAGCTACAATTTAGGTCAACGCAAGAGTCTGTTTTCCTCCAGGACTTTCACAAGGGCTACGGGCCCACCCAGTCCCCTGTTCAAGGGCTACCGGTCCTTTCGTCGCGAGAAAGCTGCCAGGGCGTGAGGGTGACCAAACCTCCATTTGTGCAGACCTTGAGAAAGGGTGGAGCCGTCCGTGTATCTGCCCCACCTGCATCACAGGGCAATGTTACCTACTATTTACGTCTTCAGACTATGAAACCTAGAACCCTAGAACCCCGTTGCTGTTCTTACTATTTATTATTTTTGGAATACGATATTAAGTCACCGAACACTAATATAAAACAAAATTAAATATAAAATTATATTTTGACCTCACAGAGAAATACATTTTGCTGTCGGTCACTAGGCAGAGCAGTCGTTAAATGCTGCATATATGAAGAATACAATCTGTGGGTAACGCAGAGTTTATGGTGCTCCGCCATTTCCGGAAGAGCATTTTTGGAAGGTCCCCAGGCTCCGCCCCTCTTTCCTTCCGATGAGTGCCGCGTGTAGATGAAGATGAGTTTGGAGAACTTGGTGTAAGCCTATGACGGAAGGAAACCGAAGTACTCGGTGATAAACCTGTCCAGTGCCACAATTCCACCAAAAATCTCACATGGGCTGGCCTGGAATCAAACCTGGGTCATCGCGGCGAGAGGCTCGCAACTAAACGCCTGAACTGTGACAAGACCCTTAAGGTTATATTTAAATAACCAGTCCGTACCGCGCAGTAAACACAAGCCGTCTCTGTTATACAAACCAGTCAGATCCACACAAAACACACAAATACACTGTGTGGTCAGAACGTGGAATTGTTGGATGTTAAACTGGAGGTACATGTAGTTACCAGCGGGCTCTACAGGGCCCTTAAAATCCCAGTGGCTACTGTAAGAAGACTAATAAAATTTAAAAATGAATGGAATGATGACAGTTTGTACAGAGAAAAGGCCTTTTGCCCCACAAGAATGTACGTGCGAGATATTAACATTTGTTAGACCAAGTGAATTGTGAAAAATCTTCACTCACCAGAACCTTCATGATGTTGTACTCAGACCGCTGTCTTCTCTGCACCGAAGAAGCAAGACAATTGACCCTCTCCGCGCTTTATCCATCGGTATTTATACCCAAGTCACTAAATTTAAGACACAAAAGTCGGCGTTTTTCTTTCCCTTTTCCAAACCACAGTAACCCCCACTCCTACGTCAGATTGTATATACAAAGTCCCTCCCACCTTTAGCCTTCCGAGCCTCACAGAGTTCCAGTTATGTGGCGCAAATCTTTATGTGGAAATGCCCATCATTGTTTATGTGGCTAACTGCTAAGCAAGCCGCGTGCTCTGGCGCTGAGGGCTGTTCAGTGGCACTCACCGAACTGCTGGGTTTTTGTTTCTTGTATTTACGAATTTAGAAGGAAGGCCGTACATGCAGAACACGTCTATTCGACCTCTGTCCTTCAGCGACTAATTTCTATGTCGGGTTTTCATTAAGTTCGGTGAAGAAAGTCCACATTCTTTATAGCAGTTGTCCAACAACATCAGCTGCGTGGTATCGGTCCAGACAGCCGTGCAGCTTGACACACTGAAACACATAACAGAATATCTGCAATATCTGCCGTACGTTACGCGTCTGGGGGAGATTCGTCGTGCAAGTTCTCCACATAATGCCGACGGGCAGTTGTGCTGTTGTGCTGTGACAGCCACACTTCACGTAAGGGTTCAAATCTTGGCAGGTGTTTTCCACATCTTTCTTTCGATTTCCGTCAATTTTTACCTCAGAAGCGGTTCATAAAATTTGCTGTGTGATTGCGAGCTTTGTGCAAAGCGACCCAATGAAATCCAATTTTACTTAATAATGCCTAAGTCAATTTCTATCCAAGTTTCCCACATTTATAGTTCGGTTTAAATGCAAGATCGGCACATAAGGCAGCAGAGCGATGAGCACAGGGAAGGCCGTACTGTGGCTGTGGGCTTAAATAAACCGACGTTTGCAGATATACCGTGAGACTGTGTGACACTGTGACAGCTGCAGTTCGCTGAGTGCAACACTGCAGTCTGGTTATTGTCTGAAAAGGGACACAAGTAATTAAAATTCAAAAAGTGTGTACTGTCCGTCAGTGCTCCGTACCTTCTGCTATGTAGCGCCATTTAATGTGGTATGAGTGTACCGTCCTTGGGAGGAACCTTTAGCTTACACCTTCAGGATTAATACTAATAACTGTCTACCAGACTACACGGCGTCACGACTGTAGTACGTTATTCTTCACGTTACACGCGTTTATATCGATTGTAAAGGACTTTTTTGTTACGTGGTATCCGTTGTAGCTCAGCTGATATAGTGACTAGGCTACAAGATGGACAATCCTGGCTTCGATTTCCGGGCAGGATCAAGAAATTTGTTTTTTTAAGAGGGTACAACCGGCTCTGGTATCCACCCATCCATATCATTTCCCTGCGGCAAAGCAACTGGAGCGTGGATTTCCCCACTCAGCTCTGTGTCCTACCGCGGTTGAGAATGCATGGAGCTACACCTCCCCCCCCCTCACATGTGTTCACGACACGCACACGTGGAGTTTTGCCTTTCACTTTTGTCTGGATCTGAACAGAACATGGAGGAATGTAATTTCTGTCTACAGATTATGGACAGCCCTTTGACAGTGACCACTGAAAAGAACGCCAGTAGGCCTAACGTTCCAGCTGCTGTGGTGACGTAACGCACCGTCTTGCGCTTAGCTTGTCTGTCACACTTTACACATAGGAAGAAAAAGCTACTTTTTTCCGATATTGTGAAAACAATTTAAAGACAAATGTCGCAATGCAGGCCTTGACTCAATGACGCATTTCGCACACAGCACGATCTCTCGCCGTCCTATTTAGTGCAATGTCTGTGTATCAAGTGCATGACTCATTCTTGGCATTGCAGCGTTCCGGCACTTTCTCTGCCTGTAATATTAAAGACAGGCAAACAGCTCCTGTGCACGCCATGAAGGTGGTGGCGTGGCGATATGGCTCCACTTACTTTTAACCTCGGCTCTAGATGGTGTCCTCTCTCACCCCCTGGCTAAGAAGATCCTGATACCCGTTGATTGGGTGGCTGGCTGGGTCGGTCCCGAAATTTCTCTCGACTTCTGTTGAAGGGGAAATACCGCGCCAACGAAGGCATCCCCCCCACCAACCCGTAGCCAGGCAGCAGCCTAACTAGGCTATCCAGACGGCCTGAAGCAATGTTATGTGACGTGTAAAGTGCGCGTTAGGAAGCGCAGCGGCTACTGGCACTTCCTGCAGCGCACATGCCTTACATCATTTGAAGTGTCGTGTTTACTGTCACTTCCCCTTGCATTAGCCCTCAGTGTTGCCTCTTCATTTAATTTCCCACTGACATTTTGTCTCACACCAAATTCACCTACGGTCGGTCAGTCCTGGTCCTCAGTACACTCAGTTACCACACACGCTCTGTCCCTTGTTACATTTAGCCACTGACAATTCAGAATTGTCTCTCCCTTTCCTTGCATTTCTCTTTCTCCGTGCATAGCGGACTGGTCCACCCTCCGACATTTCGAAGAGGACACACACGTTCGGATACTGTATCTGGTGCTATCCTCGGGTGACTGTACCATACCTACCGCGATGGCTTCTGCAGGTACAGCTAACCTCAAACACTGGACAGACGAAGCCACTCAAATTAGTGCCTCAAATTGCTCACAAGGAGTAATAGACCTGGGGTTATCATCGCGGTAATATTTCAGAAGCCAGTGGTATGACGCCATGTCTGTAGAGAAGTTTCCAATCGGCACAGCGTCATACTTCAGAATACGTGGATTGTGAAAGCAGTAACATTATGCGGAACGACGTTGTCTGTTCAGGATGGACGAAGGTCCGAACTGGAGCAACACTGACTGTACCCTGTGACTTCTGTTGTTCCAGGGGAGTGTTTGTTCTTGGAAGACCTAAGAACTGTTCAGAATGTCTCAGCCAGCATTCTCGTTAGATTTTGGTTCGTTGCAGCCTGAGAACTCATATCGCTGTTCTGTGGCTCGTAACGCCGTCTAGACTGGTAGGTGTGTAACAGCACGTGAGGTTCACATAGCCAGAAACTTGGGTCTCAAAGAGCCCCCATAATCACGACTCATTGTGCCAGTATTCTAACAAAAAAAACTAACGTTTTAGAAGAAACTCTTTTTTGAGCAGCTAACCGTCGCTAATCTTTCCATGAAACCCTCCGTCTGTTTTGAAACCCAGAATTCATTACTTTCTGGGCCAGAATAATGCTTGGGCTACTTAGCAACACGCCACAGACCGCCTCTTGTTACTTACGCATTGCTTGCTGCTGAACAAACAAACCACGTTACGTCACAATATTCACGCGTTACTCCACGGCAATTTGCACAATTTTTCTTCGTTCATGATGAGTTGTTAAGAGTCGATGCTAACGGCTTTGCAGTTCTGACTGCCGTTAAAGAATTCTGAGTGTCTTTACGTTTAAATATCATACTAATTAATTTCCATTTCCTTCTTTGTATAATATTTTCACACTCTGCAAGTTTACCCGCCGCAAATCATCCCTTAAACATTATTACACACTTTTAAATTCCCTGTCAATTTTTTGCACAATACATTCACAATTAAATATTTCCGCGCCTCATTTCTCTCCGTCGTACTGAACAATTCGGCTTCCACTAGACAAATTTTCTGGAAGTTTTATATTGTAGTGTTTTACTGAACTTTCTCATGAACAGTTAATTTCGTGAGTTGCATGTAGACGTACTTACAGCCTATTTGTGACTCCTATGTTGTATCACGTACATGGGTATTTGCATTACAACAGTAACATTCACCCTGTAACCTGCTATGAAGGCACAGAGGAGATGTAGAGGTACAGTTCTACTCTTTCTTGTAACTCGGCGCTAGACGGAGCGGGTGGTCAACGCCACGCCCCGGCCGCTTTACTCACGGGAAAGACCCGATACTCGCTTTATAGGTGGCTGGGTGGACCCCAGGGCCGGTCTGGAACGGTACGGGAAAACTAAACCTCGTCCCCACCGCTATTTGAACCCCGGACCTTCCAGCCCGTAACGAGTCACTATACTGACTGAGCTATCCCGGTCTACGGAATAATTGTTTTTAACAACCACGCTGCATTGGTGATATCGCACTGAATTTTGCGAGCTACCTGCCTGAGCAGTGCAGGTACAGGGAACAGCAAGGTTCGGTCTGCAGGATGTAATTACAGCTATGTGCAAAATGTCGCTGTCAACTGATTAATTACAACGGCAAAACACTTTGAAATTGAATGCAAGGTATTTGTTAAATTTCTTTTTTAACGCTAAGCCCAGTAAAGTGTTTATCTCCTTATGGAACACACAGAAGACAAAGACGCCTGCGCCAATACGTAAGCATGTCAACACTCTTTTATAACACCGAGGCCACAAAAAGGAATCCCATGGGCCCACCAATTGCACACATCTCACCACTTCCATCTCCAACACCCTTCTCTATATTCCCTTCTACAATAGGGTGTCCATTCTGCCCACACGAATATTGATAGCGAAACCGCATGATAACCTTCGCTAGCCACAAGCGCAATCGACTGCTTGACATACGATAATCTATAGCAGACAGCAAGGGGGAACCCCTAGCGCCATTATTCTCACAGTGACCTGCCCATCAAGTACGGAACGACGTACTGTTGCTTGCAGATTCACAGACATCAGTTCTTGTACGCAGCTTGCCATAGTCTGACCGACCTTGACTGAGCAATGGTTTTGTGAGATTTACTTTCGTAGCTAAAATTCATCGGCCACCATAAAACAGTCGCTCTCTAGTGCCGTACTTTTGTACTAATTACGACATTCACACATCGCGGTTTACGCTCACAGACAGTTACGTTGTGTTAGTTTGGGCCTTTGGAGATTGTGAGGGGCGGGTTGACAAATGGTTCTGGTGTTGATTTCTCAAACTAACCGGTTGTACGACCGGAATTTGTATGATGTTGTGTATCTGGCCGCGAACTGACCCCGTACTTTGGAAGGGATATCTGTTTCTGTCCTACCGAGGGGCAATCCAGCATCGGTTGAAAAGTGACACATCTCTCTTGTCGGGAGAACTCGGAAGACTTGATTGTGCAGTGGACACTGCACAGATGTAACGGCAGGAGCGTGTGCACTTTCACCTTGAATATGAGTCGGTGTGTGTACACTGTTGGCTAGTCACAGGTTGGTTTCCCCACCATCACTAGATGACGGCCCAAGGAGCCATGATTTTGAAGGTCCAGAAGGTATCGGGTGACATCTCGGCAGCTAAGCCAACCGTCCTCTGACCGTACTGTTTTGCCGCAGTTTGTCTAATTCTAATTCAAATGCTGAAACGATCGCACCCTTTGACGGCACCCCCATATATCATTCACAAAGTAGCCTATTATTTAGCTCTGTGCATCTTAAGCTGCTGACAGCTCGTCGTGTAACACAGTCTACGTATGAGGCTGTGGGTAGGTACCGACCTTTCCGGGCAAAATATGGGTTTTGTTTAATTTAATAACTATCCAACAAGGTGTGACTTATTCAGTTTATTACATTTCTGTAGGCAGCTGCCTACAGAAATGTAATAAACTGAATAAGTCGCATCTTGTTAGACAGTTATTAAATTCGATTCACGATGCACGGACCAATGTATATGAAATGGGTTTTGTTCTCTTTTACCTTGAAGATTAAAGCAGTAAGTTATGGTTTGTTTGGCAGACTTGGTAGGCATGAAACTGCGTGGTGTCAATCTGTACTTGCAGCACTGTGACACAGACAGAACTTTGTCTTCATAGTAACAAGTGGTTGTATTTTATTACTTCTTTAGAACTCAGTTGTCACTACACATACCGCCAGTTTAACATTCAGCAATTCTACTTTCTGCCCTCACAGCTGTATTTACGAGTATGTGTTTTGTGTGGATCTCAGAACAAACAGCGATTATTTCCCTATACAGCATTAACTGACTGGTTTGTATAGCCGAGACAGTGTGTGTTTACTGCGCGGTACGAACTGGGTCTTTATATATATATATATATATATATATATATATATATAATTCAGATCAAGCGTATGGCACCTCTACATTCAAAGGCATTTCGAATCGATTGGACATCACATGGGGCAGTGTGAATGCAGGACCTTAAAAAAAGCCTTCAGTGCCGCGAAACCAATTAGGTGTTTCATCTTATATTCCGGAAAACTTGCTGTACATCAGTTGTTTCTGAACATATCAAGAGACTCAGAAGGGGCAAGTGAATTTGAATTGCACCGGCAAATAAATAGCCTTTGTTATAACTTATATTGCAAAATGCAGCACATGAACTCGGCCACCTTTCGTGTGGCGTGTTGCTGCTCGGCTTCCAACAGGCGGCTGGTGGACCGTAAAGTGCAGCCGCCTGGGGGCAACATTCCGTCCCCTAGAATGGGGTTAACATGACACGGTGTAATTATCATCGAATAGGCCTAAGTGCATTAGTGGTGCTGCGAAACCTGCGGCCAATGCGCGGGATAAATGTCAAGTGTCGACAAAGTACGTGAGAAGTTTACGATATCAGAAAAGTGGAATAAAGTGAGTACTTGTTATTTGGAAATCTGTTCGAATGATGTATGTACTGTCACTTCGTTTATAACCATGTAAAAATGTCACACCTATTGATTACATACCGCTTGCAAAATCAGAATATAAACTAGAGCAAAATATCTGTCTAAATGTAGCGGCACTAAAGATGTCTTAACAAACCCGAGGCTCTCCTCGTCCCTGAAATAAAATCTGTCTCTCTCTCCCTTCTCTTTTCATTTCCCACAGTGTCTCGCACAATGAACGATGTCTGGTATACACACACACACACACCACACCACGCGCGCGCACACACACACACACACCACACACGATGTATACATAAGAGCCAGTAATCTACATGCCTGCAGCCTCTGTCAGGTACAGCAGCAGTGGTGGCGTCAGAGCAAAGGCTGTCTGTAGAAATGTGAGGCGAGCAGACTTCATGTGATTGGAAAAATAAGCAGCTCTTTGTTTTTTTGAGATAACAGTGCATTGTTTCGATTGTTAGTAGTTGGCTATTATTATTAGTAGTAGTAGTAATAGGAGTAGTAGTGGTGGTGGTAGTAGTAGTAGTAGTAGTAGTAGTGTAGTAGTAGTAGTACTAGTAGTATTAGTAGTAGTAGTAGTAATAGTAGTAGTAGAAGAAGGTTTATAGAGTGTGATCTGGTTTCTCACACGTAAGTAAAGGTCATAGGCTGAAAGTGTTAGACAAAGAGTTATTGCAGAAGGCAGTTGGACCTGCGAGGGAAGAAGTAACGGGATACCAGAGAAAAATTCATAATTAGGAGCTTAATGATTTGTACTTCTCACTTAATATAATCAGGGTGATCAGATAAGGAGAAAGGGATTGGTTGGGCATATAACACATACGACGATGACGCGAAATGCGTACAGGTTTTCGTTGGACAACCTGAAAGAAGGAGACAACTTGGGAAGCTTAGAATTGTATGAGAAGATAATATTAAAATGGGTTTTAAAACTAAGATAGGAACGCGTGTAGTAAAGTAATGTGACAGCTAAGAGGGATAAGTGGCCGGCTGTTGTGCGCCGGGTTCTGCAAGTGGCGGGGTAATTAGACACTGACTGATGAACTGAAAGACTCGATTGTAGGTAGTATTTAGTTAATAGTGGTGGTGTTTGGGCTTCATAAATTGTCAGGCTTTGCCTGCTAGCGTATGTTACAGACTCGCTTTCTCTCCCGCCTCAGGTAAATCAAAAAGGTGTAGCCGAAAAGGAGCCAGTAGACGACGCTAATATTATGGAATGTTGTATATCAGTATGGCAAGTGTGTTTCACTGCCACAGAGACATTTTGTATCAGTTGTGAGCCTCACATACGCGGTGATATTCTCGCTGACAACAGCAAAGTTACAGCAAGTCACCAGGACATTCCTAAACTGCCTCGTACACAAATAATAATATTGTACGGATATTTAATTCGGTGCCTTGCAAGGAACACAAGCAGGTCGGTTGCCGTCAGCAATGTGTGTTCCTCTAAACAGCATGTCTCAAATAGCCCCAAGAGTCCTCGGGTCCCACGCCATCTCTCCGGATGGCGCCACTTCTCCCACATGCAGATGTTCCTACAAAGTGAACACCGGTGCTGTCCAGTTCAAAACCAGCGACCTCCCGATAACTCACCCTGCCCATCGCTGTACTGAAGCATTGGTCGATATGCCACTTTCGCGCGCCATGGACTGCCTCCAGTAGCACAAAGAACTGAATGTTTCGAAACTAACAAATTCTTCCCACCGGAATGTCAATTACTGCACAGGCGGTTTTAATCAACAGAACTGCTCTTTATGTCACGTCATTCGCGGTTGTAATTAGCTCACTAATTTGTTTTGTTGGTCTTGAATCTCAGAAAATTTGATGTGTTTTCACGAGAGCGTAATGTTCAGATGGTACTGTACTTCACTGTACCAATAACAAGGTAAATGTGTGCCGGTGCTTAATTAACCGCTACACCGTGACGATATAGGGAGAGGGGCAATAATTTATGTCTGTGATAACACACAGAAATTAAATTATAAAATTCTGCCAGTTGCTTTGTATGGGTGTGAAACTTGGACCCTAGCGTTAAGGGAATTACATAGGCTGAGGGTATTTGACAATAGGGTGTAGTATTTGAGCCTGAAAATTATCAAGTGACAGGTTTCTGGAGAAAAGTGCATAATGAGGCGGTGCATGATGTGTACTGCACAACATATATTGATGGGGATAGGGGGTAGTGAGGGGTGGGTGTGGACTGTTGGTGGCGGACCGGCAGGGCTGAGACCACTTGGAAGAGAGAGGCGAAAGGTGGGAGGGAAATTTTGGAGAAGTAGCCCGGGAGGTGGCGCAGAGTTGATCCGTCTGCAGATTGGGGGAAGTTTTGGGCTTTTGTGAGCACGTTAATGACAGGCAGTGTTCCGTAAAATGAAGGTATTTTTGTTCACTGTGTGAGGAACTGTCATCTCCCGCAGAAGTACTCTGCTTCATAGAGTTACTGACTCACTTGTGTTTGTGCTGCCACAAGATGTATGGGGGAGTGGAGGTATACGGCTATGTTTTCTTAAACTGAGCACTTGTTGATTAAAAATCAGCTTCATGCTCCGTCCGCCTTACGCCCGGGGTAAGAACTCCGGCACCCATTTCGCAGGATGCCGAATGGGTCGGAGACAGCCCGAATGCTGTTGGAAGAAAAAGGATTGTAACGCTGCTAAGAGTCGAACCCCGGTTGACCGGTCGTCCATTCCGTAATGTACTAATTATTCTGCCTGATTATCCCGGCCCCTCGTGCAAACCGGAAGCTGGGTGGTTTCAACGTCGCAAGGCACCTGCAGAAGACTTTCCCGAGCTGCAGCAAGTAATGTGGTCAAGGACAGTCCGCGGTCGGAAGTCACAGTGCTGCTCCGGCCGTTCAACAAATATAAATAAGTCTATGAAGACCGCTTTTTGTTGGTCAACTTTCGAGTTTCTTCACATATCACGTTTCAAACTAATGTGCTTGTTAGCAGCAACGACAGTGACATTCTGGGCCAAACCGGTGCTGGCATTTGTTACCTCTGTGTTCAGTCACTGGTCTCATTCTGATAGCAAATTAGTCATTTTCAGCAGTCGGACAGATTAATTGCATGGACGCGGAACTTTCTTTGAAAGCTAACAGTCGCTTAGCTAGTCAACGAATTTCTTTACTTTCATATAATATAAAAATGCATCACAGTGTTTACAGGAGCCAGATCAGTCCACTCCACTTCTCTTTAAGGTTCACCACCATATATCCCACATAACACCCGGCTGCGACAGAGGTTAAAAGAGGCTGTGTTCCTTGTACGGTACGAACTGAGACTTGGGAAACATTTTCATAATGTAGACAGAATGTGTTCTCTATGAGGTACGAGCTGAGGAAGAGACAGATGTGTCGAGTGTACAATGCTTAAAAAGTATACAAACAGATAGCAGTACTTCACAGATGAAGTTACCTTTTCGTTGGCTCTAGGAACAAAAGAACGGCCTAGACAGAGGCTGTGGAGCAGCGCGTGAATATTAATTCAGTTCGTCATATGACGTCACGTGGCCAGTTTTAATACAATCACTCTACTACTTGGTCTTCAAAAGAGCGTTTTCTTCCAATTTTTAAGCTACAGTTTTTACACGTTTCCAATCTCCGCCATGAATTCTACATGTTGTGCTCATCTTTCGTGCATCTGGTCACTCTAACAATAACTGTTGACCAATACATATTATGAAGCTTGAAGTCACATCTACCTCTCTCTGTTAGTAGTGGTTCAGCCTACACTCGGATACCACATCACCAACAGCCAATCCCGCTACATAACACCAGCACGCCTCAAGTCAGCCTACACAACACAACTAGTACTCGCTAGCTCCTGAAGATGGAAGTATTAACGTCTGAAACATGTTGAGCAATATATAATAAAGCAAGTGTCATCTAGTTGGTCAACCTTTATTCAACTACCTCTCTCTGTTAATTCCTCTCTCTTCGGTCCCAATATTCTCCTCAGTAACAACCCAGCACATGATCTGCCCTCTAACACCCCAGCACATGATCTGCCCTCTAACACCCCAGCACATGATCTGCCCTCAGTAATACTCCAGCACATGATCTGCCCTCTAACACCCCAGCACATGATCTGCCCTCTGTAACACCCCAGCACATGATCTGCCCTCAGTAACGCCCCAGCACATGATCTGCCCTCATTAACACCCCAGCACATGATCTGCCCTCAGTAACACCCCAGCACATGATCTGCCATCAGTAACACCCCAGCACATGATCTGCCCTCTAACACCCCAGCACATGATCTGCCCTACACTCGTCATGCACTCAGAATTCCATCTTGTCCTTTAGTTGTCGTTAGCTTTAGGCTGTTGTAGCTTGAAACGTGTACAGTTTTGACAGTGCTTGTGTTCAGCAGACCGCCATACAGCGCTGACAGAGCAGCTTGTTACAAATACTGATATTCTTCCAAATTACATAAACAAAACTTCAGTTCCTGCTTCACAAAGAACTTGGTGCTTTCCATTACAAACATCAACTAATTAACTCTTAGTGCTTAGTGACATAAGTGCTGTTTGTTATGACACTGTGGGCAGGGTAAAACGTAAGTACATTCCGGGTTCTAAAACCTTAGATTTCTACCGACAATTGTTCCTGTACCCCGTTCCAAACAACAGCAAGACCTTTTTTTTGTAACCTGCCTGAATAAATTGTATTCGTGCGGTTTCGTCACGAGGCCGCGTGTTTCGGTCTCTGGTGCTTGTGCTGCTGCAGACAATCCAACATTTGCTGCAGCCTGTAAATCATACACCCGCTTGACACACTGCAGCAGCACAACACATCGTATTGCTCCACATTAAACTGACTGGTGACACTCAACGATTATTGTCTAATTGTGTATTATAATCTTTGTTATAATGAAGAAGAACTCACTTCTAGCATCACATTTGTGCACTACGCTGCAGCATCAGGGACGCCAAGCAATAGGCGATCACAGTTGCTCTATGCACTGTCACTGTGTGCCCCTGACCTGCCAGTGCCACTGTACGGACCGCAAACCTGCACTATCTGTTCACATGTCGCCAAGGTTTGCTATCCTCAGCCAGAATCAACACAGTTTAGGCCCTTCCATCACATTCCTGGAAGATGTCTCTAAATGTTATTCTCCATCGACAGCTAGGTCTTCCCAATAACTCTAGCCTTCATTTCCGACCAACACCTTTTATTCTTTTTCCTTCCGTCTTTCCGCCATTCCATGCTGTCTAAATCCGCACCATTACGACGTGTTCTGCACATGCGCACCGTCAGCCTGCTGGATATGAAACATTGCCAACAATATACTCCGTGACGTGGTACCCACCTTTTGCGAAAGCATTCTTCCTTTCAGAATGTCAAGTACGCGCGTAACGTACTTTCATACCTACACCTGAAAAGTACGGCCAAAACTCACAAATGCCAAACAGCATTACCTGCTGTGTGCAGATCGCTTGCACCAAATTGCAGGCTATTCGAACGGTAAATGTGTAAAATGTGGACGTAATATTGGTACATCCCTAAATGAAACACGACTCACTGTGCCGATTTTCAAGCAACGCAGTCACTTTTCACTTTTTGAGGGTATCATATGTACCGAATTTTTCCGAAGGTGTTGAGAGGTGTGGAACAGGTGGATAAAATCTTGTTGGCGGCTTTATGGCACGAATGTTCAGAAAAGTCACAGCTGTTAAACGGCAGTGTGTTGAGAATGTCTCTGCCGAATTTCACGACAGTCGGTCAAGAAGTATGGACGGAGGGGGTAACAGTTCATTATGGCTGTTACCACGACTGTCATTATGGCTGTCCCCATAGCTGTCATTACGGCTGTCCCTATGGCTGTCATGGCTGTCATTATGGCTGCCAACATGGCTGTCATTATGGCTGTCACCATAGCTGTCATTATGGCTGTCACCATAGCTGTCATTATGGCTGCCAACATGGCTGTCATTATGTCTGTCCCCATGGCTGTCAAGACGGCTGCCACCATAGCCGTCATTATGGCTGCCACCATAGTTGTCACCATTTGTTACTGTTTCCCGTCAATTCCAGAACCTCTGTACAAACCTAACCAAACATAACCTAACCTACCAATTCCATATCTCACGCACCAGTTCCCCACTGCTACAAACGAATTTTATATCTGCAGACATTTTATGGACAAATTTTAATGTATATAATAATCCATCTATGTTTTAATATACGCTGTATTGATGTTTAGTTACTCCCTGAAGACGATCGGTTTGGATCGAAACACGTCGCAGTTGTGACAAATACAAATACAGTAGTGTATCAAAATACAGTTGTAACATTAGTGTAGTGTGAACTGTTCATTGCCATTTTCAGACTGCCAGATTAATCCAGTCAACCTTCTTCAAACCTATTCCTTTAGGGTTCACTTTAGCATTATATTTCCGTCTAGCCGACGACTTCCAAGTGCTCTCTTTCCTTCGTACTTCCCCACCATGTCTCTCCTTCCATGTACCTACAGGGCAGCTGTATAACCGATCGTGATACACTCTCCTGTAATAACCCCCCACCTCCCTCATAGGTCACAGTATCTGCCTCAGCACCTTGTTCTCAGACAACCTCCGCCTCTGTTCTTCCTTTAACCCTTATCCTGCTAACGTGGAGAATACCGTGAGCTCCTAATAATGCCACCAGATGGAAGGTGGGATTTAACTTGGGGTTTAAAGGGTTAATGTGAGCGACCATGTTTCACACCCATATAAAACAATGAGCTGCTGTGCGTTTGGTGAGATATCTACATTAAACAATAAACGTCTATTGGTTATGTTTATGTGCCAGCTTAGGTAGCACATTGTGGACTTTGTGGTTCCTACGGCTGTGACTTCACGTGACACCGTGTAGTTTCAGAGAGAGAGAGAGAGAGAGAGAGGCCTGACAATGTTCTACTGTCTCTTTCGTCAGGGTAGCACAGCTTTACAAAACGTTGGAGCCTCCCTGCTAAGTTAGCCGGCCTCATGCAGCAGTACACTGACTAGTACAGTGTCAGCTGTTGAGTAGCAGTAGACAGCCGAACAAATACAATTGGTTCTCAGTTGCGCCACGGGAGGTCTTCCATTCCACACTGGTTGTTGCATTCTCAGCTCTACGTCAAGAGCTTCTGGCCATGCAGTCTGCACCACCAACTGTAAGGAGTGTTCATTTTCCTGCTTCACCGATTTACTCCGGACCTACGCTCCAGTCAGGTTTGGTAGACTTTCTAAAGGTTTCCATCACTGCGAACGTCTGTTTAGCTCTCGGCATGGACGCTAAACCTCCCCGACACGCGCCGTACGGCGCAACGCTGGTAGAGCGTCGGGCCGGCGCTTTTCAGTCAAGCAGGAAAAAAAAACACCCTATAGAATGTGGAACGTAATTGCTTGGGACCTTTCACAGAAAAATATCGGCCTCACGAACAGCTGAAATATCCGATGTGAGTTTTCTTGTTAGCGTTCTTTTGCTTTATTCATTTGATTATTTATTCATTCATTTGTATCTAAGGATGATTTCAATAACCCATGAAAATACGTCCGACGTTTGGTAGTAGTTTAATGGATGTTTGTGAGACCGAAATTACAGACTTGCTTGCCCAGATCGAATGTCAGAAGAGTCGAATTATATTACAATGTGCGGTCCACGTTGTGTCCTAAGCTGGAACTGCTGTGTCACAATATCAAACGTTCTCTTTGCTCTGCAAACCCGTCTTTCCAAAACGCCTTATGTGGTTTGTGAAGCAAACAGAACCGTATAATGTGCGATACCTGCAGGAGTGACGTCAGTAACAGTGTTGAGCGGAGGTGCAAAATGTTGTGTTCTGAAGATAATGGGAAATTGATGGGAATGTAGCATGCAATAAGAATATATTCTGTGTTCTCTGTTGAAAGTTTTATTCGTAAATCACAGGAAATGGCAATTACGATGATACAGTAAGTCTGATACTGATGATGATGATGATGATGATGATGATGATGATAATAATAACGTGTCTATGCCCCATATTATTGACACGCAATAAATATGACACAATACTGCACATTAAAGTTTGTGTAGCTGGGAGATAAGATGGAGGCGTGTTTCAAAGTTTTGCAAGTCGGACAGGAGGAGAAACGTGACAATGCGATATGTCGACGGCGAGACTGTAACATCAGAGGAGAGGAAAAGATTGAGATACGGCAGGAAAGGAATTACTGAAGAAGCAATTACTGATTTTTTAATCAAAAAATATTCACAGATTATTTCCTAGAAGACCCCCCGTTCCCCATTTTAATGAACGGAACTAATTAAAGTGTTTGTTCCTTAATGAAGCTGTTGTTGCTATTGGAAGTTCAGTTGACAGTTCGTGATTGCTGCATCCAGTCGGAGGAACTTGCCGTTCCTTCTAGGCGTTCGGGATTAAATAGCGGAAGTAACTTGATATTTGTTGGCTTAATGATGATATCCATAACCACCGTAAGCACCATAACCCAGTCCATGACCATAGCTGACAGCGGGGGCCGCATAGGTGGCAGCATAGGCGGGGGCGGCAGCGTATCCAGCATAACCCAGACCGTGTCCGTAACCCAGAGCGGGGGCGGCGTAACCGACCTTAGCGACGGCGGGGGTGGCATATGTAGCAGCATAAGCGGGAGCGGCAGCGTATCCAGCATAACCCAGACCGTGTCCGTAACCCAGAGCGGGGGCGGCGTAACCGACCTTCGCAACTGCGGGGGCGGCGACAACAGCGGGTGCAGCATAACCGACTTTAGCAACTGCTGGGGCAGCGACAACAGCGGGGGCGGCATATCCGTGTCCGTATCCGCCGTAGTGAGCAGTGGAGTAGCTGACCTGGGACACGTGGGACAGGGGGGCGGCGGCGGCGTAGCCAAGCTCTTGGCCGTAGCCGCCGTAGCCGCCGTAGGCGCCGTAGCCTAGACCTGCAACTCCGCGCTTTTCGGTTTTCTTATCTGCTTCTTCAGCGAAGACGCCGAAGGCGACAGCCAGCACGATGCAAACCTAAGAGGAATGAAGAACACACAGCTGTACAGTTGCAGTCAAATGGAAGTTGCGTTCTTGTGTGACGTCAGACTGGGCCCCCACGGAGTTTGCGTCACATCCCAGAAGACCTGAATGTACAATTGCATTGTGATGTGAGAACATTGTGACGTCACACAGACAGAATAGCAGCAGTGATACGCAGAGCTGCGGAAAAACAAAACTGCATCATTTGTACTAAGGAAGTGGCCAAGTAAAACAGTTTCCAATGAGTAGTGGCTGTAGCACGCGTGGGAGGTAGGAGACGTGCACAAAAAATTCTAGTAGGAAAATAAGAAGGAAAGAGATAACTTGGGAGTATCTGGAGAGCAGTGATGGGGTTTGTTATAGGATCTGGAGCGCAGTGATGGGGTTCGTTACAGGATCTGGAGCGCAGTGATGGGATTCGTTACAGGATCTGGAGCGCAGTGATGAGGTTCGTTACAGGATCTGGTAGTTGATTATCGTTACCGCGTTAATGAGGATTAAAATTGCAAGAAAGATGGGGGGAGGAGATGTGTTGTGTTGCCTAAATTCAGGATAAGGACTCGTTAGGAAGTAAACAGCCCAAAGTAAGTTAGACTGTGTATTGCTACAGCTCCGTAGGAGGTAACGGCAGAGAGCGGCATTTCTGGTATTTTCGCTCACTTCTGTTGTGTTTCCCTGAACACACAACACTCGCGGTCAGTGTTTAGTGACTCAACGCGCCACTCGAGCACAGAAAAACCTGCAGGTTGAGCGAAAGGTGTTCGTTGTTGTCCGAATTTAATGAAAATTGAAACTTTTGGGGAGATCTTAGCAAAAATAAGCGTACCAAATTGTATGGAAATCCGTCAGTGTTTTCGATGTAACGACGAGGCCAGAGCGATTGGGCGACGTTAATCTGCGTGTTTTGTAACTTGTAACGGCTGACGTAGGGACGAAGAATTGTTTACGGAATGGAGAGCAGAGGGTATCGGGCTCGCTGTTTGCCGGTCTCAGATATTGACATCTGTGTGTGTGGACAGCACTTGGGCCTGAATATCAAAGGAAACACATCGAGATTAATTAACACGTGTGTTGCACAACACATCCTATTAGTCAGACGGATATGAAAGTTGCTCTTAGCTAACTGAGTGTCTAAGCAAGTCCCTTTCCCCGTGACTTGCAGTTCGCTCAGCGGACAAGACCTTCGCACGCAACGGAGAGAACTGCGCTGCGTGATCTTCGAGTTACGAACACTGAACTTGGTTGGGTCTTAGTTCATTGCTGCACTTCGTACGGCAGTAACAACATGACCGGTGCGGCACTGCAGATTTTCAAAAAAGAAACCATAGGCATTTTAAGTTGATTTTAGTTGTTATCAGCAAATGCATATATTAACGCTTTAAATCCCAGTGGTCACTATATGTACCACCAGTTTAACATTCAGCAGTTCCACGTTCTGCCCACACAGTGTATTTATGTGTTTTGTGTGGATCTCAGAACAAACAGCGATTATTTCCCTATACAGCATTAACTGACTGGTTTGTATAATTGCGACGGAGTGTGTTTACTGCGCGGTACGGACTGAATGTTTAAATAAACGCAAGTTTATTCTAGTTTTGAGGAATTTATTGTTTTATTACAGGACCGCCTGTGAAGAACTATTGAAAAACTCTCAAAAGAATACCCAGTTGTTCAGATTTGTACTTCTTCCGATTTTCCAAAAGTGTTTTTCTTTGTGTTTCCATTAATTTCACTTTCCCAACATTTAGAAGATATGCGCATAGCAAAATCTTCCGTCGCAATAAGAATCAAGTAGCATGTATTTTCTATCTGAAATGTTTGAAATAAAGTTTGCAGAAATAAGGTGTGCAGTAAAGGAATGAGACCATTTTGAAGGACTAGGCGTAGATGCAGGATAATATTCCAATTTGGGCACCTCAGTTTCACGTTTACTGCTGTTGGTCCTATTGGAGGTTATCGTACATCTAGTGTGTCCGCACGGTCAAATTTTCAGACAGAAACTACGAACCTGTTTCAGGGTATGTCCCGCCGGTCATTTACACATTCGCCTGTTCCGCATGCAACGTCACACGTAGTCGCAAACACTTTCTTACAGAGGGGCAACTGTTGCTGTAACAGTTCCGATCCCACTCCAGGTAAATGCCAGACTTTTATAGAAATAAGAATAACATCCGAATCCTTATTGAACACAGCTCCATAGAGGCGAACGGGATGAATGCAAATCTAGCGGCACGCATTCGTTCGAGTAGTTTCGCCCGCGCTAAGAGGCGTGAGGTCAGCCTCGCTTTCCGGCCGATGGAAAGCATTCTCTGGCACTAAGATGGGCCGGTCGCCGAGCCGATCTGGTAGTGGTGAAACAGAAAGAACGTGCCCCTACCGGGAATCGAACACGGAATCATCAATCGTGCAACCCGTAACCGCAGTGCCTCTGCTGACTGCACTGTTGCAGCTATTCGTTACATCTGTATGTACCTGACAGTGGCTTGGCTTACCGAAATTACTAATTCTTAATAAACACTTCATTTTTTTCCGAACATTTCGTAAACTTATAAAGGTAGGAGAAAATCAGAAACTGCGTGTATTGGAATGGAAACAGTTTGTCAATTACTGGTAAGTTTATCCTTTATGCCTAACATTATCCTCAAATATTCTTAAAATCTAAGCTCTCTCTCACACACACACACACACATGCACTACCAAGCAGGTTTACCACAAGGACACTACGGATGTCACATCTTACTTTTTTCATCTCCTTACAGGCCGAACACCGCATGCAATAGGACACGGTCTTATTCTCCTGATGATGGGCATAATGATGCCCGAAACATGTTGGGACAAAAAGTTTAATAATAAACATCGAGAATTAGTTGCATCTTGATGGTTCTCTCTCTTCACCTTACACTCCGTCTCAGTTACACAAACCAGTCAGTTAATGTTGTAGAGGGAAATAAATGCTGTTTTTTCTCAGATCCACACAAAACACATAAATACACTGTGTGGGTAGAACGTAGAATTGCTAAATGTTAAACTGGCGGTACATATAGTGACCAATGGGCTTTAGAGGGTTCATTTACCATTGGAAGTTTACAGCTGGCACTCTAAACGAGAAGTTAAATGAAATTTTCATTCATAGTAGAAGTCTCAATTATTTGGACAAGTACATATATATTTGTGTGTGTGTGTGTGTGTGTGTGAAGCACTTGGAATCATGAAATTCGTATAAATAATATTTCAAACCTATTCGTACCGCACACCATACAGTGGGCAACTCCGTTATCAAGAAAGATCAGTCAACGGTACGTAGGGAAGTGCTGTAAGTGCTCGCCACATAAACACAATGTGCGGTTCCCCAGCACGCTGTACGTACGGTAATTACATCTGCACACAAAGTGACCAAGTGTGTGGGGTGAGTTATAGGTGACGGGTGCTTAGGAAAGGAAAGAACCTGTATAAGTCTTATCGGAGATCGACACCTTAGCGGTCTGCAAGGAAAGATATTTTGAATTTTTACCCGACCCGCCTCTAGGAGCACTTGTCCTGACCCAGCGCCAAATTGAAGTTACACAGCCGAAAAGCACGTTGCTTCGGTTCCAACCCGAAAGAAGCCGAGTACGTCTCTTTTACAATTTGCTCTGACCGCTGCGCTATACTGCGTGTTATTTCGTGTGTTAATGTCAGTATTTCTTGAATTAATTATTTAAAGACGCTGTATGAACTGCTGATAACATTTCGAAGTTTCAGGAACAGTACACTGATATCGGACCCCAAACCTGTAAGACACCATATCGAACTGTTTCCAGGAAGGGACGTCTAGGAAGCTCACACAGATTATCGAGTCTAGTTTCCTTCCCGAGTCAGACTGACCCAATTCTACCAAGGTCACCTTCCAACAAATTCCCATTTCGCCAAATTACGTCACCTGCAGACCAATAGTAACTCATAAGGTACAAGTAATGTGACAGCGCAATGCCAGTTGGCAACTTGAAGTTCAGGATAGCAAAATGAATACAACTGTAAATAATTTGATGATTAAAAAGAAGTGACCCGAAAAAATTACAACATTTATGCATATAATATTTTTTATATAATTTGCAACCGGCCCAATCCCTAAAATTGTTTGTATCCATTCCTGTTGTACGCCAGCTATGATAGCAGCCAATGCTGGGGTCTCGAACACACGGCCCTCTGACTGATCCCACTCCAATTTGCCGTGCACTCAGAACAGCTGGCTATCGTGGGGTAAGGAGCGACGTGACAATGCGATGGACATTTAAATTAATAAATACAATATAGTACAGTTTTAGGTTGTTATTTGGTGTATAAAGTGTTAATTGTGGCGTCTTTAGTTGCGATAATAGTAATTACCCTTTTTATGCCCTAAACGGCAGTGCAGTCCACCTTAAATTTTCGTTCCATTTGTGAGTTGACACTCAACTACTTGCTTACATTCATCTTATTTCATAGTGAGTTCGGAACTCACCCTTTTACCTCTGGTTTGTTATCTGAACAGACTGCGCCGTTCGGGCTGTGACGCCGTGTAGTTTCATTCACGTTATAAACGTATCAGAGGAAGTCACTGCCTTAGCTTACTTCAAGTATCGGTTGATTATATTCGCTCACATTTGTTCTGTCTATGCAGTTGGATACCGAACTGTTAAGCTTCTGACTGAAGTCACCGTCTCCAATTTGGTGCGCTATACTGCATTTTATTGGAGGGATTGAAACAAAGCCTTCAGGATTAACTTGCCTTCGACCCTGATGACGGAGACAGGAATTCCTCAGACACGTCGGCAAACACGAAACCTCACGGCGTCATACACCGCCTCGCAGCGACGAGAATGGCGAAGCTGCGGCGGTGTGTTTGTAGCCCTACTTACCGCAACCTTCATGGTGTAACGCGATATTCGGAGTGACGTACGTTGCAAGAAGTGTCAGTTCTGCGCTGTGTGCAGCGTCGCCGCAACTACGGTATTTATACCGAGATCGTTCGACAGCGCCCCCACCTGGAGCACCTCCCGCAGCCAGCTGTACCTTTCCATCAACCGAACTCCTGAGCACAGTGAAAGGTTTGCCATTCTATCTGTCCATTGGCGTGTTTTGTTACATTTTTGTTGCTGTCTTGTCTAGCTTTGATGGAGGCTTTTATTGGTGGAAGTTTCAAGTTCCTATACCTTGTCCGGTCTGCGTGTCGAATCTATACTTGGTGGCGCATTCTGCCATCAATGACGCCAGTAATAAACACCCCGTAAAAAAAATCCGACAGAAATCGTACAGCAGTGAGTAATGAACCTTCTAAAGGCCAATGGTCACTATACGTACCGCCAGTTTAACATTCAGCAATTCTGTATTTTAGTGTTTTGTGTGGATCTGAGAACAAACAGCGATTATTTCCCTATACAGCGTTAACTGACTGGTTTGTATAACCGAGACGGAGTGTGTTTACTGCGCGGTACGTGCTGAATGTTTAAATACATTCGCTTAATTTTCGTCTTTGTCCAGTAAAGAAATAATCGTTTTTATTCTGAGATCCGTACGAAACACATAAATACACTGTGTGGGCGGAAGGTAAGACCTGGCGGTACGTAACGGAACCACTGGGCTTTATAGGGTTGAGACACAGTTGTAACTCTGTGTGTGTGTGTGTGTGTGTGTGTAATCTGACATAACATTCAGATATTTGGTGCACACAAAATTATCACAGACGTTCTAGGAAGATACCTCGCAACCTGATTGTATAGCAGGCCACTGTGCCTCGAAAGCAGAGTTCTCATGTTTTCCCTTGTCTCTCATTTCGAATTTTAACAAGAGCTCGCAGACTGTTTTTAAACTTGCGATGCCCAATGCAACCGTGTTTTGTCTTGGATCATAATGCCTGGAAAATGGAACTGCCCAAGTAATTTTTGGTTCCCAGTAAAGGTAAAGGTAAAGTGATGCCGTTACAGGCCCGGTGTGGCCCAGAGGGTGGGTAGAGGTGCAGCTCTACTCTTCCATGACCGCGGCACTAGAAGGGGGTGAGTGGTCATCAGCACGCCCCAGTCGCACTTTCCCCCCGGGAAAGACCCGGTACCCATTTTACAGGAGGCTGGGTGGGCCCCAGGGCCGGTCTGCACGGGCGGAAAATCTCGTCCCACTGGGATTAGATCCCGGACCGTCCAACCCGTAGTCAGTCGCTATACCGACTTTTGGTTGCCAGTAATCAAACAAAAATAAAGGTTCCTAAGCTTTTAGAACGGATACTAGGTTACAGTTACCAGGACAAATGAACATACGTCGTCTCTACATGAATCATGAACCGTGCATTTCGCCCTACATCCATTCAGGCGTTCTATATGTTTGTCACGATACACAGCGATAATTGACCTCAACAGGATTAACGGTTCCTCTTGGAGTTTCAGTTTCATTGTGTGTAGTGTGGGTTGGGACAGAAGTTGCAGTTGCAGATGTTCCTTGGATGAATTTCGGGCATCAGACAGTTAAGGCTGCATGTAGACTTCCTTCTTTGTGGATCACTTCGTCTGAACTTCTGCACCTTCTGATGAGGTGAACGAAACACCCGCGCCATCAGAAGTAAATCTTCTGAAATGAGAAGCCGTGTTCCTGGATTAGTAGTTTCGATTTGGATGAAAAGCTTTGCAAGAGCTACTCACATATTGCTGTAGAGCGTTTGTGAGTACCGTGGGTGCAAATGGAGTTGGATTCGCAAGTGCACCGTGGAACAGTGACACTGCGACAGTAAGGTCTGTCTTTGTACCGCCTCATGCAGCGCACCGTTTGCTGGTTGCAACAGGCTGTTGGATTTTACTGTTCTTGCGAATTTCTGTTAACCCCAAGTTTTTGGAACAATTCCAATGCGTTTTAAATAACAGGCAATTCTGGCCGCTATAATCAAAATCTCTGTACTTCTTACTCCCAAGAAAATTAAACCTCATAGTTAATTAAGACTCCTATAAAGACACTACAATAAAGCCCATAATAATTTCAAGAGTAATTTCTTTTTTTTTTAATATTATCATCGAATTGCTTTTCTGGTACAAAGTGACAGTAAGCGGTAACTGAGACTTCTGGTATTAAATGGTGGAAATGTTTGACCCTGCAGTATCCAGTCCAGCCTTCTTTACCCGGCTCCTGTTCGTAATACTACCACACCTAATATCGTTATATCAGTTTTGTTCTCTACAATTAATTATTTACATTGATGTTGCTAAACATGCGAACTTTCTTATGCAGTGGGTATGCAACTAAACTTTATTTCTTCGATCCTCTAAAAAAGTGAACGCACATGACGGACGGTCAGATATCCTTGACCGATCTCTATTACCGACGTGACATTTCGGCTTGCAGGAGGCCGTGTGCGAGTTTATATGTGACTGTATTGGGAGGGGGACCGGCTGTTGGACTGCAGGGGGCTGCAGGGCATGGATAAATGTATCTATGTCATTTAATGGCGCTGTATCAATTACAACTTCTATTTTTTGTCGAATGATGAGATGGTCGTGTTTGATGGACAGAAGGGTTGTAACATGTTTCAGTGTACCTTGCTGGAGAACTGGACAAAATTGCGTGAAATCTGAGTCTGGATATTCTATGTCCCGGGGAGCCTATGTCGCATACATTCTCTTCCCTGGGTAAAGGTAAAGGTAAAACAGTCCCGTTACAGGCCTGTAGTGGCCCAGATTTCATGACAACGGCACAGGATGGTGGTAAGGTTGTCGGCCTTACGCACCGGTACTCATTTCTACTAGAGGCTGAGTCGACCCCATGACCATAGTGCGATCGGAAGGATTTTATGTCAATGAAAAATTCCAATGACACCAGCTGGGATCGAACCAGCGACCTTCCGATTTGTAGCACAGCACCTCAACCACTGTGCCACCGCGGTAGTCGCTGGGTAGTCAGTGTTAATGTCTGCTTCTCACTTCCCCTACATGCTAATCGTCTATGTCCGAAATAGCCTTCTCTGTTATATTCCATGTCTGTGCCTCATTTATACACGTCAAGGTCGAAATTCGAATCAGTCTGCCCAAGACAGACGTGTCACCATTTTCTATCAATCTGCGTTTCTAACAGGACTCTAATTGGTAGGTTATTAAGTGATACAAATTTTGGATGTCACTTCACAGTCAACCTTCATGGTGACATACAGCAAGAAAACTGATTCATTGTAAGTACAAAGAAGCCATGATAAGAGGACAATACGACAAGATGATAGAGTGATAGCAGCATTACGAATAAGAAGGGATGCTTTCAGAAGTGCGTAGCTTCTACAAGGGCAGGTCACTAACTCGCAGCTCGCCGGCACCTGTTGGTTGCCGTTGCAGGCGGAGTGACATTGGAAGTGATGAAACGTCTTGTAACCCCTTCAGTGGGTTAAGCTGAGATAGAACGCCAAAATGGTTTTGAAAAAAACTTAAAAGCTGTTTATTTATGGAAGCATACATTACATTATTAATTTATTCTGTACAAATGTGCCAACAAGAGGGACACTGTAGCCTAGGCTGCGAATTGCGCTTTTTATAAAAGTCTTCTGCTATCAGTAAATTTCTACTGCACGTGACGCCCAGAGACACGCAGTTATAATTATATATATACACATAACTATCCGTTTACTTGTCCATTCTCCAACCTGCCTGTTTAATTGTATGTTGCCCACACGCAGACCAAGTTTCGCTGAAGTTGGCCGCACCACATAGAAGGTAGAGCGGGCCTGAATTTCAGTATGTTACTGTGCCCTGACTGTTACTGAGCCCTCCCTCTGATCCACCTTTCTCTCCCTCTCTATTTTCTCCATCCGCAAATTTCTAAATGAAGGCCACCTTACGATTGGGATTACGTAACGGTCCTTGGAGGCCTAAGCCTGGATAAACACACAGTTTACTACACGCTTGCTCGTTACTGTCAGTGTCAATTTCTGAATCACTTGTAGTGTCATATATTGCAGTGCAATGTCACATGAACTTGCGTCTGGCAGACATTTTTATTTGACATACAAAAATGAGAGGCGCAGCACTAATAGTGAGTCCAGTACAAATGAAGCAATTGGTTTTACATTTTAAATTTTACAACGTTAGTGCTAAAATAAATTTAATATTAACCTGATGTTGCAGCAGACGTACCTCACATTTGTCAACGTCAGTCGGTCTTGTATAGCTGCCAGATACAAGTAAGCTTTGTGTTAGAGCAGACGACACTTCTGATGCTGCACAATTAGCATCAAAAGGTCATGTCAAAAAGCATGTTGTGAGTAAACGCAATATCTAATTATACCGACCATTACTGTGCACACCGAACACGAAGAACGTCACATGTTGGTGTGTTTCGCTACTGCTCTGTGCAGTACAGGGCTCCTGTCTGGGCTACTGACTTGCCTCACACGTCCGTCAAAATTCATTAGCCAATTCCACATTGTGTAATCCGTACAGTTCAGGAAGTGACGTCAGTAACAATGAAGGTCCACAGTGACTGCCACGTGTAAAAAACAAATTAATATTATAAACTTGTTAATCCTACTTTGCAAAGTATCTAACCAGTTGATCACTGATTATCTCCAGTACCCAACCAACTGGTCACTGATTATCTCCAGTACCTAACCAACTGATCACTGATTATCTCCAGTACCTAACCAACTGATCACTGATCATCTCCAGTACCCAATCAACTGATCACTGATCATCTCCAGTACCTAACCAACTGATCACTGATCATCTCCAGTACCCAACCAACTGATCACTGATTATCTCCAGTACCTAACCAACTGATCACTGATCATCTCCAGTACCTAATTAACTGATCACTGATCATCTCCATTACCTAACCAACTGATCACTGATCACCTCCAATACCTAACCAACTGATCACTGATCATCTCCAGTACCCAAACAACTGATCACTGATTATCTCCAGTACCCAACCAATTGATCACTGATCATCTCCAGTACCCAACCAACTGATCACTGATCATCTCCAGTACCTAACCAACTGATCACTGATCATCTCCAGTACCTAACCAACTTATCACTGATCATCTCCAGTGCCTAACCAACTGATAAATGATCATCTCCAGTACCTAAACAACTGATCACTGATCATCTCCAGTACCTAACCAACTGATCACTGATCATCTCCAGTACCTAACCAACTAATCACTGATCATCTCCATTACCTAACCAACTGATCACTGATCGTCTCCAGTGTCTAACCAACTGATCACTAATCATCTCCAGTGACTAACCAACTGATCACTAATCATCTCCAGTGACTAACCAACCGATCACTGATCATCTCCAGTACCTAACCAACTGATCACTGATCATCTCCAGTACCTAACCAACTGATCACTGATCATCTCCATCACTCAGCAGCCCCATTGCAAAGCTAATAATTCCGCAGCTAGTTAAAAATTTTTGCGCATTGTATGACAGCCTTATATTCATAAATGTATTTATAACAGCAAGTTTTTTTCCTCATCCTAAGCCAGATAAAACCATCTCAATTCCTGCCATTGTATTTCATTATGATATATTTCAATATTATTCTCCATCTGCTCCTGTCTCCCCAGAACTCAGCTATCTTCAGCTACCCCACCAAAATCCTACACACATTTCTCGCCCTCTCCACACGTGCCAAATGCTTGCAAATAAACTCAAAATTCGTTTATAGCCCTTAAATCTTAAGTAAATAGAAAATTATGTGTGAAATAGTTTAAAAATACAACAGTCACATCACACTGTACAGTGCAAGTGACCTTACAATGTAATGGGCCTATTGTATTGCCTTCCCCCCCCCTACTTTGCACTGTGCCGCGCCTTTTCAATGTTCATTTCTTCCCTTGGTTTTGTGAATTTAAGCACTCTAAAGTCCAGCGGTCACTTTATGTACCACCAGTGGTCACTATATGTACCGCACATTGGCCACTATATGCACCGCACAGTGGTCACTATATGCATAACCAGTTTCTCATTCAGCAGTTCTACCTTCTGCCCACACAGTGTATTTATGTGTTTTGTGTGGATCTCAGAACAAACAGCGATTATTTCCCTATACAGCATTAACTGACTGGTTTGTATAACCGAGACGGTGTGTTTACTGCGCGGTACGGACTGGTTCTGTATACATAATTCAGATTTAACCCAGCGCTTCAAGACTAACCCCCTTGCTCTAACGCAAATAAACACAAATTCCCAAATTATGTCCGCTAGCACTAACGGTAAATCCAAACCCCCGACCCTTATTTCAAACCTCTGCTGTCACCATGCTAACACCTTCAGCTTCACTTCCTTTCCATTCTGCTCATATCATAAGGCCGAGCTGTTCCTTTCCCCTCCCCATATTTAAGGGTTACCCACTTCTGCCTTCCTTTTTCCGTTCCTTCTATTCTTCCGCTACATCTTGTGCCTTTATTTCAGTAATCTATCAATGATCAACCAATTCTCGTCCTCTGTCTTCAATATCTTCAAGTCCAAGCAATTTTTTCTCTATGTTTTCGAACAAATTTCTTGTCACTGCTGTGAATACGCTCTTAACTTCGCTTGAATTCGCAGTGGATAATTGATGTTTGGTGTTTGATATTCGGTGTTCGGTGTTTCATTATCATCAGCAGCTGACAAAGCTTGCTGTAGGCCAGCTGCTTCAACAAAATGTTATACACACTTTACCCCAAGACTAAGGAAAAGGACAAGTTGGAAAAGTGTTGACAGGCGTATTTATTATTATTATTATTATTGTTGTTGTTGTTGTTGTTGTTGTAGCAGTAACAAAGAATGTATTGCTCTGTGCCCGCTCATCCTTCTGGTCAAGGCAGGCTGGAGGCACGGTGAAACATGGATACGATGTGGACTGCTGGATTATGCGGGGAAGAAATAAGTCGAGCATTATGATGAATACAGTGTTTGACCGGCTGCAGCTTGATAACGTAATGAAGAGAGTGCCCTTTGGGTCTCTATACTAAATGATTCGTCAGCATGTAAACTGTGACGTACGCTGTTAGTTTAGGCTCGAGTGCAGCGTGCTTTAGGAGCAGAGCTATAGCTGCATTCACTCTTAACCTTGGCAGTAAACGGTGGTCAGTGATAGGCTTCATGTCCAGGCAAGGACAGGCAGACCTGGTCTGGAAGGATGGCAGAAGGAAAGATCTCTGTGCCCATGGGGGATTCCAACCCCGGATCTATCAGCCCATAGCCTAGTTAGGGCACCAACTGAGCTACGGGCGTCTCTTGCCTGAGAACTTCCTTGGATTGATATGTCTCGCTCTGACCTCGTGAAGCAGGACGAATGGTAAATTGCGGCTAAGCGCTGACCAAAACTGCCAGTGTCTGTCGGAAGGAAGTCAAGGTTTTGTGTGACCGCAGGATTGTAGAAGTGGGTAATTGGCGGTGATGCAGTGGAGTTAATTACAGGTGCAGAATTTATTTTACTGGTTCACTGTGTCCAGGAAAGTGACCCTGTGTTTCCTCTGTCAAGTTAGGCGTGTTGAAGGTGTCGCAGGTCGTCACGCTTGCTGTCCTCATGCTAAACCTGGCAAGTAATTGCTGAAGTAACGACTAACGACATCTGTGGAGCAGATGTCTTGAATACCTTGCCCGTCTCCAGCCAGTCAGGCAATTCCCTGCACATTATGCAAACCTGTGCATAACAGCCCGCCATTTGTATGTCCTTAGCATGCTGAATGTAGTCTACACCCCCCCACCCAATTTCTTTTAGAAACAGTTTAATGCAGTCGTTCTTTCTATACCCAAGTCTTCACAGGTGCCTCTTTCCCTCAGGTTTCCCCACCACGCCGCATGTATTTCTGTTCTCCCTATTCGTGCCACGCGCATCGTTTGCCATATCCCTCTTCATTGCATTGGCCCATTATTTGGCAAGTGATAGAAATTTAGTAGCTCTCTGAAAAGCACTTGTGCCCTGTCTCCTACCACTTCCTTAGATCTCCGTTTACGAAGACATACAGCCAATGTTTCAAACTCCAATAGCATTGCTTTTCAAACCATTTTCTCGCGTCTCTGTGTCGTCATACTACAGCACGTGCACAGTACACTGACACTACACACTAAAGATGTTAACGCCTGCTGTGGCCACCGGTCTGTTAACCTGCAACTGTAGCAGTTGCTGCTTTTCTAATTGAACGCGATTAGACGACACAGGAAGGTCTGTATTTATGTTGGACAATGAAACAGTATCTTGAAGTTCACTTTATAAATATTTCTGCCTACGTTTCGACACATTTAAAACAATTCTAATTGTGCAATTAACATTTCTAAAGTTT